>ERZ773252.1749-NODE-1749-length-20462-cov-2.832851_pt1 | contig 20462 bp, 18 predicted proteins | sample MGYA00580517_ERZ773252 | MGnify/ENA primary metagenome ERZ773252 (study PRJEB29015, sample SAMEA2737766) | human gut metagenome | biome: human gut; feature: human-associated habitat; material: faeces | place: China | collected 2012 ...
GGTCTTATATCGTTCGCAAAAACAGTCTGAAATCTTGTTCTAGGAAGACGAACCCAATCTTTATCAATTGCTCGCACCTTCCAATCTCTATTTATAGTTTTATTAACAGATGCTTTCAAAACAGGAAATCCGCCTTCAAAACCTAAATCCATTCCTCCGCAGCCAGAAAACAACGATACCACCTTTATACTTTTTTGGGGTGTCTCTGTTTTAACTCCAGATTTTATTTTATCAGGTTTTGTTGCATTTGCCGGAATAAGCCAGACTCCACTTTGCTTATAGGCTCCCGGAATTCGACCTTCATTACAAAAAATCTGAATTCTCCGAATACTAAGATTCCATTTTTCAGCTACTTCTGTTGCACTTATGAACTTTTGCATGTTGCACCTCCAAGTAACATTCTATTCGTTTTGGCGAAAAAGTCAAGTTGAAAGTGCTTCCTTATTCAAACTATTCTAAAGGATCTGTTACTATATCAATTAGCATCTGGTCTTTATTCAAATGCTCCATTCCATCATCTGGAATAAGATCTGCTACAACCATAGCCCATTGATTTATTCGCTCCTCTAAATTTGCAGACGGAATCTGATTCCATGCTTCCTTCAATTCATCTGAGTCCGCATTTTTTATCTCATCAATGACATATTTACGATAATTATGTAAATTTGTAAATATTCTTGGCAATTTCTCATATATAACATGTTCCAATTCGATATCAGCCTTTCCACCGGCCGTAAATCTATCTCTTAAAGCTGGATCTACAATGCTGTTTTCTGATGCAAGCCAACTCATATAACGATAAAATTTTACACCACTGTTTGAAAATACTTCTGGAAAAAATACAAATGCATGACCCATCAACTGACCTTTTTGTACCACAGGCAAATTTCCAAACATTTGAATTGCTGCTGGCGTACTCTCAGCAAGCCACCATGCCGTCTGACCTATACTCAAGAAGTAATCTGTAATCATTTTTATCGGCTGATCTGATTTGCTAATATCATCATAACTTAAATTAGCCTTATCAAAAAAGCTATTTCCATCATCAATATCCAAATCTATAAGATATCTAGGACTGTGTGTTACAACGACATTAGAAATGCATTTCTCATATTCTTTGGCTCTAAATAAGCTATCTACTCCTCTAACTTTTCCAAACACAATCATGTTTTTACAGATTCCCGGAACACGAGTCGAACCCAGAATACTATTTCCATTGATTTTCCATGACTTTCCAGATGAACTTGAGCTTTTTACTTCTATACCGAATTTATTCCCATCATCACAAGCTATTACTATATCCGGAAATCCATGTCCTCCTGGTGTATAATCAACTTCTGCATTTATATTCAGCACTTGAAGTGCATAATCTACTGCATTCTTTACACATGGTTCAAAATCTTCTCCACTTTTCCTGTATAATTCAGGATGGCTAATACAATCATTCTCTAAAAATATTAAAATCTGTTCAATTACTCGATCAAATTCTGCTACTGTCATTGTGTACTCCTCCTTACGTCAGTATGTATTAATTATATCTGAAATATAGGTATTTGAACAGGCAATTTTCATGTAATCTTATATGACAAAAAGCATTGTTGCTATTAACAATGCTTTTCTTCCATCATGAACTTATCAAATTTTTATTCCCGCACTTCATCTGCTTTTGTGATTATCAACCTCCCATCTTCGCATTTTACTTCAATTGGCTCTCCGATATCAAACCCAAGCTCTGAGAGCCATTTTCCCTTAAGGACAATGCTTGGTGTCCGCTTGTACTGATATCCACTTGATTCATAAACCTTCATTTCTCTATATTCTTTATATGCCATAGGCTTCGTCTCCTTTTGATAATTTATTATGCTTTTGCCATAAGATTGACTTACGCTGAATTATTGCTTCTTTTGCCAATTTATAAATTTTTTGAAATACCCCCTTGAACAAGGAAAACGACAACGGGGAATAATTTCCTCGTCTAAGCACAGTTTTAGAATGTAAATTTTAGCGATATGTAGTGGCATAAATGCCGAGTTTATGCGGTTTCTACGGGATAGGGGGATAGCCAAGTTTTGCGTCTTAACACCGCTGATTGCAAGAATATGTCCGATTCCGTTTTGTTGATAGAGTTCTTTGATCTCACTATCCAGAGCGGATCGGTCTCCAAGTAACATAGCGGTCACCACCCCTGCATCTTTTGGATTCAGATACTTCCGATAGATCTTTTTCATATGTTGTTTGAAAGAAAATAATGTTACTTTTAATGAATTTTTTGTATTGCTGATACAAAAACTATTTTGCTCTTCTATTTTATAAAAAATATTCTGCTCTCTATAATACGACCGTTCATCAAATTGTCCGGGATTTTGTGCCGGAAGCAGCTTTTTTAATTTTCCTTGTATCCGGATCTGATTCCCATGATTATAGGAAGACGATGTTAATGTATTAGATGTCATGATCACATGACCGATAGAACAGATGCCCTGATCCAGCTGAGACGGCAGTTGGATAGAAACATCCTTTAGATAAATAAAAACGGAGTTCTTCTTTTGCTCAATCTGTTCGATTGTTCCTATTGCATTACAAAAAGCTTCTCTGTCAAAAAGTGCATCCAGACAATATTGTTCTTTTTGAACCTGCTTATTAAAAAAAGTGATACGAATCAGAAAACATAGAAACAAAAGACCGACTCCCCATACCATTGGTCTTTTCAAATAACCTCCTTTCTTTCTAACGTCTTAAAAAGACCTTGCAGGATCATTTTAAGACCAGATCAAGATTGCGTTCAAATGGTTCTCCGAAATTGATCGAATCGTTATAAAGAAGAACCTGTTCTCCATCAATACTAAATTGTACTTTATTGATATTAGATAATTCTACTAATGTGTTTACGACAGAGTAAATCGTTACTTCATCCGATATATTATCTCTTTTATCAAGAAAATCTGATGATAGATCCAAATAGCAGGTATTATCTTTTACAGATATTTTGTTTACTTTTGTGCCGGAAGGTATCGTAGCCAGCATACGTGTATTGCTGATTCCGCCAACAGAAGAAGGACCTTTGATCAACTGTTTCAGTGCAAGCTGCTCTAACGGGATCGAGGCGTCATAAGTGATCTTAACAGGTACTTCTACGAGCGATGTCCCCGAGGCACTTGCAAAATACATATTTAATGTAGTATTTTGAGTGTATTCCATATCTCCGGTATTATCAACAAAGGTATCTGCTGTCATAAAACCGATCGTATTCATATTTGTGTCAGTCAGTGGCTGTCCGGCAACATAGAATTGTACGCTTTTTACATCCGGTACCTGACAAAGAGTCTTTACGATTGCGGCACGGCGAAGCACTTCCGAAGGACCGGTATAATTCGTATAAGAGGCTGTCCAGTATAAAGAAAGTTCTCCGGAATTCGTCAGAGTATAATCGTCTAATGTAATGCTGTCAGACAGTGCATTTTTTAACGACACTGTCTCCGGTTCTTTTCTCATCTTATGCAAAAGTTCGCGGATCATTTTATCGGTATCTTTACTTTTAATTGTATATTTTTCTCCCTCAATCTTTGTTTCATTCGAATCCAGACAATAAATGTAAGAACCGGTATAACTGCTTTTTTTCTTATCTTTTTTGGTGCATCCATCAAGTACAGATAAGCATAACAGGCAGACAAATGCTGTCAGAATCAGATGTGTTCTATTTCTTTTCATAGACTGTAACATTTGTTTGCCTCCTATCAGTTTTCTGCTGTGACATAATTTAACGGAATACGGATTGTAAAGGTAGTACCTTCTTTTTCTTTACTATAAACTTTAATTGAACCGCGATGCAGCAAAATAGCACGTCTGGTCAAAGCCAGTCCAAGTCCGGTACCACCGGTTTCTCTTGACCTCGCTTTATCAACTCTGTAAAAACGTTCAAAAATTTTATCTTGTAATTCTTCCGGAATACCGACTCCGGAATCCTGAATACGGACATAGAAGAATTTGTGATCCGCATTTAATGTGACATGTACCCAGCCACCATCATAGTTATATTTGATTGCATTTTCAATCAGATTGTTTAATGCGATTGACATTTTAACTTCATCTACATCAGCTACTACCGGTCGATAACTCTCATATACCAATTCAATATTGCGCTTGGCTGCGATCGGACGGAGTCGTTTCAAAACACCATCCAGTAATTCATTGATACTGATATTTACAATCGTCATATCAGCACTGTTTTTTTCTAACTTTGCCATAGAAAGCAGATCGTTGATGATATTTGTCATTCGTTCAATCTCGCTGGTAATATCTCCGAGAAATTCCCGATACAGTTCTTCCGGCATTCCCTCCTGGGAAAGCAAAGAATCCGAAAGTACTTTCATGGATGTTAATGGTGTCTTTAATTCGTGGGAAACGTTGGATGCAAATTCCTGTCTTGCATTATCCTGTTCCTGAATAAAACCGATCATACGATTAAAGGATTCCGAAACAGACTCCAATTCGGAATAAGAATGAATGTCCAACGCAACATCAAAATCACCTCTTGTCACTTCATCAATCGATTCGGTTACTTTTTGTAATGGCTTAGATAATAATGCGGAATACAAGAAACTAAAAAGTACGATACAAATTGCTAATGCCAGTATGATCAGGATCGCACGATAATTGACCGAGTCTTCCAATACTGCCAGGCTTTTTGTTGAGAAACTGATCAAAACAGCACCGGTTACTTTTTCGGTTGATGGATCTACAATCGCTGATGTCAACTGGATATAATCACCGATCGTATTTGTATATTTATCTTTTGAACCATTCATGCATTGGATTACTTCGGTAGAAATGGCAGTCTTTCCTGTTTCAACATTGTATGTATCTTTGATAATACGCAGATTCTGATCAATGATCATAACCCTTCCCTGATAAATATTGGCAATCTCTTCGGATTCTCGATTAACTTCATCAGAGCTTTCACCGGACAAAAAACCGGAAGATAATACTAAGTTTGCAATAACAGTTGCATAGGACTGAATCTCATCGGTTCTTTGTGTAATGATCTGTGAATTATATGCTTTAATAATAATATTTGAAAAGAGTATAACAGGAATAATGCCCGCTAAAAACATTGTGGTAAATACTTGAATACGCATACTGCGCATCTTATTAAATATCGCTGTCCACTTCTCTTTCAAAACAATTCCTCCGACATTTTGAGCCTCTATTTGATCGTATCATTTCTACATATGAAAAGATATCTGCCCTTTATTTTTGAAAATAATATCCAACACCCCATTTTGTGTGAATGAATTTTGGATCACTTGGTGTTGTCTCAATCTTTTCACGCAGTCGACGAATATGTACATCTACTGTGCGGACATCTCCGGGATAATCATAGCCCCATACGGTATTTAGAAGTTCTTCCCTGCTATATACTTTGTTAGGATGCATCATTAAAAGTTCTAACAGATCAAATTCTTTTGCTGTCAGATTAACTTCTGTATTATTGATATAGCCACGGCGGCTGTCAATATTAATCCGCAGCTCTTCAAATGATAACTCATTTGTCTCCGGAACTTTTGGTTTCTTTACTTCACTTCTGCGGATGATCGCTTTGATCCGTGCTTTTACTTCTAAGATATTAAATGGTTTTGTGATATAGTCGTCTGCACCGTAATCCAGCCCAAGGATCTTATCCATATCATCCCCTTTGGCTGTCAGCATGATAATCGGAACATCCGAAAACTCACGAATCTGCTGACACACTTCAAATCCTGTCATTTTTGGAAGCATCACGTCTAACAGAATTATATCATATTGGTTTTGTGATGCCAGATCAAATGCTTCCTGACCATCATAGGCACAATCAACTTCCATTCCTTCCTGTTCCAGACTGAAACGGATTCCTTTCACGATCAGCTTTTCATCATCGACTACCAATACTTTTCTTGCCATTTCTCTTTCCCCCTGCTTATTTACCATCAGATTATACTGTAATATTTTCTTTGATTTTATTATATACGCCTTCTTTAATACCTGATATCTTCATAATATCTTCAACCTTTTGAAAAGCACCATTCTGCGTGCGGTAATCAAGGATCATCTTTGCTTTTGCCTCACCGATTCCCGGTAGCTGCATCAGTTCTTCTACGGATGCGGTATTGATATTGACTTTTGAAGCACCCTGACTGTCTTGTCTGTTTTTTGAATCATTGACCATAGCAGGATCTTCTTTTGGACTCTTTTGCTTTTTTGCCTGTTTCTTTGTCAAAACAACGATCTGTTCGCCATCCTGCAAAAATTGAGCCAGGTTAATACTTTCTGTCGACGCATTTTTACAAAAACCACCAACAGCCGTGATTGCATCATCTACTCTCTTATTGCCATAATAACGATATAAACCGGGATGCTTTACCGCTCCTGAGACATATACTGCATTTTCAGTAGTATGATCCTTTTTGTCTTTTTTAGGCGCAGGAGTCTCTTTTGGGGTAGTTGCCTGTTTTGTTGTAGCAGTATTTTCTACAAAAGACAACGTTTCTTTGTTTTTCTTTGGCGGCCCGAATAAAAAAAGTGCAATCGCAGCAACCAAAAAAAGAAAACAAAGCACCCAAATCATGCCTGTATTCTTGTTTTTCACAAATAACCTCCCTTTCTTTTGATTGTTTCAAAAGCAAGATTGGCTGTTTCGCAATATACAGTAAACTCCGATTACTATTCTAACGAATTTTTTCTCCGATTACAATAGATACAATGTACAAATAATCAGCATTTTTTTTAATGATTTTGCACTTAATATCTACTCTTTTGTTCTTTTAAAACAGTTCTTTCCATTTAAAGACAACAATTCCGGTAATAAAAATAGCAACACCTGCTAATTTTAGCCAGTCAAATCCGATTTTTTGTGTGCCAAACCAGCCAAATAGTTCTACAATATATGCCGCGATCAATTGCGCAGCAATAATAAAAAGAACAGCTTTTGCAGGACCTAACTGGTTCATGCCAAGGATTACCGTATAAGTGATAAATGCTCCCATCACACCGCCAAGAAGCATATACCATGGTCTGACATGCATGATTCCGCTAATACTGCCTTCTCTTCCGGTTACAAACCATGCAATCATACATACTATTAATGCCGTTAATTGTACGAAACCTGCACTAATCCATACACTTGTCTGCTTTGTGACCTGTGTATTAAAAACGCCCTGAAGACTCATTAAGATTCCCGATATAACAGATGCGATCATTCCAAACATAAAAAAACCTCTTTTCTTTTTCATGTCTATGGGCTGTCTTATCCGTTTTGCAAGAAAAAGCAACGTAAGATATGCCCATATCTTCATTTTTATACGTTTCTTTCCTCTTATTTTTTCCACATTTTATGGAAATATGCATTTAAAAAGAAAAAAGCAGAATGATTCAAAGGACATTCTGCTTTTTTCTGCCTTATTTCACAACAGTACGTTGACAATAGCACGTTTTGATATCGTTAAATAGAAATAGGGAGTGTTTTAGCGTATATCTTACATTTTATATATCTTATGACAGTTCTGCAAAAACACTGTCTAAAATAGAAATACACTGATCAATATGCTTTGTTTCAATTACAAGCGGAGGCACCAGACGGACAACATTAGAACCGGCTGCGATCACAATCATGCCCTTTTCTAATGCCTTCTTTACCACATCGCCATTTGCACAGGATACTTCGATACCGATCATCAATCCTTTTCCGCGAACATCGGTTAAAAGTGCCGGATGTTTTTCCTGTAATCTTTGTAATTGTTCTGTAAAGTAATTCCCCATTTTGGCAGCATGTTCTACGATATGTTCTTTTTCAAAAATTTCAAACACTTTACATACAGCCGCACAGGCTAATGGGTTGCCTCCATATGTTGTACCGTGGTCTCCCGGACACATTGCTGTTGCAAATTTCTCTGTTGCGCAGAATGCGCCAACCGGCATACCACAGCCTAATGCTTTTGCACTTGTCATAATATCCGGTTTGATACCATAATGTTCGTAGGTAAACATCTTTCCGGTACGTCCCATTCCACATTGGATCTCATCTAAGATCAAAGCGATATCGTTTTCGTCACAAAGTTTGCGTACTCCAAGCAGGAATTCTTTCGTTGCCGGATAAATGCCGCCTTCTCCTTGTAATGTTTCCATAATGATCGCGCAGGTATCTTTTGTGATCAGCTTTTTCACACTTTCTAAATTATTGTAATCCGCAAAAGAAACACCACCGATCAGTGGTTCAAACGGATCACGATAATGCTTGGTACCCGTCACTGCCAACGCACCCATGGAACGTCCATGGAATGAGTGGTTCATTGCAATGATCTCGCCTTTGCTGTCTTTGTTCTTTAAATACGCATATTTACGGGCAAGTTTGATCGCTCCTTCAATCGCTTCTGTTCCGCTGTTTGTAAAAAATACACGATCCATACCGGAAGCCTTTGAAAGATACTTTGCGGCTTTTATCACCGGTTCGGTATAAAACAGATTCGATACATGGATCAACTGATCAATCTGGTCTTTTAAGGCTTTTTTATATTCTTCGTTGCTATATCCGAGAGCACAGACTGCTATACCTGCACCCATATCAAGATATTCCTTCCCTTTGTCGTCAAAAAGAGAAACACCCTCCCCTTTTACTAATGTAACCGAACGGTTATAGGTATGTATTAAATGTTTTTCTAACTCATTTTTCATCTGAAGAATCCTCCCTTGTTTCCTTCGGACAATTTATTATTATGCCCATTTCTTTTTTATTGTTGTGACCGCTGTTCTAAAAAAGAACCTGCTAACCGGCTTTTCATATATGTTATTTCATTTCATCGGTACTCTATTTTTCATTTGAATATAATTCGCTGTCATCTCCGATGATCGCTGTACCGATACCTCGTTTGGTAAAGAATTCCAAAAGCAGACAATGTTCTCTTCTTCCATCCAGAATATGGACACGTCCTACTCCCGAGTTTACGGCATGAATACAATTATTGACTTTAGGAAGCATACCACCGCTGATCACACCACTTTCAATCAGCTTGTTTGCTTCGATCAGATTTAATACAGATACCAGTGTTGAAGGATCTTTCGGATTCATGCAAACCCCTTCTACATCTGTTAAAAATGCAAGCTTTTCCGCACGGATACCACCGGCGATCGCACAGGCAGCATCATCTGCATTGATATTATACGTATCTCCTTTATCATCCATTCCGATCGGAGCAATAATCGGTATAAAATCATTTTCGAGTAAAGTATCGATCACTTCTGTATTAACAGACTTAATGTCACCAACATAGCCGATATCTTTTCCGTTTGGCATTTTCTTTTCCACCTGAAGCATACCACCATCTTTCCCACAGATACCGATTGCTTTGACACCAAGATGTTCTACCATTTGGACTAAGTTTTTATTGACACGGTTTAAAACCATTTCTGCAATTTCCATCGTATCTTTATCAGTTACACGAAAACCTTCTTCAAAGTGTGTCTCCATGCCGACTTTGTCGATCCATTTGCTGATTTCTTTTCCGCCACCGTGAACAATAATCGGTTTCATTCCAACAAGCTTCAAAAGGGCAACATCCTTGATCACACTTTCTTCCAGGCTTTTATCAAGCATGGCACTGCCACCATATTTTACAACAACTCTCTTATTATTAAAATCACGGATATAGGGAAGTGCTTCGATCAATGTCTCCGCCTTCACTGTAATCTGGTCCATAAAGTTCTCTTTTTCTTCGCTGCTCATTTTCTCCTATCTGTATTTTTCTGTTACTGATTATACTCCTGGTCTTATATTTATGCAATAACTTTTTTGAATATTTTTCTATATATATGATAATTTGCAAGGTTTATATGTTTTTTTATAAATAAATATTGCATATTTATAAATAATACTGTATAGTAAACTATAGCTTGAAAGTCAGATCACGTCTTTGATCCTATGGATTTTAGAAAAAACCATTGCATTGTACATTGTTTCTGCTTATACTAAAAGATAATGGTGTCTGATGCTTCATACTATTCTAGTCAGAATAGAAAAGGATCATGAGCGGCATCTGGAATTGCATAAAATATATGCAAAATTTCTACATATTTATAGGAGGGTTTTATAATGAAAGAAAAAGTTGTTCTTGCCTACTCTGGCGGCCTTGATACTACTGCTATCATCCCTTGGCTAAAAGAGAACTTCGATTATGAAGTAGTCTGCGTTTGTATTGACGTTGGACAGGAAAGCGAATTAGATGGTTTAGAGGAAAGAGCCAAGCTGAGTGGTGCTTCTAAGTTATATATCGAGGATGTTGTTGATGAATTCTGCGATGACTACGTTGTACCTTGTGTACAGGCGAATGCTGTATATGAATACAAGTATCTGCTTGGTACTTCTATGGCACGTCCTGTCATTGCGAAAAGATTAGTAGAGATCGCACGTAAAGAAGGTGCGGTTGCTATCTGTCATGGTGCTACAGGCAAAGGAAATGACCAGGTTCGTTTTGAGCTTGGTATCAAAGCATTAGCTCCTGATATTAAGATCATCGCTCCTTGGAGAAGCGAACTTTGGAAACTCGATTCCCGTGAATCAGAGATTGAATATTGTAAGGCTCATGGTATTGATCTTCCATTTGCTGCAGACAGCAGCTACAGCCGTGATAGAAACTTATGGCATATCAGTCATGAAGGTCTTGAATTAGAAGATCCTGCAAATGCTCCAAATTACGATCATCTTCTTGTTCTTGGAACACACCCTGAGAAAGCTCCTGATGAAGCAGAAGAAATTACAATGACATTTGAACAGGGTATCCCAAAGACGATCAATGGTGAAGCCATGAAGGTTTCTGATATCATCCGTACATTAAATAAACTTGGCGGAAAGCATGGTATCGGTATTGTTGACATCGTAGAAAACCGTGTTGTAGGCATGAAATCACGTGGTGTTTATGAAACTCCCGGTGGAACAATTCTTTTAGAAGCTCATGAGCAGTTAGAAGAACTGATCCTTGATCGTGATACCATGACAGCAAAGAAAGATATCGCCAACAAATTCGCTGATATCGTATACGAAGGAAAATGGTTTACACCTCTTCGTGAAGCCTGCCAGGCATTTATTGAGTCTACACAGAAATATGTAACCGGTGAAGTAAAATTCAAGCTTTATAAAGGTAATATCATCAAGATGGGTACAACTTCTCCATATTCTATGTATAGCGAGTCTATCGCTTCCTTTACAACAGGTGATCTTTATGATCATAAGGATGCAGATGGTTTCATCAACCTCTTTGGACTTTCTTTAAAAGTTCGTGCAATGAAGCAGGGTTCTTTTGTAGAATTAAATGATAAATAATTCCGACGATTTGCTACAGACATCTCATTATAGGCTGATCTGATCATGAATCAGATATAAGTGAGTTCTGCATCGGATCTGTTTATCGTTTTAAAACAGTTTCATTCATACATAAAAAAGTGCAAAGCCGGCGCTTTGCACTCCAAGAATTGCTTTAGCAATTCTTGTTGGTGTACCGCTACTGTACGAGCATTTTCCTATTCCATAAAAAAGAAAGCAGATGATATAAGATCATCTTGCTTTCTTTTTTTATGAAAAGTCAAGAGTAAAACATCTCTTTTTCTAAAACGAGCTAAGATAAAAAAACATGCATTTCTTTCATCAGATGAGCAAGCGGAAGCCCGACTACATTATAGTAATCGCCGACAATTCCCTTGATATATTGTGCAAAAAATCCCTGAATCGCATAAGCACCTGCTTTATCCATCGGTTCTCCGGTAGCAACATAAGCTTTGATCTGTTCTTTTGTCATTTCCGCAACAGCTACTTCGGTCTTTTCATGAAAACGCTTGATGATCTTTTTATCTCCATGTGATACCACTAATGTTACTCCGGAATATACCTGATGCGTTTTGCCCTGAAGGCTTTCTAACATCAAAAAAGCGTCTTTTTCATCTTTTGGTTTGCCGAGTATCTTTTCATCCGCAACAACGATCGTGTCTGCACCGATCACAATATACGAATCATCCAGTCTGTCCGCTACATCAATCGCTTTTAATGCCGACAGCTCTTCGACAATCTTATCCGGTCTGGTCTCTTTATAAGTTTCTTTTGCATAACTGGGCATAATGGAAAACTCTAATCCAATCTGTTCTAACAATTCTTTCCTGCGTGGCGACGCAGAGGCTAATATAATTTTTCTCATTCTTTTTTCAATCCTTTTTCCTTATTGATTCGGTGCAAGAAAATGACTTCGAAGAAGCTCCGGTCTTTCTTCTAAATGCGCGTAATCATTAAAACGGTTCAGATAGAACCCTTTTTTTGACTCATCATAATACAGTTCCGTAATGCTGCAATTTTCTAATGATCCGCCAAATTGCAATCTTTTTGCAAAATCTCCACCAAAAAGAGCACATAGCAGAATACGGATCAAACCGCCATGCGAAACAACGGCAATATTCTGATATGGTTTTTCAATCCATTCTTTCACCACCGGTAACAGGCGTTCTAACACCATTTCACCATTCTCACCATTCGGATAATGCATTTCCTGTATTGGCACAAAGAACTCTCCGACATAAGTATTTACCTTTGCTAAAGCAGAACCTGTCGGACGATTCTTTTTATTTTTGAAAAGTGAAAGCTGCTTTTGATAATATTCTTTATAGTACTCCTTAACAACCGGATCTTTTTCTCCTGTCAGATCACCAAAATCAACTTCCGCAAGACCTTTTCTGATCTGAATATCAGAAATGAGATCAGGACGATCAGAAAAAGCAATCTGACCGGTCTCTACTGCCCGAATCAGATCACTTGTATATAACGCATCCACCGGATAACGTTTCATTCTTTTACCTAATAATTCTGCCTGCATCTGTCCTTCTTTTGAAAGTGGTACATTCACATTACAGTCGGAGCTGTTTTGTCTTCCATGGCGAATCAGATAAATGATCATTTGCCTGTCACTCCGTTTCTTTTAAGTTTTCCACCAGATCGATCACGGCTGATAATTCACTGCCTTCTGTCGGAGCCACTCCACAGTCAACCGGTGTTCCGTTTTTTTCTACACGCATAATATGACGATCGTTCTGGTCTTTTGCTACAATTGCAAAGTAATAAATCTCTTCTGCAGCCGCATCCCAGACTACGATCACACTAGGACAAGTCATGGGATATGCATTTTCTTTTGGCATTGTGATCTGCATAATTTGCAACTCATCAGAAATCTGAAGAGACATAAACTCAAAATCATCTTCTGTATATGGACAAGCCACTTCTGTGTCATAAACAGCATTGTATAATTCTTTCATACATTCGCCCTGACGCGTACGCAGATCATCAAAAAGTTCCTGTTTTCTTTTAAAAAGCTGCAAAGGAAGATAATTAGATTCCAGGCGTTGTCTTGTCAGATGATGAAATTGCTCTATCGTAACCTCTACTGTCTTCTTACCATCTTTCGACTCTGCGTTTGGCGTAAATAAAATGTTATGGGAATACGGATTGACTGCAATACCGCTTAATTCCTCTGTTTGCTTTAAAAGTTGTAAGCAGGATGCAAATGGCATTGTCATCAAAAGTGGAAATTTTGATTCTTTCGGTGCATTCCGCACCTGCTCTTCTGATGTAAATACCGGTAAATATTTCTGTCCGGCCGGATTTTGCAATACACATGGCTGTGGATTTGCCTCAGGCGGAAGTCCCATATTCTTATCGGAATATTCCATTAACTTATGCAAAATCTCCGGATCGGTTCCTGCCGGCATAATAGCAGGAACGATCACATCGGATTCTTTTAACATCGCAATAAAATCATCCGGTAATTTTTTTTCACTTGTTCTTGCTCTCATTTCATCTAACATATTTTCTAATTTCTGATTCCCCATATTTTCTCCTTCCAAACTATGTTTATTTTTATTAACTATTGTTATTTTGCCATATGAAACAATTTTCTCATGGTGTCCTTATCGGAATCACTATAATACCCATATTGCAAATATTCATAATTTTCTAACAACTTATTAATGTTTCCTTTTTCATCATCATATTTATGCCAGGTTCCTGATTGATCCATATACCCATTGACATTCATTGCCGGAATTGTATCTGAAACCTTTTCGATGTATTGATTATATAGAGGAAGATCAATACCGGCTTGTTTTAATACCAGATTTTCAAGATAGTTGTTACTTAATACAACATCCTGCCCTTCCTCGATATCATAGTTCGCCCATACAACAAACGGAGTCACATACCGCTTCTGAATATCATTTAATTCCCAGTCACTCTGTTTTTTCTTCATGATCTCTTCATAGAACTCTGTTTCAATTGATGGCTGGTGATCACCAAACATGCAAATGATCGTTGGTTCATCCGCTTTCTTGAAATAGTCAATCAGATATTTGAAAGCATCATCCGAAACTTTTGTTGCAGAAAGATACTCTTTTGCTTCCTGATAATAAGAACCTTTGACATAAACAGGATCATCCCATGCTGTATTGGTCAGATAGCCACCATGATTCTGGATCGTCATATCAAACGTAAACATCGGCGTTCCTTTTTTCTTGTTCTCATACAGTTCAATGACTTTCTTATAACTTTCCTTATCGCTGATATAACGGACATATTCCGGATTTTTAAAATCATCAATCGTTACAAAACGGTCAAAACGCATACTGTTATATGTGTTGATACGGTTCCAGTTTGCACCGCTGCTTGGATGAACGGCATCCGTCTGATAACCGAGTGATTTTAGATAATATGCCATAGAAAATGTTGAATCATGCATAAACTGCTGATATACATTACTTCCGCTAGGGAAGAATGACATGGTATTACCCGTCATAGCTTCAAACTCTGAATTACTTGTTCCCGCACCATAAACAGATACATAATCTTTACCATAGATCGTATTATTACGAAGACTATGTAAGAACGATAACGGATCTTTATTAAAATTCGTCTTTCCTACTTGCTCATAATCCGCCAGACTTTCATTCATGATCAGGATAATATTTGGTTTTTGACCATTCAATCCCGTATTATTCTTAAAATCACTGTTTGTCAGGAATTTTGTCTTTGATGGTGTTACTTTCTTTGATGATTCCTGTGTCGGATCGCTGGTTTTTGCAACACTCTCCTTTTTCGATTCTTTTGCGAAATCTTTTAAGATCGAAGCGACTTTATCCTGTGAATAGCCGGATGGCTTTGAAACACTCAGATAGTGCAGATTAATAAAGAAGTTTAAGTAAAATCCATTCGAACGGCTAGAAGCTACTTTATTCCATACATTATCAACAATTCCGCAATTTTCCAATACCGGTGTATTATATAACATTCCGATCAAAACAAAAGATGCTGCAGCCGGTGTCAGACGACGTACCAGTTTTTTGCGGATCGCTGTATTCTTTTTCTTTGCTTTGATCCTATAGATAAAGAAACACCACAATACAAACGCCGGAATCATAACGAACTGGGATGGTGTCAGAGAGATCTTATACGTATTTGCTACTTCTGTTGCTGTACCAAGTGCAAGAAGATCTCCCGGTAAAAATGGTGTTCCACGTACATTCATAAGGATCAGGTTTGCAAGACCTGCCGGATATAAAATACAATCCAATACCAAAATGGCAATACTCATGTTTCCGAATATTGCATAGAAAAGCATTTCTAATGCAAGCATCAATATGGTTGCAAAAAGCCAGACAAACGGATTCATTTTTAATAAAGCATCATTCATCAATTCAATAAAGAAGATAATGAACACCGGATTTAAGATTACAACTGCCTGACGGACTCTTTTTAAAACTTTTGGTTCAGTCAGACACCATTTTACAAATGTTTTCAATGAATATGATTTTTTCTTTTTATCCCATTGTTTTTTGTTATGCTTTTTCTGGTATTTCTTTATTTTCTTTTGCTTTGCTTTATCCTGCATATTTAAGCGGGAATAACGTACTTTTGCATCCTTACTGTTGCTATGGCTTCTTTTATCCATTGCTGCGAGTTCTAAGGATTTTTCTTTTTCTCTTCTGCGTTCTTCCTTTTTCTTTTTACGAAGCAGAATAACAGCATACTCTGTCAGACGCTCAAAGCAAAGTACAAAAAGAAGCACAAATTCAATAATGATCGTAATCATAGGTGCTATCTGGCGATAGTAATATGTATACGAGATATTCAAAGCTTTTTTATGCGTCTGCATATTCATGGTAGACAGGTAAGTATTCGGATCGGTACGGTTTGTAGTGTTTAACGTTGGTACGGTATTATATTGCTGCGTTGAAGAACTGCAGCTGATCTTGATACAGCAGGTAACTCCTTTTGGTATCGTTACCGTATGATCCATCGAAACACGATAGGCTGCATTTGGCGTAATGTCATCAACCGGAATCTTTGTTTCGTAAACAATATTATTATCTCCATCGGTCATCTGAATGTCTAGCGAATCTCCGACTTCGTTTCGCTCAAAAGACCCAAAGCTTAATGAGAATTCTTTTAACACTACTTTCCTTGAAAACGCGAACTTCTGACGCACGATCTCAGTCTTATCGAGAATACCGATAACCGCACTCTCTGCGTTACCGGCTTCTGTTGTAACTTTCTGACGGGCTAACAGGGAACCGGTAAAGACAATTTGCAGTCCTAATATTAAAACAGATAAGACAGCAAATGCTGTAATCCTTTTTTTTGTAAATTTAAAATATTTGTGTAACATCTGATAATTTCCTCATTTCCATGTTCTTTCGTGCCATATACCGCTTTAAAAACAAAATCTTTGTAAAAAGTGTTTTATCTGAAAAACTTTTCTATCGAAAAACACAGTATCTTTTTTCGGCACTTTATCCTTTATGATACAATTATTTATGATTGCTTGTCAATCTTTTTCATTGCCTGAACTGCTTTTTCCAATTCTTTCAAGAACATCTCCATTCTATTTTCATAAGCATATAAAGACCGGTACTTTTTTTGTCCGGCTATGGCGATTTCTTCTAACTTTTCTTCTGCTTGCAATAATTTCCAAAAGGAATCCTGTGTTTTTAACTGTGCAAAATGATATCCGAGATATTCCTTTCGGTCTGTAAAATTTGTTTCTAATGCTTCACAGGGATCACTGACTACCACAGCACCACAGCAAAATGCATTTGTGATACGATCATGCATTGCTTCGCGAAAAAGGGGTTCTACATTCAGTACTGTCTTTGCATTGGCAATATACGACAGAGATTCCTGATACGAACAGGATGGGTGAAAATGAAATGCTTTGTTCTTATATAATTGAGAGTACTCCCAGTTATCTCCTACAATATCCATCACAATATCATGAGAGGCGAACTGCTCTAATACAAATTCACGAAGTCCGGCTCTTACATAGCGGTCAACAAAACGTACCCGGTACATCCTTTCAGCATCCATCTCTTTTTCGTCTTCCTTAGCAAGGCTTTTGTATAGATTTTCAAAATCTTCTCTGCTTCCCTGTATACATAATGAAAGGATCTCTTTTGCGATCAACAGATCCGACGCATTCCGCTCTTTGATCTGATCTTCTAAATACGACAACGGGATATAGGTTGCCGGAAATAAAAAGGCATATTTGCGTTTTGAAAAGGGAATTTGTTTTTCTGGCACTTTTGCTAAAAAAGGCAATGCAATGACATGGTGGATATGCGGATATTTTTTTTGAAGATATCTTTTATGATGTTCATCCAGACAGATCACGCATTCTTTTTGATAAGGAACCTGTAAAGACGGGTGCAAATGTAATGGATGATCTAAAATCCTATGAAAAAACGGAATATCCAGATGTTCCAAAAAAAGCGTATCATCCTGATAAATCCCCGGAAGCTGTGAATTGATATCAAAAATCGCATCAAAGGATTTTTTTGAAAATGTTTCTAATTTCTGTGGATCATTACAAAGCGCATCATAATCAAAGAAATCGACTTCTATCTTCTTTTGTTTAAAAAAGCGGCTCAAACGATCAATCAGATAATAAGAAGATCCATAACATAATCGTCTGGACTCTACAAAAAGAACTTTTTTCATGGAATCTCTTTTTCTCCTTTTCTTTCAAACTCTTTCAGATTCGTTCATTCACCTTGAAAAGCAAATGTCAGCTTTGCTGTCACCGTCTGTTTTAGAGACTCGTTACATTCTGTTTTTTACTCACAAATCCGCTCCTGCAAAGTTTTATTTTTTTGTTGGGATATCACTTAATTTTTTGTTAGCAACTGCCCAGTTCTTCTCGTCCGGTGCTGAAGTTCCTTTTCGCTGTGCCTTCTTTTTTTGCTCTTCTTCTTTGACACCCATCTCATGGTAAATATGCGCAGCAAAAGCAACCGCAGCAGCCATGACAACCAATGCCAGAACAAATTCTACTGCTTTTGGTACCACATGGATATCATACAACCCCTGTGGCAGATAAAAGATTGTATGCAAACCGATCGCATATGCCATCAGACGCTTACACAACTTTGAATTACGAAAAGCCTGAAAGATCATAACAGACAACGCAATCTGTAACGCAAAAGATGCTACCGCGATCAGGCCATTCAGGATACAGTCAGCCGATGTCATTCCTTTTAAGACATTCAGGATCGTAGCAGGAAGTTCTTTTACCGTAGCATCATTTGAATTGATCAGAGTTGCTGCCACATAGTATTGTAAGTTGCCCCAGCCAAGTGTAAACATACAGGCAAGACCGGCATGTCCGAGACCATAACTGATCGCTGTTTCTCTCTCTTTTCCATCCTGCTCGGTCATAAAACGTTTAAATGCTACCAGCCGTCCAAATTCTTCCAGTATTGCCGTGATCAGACCGGTACACAACGCCAGTGCCAATGCATTCGAACGGATTGCTTTTCCGATTGGATGATCTGCCTGGATCAAGATCATATAGGGAATCGAAGTGAATAATTGTGAGAACACAAAATAAGCTCCCATACCTATAAATACCGGACGAAAACTTTTATGATGGCGCATCTTCCATACCAATACAAATACAACCGGGAAAATAAAACTGATAACGGCTATCTCCAATAAAAAATTTAAAACTGCTGTCTGAATCATTACAATCTCCTTTTTCTTCTTTGTAATTTGAATCGTTTCTTACTATTCTTACATGTATTCTTTTATCTCTTAACTTTTATCTGTTTGTTATCTCTGACTTTTCATGCCTGACTTTTTAATCTTATTTCTGTCTTGTTTGATCATCATCATAAAGATCTTCTTACTGTTTGTTATTTTTACTTTCTGATCTGTTTATTGTTTTTATAAAGAAATAATGATAGCAAAATATAAAAACAGATTTTTTGATCTTTTTATTGTTCATTGCTCAGCAATTCAATATAATGTTTTGCATTCCGGGTATTATGTGCAATCTCTTCCGGTGTCATATTGCGGATACATTTTGCCGGGTTTCCAAAAGCAATCGTATTATCCGGAATATGCATTCCCTGTGTGACCAAAGCACCGGCACCAATAATACAGTTTTTGCCGATCACTGCTCCGTTTAACAGGATTGCCCCCATACCGATCACGGTATTGTCTCCTATCGTGCAGCCATGTACAACGGCATTATGACCGATCGAAACATACTCTCCGATCCTGACCGGATAATCTTTATCGGTATGGATCGTTACGTTATCCTGTACATTCGATCCATTGCCAATCTGTATGCTGTCACAGTCACCTCTTACTACCGCATTGTACCATATGCCAACCTGATTCCCAAGAGAAACCTGACCGGTCACATGCGCTCCTTTTGCCAAAAATATCTTTTTATCCATATATCCTCCTGCTATATTTATCTTACCCTATAGGATCATAGATTCTTTTTTTGCTCTAACCTTATAAGCATACCATATTTTCGGATTTTTTTGCCTTAAAATATTCTTATTTTTCAAAGACATTTCTAAATCTCTTTACAAAACCAAGCTTATCCCATAGAATATGACAAGACACACAAAAAAGTCATAAAAAATACAGATTGGAGAATATCGAATGAATAACGATGTAATCGCAGTAGTTGCAGGAAACGAGATCACAGAGACAGATTTTGCTGCATTTACCAAAAATCTTCCGGCACAGCAGCAGGCATATTTACAGAATCCTGAAGCAGTTGCTTATTTTAAAGAGCAATTTGTCGCACTTCACCTTTTTGCAGAATATGGACGTGAAGAGAAACTGACAGAAACTGAAGAATTCAAGGCCATCATGAAGCAGACAGAACGTGATGTATTAAGCCAGTTAGTAATGCAGAAAATCTTTAAAGACATTCAGATCACTGACGAGGATGCACAAACTTACTATGATGCAAACAAAGAAAAGTTCCAAAAGCCTGAGACAGTCAGTGCAAAACACATTTTAATGGACACAGAGGATACTTTAGAAACGATCAAAAAAGATATTGAAAACGGTGTGATCACTTTTGAAGATGCCGCAAAAGAAAACTCTACATGCCCTT
>ERZ773252.1753-NODE-1753-length-20444-cov-6.648487_pt1:0-2500 | contig 20444 bp, 13 predicted proteins | sample MGYA00580517_ERZ773252 | MGnify/ENA primary metagenome ERZ773252 (study PRJEB29015, sample SAMEA2737766) | human gut metagenome | biome: human gut; feature: human-associated habitat; material: faeces | place: China | collected 2012 ...
ATCATGCCCCTTATGCCCTGGGCTGCACACGTGCTACAATGGCCGGTACAGAGGGTTGCCACCCCGCGAGGGGGAGCGGATCCCGGAAAGCCGGTCCCAGTTCGGATCGCAGGCTGCAACCCGCCTGCGTGAAGTCGGAGTTGCTAGTAATCGCGGATCAGCATGCCGCGGTGAATACGTTCCCGGGCCTTGTACACACCGCCCGTCACACCACCCGAGTCGTCTGCACCCGAAGTCGCCGGCCCAACCGTCAAGGGGGGAGGCGCCGAAGGTGTGGAGGGTGAGGGGGGTGAAGTCGTAACAAGGTAGCCGTACCGGAAGGTGCGGCTGGATCACCTCCTTTCTAGGGAGACAACCTAGAGCCGTTCTCATCCTCCCCAGCATCCGGCTGCGAGGGCTCCGAAGAGAGTCCCCGCGCACCTTGACAGTTGCATAGCGCGTGACATGAAAATGTCAACATGATCAACACCAACATCAATTTCCTAAGCTGATTAGGTTCTTGAGGGTGCTCGCATCATGGAATAGACGATTCATCACGATCGCGAACGTATGTTATACGACGGAATTAATTCTCATTAATATCCAACGGACGAAACCATTAGAAGTAATTACTTCTTTGGCGACCTAGGTAATGGACAAGATATCTAGGGCGCACGGCGGATGCCTTGGCACAGGAAGTCGACGAAGGACGCGGCAAGCTGCGATAAGCCCCGGGGAGTGGCAAACACACCTTGATCCGGGGATCTCCGAATGGGGGAACCCAGCAGGGGTCATGCCCTGCTACCCACGCCTGAATCAAATAGGGCGTAGGGAGGCAACCGGGGGAACTGAAACATCTAAGTACCCCGAGGAAGAGAAATCAACCGAGATTGCGCGAGTAGCGGCGAGCGAAAGCGCACCAGCCCAAACCCGGGCGCGTGTAAGCGGCAGGCGTTGCCGCCCGGGGGTTGCGGGACGCACGTCACGGAGCTGCCCTCCGTGGAGTGGTTACAAAGGAGTCAGGTAGCGGAACGGCATGGAAGGGCCGGCCGCAGCGGGTGAGAGCCCCGTACGCGAAACCCGTCTCCCCACTGTTGCGCATCCCGAGTAGGGCCGGGCACGTGAAACCCGGTCCGAAGCCGGGGGGACCACCCTCCAAGGCTGAACACTCTCCTGTGACCGATAGCGAACCAGTACCGTGAGGGAAAGGTGAAAAGCACCCCGAGAGGGGAGTGAAACAGTACCTGAAACCGTGCGCCCACAAGCAGTCGGAGCAGCCTTTGCGCTGTGACGGCGTGCCTTTTGTAGAATGAGCCAGCGAGTTGCGGTGTGCGGCGAGGTTAAGTTTGGAAACGAGCCGCAGCGAAAGCGAGCCTTTAAGATGGCGAGTGAGTCGCACGCTGCAGACGCGAAGCCGGGTGAGCTATCCTGGGGCAGGCTGAAGCGGGGGTAAGACCCCGTGGAGGGCCGAACCCACTTCGGTTGAAAACGGAGGGGATGACCCCAGGATAGGGGTGAAAGGCCAATCAAACCCGGAGATATCTCGTTCTCCCCGAAATAGCTTTAGGGCTAGCCTCGGCCGTTAACCCGCGGTGGTAGAGCCACCGGATCGACGAGGGGGCTTCACCGCCTACCGACTCGAACCGAACTCCGAATGCCGCGGGTCGAGAGGCCGGGAGTCAGAGGGCGTGGGCTAAGCTGCGTGCTCGAGAGGGAAACAGCCCAGACCGCCCGCTAAGGTCCCCAAGTCATCGCTGAGTGGCAAAGGATGTGCGTCTGCCCAGACAACCAGGATGTTGGCTTAGAAGCAGCCATGCATTTAAAGAGTGCGTAACAGCTCACTGGTCGAGTGGACATGCGCCGACAATTCACGGGGCTAAGCGATGCACCGAAGCGGCGGACTGAGAATTCAGTGGTAGGGGAGCTCTCCGCGGGGGGCGAAGCAGCAGGGCGACCTGCTGTGGACCGCGCGGAGGTGAGAATGCTGGCATGAGTAACGAGACCAGGGCGAGAAACCCTGGCGCCGTGAGCCTAAGGGTTCCTGGGCGAGGCTAATCCCCCCAGGGTCAGTCGGGAGCTAAGGCGAGGCCGAGAGGCGTAGCCGATGCGCAGCGGGCAGACATTCCCGCACCGCCGACGGCGCGGCATTACCGATGGGGCGACGGAGAAGGGTAGCCGGGCGGGGTTCTGGACGTCCCCGTGAAAGCGCGTAGGGCGCGCAGCGTGGAAATCAGCTGCGCACGGGGCCCGAGACGCGAGACGAAGCGAGCGAGCGAAGCCGGTGAGCCCATGCTTCCGAGAAAAACCTCTAGGGAGTGCCGTCGGCGCCCGTACCAAAACCGACACAGGTGGGCGGGTAGAACATACCGAGGCGATCGGGAGAACCACGGTTAAGGAACTCGGCATACTGGCCCCGTAACTTCGGGAGAAGGGGCGCCGCCGGCTGTGAACGCCCTCGCGGCGGGAGCGGCTGGCGGCCGCAGCGAAACGGCCCAAGCGACTGTTTATCAAAAACACAGGA
>ERZ773252.1753-NODE-1753-length-20444-cov-6.648487_pt1:5000-20444 | contig 20444 bp, 13 predicted proteins | sample MGYA00580517_ERZ773252 | MGnify/ENA primary metagenome ERZ773252 (study PRJEB29015, sample SAMEA2737766) | human gut metagenome | biome: human gut; feature: human-associated habitat; material: faeces | place: China | collected 2012 ...
GATTCCAAACCATATACACAAATGAGAATAATAGGGCTTGCGAATATATGAGAACAAGGATAATATATTCCAAGCGATTTATTCGCGTGGAAGTATAACCTATTAGGGAGGATTGCCTCGATGCGTAAAAGTTGGAAACTTGGTGCCGTCTCGGTGGCCCTTGTAGCCGCTCTGGGCTTGTTCGGCTGCTCTGGTGGCGATACCACAGAGCAGAAGGCCGATGAGCCGGCTGCCCCCCAGACGGAAACCCAGACCCCCGAGGCGGCCGAGCCTGAGAGTGAGGCCGTGGAGCTGCAGATTTTCGCCGCCAATTCCCTGACCAAGGCCATGGCCGAGGCCGAGGAACTCTACACTCAGCAGAATCCCAACGTCACCTTCGCTGATACGCAGTACGAGGCCTCCGGTACCTTGAACGAGATGCTCGGCGCCGGGCAGTACGCTGACATCCTCATCACAGCCTCCAAGGGCACGATGGACGATGCCGCGGAGAACGGGTATGTCAAGGAGGACACCCGCCAGACCATGTTCAACAACGACCTGGTCATCGTCACCAAGGAGGGTGGTGACCTGGCCGGTCGGGACATCTCCCTCGAGGACATCGCCGCCGGCAAGTACACGCTGGCCGTAGGCGATGAGAATGTGCCGGCTGGCAACTATGCCTGCCAGTCCCTGACGACGGTCGGCGGCTACATCGAGCCCGACGGGGCCACCGGTGCCGATGCCACGGGCAAGGGCGGCGAATTCTCTGCGACCCTGCAGCCTAAGGTGACCCTCGGCGGCAAGGTGGGCGACGTGTGCAAGTACGCCGAGTCCGGTGAGGTCGATATTGCCATGGTCTATACCTCCGATGTGTACCGTATGGGCGGTGTCGCCATCTGCTCGGTGGTGCCCAACGACACCCGCAAGGCCATCACCTATCCGGGCGCGGTGTGCACCGACAGCAAGAACGCCGAGACGGCCCAGGCCTTTCTCGAGTGGTGCATGACCGACGAGGATGCCAACCAGATTTGGGAGAAGTGGGGCTTCGAACTCGCCCAGAACTAAGGCGTTCGCGGTAGAATAACTACGAGCTGCAAAGCGCATCTTGGTACGCAAGGGCATCTCGTCGGGCGGGCGGGGCGCAAAGCCTCGCCCGCCCGGTGTGCAGGACGGCAATGAGAGTGGTGGCTATGGAAACAGCGAAAGCGGCCGGTGCAAGGCGATCTGCGACGGGGCTCGCGGCTTCGGTGCTCAGGGCGGTCGCAGCTGCGATCCTCGCCGGTGCGGTGCTGTGGATCTGCAGTGGGATCGTGGCGCCCTCTTCGGCTTGGGCTGCCGATGCGGAGCAGGCTGTCCAAGATGCCGAGATAGACATCTCCGCTGACGGCGATGCGGCCCGCATGGAGGGCTGCGACTTCGCTGTGGAAGGCTTCGAATGTTCGCGCACGGGATCCGCGCGCGACATTGACGGCCTCAGCTACGGCTACACCTATCGGCTTTCAGGCACCGACCGCGTGGCCGTCGTCAATACGGCCGACTATGCCGTGCTCTTCATTCCCCGAACCGTTGCCGACGAGTTTGGCATCGAGGATGAGGGCAGCTCTCAGGTTCAGGAAATAAAGACCTACTTGGCGGCCCTGGATGAGAACTTCTCCACGGGGGTGAACCCGCTGGCGAGTCAAGAGGAATGGAAGGTGCTCATTGCCGATGCGGAAGGCGCTGAGGGAGCATCGCTCGCCGTGGGCGACGCAACCTTCACCTTCGGGCGCGAGATCTCGGAAGACCGCTTCTACGTGACCGTCGAGGGCCCCGACGACGCTTTCGACGTGAAGAGCGAGGTGCGGCCGGCGCAGATGGACAGTGGGCGCCTTGTGCCGGCGGAGGGCGCCGTCATCGCCCAGAAGGGCGGCCCGCTTGAGCAGTTGGGGGAGTTTCTCGCCACCATGGACTACTCGCCTTTATGGGTGACGCTCAAGACCTGCGGCGTGGCCATTGTGTTCGTGTTCTTCCTGGGGCTGGCCGCCGCATATTTCACGCTGCGCATCTCGAAGCGCGCCCAGGATATCTTCGATACCGTCTTCACCATTCCCATGGTGCTGCCGCCGACGGTCTGCGGCTTCCTTCTGCTGTCGGCGCTCGGGCGCAACACAGCCTTTGGGCGCTTCTTCCAGGAGATCGGATTCCCGCTCGTATTCAGCTGGCAGGCCACGGTCATCGCTGCGGTGGTGGTGGCCTTCCCGCTCATGTACCGCAGCGCCCGAGGCGCCTTCGAGAGCTTGGATCCGAACATGCTCGACGCGGCCCGCACCCTGGGCTGGTCCAACGGGCGCATCTTCATGCGCCTCATGCTGCCCTTGGCCTGGTCGTCCATTGCCTCGGGCACGGTGCTCGCCTTCGCCCGGGCCTTGGGCGAGTTCGGGTGCACGCTGTTTCTGGCGGGCAACCAACTGGGCAGCACCCGCACCATCCCCATCGCCATCTACTTCGAGTGGATGAACGGTAACACCGAGGCCACCTGGTTCTGGACGATCGTGCTTTTGGTGTTCAGCTTCCTCGTCATTTTGTTCATCAACCTATGGAGCCGGCATACCACGCGCTATCGCCAGAAGAGCAGCCACGAGGGGCGCTCGCCCAAGCCGCGGAGAAACGGCACGCGGGGCGGCGGCCGAAGGAGGAGCGCGAAGGGCCTTCGGGAGGACAGTGCCGGAAGTGCCGACGTTCTGGGAGAGGGGGTGGCCTAGATGAGCCTGGACGTGCGCATCAAGAAGAGCTTCGGCGACTACACTCTGGACGTGGCTTTTGCGGCCGGAGACGAGACCCTGGGCTTTCTGGGGGCCTCGGGCTGCGGCAAGAGCCTCACGCTGCGCTGCATCGCGGGTATCGAGACGCCGGATGAGGGCCGGATCGTCGTGAACGGCAAGGTGTTCTTCGATTCCGAGCAGAAGATCAACCTAACGCCGCAGCAACGTAAAACGGCCCTTCTGTTCCAGAACTACATGCTGTTTCCCAACCTGACAGTGGCGGACAACATCGGCGCGGGCATCGGGCGCGAGGTGCCGAAGGCGGAGCGGGAGCGCATTATCTCCGAGGAGCTGGAGCGTTTCGGTCTGCGCGGCTTCGGGCAGCGCTATCCGGCCCAGCTCTCCGGTGGCCAGCAGCAGCGTGTCGCGCTCGCCCGCATGCTGGCGGCCCGCCCGGGCATCCTCATGCTGGACGAGCCCTTCAGCGCCCTGGACTCTCACTTGAAAGGGGTTCTCGAGCAGAACCTCGTGAGCCTGTTCGATGCTTTTGAGGGAACGATCTTGTATGTGAGCCACGATATTGACGAGTCGCTGCGGTTTTGCGACCGCATCGCGGTGGTGGACGCCGGGCGCATCGTGGAGATGGATCGGGGGCGGGAGCTGGTGGATCGGCCGCAGTCGATGGCGGGGCTGAAGCTGTCGGGTTGCAAGAACGCTCCGGCAGCGGAGTATGCCGGAGAGCACATGGTGCACGTCCCCCCGTGGGGCATTGACGTGCATACGGCTCAGGAAGTGCCGCGAGACGTGAAGTGCCTGGGCCTTCGCGCCTTCTATGTCGAGCGGGCGGAGGGCCCCGGCGAGAACTGCTATCGCGTTCGCGTCGATCGGGTGAGCGATGCCCGCTTCGAGCGCATGGCGCTTCTGGGCTTTCTCGATCGCGACGACGCGGACGGTGCCGCTGTGCCCTTCGGGGCGAACGAGATGAGTTATCTGCACCAGCACATGTTCTGGCGCGTGAGCATGCGCACCGGCGAGATGCTGCCCGAAGTGGGAGAGGAGCTGTGGGTGCGCATCCCTCCGGACAAGGTGTATCTGGTGAGTCGGTAACTCCATTCATCAAAAAGTGCGAGCAAAAGCGCAGGTAGAACGGGTCACTCACCCAGCCTGCGTGAGATTTTTTCGCCCATTTTCTCAATTTCAGGCAGTCTGCGGGTAGTCGTTTTCGGCCTTCATCCCCTATAGTTCCGCCCCGTGGAACCGCTTCGTAGACCTCCGAGACATGGTTGGTGCGAGGAGGCGAAGCGGCAAGGAGGAGAACCAAATAGGTAAGAGGGGAGGGTCGCATCCGCTGCGATGCGAAGCATGCATGGCTGATTTTGAAACCCGCGAAATGTCGCGAGACGATTCCCAGGAGCGCGAGGAGGCAGCCGCCGAGGCGGCGATGGATGTTGCCGCGCTTGTTGCCGACGATTTGCCCGACGCCGCCGAACTCACCTTCGAGGAAAAGCTCGCGGAGCTGAACCGCACGGTGATGCGTCATCCCTTGAACCGCGAGATCCTGTACAAGACCCTCGCCTTCTGCGCCGAGGAGCGCCCGCTTCGCGAGGCGGAGGACTTCATCGCGGCGCTCCCCCAGTTCGAGCGCGCCACCCAGAACCAGTTCTATATGCTGATGTCCCTCGTTCGCTCCTACGGCCTCGACATGATCGAGCGCGACGAGGACGGCAACCGCGTATCGCCCGAGCAGAAGGAGGGACTCTCCGAAGACGAGATCGACGATCTCGTGGCCGAGATCTCGTTCAAGAGCACGGATGTGGGCGACTGGTTCGTCGATTACAACAAACCGTCCGCGCGCCTCGTGGATCTTCTCCATCTTGTGCCCGAGCGCACCGATACCTACATCGAACTTTTGGAATTCGTCGAGGCGGCACCGCGCTCCTACGGGCAGATCGAGGAGCTGCTCTTGGGCAGGCCCGCTCTTCAGACGGTGATCGACGGTCGCGTCGAGACCATGCAGCCGTCGGTGTTTGTGGACAAGCTCGAGCGCGCTGGCGCTCTGGTTTGGAAAGAAGGTTGGACGTTGACCGAGGAGGGAAGGGAGTTTCTGGAAGATCTGAAGGTGAACGGACAAGCGTAATCACGTGTAAGCAAGAGGAGAGGAAGACAATATGTCAAAAACGAATTTGACACGTCGCAGCTTCGTCAAAGTGTCCGCTCTCGCGGGCGCGGCCGCTGCGGTGGGCGCCTCCATGGCCGGCTGCATGCAGGAAGCTGCGCCGGAAGAGGAGCTCGCCGGTACTGGCGAGGTGGGCGTCTCGAGCACCGAGGGCCTGACGAAGATGCGCACGAGCTGCCATGGCTGCATTCAGATGTGCCCGGCCATCGCCTACCTGAAGGACGGCGTGGTCGTACGGCTCGAGGGCGATCCGGAGGCTCCGGTGTCCCGCGGCAGCCTCTGCATCAAGGGCCTGAACCAGCTGCACACCATGTACAGCCCCCGCCGCATCCTGCATCCGCTGCGTCGTGCCGGCGAGCGCGGAGAGAACAAGTGGGAGGTCATCTCCTGGGACGAGGCCATCACCGAGGCCGCGACCCATATCAAGGACGCCATCGACCAGTACGGCAACTACGCCTTCTTCGCCAGCGTGGGCGGCGGCGGATCCTACTCGTTCATGGAGGCCATGACGCTGCCCATGGCGTTCGGCTCGCCGACGGTGTTCGAGCCCGGCTGCGCCCAGTGCTACCTGCCCCGTTGGGCCCTCTCGAAGCTCTTCTACGGCGGTGACGACCAGTCCATCGCGGACAACGCCGTGCAGGAAATCTTCAAGGTGAACGACAACAAGACCGAGATCGTGGTCATCTGGGGCGCCCAGCCCTCCGTGTCCGAGACCGCCGAGTCCGGCCGCGGCATGGCGGAGCTTCGCGCCGCCGGCGTGAAGACCGTGGTCGTCGACCCGAACTTCTCGCCCGACGCCGTGAAGGCCGACGTGTGGCTGCCCGTGCGTCCCGGCACCGACACGAAGCTGCTCCTGTCCTGGTTCCGCTACATCTTCGAGAACAAGCTCTACGACGAGGAGTTCACGAAGTACTGGACGAACCTGCCGTTCCTCATCGACCCCGACACGAAGCTGCCGGTGCGCGCCCAGGAGCTGTTCCCGGACTTCCAGCAGACGACGCCCGAGAACACCCCGGCCTACGTGTGCTTCGATCTGAAGACGAACGCCGTAGCGCCCTTCGAGAACTCCGCTCCCGCCGATTCGGCCGTGGATCCCGAGATCTTCTGGGCTGGTGAGTTCAACGGCAAGCAGTACAAGACCGCCGGTCAGATCTACAAGGAGGAGGCCGACCCCTGGACGCTCGAGAAGACGGCCGAGGAGTGCTGGCTTCAGGCCGACAAGATCGAGGAGGCCATCAAGCTCTACGTCGAGAACAACGGCGGCATCGCCAACGGCGTGGCGTCGGACATGACCGAGTCCGCCTCCCAGGTGCCGCTCGGCTGCATGGGCCTCGACTCCATCATGGGCCGCATCAACAAGCCCGGCGTCACCATGACCCAGAAGGGCGGCGGCTACTTCGCCACCATGACCGACACCGGCGAGACCAAGCTGGTGCGCCCGGTCACCTACAACAACGGCTTCGGCGGCATGTTCTCCGACATGTACGGCGTCGGCGCGGTCATCGGCATGTCCGATGCTGAGAACGAGGCGCGCATCAAGCAACTCGGCGAGGCCATGCCCGACTCCCAGCGCATCCTGAACAAGCTTCTGCAGGATCGTCTGGGCATGAAGGACCATAAGGGCCTCTACGCCTGGTGCCACTCCCACATTCCCACGGTGCGCAACGCCATCGCCACCGGCGAGCCCTTCAAGCCGCGCGTGTGGTTCGACATGTCCGGCAACAAGCTGGCCATGCTCGGCAACGCTAAGTCCTGGTACGACGTGTTCCCCGAGGTGGACTACATCATCGGCCAGTACCCGATGCTCACCTCCTTCCACATCGAGGCGTGCGATCTGGTCTTCCCGCTGCGCGAGTGGCTGGAAGAGCCCATGGTGAACATGACCCAGCTTGACACCCAGTGGTTGCAGAACGAGTGCGTGCACATCGGCGAGACCGTGTCGCACTCCATCCCGGCGGCCCAGGTGGTGGCCAAGTGCCGCGAGATGTGGGGCGGCCACATCCCGAACGGCCTGGAGCTGGGCGATGGCACGGCTTATCTGGGCAGCGCCACCGAGGCCGAGGTCAAGCAGGGCGTTGCCGACACGCTCGGCGCTCCCGACTGGGAGACCCTGCAGGCGAACACCGACGAGTACGTGCCGTTCGTGACCCCCGATTACTGGAACTACAACCAGCACGAGCAGATCGCCGACGACGGGCTGCCCTCCGGCTTCGCCACCGAGTCCCGCAAGGTGGAGACCTACTGCCAGATGCTCATCCGCATGGCTCGCAACGGGTACCCGTACTGCTATCCGGAGCCCCAGGAGGCCTGCGAGGACTACAGCCCCATCTGCGTGCCCATCGAGCCGGTCGAGTCTCCCTACGAGGGTATGCCGGGCTACGATCCCGAGTACCCGTTCGTGCTCACGAGCGGCCGCGTGCCCTACTTCCACCACGGCACCATGCGCCATGCTCCCTTCAGCCGCGAGCTGTTCCCCTGCGCCGAGATCCGCATCAACCCGGCCTCGGCCAAGGAGCTGGGCATCGAGCACATGGACTGGGTCAAGGTCACCAGCCGCCGCGGCGAGGTGCATGCCCGCGCCTATCTGACCGAGGGCGTGAATCCCAAGACCGTGTGGATGGAGCGCTTCTGGAACCCCGAGTGCTACGACGCCTCCCAGGCCAACCCCACCGGCGGCTGGCGCGAGTGCAACGTCAACGTGCTCACCAAGAACGACGCCCCCTTCAACGAGGTGTACGGTTCCTATACCAACCGCGGCTTCACGGTGAAGATCGAGAAGTCCGAGCGTCCTGCCAACATTTGGGTGGAGGCCGAGGAGTTCGAGCCCTTCATGCCCACTCAGGAAATGCTCGCTGAAGCCCAGACGAAGGATGTGTTCTAATGAAAAATACGCTTGTCATCGACCTGGACCGTTGCTCGGGCTGCGACTCCTGCGTGGCCGCCTGCAAGATGGAAAACCAGATGAACCTGGGTGTGGTGCGCAACCACGTGTCGGCCGTGGGCCCTGTGGGTACCTTCCCCGATATCGAGATGTACTGGCTGCCCATGCAGTGTCAGCAGTGCGAGAACCCCGGCTGCATCGAGGTGTGCCCCACCGGCGCCTCCTACCGCGACGAGGAGACTGGCATCGTGCTCGTGAACGCCGAGGACTGCATCGGCTGCGAGAGCTGTCTGACGGGCTGCCCCTACGGCGTGCGCCAGCTGAACCCGAAGACCAACACCATCGAGAAGTGCACGTTGTGCTTCCAGCGCAAAAACGACGAGAACTGGGTGCCGGCCTGCGTGCATAACTGCTGCTGCGGCGCTCGCACCTTCGGAGACTTGGACGATCCGAACTCCGAGGCCGCGAAGGTCGTGGCGGCCGCCGGCGAGAACGCGCACTACCTGTTCGATCCGGCCGACCTGCATCCCACGACGGTCTACATCCTCTCGGAGAAGACTGCCAAGTGGCAGGAGGAGCCCGTCGAGGTCACCCGCTACGAGAAGAAGTAGCCATTTTGCGTGAGGGGTGCGTTTGCACCAGCCCGTAGGTGCGCTCCTCGGTTTTCGGTTGCCCCGACCGTCGCTCCCTCCCTTTTGGCGGTCGGGCGCTCTTGCGGGTTCGCAATTTGAACCCGCAGGACGGGGGCTGCTGCCTTGGTGCGCCGGTGCGCCGGTGCGCCGCTTTTTCGAGGTCGCAGTTCCTGTCCTGCGGAACGCTCTGGCGCTACGCAGTTTGTGCCCAACGAGGACGGGCGAGTCTGAGAGGAGAGGGGATACATGGTAGATGAGATGAGCGTCGCCGCGGCAGATGAGGCTGTGGTGACAGAGGACATGATCGCGGCCCTCAAGGGTCGCGCGGCGTTCTACGACCTTTTGGCGGCCATCTACTTCCGGCCGTTGACGGCTGATCAGATCGATAACATCGCCGAGATGGACTGGTCGGAATATACCGATGTGAACGAGCTGTTCGCCGACGGGGTGAACGATATCACGCGCTATTTGCGCAAGCGAAACTCCGGCACGCGCCAGGCGCTGGCCGTGGACTTCACTTCCGCCTTCGCCGGAACCTCCTCGTGGAAGGGCCGCTACGCGGTGCCCTACGAGAGCGTGCACACGAGCGAAGAGGGGCTCATGTTCCAGGACGCCTACCACGAGGTCTTCCAGCTGTACAAGGCCAACCACGTGGCCAAGGCCGGGGGCTACGATTTCCCCCACGATCACCTGTCGTTCATGTGCGAGTTCCTCGTGGTGCTCTCGGATCGCATCATTGCCGCTCTTGAGGCTGGCGACGACGCGGAGGCCCTGCGCCAGGTGCGCGTCTCCCGCGCGTTTCTCGCCGACCACATCCTCTCGTGGTTCGACACGTTCCAGGATCTGGCGCTTCTGCTTTTGGAGACGCGCTTCTATCGGGGTGTCTTGAAGATTTCCAAGGGCTTTTTCCTCGAGGATGCCGAGCTTCTGGATGCTATCGCCGTCGAGCTCGAGCAGCGCCTCGAGGCGCGAGAGGAGAGGTAACATGGACTTCGCGATCATCCTTGCAGTCACCGTCGTCGGCTGCTTCGCCCTGCGCAACCCCTTGAAGGCGCTTCCGGTCGCGTTCTACGCTGCCGCCATCGCCATCGACGTCGTCTACGTGTACGGCGTGTTCTTCGGCCTGCCGCGCGCCATTTGGAGCCCGCTGTTCGTCCTCATCCAGAAGTGCGAGCTGTCGCTGGCCCTGTTCGTGGTCGTCATGTTCATCGGATGCCTGAACCGGGGCGGCCGCGCCTATCACTGGCTGAAGCCCGTGCGCAGCGAGCTGTCCATCGTGGCGTGGTTCCTCTCGCTCGGGCACATGGCCGTGTACCTGGAGAGCTACGTGCCGCGCCTTCTCGGCGGCGGCGAGATCGGGGGCAACGTCATGGGCGCCTTCGTTTTGGCGGTCGTGCTGCTCGTGCTGCTCGTCGTGCTCGGCGTGACCTCCTTCGCCTTCGTGAAGCGGCAGATGTCCACGGCCTCGTGGAAGAAGGTGCAGAAGCTGGCCTACCCGTTCTTCGGGCTGGTGTACGTGCACCTGCTGCTGATGCTTTTGCCCTCGGCCCTGCACGGCGGCCTCGCCGCCCAGGCCTCGGTGGCCGTGTACTCGGTGGTGTTCGTCGGCTATGCCCTCTGCCGCATGGGCCGGGCGTTGGTCGACCGGCGCGCCGAGGATGCCGTGTCCGCGGCCAACGACCCGACTCCCGCCATCTCCGACGAACCGGAAATGGTATCGTAGGCCCATCGGATCACATCGAGGAGCGCTCGGCTGTCGCCGGGCGCTCCTCGCGCTAGGGAGGGCAGTGATGGCCGAGACGAAAAATTTCATGGCGAAGCTCGTGCGTGCGTGGCCGGCATTGCCGTACATGGCCTTGGGGGCCCTGCTGGCTTCGGTCTATATAGCCAGCTCGGGAACGGCGTGGTTGTCTGATGGCGAGACCAATGGTGGAAACCTTTCGGTGCTGACCGTGACCACGAGCCTGTCAGCCGGCGGCCTCATGCTTCTGTCCACGTTCGCGGTGCCCCGGGTGCGCTCGTGGCTCGAGCGCCCGACGGCGTGCCTTTGGGCGGGGGCAGTCTCCTCGCTCGGCGCTCTCATCGTCATACTCATCGGGCCCTATTATTTGACGCCGATGCTGCCCTATTTCGTTATCCGCTCGCTCTTCTTCATTGGCGGCGTACTTTTCGGTGTGGGCCTCGGGGCGATCGCCCTGCGTTGCGGGCAGCTCTACGGTGCGCTGCCGCCGCGCCAGGTCATCCTGTACGTGGCCTATTCCCAGTTCGTCGTGGGAGCCTCCTTCTTCATTGCGCTTGGATCGCCCGCTTGGGCGCCGGTTCCCGGCGGTCCCAGCTTGGCGGGCATGGCTTCGTTCGTGCTGCTGCCCTTGGTGGCCGGCGTCTTGGCATCGTTCTCCCGTCATATCGAGCAGCCGACGCCCACGCTCGCGCGTGACCATTCGCGCCGGTTACTGCCGAAGTCGTTCTGGAAGCTTCTGGCCGTCGTCTTCGTGTTCTCCTGTATCGTGTCCTCGGTGTACGCGTCCACGGTGGCGGTCTCCTCCATTGAGACGACACTGTCCGGCTCGCGTCTCGTCATGCTCGCGCGCATGCTTCTGGCGTTGGTTTTGGCGGTGGTGGCCGTGGGCACCGAGGGGGATCGACTCAACTTCGGGAAGCTGTACTCGGTGGTGATGGTGGCCTCCGTGGCGCTTGTCGCCTGCCTGCCTTTGGTGACGGTGCTGCATACCGTGCTCGCCCAGGTGGTGTCGCTGTCCAGCGTCGTGTTCGAGTTGTTCCTGTGGTGCATTCTCGCCTTTATCGTATTCCAGCGGCGCACCTCCGCGGTCATCGTGTTCGGTTACGGCTACGGCGCCTACCAGCTCGGCAACGGCATCGGCTGGCTCTTCGGGGCGCAACTTCTGGGGACGCTGTTCGGCGCCGCCGGCGAGGCCTTCGCCTATATGATCATGGCGCTCATTGTGCTCGCTTGCGCTTTCCTCATCTTCTCGGAGCGCGAGTTCGACCGGCTCTTCGCGCCGGGGGAGGAGGGCGCCCCTTCGCTCGACGAGCTGCTGATGAGGGATCTTGCCGCCGAGAGCGAGGGTTTGGCCCGCGAGGACGAACCGGTGCGCAAGGGACGCTTCGGTTTGGCGATCGAGGCTTTGGCCGCAGACTACCAGCTCTCGCCCCGGGAGACCGACGTGCTGCGCTGTCTGGCCATGGGCTACAACTCGTCCACCACGGCGAGCAAGCTCAGCATCTCCTGGAACACGGTGCGCACCCATACGCGCAACGTCTACGGCAAGCTGGGCGTTCATTCCCAGCAGGAGCTGATTGCCATGGTAGATGACGTCACGGCGGGTGAGGGATAGCGCGTCCCTCGGTGTTGATTGCGATTTATTTCGAGTTCGCTATAATGAGCAGTCAAAACACGTTATGAGGGGTTGACTTGAAAGATTCGCATGGTCGCACTATCGATTATCTGCGCATATCGCTGACGGATCGCTGCAATTTCCGCTGCGTCTACTGCATGCCCGAGGAGGGCGTGTGCGCGATGTCCCATGACGAGATCCTGCGCATCGAGGAGATCGAGCGGTTGGTGGCCGTGGCCGCTGGGATTGGCATTCGCTCGGTTCGTCTCACGGGGGGCGAGCCTTTGGTGCGCAAGGGGGTGGTCGATCTGGTCGATACCATCACCGGTATCGAGGGCATCGAGAACGTCTCCATGACCACCAACGGGGTGCTTCTGCCCCGTATGATTGATGACTTGAAGGCGGCGGGGCTCTCGCGCGTGAATATCTCGCTGGATACGCTTGACGCCGACCAGTTCCACGAGATCACGCGCACGGGGCGCCTCGAGGATACCCTCGCCGGCATCGATGCGGCTCTCGGGGTGGGGCTGAATCCCGTGAAGGTGAACGCCGTGGCCGTGCGCAGCCTGAACCAGGATTTCCTGGAGTTCGCCAAGCTCTCTATCGATCGCCCGTTACACGTGCGCTTCATCGAGTACATGCCCGTGGGGGATACAAGCGTCGATGCCGGCACAGGCTGGGGCAAGGAGGACGTCATCCCCTCTGAGGAGCTGTTCGATATCATCAACGAACGGGCCGCCGCCGCGGGGCTGCCCGCGCTTCGCCCGGCCGGGGCGACGAAGCCTCTGGGCTGGGGGCCGGCCCGTTACTTCGAGTTCCCCGACGCGCTGGGCACCGTAGGCTTCATCAGTCCGTTGTCGCGCCACTTCTGCAGCGAGTGCAACCGCCTGCGAGTCACCGCCGACGGCAAGGTGCGGCCGTGCCTGTTCTCGGATACCGAGTACGACGCGCGCGCGGCCCTGCGCGAGGGCGATGACGCTGCAGTGCGCGACGTGCTGCTGACGGCTCTCGGCGCCAAGCCCGACGACCACCACGACAAAGTGGGCACCGACCGCAAGATGTCCCAGATTGGCGGCTAGCGTTCTTCTGGGCTGTCCGGGCCCGTGCTCGGGGCAAGGGCGCCGTGCTCAGACAGTCCTCGCTTGGTGGAACAGCCCACTGGGCTGTTCCAGTCGCTGCGGAACTCCGCGCGGACCCTCGCCCCGAGCGCGGGCCCTTCTCTTCCAAAAACGCCTCTCGAACCTGCTAGAAAGGAATTGCAATGACCGAACAGCTGACCCATATCGACGAGAACGGCGACGTGCGGATGGTGGATGTGTCGCAGAAGGCCGACACCGAGCGCGTGGCCGTGGCCGAGGGCTTCATCTCCATGAAGCCGGAAACTCTGGCGCTCATCGTGGAGGGCAAGGCCGCCAAGGGCGATGTGCTCGCCTGCGCGCGCGTGGCCGGCGTCATGGCCGCGAAGAAGACGAGCGATCTCATCCCGATGTGCCATCCGTTGAACATCACCAAGGCGAAGGTGGAATGCGAGCCAGTGCGCGAGGGCGAGCGTGCCGACGGCCGTGTGGGCATCCACGTGGTCACCACCTGCGGCGTGACCGGCAAGACCGGCATCGAGATGGAGGCGCTCACGGCGGCTTCCGTGGCGTGCCTCACCGTGTACGACATGTGCAAGGCGGTGGATCGCGGCATGGAGATCACCGACGTGCGCCTGCTGAAGAAGGACGGCGGCAAGACGGGTCTTTGGCTGCGCGAAAACTCGTAGATCGCACGCACATCTATTCCACAACGGAAAGCCCCCGGCCAGGGAGGGGAGGGCCGGGGGCTTTGTTGATGATCTGCGGAGCCGGGAGGGATCAGGCCCGCAGCGGAAAGGGTGTAGGGACGACTAGCCGAGGAACTTCGCCACGGACTTGCCGCACTCGCGGCCGAGCACCAGCGCGAAGGCGAGCGACACGCCCGGGATGGGGGTGATGTACTCGGTGCCGAAGCGGCGGCCGCAGTCGTTGCCGGCCATGTACAGGCCGGGGATGGGCTCGTAGTTGGCATCGAGCGCGTTCATGTCACCGTCGGTGATGATGCCGCCCATGGTCACCATGGTCTCGCCGAGAACCGGGTCGAAGGTGCAGGCGTAGAAGGGGCCGTCCTTCACCGGGAAGAGCACTTCAGCGGCGCGGCCGAACTCGGCGTCGGCGCCGGCCTCGCAGTAGCCGTTGTAGCGCTCGATCTGGGCGACGAACTCGGTGGCGGCGTCACCGGTAAGCCCCAGCTGGCCCGCCAGGCCCTCGAGGGTGTCGTCGGCGATGAACTCTACCTCGGTCATGGGGCCATGGCCGCCCGGACCCTCTTCCTCGGTTTGCTCGGGCTCCTCGTAGGTGCCCTTGAACTTCGCGTAGGCCTTGTCGAGCGACTCGCGCAGGGCGGCGATGTTCTCTTCGGTGGCGTTGAAGCCGGCGTGCTGGGGCAGGGTGTACTGGCGGTACTCGGTGAAGTTGTTGTCGCACACGGCGTACTTCGTCTTGCGGCTCATGAACGTGGTCTGATATCCGCGCTGCTCGCTGGTGGGGTAGAACTCGTTGCAGAAGCGCTTGCCGCTCTCGTCGATCCACACGGCCTGGGGCAGGCAGTTCATCTTGCCGGGGACGGAGAGGCCCTTCATGTTCATGCCAGGGATGGGGGTCGTCTCCAGGTGCGCGCCGGCCCAGTAGGCCATCTGCACGCCGCGGCCGTCGTTGGCCGACATGGAGTTCAGCGTCTCGCCCTCGACGAGCGCCTGGGCCATATCGGGCATGAAGTAGGCCATCATGTCGGGGTTGCCGCCCATGCCGCCGCAGGCGCAGACCACGGCCTTGCAGGTGATCTTCACGTAGCCGTCGGCGTCGGAGGCCACGAGACCCGCCACGGCGCCGTTCTCCATGATGATGTACTCAGCGGTGGTGCCGAAGTAGAACTCGGCGCCGGCCTCCTCGGCCGCGGCCTGGTTGTACATCTGGATCTTGGTCTGGTTGCATTCGCCGTAGAAGGAGCAGACGCTCGGCCAGAACTTGATGCCGGAAAGCTCCGAGAGCTGGTGCTCCGTGGGCGGGAAGAAGGCCGTCGTCATGGTGGCGAAGTCCTCCTCGGTCAGCCGATCGAGGTACCAGTTCGAGTTCTCCTCGGAGTTCTGGGCGAAGCGCATGACCAGCGAGGGGTTCGGCATGTTGGAGGTGATCTTCATGAAATTCTGGTAGAACTCGATCGGGTCGATGTGCGGTACGCCGCGCTCCTGCAGGATCTTCGCGTTCAGGGCGGCGAACTCGTTGCCCACGGCGGCGTAGGTGTCCTCGGGCTGCTTCTCAATGAGGATGACCTTCTTGCCCTGCTCGGCCAGCTCGCGGCAGGCGGTGATGCCGGCGAAGCCGTGGCCGCAGACGACGGCGTCGCAGGTGAGCTCCTTTGCGAAGTCGGTGACCTCGGCCGGGGGCGTCATCCAGCTGGTGTCGGTGACGTTGTGGATGTGCACGTCGGAAGCGCCGGCGCCCTGGGCAGTCGCCTGGGCCGAGTCGCCCGCGCCCGCGCTGCCCGTGGCGCTGTTGCCGGACGGCGCGCAGCCGGCGAGCCCTGCGGCTCCGGCGGCCATGGCGGCCACAGCACCCATGCCGATGAACGAGCGGCGGGAGATGCCCTGGTTTGTTGTCTT
>ERZ773252.1759-NODE-1759-length-20383-cov-5.694067_pt1 | contig 20383 bp, 20 predicted proteins | sample MGYA00580517_ERZ773252 | MGnify/ENA primary metagenome ERZ773252 (study PRJEB29015, sample SAMEA2737766) | human gut metagenome | biome: human gut; feature: human-associated habitat; material: faeces | place: China | collected 2012 ...
TCTCGCCGCCGCGCTCGAAGATGTCGCGGAAGGTGTCGAGCAGAACGTAATAACCAGTGTTGCGGCCGTAAGCCTCGTCGCCGAGGAACAGGCTTGCCCACTGATGATTGGTCATTGCAGTGGTACCGGAGTCGGACAGCATATCGACGGTCAGCATGCCGGACGGGAATGCGAACTCGTTGTAATGAGTAGCCTGAAGAGCGCGCTCACGCTGCTCAACGGTTACTTCCGGAAGATCACGGACTGCGTAAGTAAAATGATGCGGTGCGGGTACGTTCAGCGGATACTGCTTGCTCATAATAAAATTACCTCCATTTTTTTGGCGTTGTTGCCGTTTGTGTTTTGGAGGTACCCCGGTTGTCAAAGCCGTTTTTCCGGTTCCGGCTTTGCTTAGCGGACAGCACCTTTCTTTTTTGCTGTTTTCTTTTCTTTTTGGTTTGCCTTACGGCAGGAGAGCGGTTACCTCAATCTCGACGAGAGCGTCCTTGGGAAGTCTTGCAACCTCCACAGCGGAACGTGCCGGGTAGCTGCCTTCACCGAAGAAGGTGGCGTAAACCTCGTTCATCGCGCCGAAATTGTTCATGTCGCTCAGGAAGACGGTAGTCTTGATCACCTGATCCATACCGGTTCCTGCCTCAGCAAGGATTGCCTTTACATTGGTGAGCGACTGCTTGGTCTGTGCTGCGATCCCTTCCGGAAAAGCACCGGTTGCGGGATCGATCGGAAGCTGACCCGAAGTAAATACGATACCGTTTGCTGCAATTGCCTGTGCATACGGGCCGATGGCTGCGGGTGCGTGTTCCGAACAGATAACCTTTTTCATTTCCTGCTCAGCCTCCTTTCGTCCTTTCGTGAGATAAATTTATCACTTTTAAAATTCTTTGTCAAGATGTATTTGTGCAATTTGGATGAATGAATAAAAAAATCTCGCGTATTTATCAATATTATCAACAACTATTGTGAAAAATGATAATTTTGAACAGACTTTTTGTACAAAAATACTGCGTAAAATATTTACTTTTTTCACCTCGCACTTAGAAAAGTTTATTATTTTACAGAACATGGCAATTAAAGTGCGAATTTATAAAAAATTTTTGTTATCCTACTAAAACAATGCGATGAAGAATTCACGGAGAATCGCAGGGAGAGCGGCACTGCCGCGGAAAATGATAAAAATTCCGACACCGGAAAACCGGGGCAGGGAAAAGACATCCCGCGTTTGCACTTCAAATAAAAGCCTGCGTATGCTATAATAAATTGGATTACATTTCACAGGGAGGTGCCCCGCATGCCGGACGAAAAACTCACCGCCTACCGCGGCGGCAAGGCGCTTCGCCGCGGCTGGACAACCGGATCGTGCGCGGCGGCGGCCTCGCAGGCGGCGGCTGTGCTGCTGCTGACCGGAATCGCGCCGCCGGAGATTCACCTGCACACGCCGGGCGGCATCACCTTCTGCCTGCCGGTCGAGGACGCGCATATGAGCGGAAACGCGGCTGTCTGCACCGTCCGCAAGGATTCGGGCGACGATCCGGACATCACAAACGGGGTCCGCATCACGGCTTCCGTGCGCCGAATCGAAAAGGGTGTTGCCATAGAGGGCGGCGCCGGCGTCGGTCGGATTACCCGCCCGGGACTGGCGATGCCGGTCGGAGAAGCGGCGATCAATCCCGGTCCGCGGCAGCAGATCACGGACGCGGTGCACCGGGCCGCGGAACAGAACGGATACGGCGGCGGCTTTTCTGTCACCATTTCGGTGGAGGACGGCGAGGCACTTGCCGCCCAGACCTACAATGGCCACCTCGGCATCGTCGGCGGCATCTCGATTCTCGGCACGAGCGGCATCGTTGAGCCGATGAGCGAAAAGGCGCTTGTGGACACCATCCGATTGGAGCTGGACAGCCTGTACGCGCAGGGACAGCGCATTGCGTTCCTGTGTCCGGGCAACTACGGCGCGGATTTCGCACGGGACACGCTCGGCCTTGACCTCGAACGCGCGGTCAAGTGCTCCAACTTCATCGGTGAGGCGTTCGACCACGCGGCGTACCGCGGCTATCCCGAGATCCTGCTTGTCGGACACGCCGGAAAGCTGGTCAAGATGGCCGCAGGCGTGATGAACACGCATTCATCGGTCGCAGACGCGCGGCAGGAGATTTTCACCGCGCATGCGGCACTGTGCGGCGCACCGCGCGAGACACTCGAAGGACTGATGGCCGCCATCTCGGTGGACGCATGCGTGGAGCTGCTGGACGAAGTGAATCTGCGCCGGTCCGTCCTGTCGCGCATCGGCAGGGAAATGGAAACCCGTATCGCCCTGCGCATGAAGGGGCAGGCACGCGTGGAATTCATCATGTTTACGGGAAAATACGGCGTGCTGGCCGAGTCGGCGGGCGCGCGCGCACTCTGTGAGAGGTTGAAACTGCAATGAAGGGTATTTTATATGGAGTCGGTGTCGGTCCGGGCGACCCGGAATTGATGACTGCCAAGGCCATCCGGCTGTTGCGCGAGTGCGATGCGGTCGCCGCACCGAAGTCCGCCGACGGCAGACAGACCGCACTGGATATTGCTTCGCCGTACATCGGGCAGGACAAGACGATCCTGCTGTTCGATATGCCGATGACGCACGACAAGCAGGTGCGGAACGCCAGCCACGACGCGGCGGCAGACGCGCTCTGTGCGCTGCTCGACGAGGGCAAAACCGTGGTGTTTCTCACGCTCGGTGACCCGACGGTATATTCCACATACTGGTATGTACACAAGCGTGTTGCCGCTCGCGGTTATGCTGCCGAGCTGGTGCCCGGCGTGCCGTCCTTCTGTGCCGCAGCTGCCGCCATGGGCCGCGCCCTGTGCGAGGACGGGGAAATGCTGCACGTCATTCCGGTCACGCACGGCAGGGCAGAAGAGGGACTTTCTCTCTCCGGCAGCAGGGTGCTGATGAAGACCGGAAAGAGTGTATTGGAGGTCCGCGAACTGCTCCGGCAGCGCGGCGAACTCGGCAGCGCGGCACTGATCGAGCGGGTCGGCATGGACGGTCAGCGGCTGATCGAAGATTTAGATGCGCTTGAACAGCCGAGCGGCTATTTCTCTATTATATTGGTAAAGGAGCAAAGCGAATGATCTATTTTGTGGGTGCAGGCTCGGGTGCGCCCGACCTGATCACGGTACGCGGCGCACGTCTGCTGAGCGAGGCAGATGTGATCGTTTACGCCGGTTCGCTGGTCAATCCGGCACTTCTGGAGTACAAAAAGGACGGATGCGAGGTGTACAACAGTGCGAAGATGACGCTCGAGGAGGTCATCGCCGTGATGGCGCCTGCCGCGAAGGCGGGCAAAACGGTCGTGCGTCTACACACCGGCGACCCGTGCGTGTACGGTGCGCATAGAGAGCAGATGGACGAGCTGGACAGGCTCGGTCTGGCGTATGAGATCTGTCCGGGCGTGTCTTCGTTCTGCGGCGCGGCAGCGGCACTCAAAGCCGAGTACACACTGCCGAACGTGAGCCAGTCGGTCATCCTGACGCGCATGGAGGGCCGCACGCCCGTGCCCGAAAAGGAGCAGATCGAGGCGTTCGCGGCACACGGAGCCACCATGGTCATCTTCCTGTCGGCGGGTCAGCTGGCGCGCCTGTCCGAGCGGCTGATCGCGGGCGGCTACGCGCCGGACACGCCTGCGGCTATCGTGTACAAGGCCACCTGGCCGGACGAAAAGGTCGTGCGGACAACGGTCGCAGACCTCGCCGAAGCCGGTGCGCGAGAGGGCATTACCAAGACCGCGCTCATCACGGTGGGCGGGTTCCTCGGCACCGAGTACGAGCGCTCCAAGCTGTACGACCCGACCTTTACGACCGAATTTCGTGAGGCAAGCCGATGAAGCACGCAAAATTTGTATCCTTTACCCTGTGCGGCGCACAGACTGTGCAAAAGGCGGTAAAACTCCTGCCGGATTTCCGGTGTGAGCGGTACGCGCGGACGGTGGATGCGTCGCTCTCGGGCACGAGCCTTAAGCGCTTTGCGCAGCAGGCGATGGTCGATTGCGACCTGATCGTGTTCGTGGGCGCGACCGGAATCGCGGTACGCGCAGTGGCGCCGTATTTGATGGGAAAAGCCTATGATCCGGCGGTAATCGTCATTGACGAGCAGGGAAAGTTCGTGATTCCGCTCCTGTCCGGACATCTGGGCGGTGCCAACAAGATTGCAGAAATACTTGCGCAAGGTCTGCAGGCTGTGCCGGTGCTCACCACCGCGACCGACGGTCGGCAGGTGTTCGCCGTGGATACCTGGGCAAAAGCACACAGCTGTGCAGTCCTGGAGCCACACTATATTAAATATGTATCCGGTGCGCTGCTCAGAGGGGAAACCGTGGGCGTTCGCTCGGATTTTCCGATAGACGGGCTGCTGCCCGCCCGTATTGACCTCAAAAAAGACGCGGAAAGCGGGTTCACGATTGGATTTCGCACAGACGCACAGCCGTTTGCACACACGCTGCATCTTGTACCGCGGATTGCATATCTCGGCATTGGCTGCCGCAAGGGCACGAGCGCGGATGCCATCGAGCAGACAGTTCAGGCGGCGCTTGCCTCGGCAAAACTGCCCTGGCAGGCGATCTGCGGCGCGGCGAGTATTGATATCAAGCAGAATGAGCCGGGTTTGCTGCTGTTTTGCGAAAAACACAGACTGCCGTTCCGTACCTTTACGGCCGAGCAGCTGCAGGACGCACAAGGCGAATTCAGCCGGTCGGCGTTCGTGCAGCAGACCGTCGGCGTCGATAATGTGTGCGAACGCGCGGCTGTGTGCGCGGCACAGAACGGCACACTTATGCTGCACAAATTCGCGCAGAACGGCGTGACGACGGCTGTCGCTGTGCCGGACTGGCGCGTGTGCTTTGAAGAACGGGAGGGCGAAGCATGAAGCTGTATTGCATCGGCATCGGGCCGGGCGGCGAGGAGCAGATGACGCTGCGCGCAGTGCGTGCTCTGGAAAAATGTGACTGTGTGGCAGGCTACGGCCTGTACCTCGATTTGATCGAGAACCTCATTTCGGGCAAGGAACGCATCGAATCTGGCATGACGCGCGAGGTTTTGCGCTGCAAAGCGGCGGTTGAGGCGGCAAAACAGGGTAAAACGGTCGCGGTCGTGTCCTCGGGAGACGCCGGTGTGTACGGCATGGCCGGCCTGTTGCTCGAGCTTTGCGAGCACGAGCCGAACCTCGAGGTCGAGGTTATTCCGGGCATCACGGCGGCCTGCTCGGGCGGCGCCGTGCTCGGCTCGCCACTGACGTGTGACTTTGCGTGCATCAGCCTGTCCGACCTGCTCACGCCGTGGGACAAGATCGAGCAGCGTCTGCGCGGCGCGGCGGCCGGCGATTTCTGCATCGCGCTGTACAATCCGTCGAGCAAAAAACGCAACGACCATCTGCGCCGAGCCTGCGATATTCTGCTGGAGATCGTGCCGCCGGAAACCGTCTGCGGTCTGGTGCGGAACATCGGCCGTGAGGGCGAATCGTTCACGCTCACCACGCTGGGCGCGCTGCGCGATACGCCGGTCGATATGCTGACCACTGTGTTTGTCGGCAACAGCCGCACGCGCGTGATGGATGGCCGCATGGTCACGCCGAGGGGGTATCGCGGCGTATGAAGCTGATGATTTTCTCCGGTACGACAGAAGGACATGATTTGTGCCGGTTTTTGTCGAAAAACAACGTGAAGGCGGAGGTTTTTGTTGCAACAGAGTATGGCGCAGCGGTAATGGAGCCGATGGCTGGAATCACGGTTCACGAGGGCCGCTTAGATGAGCGGGAGATGGAAAAGCGATTGACCTCGGACACACTGCTCATCGACGCAACGCATCCGTACGCGGCGGCTGTGACCGACAATCTGCGGGCGGCCTGCGCGAAATCGGGCGCACGCTACGAGCGGCTGCTGCGGCCTGCCCTGCCTTATCAGAACTGCGAAATCGTGCTGGACACAGCCGCCGCAGTTGACTGGCTGAACGCGCACGAGGGCACGGTCCTGCTCACCACAGGCAGTAAAGAACTGGAAGCATACACGGCGGTGCAGGACTTCCAAACGCGCCTGTTCCCGCGCGTGCTGCCGTCCGCGTCGGTGCTCGAAAAGTGTGCCGCACTCGGCTTCCCGGGCGCGCACATCATCGCCATGCAGGGCCCGTTTTCGCAGGCGATGAACGCGGCGCTGCTGCGTGAGACCGGCGCAAAAATCCTCGTGACCAAGGACACCGGCGTGTCCGGTGGCTTTGCGGAGAAGGTCGCGGCAGCCGAGGAGGTCGGCGCAAAGGTACTGGTCATTGCGCGTCCGCGTGTGGAAAACGGCAAAAATCAGGCGGAAATGCAGAGATTTATCACGGATTTGCTCGACTTACAGCCGGAAAAAGCGCAGCGCATATTCACCATCATCGGGGCGGGCATGGGCACGGCGGACACGCTGACCGGCGAAGCGGTTCGCGCGTTGGAAACGGCGGAGGCGGTGTTCGCGACAAAACGGCTGGCGGCACTGTCGCCCAAGGCGGAGGTCTGCGCGTTCTCAGAGCTGGCTGAGCGGGCAATTTCCGGTCATGCCCGGCACACGGCGCTGTTGGTTTCCGGCGACGTAGGATTCTTCAGCGCGGCCGGAAAGCTGCGCGAGCGGCTCCTGCCATACGGCGGGGTAACACTCGTGCCGGGATTGTCAAGCATGCAGTATATGTGCGCGAAATGCGGAATTTCCTACGAAAATCTGTGTTTTAAGAGCCTGCACGGTCGCGCAGGAAATATTCTCGGTGCCGTAAGTTACCATACGGCAACATTTGCGCTGACCGGCGGTGAAAACAACGCGCAGGCGGTTTGCAGCAGCCTTATGGACGCGGGATTGGGCGCGCTGCCCGTTCATCTCGGGGAAAATCTCGGCGCGGAAAATGAGCGGATTGTGCATGGCACAGCCGTAGAGATCGCGCAGCTTTCGTGCCCGGATTTAGCAGTTCTGCTGATCGAAAACCCGCATGCGGCGAACAAAAACGAACCGATTCGAGATGAAATGCTCACGCGCGGAAAGGTGCCGATGACCAAGGAAGAGGTCCGGTGGGTGTCGGTGAACCGCCTGACTGTCCGACCGACCGACACAGTCTGGGACGTGGGTGCGGGCACCGGCGCGGTCACGCTCGAGCTGGCGCGCAAGGCCAGCGACGGCACGGTTTACGCCGTCGAGCGAAAGCCGGAAGCGGTCGCACTCTTGCACGAAAACCGCATAAAACTCGGCGGATATAATGTGAAAATCATTGAAGGACCTGCGCCGGAGGCACTGGACAACCTTCCGGCACCGGACTGCGTGTTCGTCGGCGGGAGCGGCGGCAGAATGCGGGAGATTCTGGCACTTGCCAGGGAGAAAAATCCGGAAGTCCGCGTGGTCGTGAACGCGATTGCGCTCGAGACCTTGTTTGCGGCGCAGACGGCTTTGAAAGAATTGGGATTTACTGACATCGAGGTCACACAGCTGGCGGCCACGCGCGGAAAGCCGGTCGGCGCGTACACCATGCTGACTGCGAACAATCCGGTGTTTATTCTGTCCGGGAGGGCCGCAAATGACACAAAATAATGCACCAAGACTGCTGCTTGCGGGCACCGGCAGCGGCTGCGGCAAGACGACGGTCACGACCGCGATTCTGCGGGCGCTGCAGCGTCGCGGCGTAAAACTCAGCGCGTTCAAGTGCGGTCCGGACTACATCGACCCGATGTTCCACACGGCGGTTTTGGGCGTTCCGAGCCGCAATTTAGACCTGTTTTTCGAGGACGAGGCCGGTATTTGCAGTCAGCTTGCGCGGCATATCCAGCCGGACGGTCTCGGCGTGATCGAGGGCGTCATGGGCTTTTACGACGGCGTTTCCGGTACGACGGATACGGCTTCGGCGGCACATCTGGCCCGCGCAACCGGCACGCCTGCGGTGCTGATCGTGCGCCCTAAGGGTCAGTCGCTGTCGCTTGCGGCACAGATTCACGGGTTCCGCACATTTGCGGAAAATACGCTTGCAGGAGTGATTTTAAACGGCGTTTCCGCAGGAATGTACTCGTTTTACAAACAAATCGCAGAGAAAGCGGGGCTGCCTGTACTCGGCTTTTTGCCGCCGGTTCCGGAGGCCGAAATACCTGATCGCCACCTCGGTCTGGTGACGGCGGACGAGCTGTCCGACCTGCGTGAGAAAATTGATCGGCTCGCGGATGCGGCAGAGGAAGGCATTGACCTCCACGCATTGTGTGCATTAGCACAGACGGCGAAACCGCTGACCGATACGCACATGCCGCTCGCTCGTGTGACCGATTTTCCGGTGCGGATCGCGGTAGCGAAGGACCGCGCATTCTGCTTCTATTACGAGGATAACTTCGATGTGCTGCGTGAACTGGGGGCAGAGCTTGTGCCGTTTTCGCCGCTTACAGACGAGCGGCTGCCGGAGAATATCGACGGTCTGTACCTTGGCGGCGGATATCCGGAATTGTACGAAAAACAGCTTTCAGAGAATGAAATCATGCGAGATTCTATCAAAGCAGCGATTCTAAACGGTTTGCCGACAGTTGCCGAATGCGGCGGATTTCTTTATCTGCTGCAGTCGCTCGACGGCGCGGCAATGGCAGGCGTGCTGCCGACTTCGGCACACATGACGCCCAGGCTGCAGCCGTTCGGCTATGTCACGCTCACGGCAAACAGTGATAACCTGCTGTGCGAAGCCGGTGGACAATTTCCTGTGCACGAGTTCCATTATGCACAGGCTGTGGATAATGGCACAGATTTTCGCGCGGTCAAGCCAAACGGGCGCGCGTGGGACTGCGGCTTTGCGTCGGACACGCTCTATGCAGGATTTCCGCATTTGTATTTCCGTGCGAAAACTGAAATTGCAGCGAATTTTGTCCGAAAATGCGCGGAAAGGAGCGGAAAATGACACTTGAACAGACTATTTCTGCCATCCGGTCGCTGGATGAGAAAAGCATGACGGCGGCGCGAAACCGTTTTGCAAATATTGCTATGCCGCTCGGCGGACTGGGGCTTCTGCAGGACGCGATCGTGCAGCTTGCGGGTATTCTCGGTCAGCCGCTGCCGGATATTTCCAGACGCGCGGCGGTTGTTTTCTGCGCGGACAACGGCGTGGTCGCCGAGGGCGTGACGCAGTGCGGGCAGGAGGTGACAGCAACGGTCGCGGAAAATATGGGCCGCGGCGAGTCCACCGTGTGTCTAATGGCAAAACAGCTCGGAATGGACGTGTTTCCGGTCGATATAGGTGTTGCACAGCCGATAAAGAGCGAAAAAGTGCTGCAATTTTCCGTTCGGCGTGGAACTGCAAACTTTGCGCATGAGCCTGCCATGACGCGGAAAGAGGCGCTCGAAGCGGTCGAAATCGGCATTAAAATGGCGGAAATGTGTGCCGAAAAGGGATATTCGCTGCTCATTGGCGGCGAAATGGGCATCGGCAACACGACTACGAGCGCGGCAGTCACGGCGGCGCTCACCGGCGCGGAGGCTGCGGCGGTCACAGGACGCGGAGCGGGTCTGTCAACGGCCGGTCTGGAGCGAAAAATCGCAGTGATCGAGGCGGCGCTGGCGCTTCACAAACCCGACTCGAATGACTCGATCGACGTGCTGCACAAGGTCGGCGGTTTGGATATCGCGGGTTTGTGCGGTCTGTATCTGGGTGCGGCGGCGCAGCGCATTCCGGTCGTGCTGGACGGCGTGATTTCGTGCGCGGCGGCGCTTCTCGCCGTGCGATTGTGTCCGCTGTCTGTGCATTTTATGGTTGCAGCGCACAGATCGGATGAACCGGCGAGCATTTTGCTGCTCGATGCACTCGGCAAGCGGCCGTTCCTGACGGCGGGCATGCACCTCGGGGAGGGGACAGGCGCGGCGGCCGGTGTGGCGCTTTTGGATCTGGCACTGGCGCCATATCGGGAAATGGTGAGCTTCGCGGACATTGGAATGGAGGCATATCAGCCGCAAAAGTAGTTGTTTGTCTGACAGATAGCACAAATTTTTATATAAATATTGTGTGTAACGCCGATAAATGCGATCTGCCTGCATTCTTTACAGGAATGCTGCGTGCAGCAAAAAAGCACCGAGTGTTTACTCGGTGCTTGCGGTTCGAATTTTCAGCATTTCAGGGCTTCATCTGCGATATTTGCGGTGATTTTGTTGTAGAACTCCTGCTTTTGCGCATCGTTTTCAAATGCTGAGAACGGCACGATGACTGCGGAGAATTCATCAACAAAAATATAATAATGCTTGTCATCGGTTGCGGTGCGCTGAACGGCCGAATACTGGTAAACGGTATCTTCGTTCTCGCCGGACAGCTCGAATTCGCTTTCACGCAGCGTGAGCGTTTTCGGTCCGCAAAGCTGCTTGTTCTTTGCGTTTCTGAGAATTTTCTCGATATTTTTGATCATTTTATGACGCATATAGCGCGGTGTACCCCAGAAGCAGACGGCAGCGAGCGCAACGTAAACCGCGATGGAAACCGGCGTGAGCGTGTGCAGCCAGTACATGAGCGCACTGCCGCCGAGAATGACAATAGCCGCGGTGGCAATTCTCATGGTGCGAATACTGCGTTGAACAATCGCATTATTGTTGTAATAATTCAAATTAAAATCAATGAAATCCTGTTTGGTGATATCGTAATGCAGCTCCATTTTTTCTTACCTCAACTTACTCGGATAAAGTTATTGTATCGAAAATCAGAGCGGATTGCAAGTCTAATTCAGAAAGGGGAGCGAAAATGCTGATTTTAGTGACCGGCGGAGCGGCTTCGGGCAAGTCGGAGCACGCGGAACGGCTGGTGTGTGAAAAAGCACAGAGCCGATTATATCTGGCGACTATGCAGCCGTTCGGCAAGTCCGCAGAGGCGCGGATTGCGCGGCATCGGGCGCTTCGTGCGGGAAAGGGGTTCGCTACGGTAGAGAGTACACTTGACTTAGCGAATCTCAGGCTCTCTCGGCAATACGACGGAATTTTGCTCGAGGATTTGGGCAATCTGCTGGCAAACGAGCTGTTTGCGCCGGAAGGCGCAGGTGCAGGATCGGCGTTCGACAGCATTGTTGCAGGCGTGGATAATCTGCAAAAATACTGTGAAACGCTGGTTATCGTTTCCAACGAAATCTTTGCGGACGGCGTGCCGTATCCGCCGGAAACCATGCAGTATATTCGGATTTTGGGAGAACTGCACCAGAAATTAACTGGGAAAGCAGACGCGGTATATGAATCGGTATGCGGAATTTTACTGCCGGTAAAGGAGGAAAAACAGCCGTGAAAAGTGTAATCAGCGGACTTTTGGTCGCGTTCTCAATGTACTCTGCGATACCTGTTCCGCAGGTGAACTGGGAAAAACAGACCATGCGGTGGGCACTTGGCTTCCTGCCGCTCATCGGTGTGCTGATCGGTGCGATAGAGTGGTTCTGGTTCGCATTTTGCATGCATTTCGGCGCGGCAGGCGTGTTTTACGCTGTGATCGCAGCGCTGATTCCTCTGGCGGTGTCCGGCGGCATTCATCTGGACGGCCTGTGCGACACCTGCGACGCGCTGTGCTCGTTCGGCGACCGGGAAAAGCGGCTGGCCATCCTCAAGGACCCGCACGTTGGCGCGTTTGGGCCGCTCTGGCTGATGGCATTCCTGCTGGCAGAGGTCGGGTGTTTTGCCCAGATTTACGACCGGCCTGTGCTTCTTCCACTGGCATGCACAGGATTTGCTTTCGCACGGGCAATGGGCGGCCGCAAGGTGGTTGCGTCACCGTGCGCGAAAGACAGCGGACTTGCACATATATTTGCGGAAAACAGCGATAAACGCGCGGTATCGCGCATGTTAGTTGCTGAATTTGTTCTGTTTGCGGTGCTTCTCGGATTGTGGATATACCGCGTACCGCACGCGCTTGCTGCGGCGAAAGTGCTCGTTATCGTGCTCGTTGTGTGGTATGCTGTGCATGAGCACATAAGCCGCCGCGTGTTCGGCGGTGTAACCGGAGACCTGGCGGGATTCTGCATCTCGCTGTCGGAACTGATCACGCTTGCGGCAGCAGCGATTGGAGGACTGATTTTATGACCGTGCTCATCATTGGCGGGGCATATCAGGGGAAACGAAAAGTTGTCGAAAACCTGTATGCAGACCTGCCGAGAATTGAAAATCTGCACGAAATCGTGCGGAAAATGCTGAAGGAAGACAAAGACCCGCTGTCGCTCGCAGATACGCTGTGCGGACACGTTATCACCTGTGATGAGATCGGCTGCGGCATCGTTCCCATCGACCGTGCGGACGAAAACTGGCGTGAAGCGGTTGGTCGTCTGTGCTGTGCTTTGGCACAGAAAGCAGACGCAGTCGTGCGCGTGATCGCAGGCGTGCCGCAATTCATCAAAGGAGAACAACCATGACGATAACCCTTGCCGTGCTGCTCGGCTTCGCGCTCGACTGGCTGCTCGGAGACCCGAAAAAATTGCCGCATCCGGTATGTGCGGTGGGAAAACTCATCTCAGGAACCGAAAAAGTTCTGCGCCGCATCTTTCCCGCAACGCCTGCGTCACTGACGTTCGCTGGAATCGTACTCTGGCTCATCACCTGCGGCGTGAACTTTGCCGTGCCGTTTTTCCTTTTGCGCTGGCTGTATCATGTGAACTTCTGGCTCGGTTTTGCCGCCGAAACGCTGCTCTGCTGGATGATTTTCGCACGAAAAAGCCTTGCGGACGCCGGTTATCATGTCTACGGCGCGGTCAAGCAGTCGCTCGAGGAGGGCCGCAAGGCCATCGCGTGGTACGTCGGCCGCGACACCGCAGAGCTGTCCGAGGAGGGCGTTATCAAGGCCGCTGTCGAGACCGTGGCTGAAAATTTGACGGATGGTGTGGTCTCGCCGCTCGTGTTCATGCTCATCGGCGGAGCGCCGCTCGGCATGCTGTACAAGGCGGTCAACACGCTGGATTCCATGGTCGGCTATCATAACGATAAATACGAGTATTTCGGCAAGTTTTCGGCAAAAATGGACGATTTTTTCAACTTTATCCCTGCCAGACTGTCTGCACTGTGTATGATCGCCGGTGCCGGCATGCTGCACCTCGATAACCGAAACGCGCTCCGGATTTACCGTCGTGACCGCAGCAAACACAAGAGTCCGAACGCCGGTCAGACCGAGTCTGTGTGCGCGGGTGCGCTGCACATCCAGCTCGGCGGCGATGCCAGCTACTTCGGCAAAATCGTTAAAAAAGCCGCCTTCGGTGATCCGATGCGCCGTGTAGACCGCACGGATATTCTTGCAGCGGTCGATCTGATGACGGCGGCAAGCGTGTTTGCGCTGGTGCTGTGCTGTGCAATCCGCCTGATCGTAAAAAGTTAGGATGCTATGCGGGAGAGAAAACTCGCATTTGAAAGGATGAAAAAATGCTTAATTATGTCCACGGCGGCGATATCCAAACCTACATCGACCGCCACGGCTTCGCGCCGCTTGACCTGTCCGCGAACATCAATCCGTTCGGCATACCGGACGCGGTACGCGCGGCCATGCACAGGGCTGTGGATAACTGCACGCAGTATCCCGACCCGTTTTGCCGCGCCGCGCGGCAGGCGATTGGTGCGAGAGAAGGCGTCAATCCGGATTTTCTGTACTGCGGCAACGGTGCGGCGGATGTGCTCGACCGTCTTGCGGCGGTGCTGAAACCGCGCAAGGTACTTCTCACCGCACCGACCTTTGCGGAGTACGAGCGCACGCTCTCAGGTGCGGAGATTCGGGTGCATAATCTGCGGGAAACGGACGGTTTTGCGCTTACAGAGCGCATTTTGGACGAGATTTCACCGGATTTGGATGCGGTGTATCTCTGCAATCCGAACAATCCGACCGGGCGAACCGCCCAACCGGAACTTCTGCGGGAAATCGTCCGAAAATGCACAGAAAACGGCGCAAAACTGGTCGTGGATGAGTGCTTCAACGACTTCCTGACAGACGCAGAGCGGCACACACGGAAAGACCTGCTGGAATCCAATCCCGGTCTGATTATCCTGCGCGCGTACACGAAAATGTACGCCGTACCCGGTGTGCGCTTCGGCTGGTGCATGACGGCGGACGCGGCGCTGATTGAGAAACTATACCATGCCGGACAGCCGTGGAACGTGTCGGTCATCGCGCAGGCGTGCGCCGCCGCGGCGGCAAACGAGCCGGACTGGGCCTCCGAAACCGCCAAACGCATTGCCGAGGAACGCAGGTTCTTATCCGACGGACTTGCAGCCTGCGGACTGAAAGTCTTTCCGGGCGAGGCCAACTTCCTGCTGTTCCGCTCAAACGATACCGGACTGCACGAGAAACTCGCGGAGCACGGCATAATGATACGAAACTGCGATAATTATCGCGGACTTTCGGCGGGATACTATCGCGTTGCCGTAAAAACGAGAGAAGCAAGCAAGTGCTTGCTAAACGCAATCAAATTGATAATTGAAAATGGATAATGGAGAATGAAGGTACGCACTTTGCGCGGATTTGACAGCGCCGCGGGCGCAAGGGCAGTGACATTTTCCATTCTCCATTTTCGATTTTCCATTATGCGGGAGGTTTGCAAATGGCAAAAATTATCATGATACAGGGCACCTGCTCAAACGCCGGAAAAAGCCTGCTTTGCGCGGCCTTGTGCCGGATTTTCCGGCAGGACGGCTACCGTGTCGCGCCGTTCAAGTCACAGAACATGGCGCTCAACTCGTTCATCACGGCGGACGGCAGGGAGATGGGCCGCGCGCAGGTCGTGCAGGCCGAGGCGGCGGGCATCGCGCCTGATGTGCGTATGAACCCGATTTTGCTCAAGCCGACAAGCGATGTTGGCTCGCAGGTCATCATCATGGGCGAAGCGCAGGGAAACCGCACCGCGCGCGAATATTGGGGGCACAAAAAGGCGCTTTTGCCCATTATCAAGGACGCATTTGACAGCCTTGCCGCCGAGAACGACATCATCGTGATCGAGGGGGCGGGCAGTCCGGCGGAGATCAATCTCAAGCAGGATGATATTGTAAATATGGGTCTGGCGAAGCTGGTGGATGCACCCGTTCTGCTGGTCGGCGACATCGACCGCGGCGGCGTGTTCGCGTCGCTGTACGGCACGGTCAAGCTGCTCGATGAGGACGAGCAGGCGCGCATTCACGGTCTCATCATCAACAAATTCCGCGGCGACGTGGAGATCCTGCGGCCGGGTCTGACGCAGCTTGAGGATTTGACCGGCAAGCCGGTCATCGGCGTGGTGCCGTACGGTCATTTTGACATCGACGATGAGGACAGCCTGTCCGAGCGTCTGGACGCAAAGGCTGCTCCCGCACTGGTAAACATTGCGGTGGTAAAGGTGCCGCGTCTTTCCAATTTTACGGATTTTTCCGCACTTTCGCGCGTAAGTGGCGTGAGCGTCGCGTACGCGGACAAACCGGCGCAGCTTGCCGGAGCTGACCTGATTATCCTGCCGGGCACCAAGTCCACGCTGGCAGACCTGCGGTGGCTGCGCGAGAGCGGCATGGAGGCGCAGATTCTCAAGGCGCACGCGGCAGGCACGCCGGTTTTCGGCATCTGCGGCGGCTACCAGATGATGGGACGCACGGTCTCCGACCCGGACAATACCGAGGGCGGCGGCAGTCTGCGCGGCATGAGTCTGCTGCCGATCGACACGGTGTTCCGCCCGAGCAAGACCACGACGCAGACGCGCGGCACGCTGCTGGAGATTGACGGCGTGCTGTCCGATTTGAGCGGTCTGACGGTCGAGGGCTATGAGATTCACATGGGCGAAACCGTGCGCGATGCGAGTGCAAAGCCGCTCGTTCGATTGCGTCGCAGGGAAGGCGAAATCGAGGACGGCTGTCAGACGGAAAACGCCTTCGGCACTTATCTGCACGGCGTGTTCGATGCACCGGAGGCGGCGCTGCGGACGGCGCAGGCGCTGGCGAAAAAGAAGGGCGTGACGCTCACCGGTGAAGCGCTCGACATGCACGCCTACAAGGAGCAGCAGTACGACAAACTGGCGGATTCGGTGCGAAAATCGCTCGATATGGAGTGGATTTACCGTATAATGGAGGGAAAAGCATGACAGGACTTATTCACCTGTACTGCGGTGACGGCAAGGGTAAAACCACGGCGGCGGTCGGACTGGCGGTGCGCTGCGCGGGCCGCGGAAACAAGGTCGTGTTCGCGCAGTTTCTCAAGGATGGGACCTCGGGGGAGTGCCGCGTGCTGGCGAAATTGCCCGACGTGACCGTGATGGCAGCCAATCCGGTCGGCAAGTTCTCGTTCCGCATGACGGATGCGGAGAAGCGGGAGACAGCGGACGCGCTCACCCGCACCTTCGATGCGGCAACCGGCTTTGCCGTGCGGGAGCACGCGCGGCTGCTCGTGCTGGATGAGGTCTGCGCGGCAATCTCGTGCGGCTTTCTGGATGAGAAAACGGTCGTAAAATTCCTTGAGACCAAGCCGGAAACGCTCGAGGTCGTACTGACCGGACGGGGTCCGTCCGAAGCGCTGCAGGCACACGCGGACTACATTACAGAAATGAAAATGCAGCGGCACCCGTTTGAGAAGGGCATCGCTGCGCGGGAGGGAATCGAATTTTGAACGGATACATGAAGCCGCAGGACATTGAAAAGCGGTCGTTTGAGATCATCACTGCCGAGCTGGGCGAGCGCACGTTTCCGGCAGGCATCGCCGAGGTGGTCAAGCGCGTCATTCACACCACGGCGGATTTTGACTACGCGGACAGCCTCGCGTTTTCGCCGGATGTGATCGAAAAGGCAAAGGCCGCGCTTGCGGCAGGGGCGACGGTGGTTACCGATACCAATATGGCGCTCTCCGGGGTGAACAAGGCGACGCTGGCAAAGCTCGGCGGAAAGGCGGTCTGCCTGATGGCGGATGAGCAGGTGGCAAGCGAGGCCAAGGCTCGCGGTGTCACGCGGGCGGTCGTTTCGATGGAGCACGCCGCTAAATTTGAAGGCTCGCTCATCTTCGCCATCGGCAATGCGCCGACCGCGCTCATCCGTCTGCATGAGTTGATTGAGGAAGGCATTGTCGCGCCTGCGCTCGTCATCGGCGTGCCGGTCGGATTTGTCAACGTGGTCGAGGCGAAGGAGCTGTTCATCGGCGGGGACACGCCGTATATCATCGCACGAGGCCGCAAGGGCGGCTCGAATGTAGCCGCGTCCATTGTCAATGCGCTGCTGTATCAGATGGTACATCGAGAAGGCTTTTAAGCAGGAATTAGGAATTGCATAATGGGTTGGCTGACCGGCGGCGGTTTTTCTCGGCACTCGCTTTCCGGTGCACACGTACCGTGCAGCGGTACGCTCTTTCCGGGCGGAGAGTATTGCCGCAGGCGCACAAAAAGGAGGAAACCAACGGTTTCCTCCTTTTTGTGAATCTTCCTCTTGCCCTTGGATAGCTTGGACGCAGATGGTAAACTGCGTAAGCATAGCAAAGGGGAACGACAGTGGGGTTGCATTTGCGTAGGGGCAGACCAATGTGTCTGCCCATTTCTTTACCTATACGCAATGTCAGATACCTTTCTGCTACACATACGGTTTAGTCTACGCAGGCGCGGCATACCCGTGCCGCGCAACATTTTTACCTGTGCAGATTATCCAAATCCTGCGATTTCAGCCGGTTTGTGCCGGAAAACGAGTTGCGCGGCACTGTTATGCCGCGCGTAGCGGCAATCCCCGCCGCAGTCTACGGCAAAACGCTTCGCCCGGAAGCGGTGAACCGCCTGCGCGGTTCGGATGCCCCGAAAAACCGGTGCCGAAACCCCTCAGTCGCAGCAAGCTGCGCCAGCTCCCCTTTCAGGGGAGCCTGCAACCGTCCGGAGGGCGCAAACTGCTTCGCCTTTTATTCATTTGCCACTATATAAATCGTTGCAAATTCTCCGAAAATAGGGTAGAATAGTAAACAGGAATAGAATAAGGAGTGTGGAGCATGGAAGCACAGAAATATAAGCGCGTACTGATCAAGATCAGCGGCGAAGCCCTTGCGGGCGATAAGCATTTTGGCCTGAACTTTGATGTCATCGGTCCGGTATGCGATGTGATCAAAAAATGCAACGAAGAGGGCTGCGAGATCGGCATTGTTGTCGGCGGCGGCAACTTCTGGCGCGGCGTAAAGGACGGCGGCGGCAAGATGGAGCGCACCCGCGCGGACCACATGGGCATGCTGGCAACCACCATCAACGCACTGGCTCTGCAGGATGCACTGGAGCAGCGCGGCGTGGACGTTCGCGTGCAGACCGCTATCGAGATGAACAAGATCGCTGAGCCGTACATCCGTTCTCGTGCGACCCGCCATCTGGAAAAGGGCCGTGTCGTTATCTTCGGCTGCGGCACTGGCTGCCCGTTCTTCTCGACCGACACCGCAGCGGTTCTGCGTGCGGCAGAGATCGGTGCGGACGTTATCCTGCTGGCAAAGAACGTAGACGGCGTGTACGATTCCGACCCGGCTGTCAACCCGGATGCCAAGAAGTACGACCACCTGAGCTACATGGATGTGCTCAATCAGGGCCTCGGCGTTATGGACTCCACCGCGACCTCGTTGTCCATGGATAACCATATCCCGATTCTGGTATTCGCGCTTTCCGACCCCGAAAATATTCACCGCGCTGTTAACGGCGAAAAGATCGGCACGATCGTTGAGGAGGTAAAATAATGAAGGAACAGATCAAGTCCCACGAGGCAAAAATGCAGAAAACGCTGGACGTGCTCTCCAAGGAGCTGGCAGCAGTCCGCGCAGGCCGCGCAAACCCGGCGGTTCTCGATAAGATCACCGTTGAGTATTACGGTGCACCGACCCCGCTGAATCAGGTTGCGGCAATCTCTACTCCCGACCCGCGCACGCTGGCCATCCAGCCGTGGGACGGCTCGGTGCTCAAGGCCATCGAGAAGGCGATCCAGGTCTCCGACCTCGGCATCAACCCGCAGAACGACGGCAAGCAGATCCGTCTGAACTTCCCGCCGCTGACCGAGGAGCGCCGCAAGGAGCTTATCAAGGGCGTTTCCAAGACCGGTGAGGAGGCAAAGGTTGCGCTCCGCAACATCCGCCGCGATGCACTGGACAAGTTCAAGGCAGCGCAGAAGAAGAGCGAGATCACCGAGGACGAGCTGCACGACGGCGAGGACAAGATGCAGAAGCTGACTGACAAGTTCGGCAAGGATATCGACAAGCTGGTAGAAGCAAAATCCAAAGAGATTATGACCGTTTAAAACGGATACAAAAGTACATTCTGCTAGGATGAATAATGGAATGTACAGGCTGAAAGCATTATATTGTCATAAATAGTGAGGGAGAAGGGGGCAGGCTGGGCTTGTCCCCTTCTCTCAGATAGGAGAAAAGAAAGAATGAATATTCCGAATCATGTGGCGATTATTCTGGATGGAAACGGCAGATGGGCAAAGGCAAAGGGCATGCCGCGCAACTACGGACATGTGCAGGGGGCAAAGACCGTAGAACAGATTTGCGAGGATGCATGGAATTTGGGCATCCATTATCTGACGGTATATGCGTTTTCCACTGAAAACTGGAATCGCCCCAAGGATGAAGTATCCGCGCTGATGACGCTTCTGCGCAATTATATGAAAAGCTGCTTAAAGCGTGCAACACAGAACAATATGTGCGTGCGCGTGATAGGGGATAAGACCGGGCTCGATGATGATATCCGCAAACGGATTGCGGAGCTGGAGAAAGCGACAAAGGACAACACCGGTCTGCATTTTCAGATTGCGATCAATTACGGCGGCAGGGATGAAATCCGCCGCGCTGTGACGAATCTGGCAGAGCAGGTACAGGCAGGGACCCTGCAACCGGAGGAAATCACCGAGGAAAAGATCAGTGCTGCGCTGGATACGGCAGGAATCCCGGAGCCAGACCTTTTGATCCGCACCTGCAATGAGCTTCGGATTTCCAATTTCCTGTTGTGGCAGCTGGCCTACACAGAGTTTTATTTTACACCGGTGGCGTGGCCCGATTTTTCAAAGGCAGAGCTGGAAAAGGCGATTGAGGCATATAATCATAGAGACAGAAGATATGGGCTGGTGAAGGAGGAGTAATGATGTTCTGGACGAGATTGGGCAGCAGCGTTGTGCTGGTTGTGCTGGCGCTGATTTTTCTGATCAGTGGAGGTCCTGTTCTGGGAGCGGTGTGTCTGCTGCTTTCCCTGACGGCTTACTGCGAGCTGATTAAGGCGTGCCATGTGGAAAAAGATGGCAAATTTACGCTGCTGGAAATCATGGGAGGCTGCGGAATTGTGCTGTATGGCGCAGCGATGATGCTTTCCAAAAACTTTCTCTGGGGAATCGGGGCAATTGTCCTGATGTTTCTGGCAGTGATGTTCGTCTATGTGTTCCATTTTCCAAAATACCATGCAGACCAGGTGATGACTGTTTTTTTCTGTGCATTT
>ERZ773252.1760-NODE-1760-length-20377-cov-4.243431_pt1 | contig 20377 bp, 16 predicted proteins | sample MGYA00580517_ERZ773252 | MGnify/ENA primary metagenome ERZ773252 (study PRJEB29015, sample SAMEA2737766) | human gut metagenome | biome: human gut; feature: human-associated habitat; material: faeces | place: China | collected 2012 ...
TTGATGACCATTCCCGACTCCTGGTTGGTGGCGAGCTGTTCTACCATGACAATGCCTGCAACTTTCAAAAAGTCCTGAAAAATGCCATTGCGGCCTATGGAATTCCAGACAAGCTTTACGTTGATAACGGCTGCAGCTACTCAAACGAACAGCTTTCCATGATCTGCGTATCCCTTGGAATCCTTTTGTTGCATACCCGTGTCCGTGATGGGGCTAGCAAAGGCAAGGTAGAACGCCATTTCCGCACTCTGAAAGAGCGTTGGCTTTATACCTTGGATATAGCTGCAATCAGCTCCCTGGCTCAGTTTAATGGGCTTCTGAGAGACTACATACGTTCTTACAACACCACATTTCATCGGGGAATCAATGGCGTGCCCCTTGACCGTTATGAAGCCTCCAAAGAACATCCACGCAAGCCAGAGTCCAGACAATGGCTAGATGACTGTTTTTATAACCGGATTACCAGAAAAGTCCGTAAGGACTCCACGGTTACGATTGATGGCGTCTGCTATGATGTTCCCATGCAATTCATCTCCGCAAAGGTCGATATCCGTTTCCAGCCAGATGACATGTCTTCTGCATTTATTCTGTTTGATGATCAGAAGTTCCCGATTCGCCAGACCAATCGCAACGAAAATTATCCCCGCTCAAAAAAATAAAATATCCGCTTCACAAATTAATCTCTTTTCAAAGAGGTGGTTATTAATTGATATTCATTTAATGTTTTCAGATACTCCATGAACTTTTCCTTATTTTCAATAGCTGTTGTTGTTGGTCTACCCAGATTTTGTCTTGATCCAATAGCACACTTCACCTCTATTAAACTCAACTTTTTTCGTTTTCTTGCTTTCTTAAGTTCTCTTTCCAAATCATCAAATGTATCAACACAAACTGCATAAGGATATCCGCAGGCTTCTGCTAATTTTGTAAACTTAACGGTAGACGCTACTGTTGGCATTCCTCCAACTGTTTCATGAGCTTCATTATTAATGATCACATGGACCAAGTTCATTGGTGCAGCAGCACCAATGACTGCCATAGCTCCCATATGCATAAGCACCGCTCCATCTCCATCAATACACCATATTTTTGTATTTGGCTTATTAAGCGCTATGCCAAGAGCAATAGATGAAGAATGCCCCATGGATCCAACTGTTAGAAAATCAAACTGATGTCCCTGTCCATTTACTGTCCTTATTTCAAAAAGTTCTCTGGATGCCTTCCCGGTAGTTGAAATAATTGGATCTTTTTTAGAATTTTTTACAATAAGCCGAATAACATCTTCTCGCAGCATTTTGTTATGATTTTTGTATGAAATCTTTGTATCCGTAGAAATAGCTCCTTTACTGACTACAAAAGCTACATCTTTTCCAACTGCCAATTTTTTCCTAAAGCATTCCATCTGCTGCTCTACTTCTTTATCCGTTGTTTCTTTGCGGATTACAAAAGCTTCTATCCCCATATCTTCGAGAAGTTTTAAAGTAATCTCTCCCTGATAAATATGTTGAGGTTCATCATGTATTCCCGGTTCACCTCTCCAGCCTATAATAAATATCATGGGTATCGCATAGACCTTATCATTTAACAACGATGCAACAGGATTAATAATATTTCCTTCTCCTGAATTCTGCATGTATACTACAGGTATCTTACCTGTGGACAGATAGTAACCAGCTGCTAAAGCTGTACAATTTCCTTCATTTGCCGCTATTATATGATGGTTCTCATTGATTCCATATGTTGCCATCAGGTAATCACAAAGTGCTTTTAATTGTGAATCCGGCACGCCTGTATAAAAATCTGATCCTATAATCTGTACTAGCTTTTCTGCTTTCATAAGCTCTTTGCACTCCTTACTCTCTTTCCACACTTGTTATAGTGTATCGATTAATGTAATAATATCCTTAATCGGAAGTAGTCGGTCATCCACTTCTTTCGCTCTATGATATTTCAATATTTCTCTTGCTGTATCCTGCATGGCAGGAAATGCACTGCGAGTCAACTGATTCGCATAAATCACAAGGTTCACCCCATGAACTGCCAGTTCCTCTTCCGTAATCGTATTGAAAGAGGAGGGAACCACTACTAAAGGTGTTTCCGTATTTACCATCCTGAACTTATCACAAAATTCCAGTATCTCCGCTGGATCTTTTTTTCTGCTATGGATCATAATTCCATCTGCACCTGCTTTAACAAAAGCAGTTGCACGCTTTAAAGCATCTTCCATTCCGCGTTCCAGAATAAGACTTTCAATTCTTGCAATGATCATGAAATCATCTGTAAGCTGGGCATTTTTTCCTGCGCGTATCTTCTGGCTGAAATGTTCTATACTATCCTGGGTCTGTGCCACATCTGTCCCAAACAGCGAATTTTTCTTAAGCCCCGTTTTATCTTCAATGATCACAGCTGAAACTCCCATTTTCTCAAGAGACCTCACTGTATATACAAAATGTTCTGTCAGCCCACCTGTATCTCCATCAAAAATGATAGGTTTTGTTGTTACCTCTGTAACATCATCAATTGTTCTAAACCGGCTTGTCATATCAACAAGCTCAATATCAGGTTTCCCTTTAGCTGTGGAATCACAAAGAGAAGAAATCCACATTGCATCAAATTGATCCAATCTGCCATTATGCTCAACCACCGTTTTCTCTGCAATAAGACCTGTAATTCCATTATGAACTTCCAGTGCCTTTACAATCGGTCTAATGCCAAGTAACTGCTTTAATCGCTTCCGTCTGTACTCTGGCATAGCAAGTCTCGCCCTCATTTTCCTACTGAGTTCTTTAATCTGTGGATCATATGTATATGGAATATCAATGATCTTACCACCGTAAGCTTCCACTGCTTTTTTTGCATTTTCGCGGATTGCTTTCATAGGTCCTTTACACCAATTATCTCCATGTATAACATAATCCGGCTTTATTTTCCTAATGACCGTATCATACATAATTGTATCCTGTTCGATTACTTCTGACACACCAGTAATTTCTTGCACCATTTTTTTTCTTTCATAAAAAGAAATTGTGGGAAAACGGTCAAACTGTACTAATGCCTTATCTGTCATAACACCAACCACTACGTCTCCATATTTTTGTGCCTCATGGATGATATTTAAATGCCCTGCATGGATCACATCTGTTGTAAAACATGTATATACAATGCCCATATTTGAATCTCCTCTAATTTGTTCGTTTTATTTGTTTTTTTCTATTATTTCCCTGATAATAAACTCTGCTGTATTATCTATTTCATCAAAAGAAACCTGTTTTGTAAGATTCACGTCAAAAACTTTTTTTACTTTTTGTAACAATTCATTTGTATAAACAAGAACACCATCCTGGACATTCTCTATTCCGTCTAAATAAATAGATTCTTTGTTTTTTTTCCTCATTTCTTCCAAAGAAAAAACAGTTTCATCTATATACGCTCGTGGAGATTCACCACTTCCATCAATAATAACCGGGTATCCACCTATCTCACCAAATACCCCAGGACAATGAAGTTTTGTCTTTTTTCCAGTTCTTACCGCCCCAAGGATTGCCTGAATAATTTCAAAATTACTGGAAGCATTCATCATATTTCTTTTAGCATCAACTGGCATAGGGATATTGCAATTGGATATGATTTTATTAATCCTCAAAGGTAGTGGACTGTCATGGTATCTCATGTCGATCAGCATTGGAACTCCCTCTGTATGACCTTCTTTACTAATACATACATCATGAAAATGGGCAACTGCAAATGTAATATCTATATTCCAAAAGTCTCTAATCGAGAGAATATTACCTGCCGCAAGCTTAAATCGGTATACCAGATGATTGATGTTACCACTTCCAAAGTCCGGATATGCCTTACCTGCCGATTTCAACCATGGTATCACCACATCTGAATAAGATGTATTAATAACAATCGCATCTGAACCAGTTCTTTCATACGCCTCCATGATATTTTTTGTATATCGTATAGATAAAGGAGACCAGATTCCATAAGCCCGCACTGTTTTCCACGAAATGCTTCCATATTTCAACCCTGAGTAAGCACGGCTGCTATTGACAATGATATCCGGTACAAAACACTCTATAGCATGCTCAATCGTTTTTATATCGTTTAAATCAACAGTAGCATTTATTTTTACCTGACATTTGTTTTGTCCTCTGATCAACGACGCAACCTTAACGATATTTACATCCGAGTTCATTTTTTCTTCATTTCTTCCAACCACGCAGATTTCCATATTCTCATCCGCCATAGAAACCAGATAATCCAGCAAATAATTTCCTACACTTCCCAGGCCAATGATCATAATTCTGACTTTCCTGTTTTTCAATTCATTTTTCAATTTTTCCAGCTTTTCATTGATTGTTTTCATCTTTTAATACTCCTGAATTTGGTTGAAGTCATCTAATGTATTGCAGTTAACCCAATTTCCCAAGGTAATCAGTTCATACTTGTCTCTCCCAATAGTACGAAAATATTTTTCAACAAAAATCAGATTAGTTCCTTTCCATTCTTCTTTATCTGTTTTGCTAAATACTTTTTTTGCTATTTCTTTATCTGAAAATTTCCAGACCTGTCCAGAATTATAAATCGCAAAAAAGGGCTCTTTTATGAGTAATTCATTGTGTCCTGTATCATATATGTATCGGATTTCACCAGCAATATCAAAATACAGCGCAACTGATTTGTCTGCTAGGATTGGATTTCTATTAACAGTAACCACACTTTTATCGGCACTACACACCCTTTGGTAATCGTCTTCATTAAAATATAAATCTCCTTCTGCAAAAACGATCTCATCTGCCCCTGTTTCAAAGGCTTTTTGCAGTCCTAAATAAAGACTATATCCTGAACCATAGGTTGAATAATATGGATTTTCAATCAAAAGAATCCTATCTGAAAACTTTTTAAATGATGCCCTGATTGTTTCGCATAACTCTTTATATCTGTATCCACCCACTATAATAAAATAGTCAAATTCTCTGCTGCGTTCTAACAAAATATACAACAAGCTGTCTTTTAATGACTTATTATGATATAAACACTTAATGACCGGCTTACCTACTGACCGGCTGAATCGTGTAGACATGCCCGCCACCGTTATGATTAAAACTTTCATTTGTTTAATTCCTTTACACACTCTTCAATACCTTGTTCAAGTGTTACTTTCGGCATCCATCCGGTTCTTTCCCGGATTTTATCTGTATTTAACAGTCTCCTTTCCGGATCTGACTTTCTAAATCCTTTAAATACAATCTGTGGATCTTTCTTCCCCATTTTATCCCCACACATTTTTACCAGATTTACAATGGATATTTCCTCATCCGTTGCCACATTATAAATAGAACCATCCAAAGCCTCCGGTGAATCAATCAATGCAATCACAGCCCTGCAAGAATCTTCATTGTAAAGAAATGTTCTCATATTTTTCTTACTATTTTCTAAAAGCTGCACCTTTCCTGTATCCTTTAACTGGTGAAGGATATAAGGGATAATATGTTTTGGATACAATTCGTTTTTGCTGTAAACATTAGCAAAGCGAATCGAACATCCTTTAATCTTACCTTCATCCACAGCATCTTTTATAAAAAATTCTGTCATAAGTTTTCCAGTAGCATAGCTCGTTCTCTGGCTGTGTTCTGCATCAGACATAGTAATAAAATCCGACTCTTTCACTCCATCCGGTGTCCATGACTGCATAGAATATACTTCAGACGTTGAACAATTTATATAAATATCTGCACCATTCTCTATCGCCTGGTCAAGAAACATCTTCATTCCCAGTACATTGGTTGTAAACGTGCGATTTACATGATAAAAATGTTCCGTATGTACCACTGCAGCACAGTTTATGTATACAAGTAAACCATATTGACCCTTTTCTTTTTGTATTTCTTGTTTCAGGCTGTCCATCTGGGCATTATCATTAATATCGTATTGATAAAACGTAAAAAGTGAATTATTGACTATGTCTTCTACTGTATGAAGAGATGACGCAAAAAAATTATCAAAACCTATCACCTTATGTCCCATTCTGACAAGCTGTCTTGCCAATTCATTTCCTGTCATTCCAGTTACTCCACTGATCACATACAAGTTTTTCATTATCATCATACTCCTGTTAATAACCTCTTTTTATAAAAAGAATCTATTTTATCAGAAAATGCTTTCTGCTCTCTTTCTATATCATAATCAACTGCACACATCTTAAATTCATCTGTTTCTGTATCCCATAGTACAAATTGTGCTCTGGGATTATGATTCCTTGGCTGTCCGACAGACCCTGGATTAATAAACATTGTACGTTTCTTATTTCTGTATTCTATATTATCTACATAATAATATTCACCAAATATATGCGGTAAATGGGAATGTCCAGAAAAAACATAGTCATATTTTTTATATTCTCTTAAATCCTGCCCAGGTCTGATAGCTGTCCACAAATGATCTTTAAGGCTTCCATGAACTGCTAAGCATTTTTTTCCTTCTATAACTACCTCTGTTAATGCTGTTGAATCCATTATGGTATTCAAATAATGCCAACTTTGTGCATTCAGCAATTTTCGCGTATTCTCTGCACATCTTTTCCCTCTTTCAGAAGAAAACATGTCATATTTTTGTTCTATGACTGCTTCCTCATGATTTCCACGAATATTACCGATTATTTCCCATGGAAGATCCATTAAGCAGGTAATCACCTCATTTGAGTGAGGACCATAATCAATAATATCTCCCAGAATGAGTACTTTTTTTATCTGTTCTTTTTCCAGATATTTTACAACTTCACGAAAAGCTTCCATATTACCATGTATATCTGATAAAACTGCTATTTTCATTAATTTAAACATGCCGTCGCGACATGTCCTCCTTGTATCGCTCCTGCCTTCGGCACAAACAATGCATGAATCTTTTTTGACAGGTTACTTTTTATTTCAGTTCGTTTTAAAATCCAATTGGCGATATCAGAATAGTATGACTATTTCCCGTTTCCGTATTGGCTGTGTTCTCACAGATTCCTTTATTATTTTGCATTTTTTCTTTTACATTTTTGCTTTTTACATTAAAGTCAAAACTTGATACAGGAGCATGTGTCTGCCTTTTTTCTACAGGAAGAGGTGTCATATAATCATTATAAATATATTTTAAAAATCCATCATAATCCTTTGTTCCATAAAATTTATGCCCTTCAAAATCATATTCTGCACGCTCTAAAAACCAACTTTTAAGCATTCCAAAATGTGCTTTTCCGTGATTATAGTTTTTATGATATTGAAATAATGGATATAATAAAGTTCTCACTCTATTTGGGCTGGTGTTACTACTTTTTTTTGACATTTTCCCAACCTGTTTATATACCCAGTTTACAGAAATCAAATTTAAAAGTTGATAGCAGAGCTTCGGTAAACCTTTGGCATTTGCTTTTCCTACCCGAGCATAGAGGATTTTTCGAAGAAAAAAGCACCAGAAACTATGAAATATCATCCCCAATAAGCTTTTGGGGCAGTCATCCATCACAAAGATATCAACAAATACCCCAGTTTTTCCCTTCATATGCTCCTGACCTGCACGGACAAATGTAGTTCCAGTGCGCCGCAGTTTCCCATACTGCCAAAGATCCTCCGGGTCATTAAAATGATCCTGGAAATAGCAGATAGAAGGATCCATTTCGTGTGCAACCTTACGAAATTTTTCATACTCTTCCCTAAGCATTGCTATATCAGAGTCATCATCCCATGGGATAAATCCCTTATGTCTGACAGCTCCCAGAAGGGTTCCATAGGTAATACAGTATTTAATATCATATTTTCTACATACCCGGTCCAATTCCTCCAGCATATCCAGCTCTAACAGATGCATCGTCCTGAATTCTTCCGGTGATAATTTTCTTGGCTCTGCCATTTTCAGTTTCCTTTCCAACTTTAATCAAGCCCACAACAGAAAATAAAATCTGCTGTGGGCTCGCTCATACACACTATCTATTCTTTTTTAACCACAGCCTTAGTATTTGTCATTATCCTCATAAGAGATAGTGGATGACGGTTCTTTTTCTCCTGTTTCTCCTGTTGTCTTGCCTGGCTGTGCTGTATGTGATACAGGATCCGCAGAACCATCCTTCAATGTGAATTTACCTACCAAATCCTTTAAGATCTGTGCCTGGCTGGAAAGTTCCTCACTGGCTGCAGCGCTTTCTTCTGCAGTTGCAGAATTGCTCTGTACAACGCTGGAGATCTGGCTGATGCCTTCATTTACCTGTTTTACTGAAACTGCCTGTGACTCGCTGGCAGAAGAGATCTCCTCAATGGTCTGTGCTACTCCCTGAACGCCTTCGGTCAGCTGCTGCAATGCCTTGGCCGTTTCATTTGCAATCTTTGTACCACGGTCAACTGCGTGAAGAGAACCTTCAATGAGAGCAGAAGTATTCTTTGAAGCTTCTGCTGATTTTCCTGCAAGATTACGAACCTCGTCTGCTACTACTGCAAATCCTTTTCCTGCTGCTCCTGCACGGGCTGCTTCTACGGCTGCGTTCAAAGCAAGAATATTAGTCTGGAATGCAATATCCTCAATCGTCTTGATGATCTTTCCAATCTCACTGGAGCTGTTGCTGATGTCCGTCATGGCAGAAAGCATCTCCTGCATACGCTGTCTGCTTTCTCCTGCCTGTTCTCTTACATTATCTGCCATATCACTGGCTGACTTTGCATTCTCGGCATTCTTTTCAACATTATTGGAAATTTCATTAATGGTCGCTGCCAGTTCTTCTACGGAAGAAGCCTGCTCGGTAGCACCCTGGGATAATGCCTGTGCTCCGGAGGATACCTGATCGGAACCTGCTGCCACCTGATCAGCTGACTGGGTAACACTCGAAAGCGTACTGCTTAAATTATCTCTCAGAAGAACCATAGAGTTATAGATCGCAACAAAGCTTCCTACATAATCCTTTGACATAGAAGAATAAACATTAAAGTTTCCGCGGCTCATCTCTGTAAGGATATTTGTCTCATCTGCCACTACCGCTTTCAGGAACGCTGCTACAGACCGCAAATCATCGGAAAGATTTCCAAGCTCATCTTCTGCCTTGTACTCGATATCAATATCCATATTACCGCGTCTCATTTTTTCCATAGCTTCCTGCAAGTGTTTTACCGGCTCTACTACGGAACGTATCAGGATCGTTGCCATAATAACGGTAAGGATCAGTGCAACGATAACAATTATGATCCCTACAATAAACAGGATGGTTCTGGTCTTCATGGAAGAATTGTAATCATTACCAACAAGGTCTGTCACCTGATCGCTAAACTGATCCAGAATTCCTTCCAGCTTGGACACTTCCGGGTCAAACTCATCGATAAACGTGCGCCTTGCCTGCTCTTTCGCACGGTCAGAACCAGTGGACAGATCCTCTAAGATCTTGTTTGTGACCTCAGAAGTTACCTGAAGCTGTGTATGAAACTGGTTTACCAGTGTCATATCTCCATTATAACACTCCATGAACCAGTCTGCGTTCTCCGCAAGGCCGGCTCTATACGAATCAATGTCTGAAAGATATGCTTTTGTGGCGGTGGGGTCATCATTAATCATAGACTCCACCAGATTCTGGATTGTTGCCAGCATATAGATTTTTAACTTGTCTACACGTACGATCGCTTCGTGGTTATTCTTATAGAACTGGTTATACTGTGTGCTGATGTTGATCATTCCATAAAACAGCGCGCCAACTGTTACAAAAAAACAGATGACCACTGCTCCAAAAGCAATCGTGATTTTTTGCTTCATATTACGGTTCTTCATGTTCCTTCCCTCTCTTTGTTATTTCTTTCGTGGAATATTGTGGAATTTAATCCCTATTTTTATTATTCGGCAAGTACCGAAAAATCATAAGGGATGTTTGTTTTTCATTTTTCTTTTCTATGGTTCTTTTTTCCTGCTTTTTCCAGTGTTTCTTTCCATCCTGCAGACTCTTTTTTGTTATGAGCATCTATAAATGCACAAAAATCTTCAAACGATACTGGCTTCGAGATCAGATAACCCTGAAGGAAATCACAGCCCATATCCGAAAGTTCTTTCGCCTGGAGCTGGTTTTCTATCCCCTCAGCCGTGATCTGGATCCCATATTTGTGCAAAAAATATATGATCTCCGAAATAAGATCTTTTGAAAAACTCGTTGTATCTATAGTCCAGACAACTGCCTTGTCTATTTTCAACACAGAAAACGGCATCTGCATAAGCCGCAGGAGATTTGACTCTTCTTTTCCAAAATCATCAATAGCTATGAGGCATCCTCTTTTTATCAAATTTTCTGCCAGCTTAATGACTTGCTGCATATTCTGTAATTGATTACTTTCTGTGATTTCAAAACATATAGCAGATATATCTGATGTACATTGATCTAGCATGGCAAAGATTTTCTTTTCTGATTCCACGCTGGAGCATGTGACCGGGGACAGATTTACATTTATTCTTTCAATGTTTCTTTTTTTCAGCTCTGGCAGCTGTTCTAACACTTTATTTAAAACCCACAGATCAAAACAGCTGACACAGCCCATTTCCTCTGCTTTGCGGATCACCTGTTCAATATTCTGATGGTGGCCATCATCATATCGTAAAAGTGCTTCTGCAACATTCAGTTTCTTTTCATTTAAATTGTAGATCGGCTGATAAAAAACCTCAAGATAAGGCAATGCATTTTCAAAATAGCTTTTCATGATTCTTCTCTTTTCATCCATTTGCAAGCTTGCTTTTTACATAGTCCTTGATCATTTCTCCGCTGTGTCTATCATCTGGTACTGGCATCTGGATCCGGTCACAGAGAGAAAGCCATTTGTCCAGCGTGAGGACTTCATTTTCCTCCTCTACATAATACAGATCTGTGGGAAGGATATCCTTATAAATTGCTGCTGACGGAGAATTCCATTCCTGATATTCCTGCTCTGTAAAACGGATATCACAGTTTTTTTCTCCTTCTGTAACTTTCCTAAATCTGCTGCCTAATACGGTCTTTTCTTCTTTCCGTTCCTTTCTCCAAACCACTGTTCCATCCAGACAAAACTTTAAATAGGTTCCTGATCCCAGATCATCTGCGATCACTTCATTTTCGGATACTGCATATAGCTGTATTTCGTTGCTGTCAATATATAAAAGCTCTTCTATTTTTCCCTCTTCTCTGGTTTCTTTCAGGATGCATCCTGTTCTGGCATCGAAAAATACCAGAGTATCACCACAAACTGTAACCGAAGTGATTTCCCTTTCCGGATCTGCAAAACTGCACCAGGATACTTTTCCTGTATCCGTGTTCAGGATCAGCCATCGTTTTTTATAAGTCTGCGGACATAAAATGTTTCTGCCTATAGAAACAGCCCCGCCAAATACCCCCGGAATACCACGTACTTTATTCTTATCCACCATTGTATAGGTTATATGTCCGGAAGTAAGATCGATGCAAAGGATGCTGTTGTACCATGCAGGCATACAATATAGTACATTACCTCTCTGAAAGCCTTTCAGGAATAACGGCTGTTCTATAAAATGCTCTGCATCACGGATCTGTACGGACTCAAACTGATCCTTATCTATATGGTAAATGGCCAGGTTTCTGGCAAAATATGGGACAAGATACAGTCTGTCTTCTACCCGTACAACAGAACGGAACAGATCTCCCTTAAATGCCAATTCTCCCGGAATCTTTCCTATGCAGGAAAGTCTGTCCATTTGTTTATCATAATGAAACAGCAGGTTTACTTTTCCGTGAACAAACCACACTTCTTTTTCATCTTCCCAAAAAGCTCCCGGCCAGCATGGTATCTTACATTCCTTTTCTCTTACCAGGGAATCCTGATATAAAACCGGTTTTCCTGTTTCCCAGAACAACTGGGCTACAGAGCTGTAATCCCCGTAATAGCAGTCGCAGGAAGCAATGGCAAGATCAAGATCGTATCCGCTGTCCAAGATTCCCCAGCCTTCTTCTTCATAAGAAGCCAGAAGTTCTCTATATTTCTGTAAAAGCTGGGGCCGCATCACCTCCAGTGTCTGTTCATACAGTGGATGAGGACGAAGCCATAAAGCGAGATCTTTTCTGTTTCTAAAATATTGAAGTACCTCTTCTATCTTCTGCATCATATCTGGCTGGGTCAGAAGTGCCTCTACAGACGGACTATAAAATACAGTCTTTTTCCTGGCTCCGTCAGGTCTGTAAAGACATTCCCTCCATTTTTCTGGAAGAGAACTGTCCTGTCTTTTCGTACTTCGGGCACGTTCAATCTTTGGTGATCCAAAGTTCTGTACCTTCTCTTCCCATTGCTCTGTTGGAACTCCTTTGAGTCCGGAACACAAAATATTGATAAACAGTTCTCTTTCCTGCTCTGTTGCCGTAACAATACAGTCTGCATTAACAGCTCCAGGCTCCATGACAAACCCAGTGCTTCTCGCCTGGCGTTCCGCGGATTCTACGTTTCCAGTACTTGCTGTGGTATAATAAGGCAGATATACAAGCTGATCTGCATATTTCTTCAATCTGCTGCTATAAAAATCCGGATGGACGCTGGTCAATCTATTGTTCTGGTCATAGGGATTGTGGATAAACACCGCATCCGGTTTTTTATCTTCCAGGCGGAATGTGCGGTAATCTGTGACAGGAACATCTGGTGGATACTGATCTCCCTCGTAGTGTTCTACTGTCAGATTCCCGTCCTGGTCCTTATCAAAATAGGGGATCGGTACAACGTAGGCATCGCAATCCGGATCCTTATCTGATGCTTTCCAGACGGTTTCCATAGAATCCCACATAGACACTTTATATGGAAGAAAGACAAAACAGAGACGGTCTGTTTCCATATCATTCTCCATGCGTTCGTATAAAAGTTTCAATTCTTTCTTTATTTTTTTATACAGCCTTGCAATCTGTTTTTTACTGTGAAGATTCTGACTCATCTCATAAAGATCTTCACAATATACTTCCAGAAGGGGGACCAGATCTGCTTTTCCCACATTTTCCAGCTCTGTTCCCAACAAAAGTGCTGTTTCCTGAGATTGTGAAAGAGCATCGATCATCACTTCTTCTGTATTCTGGCCGAATCCCATGAACACTTTTTCATTTGCCCGCATTAAGAGGGCCGCTGTCTGCAAAAGCCTTCTTTTTTCTTTTCTTTTGATCGCCATTTTTACGGTTTCCTCCAAAAATGATCAGATATCCTATCTCTGATAATTTTATCGGCGTTTTCTTTTTTTTTATAACTGTTTTATCAACTTACTGTTTCTTTTTTGAAATCCCCTTATCCATTTTCAACCACCGCCGATAAAGTTAAAAGAAATACTATTCTGATTATTATGAAAAAAGGCGGTGTACAATATGAGCAGTGGTATGGACAGCAGTATTCTGGATACATACCTTTATGAAGAAAACAATCTTTTAGACCAGTTAGACGAAATGCTGGTTGCTGATGAGAAAAACGGTGATTTTTCCACCGATGACGTAAATGAGATCTTCCGTATCATGCATACGATCAAAGGCTCTTCTGCAATGATGGAATTTAATTCGATCTCCACGATCGCCCATCATATTGAAGATGTATTTTTTTATATCCGTGATAAAGGAATCGAAACTCTGGATCCTGAACATAAGAAAGAGCTTTTCAACCTGATGTTCCGTTCAGAGGATTATTTAAGAAGCGAAATCGAGAAAGTAGAACAGGGAGTACCTCTTTCTACTGATATTGATGCGTTCTCCAATGAGATCAATTCTTTTTTGAAGAAGATCAGCGGCGCTGCACCTGCACAGCCGGAAGCTTCACAGGCTGCACCTGCAGCTTCTGGTGCAGCAGCTTCTGGTGCTGCAGCTCCTGGTGCTGCAGCTCCTGCTTCTCTCCCTGATGATAAGGATGCAGCCTGCTTTTTCCATGTTTTTCTGGAAGAAGGCGTGGGAATGGAGAATCTGCGGGCTTATATGATCGTAAATGCAGTAAGGGAATGTGAAGTGACTTTTCGTTTCTATCCCAGTGATATGGAAACAGATCCGGATACTTCACAGAAGATCGCAGAAAATGGCTTTTTCCTTGCTTTTGACTCCAGTGAAGACGCTTCTAAGGCTGAAGGGATTTTAAAAACCCAGAACCACATCCGATCTTATGAGCTTGTAAATGTCCCAAAAGCCGCTCCTCCTGCAAAAGCTGAGGAAAAAAAGGCATCTGTTTCCAAACCCACGGCACCAGCACCTGCATCCACAGATACAGCTGCCGGGAAAGCAGCTCCTATGCTTTCCCATGCCCCGGTCAAGCAGAATCTGATCAGCGTCAACCTGATGAAGCTGGACAGCCTGATGGATATTGTTGGTGAGATCGTGATCACTGAATCCATGGTCACATCTTCCCCTGAATTAAACCTGCTGCCAAGGGACAACAGGGATAATTTTATGAAATCTGCACGTCAGCTGCGTAAACTCACCAATGATCTGCAGGATATTGCCATGTCTTTACGCATGGTCCCGATTTCCGGCGTGTTCCAGAAAATGAACCGTATTGTGCGTGATATGAAGCAGAGCCTGGGAAAAGACGTCCGTCTGACCATTGTAGGTGAAGATACAGAGGTAGATAAGACGATCGTAGACAATATACAGGATCCTATCATGCATATCGTGCGTAACAGCATGGATCATGGGATTGAAGAAACAGCCCAGGAACGTATTGCTGCCGGTAAGGATCCCCAGGGCGAGATCGTTCTTTCCGCTTCCCATACCAGCAGTGAGGTTGTTATCTCCGTTAAAGATGACGGATATGGCATGGATCCCCAGAAGATTCTTGAAAAAGCCCGGTCAAAGAACATGCTGACCAAGCCTGATTCTGAATACAGCCAGAAGGAGATCCTGGGGCTGATCATGCTTCCCGGATTTTCCACCAATACAGCGGTAACTGAATATTCCGGTCGTGGTGTTGGAATGGATGTTGTAAAGAAAAATGTAGAATCCTTAGGCGGTATCGTTTCTGTATCCAGTACCTACGGTGAAGGAACTACGATTTCCATGAAGATCCCGCTGACTCTGGCTATTGTTGACGGCATGAAGGTAACGGTAGGTGATTCTATTTTTACTATACCTATCGCCAATATCCGTCAGTCCTTTAAGGTGAAAGCGGATCAGGTGATCAAAGATGAATATGGCAATGAAATGGTAGAACGTGTTGACCACTTTTATCCTATCGTCCGCCTTCATTCCTTCTATCACCTTCCAACTGAGGTTACCCAGATGGAAGACGGTATCCTTTTATGGGTGGAAGCAAATGACCGTTCTTACTGCCTGTTTGTAGATGATCTGATCGGCGAGCAGCAGGTGGTAGTAAAGCCGCTTCCTGCTTTTCTCAGTGAATTTAACCTGAAAGACCACGGCATCACCGGCTGTACTATTATGGGTGATGGCAATATCAGCATCATTCTGGATATCCTCAGCTTATATTCCATAGCTGTAGAGAATGCGTAAACAGGAGGTTTTAAAATGGCTGAAGTAACAGAAACAAATATCCGGACAGACGTACCGGCTGAAAACCAGTCCGTTGAACGCTGTCTTACCTTTGAGTCGGGAGATATGACTCTGTTTTTAAGTATCAATAACGTAACGGAGATCATCAATGACTGTGCGATCACTCATCTTCCACTGGTACCTGATTATATTAAAGGAATCATCAATCTGCGTGGTCAGATCCTTCCGGTAGTAGATATACGGCTCTATATGGGCAAGCCTGCTTTGGAATATAACAGTAAGACCTGCTTTATCGTTTTAAATGTAGACGATCTTCCTGTATGCATCGTTGTGGATTCTGTACAGCAGGTGATCGATATTGATCTTCAGGATGTACGTCCGATCCCTATCAAACGCAGACAGAAGCTGTTAGATGGTATGATCACACTTGAAAATGGGACTGTGCTTATGTCTTTTGACTGCAAGTCCCTGGTCAGCTCTTAATGTACTCCCGGAATCTTTTTGTACTTGATTTTGCGAGAAGATTTTTTGTCAGCCGCAAAGGCAGGTGCAGGAAAGACTCCGAGAGTACATCCGATTCCTAAGGAGGTCATACAATGCTTACATTAAGTGACGGGGATTTTAACCGTCTTTACACTTATATCCAACAGCACTATGGCATCAATCTGAGCCACAAAAAACAGCTGATCACCAGCCGTCTTACTAATATGCTGCAGCAGAAAGGGTTTCATAGTTTTACAGAATACATAGATGAGATCATCTCAGGTAAAGATCCTGAGATGGTTTCTGTTATGTTAAACAAGCTGACTACCAACTATACCTATTTTATGCGGGAAAAAGAACATTTTGACTTTCTCCAGAAGCAGATTCTTCCTGAGCTTGCAAACAAGCATTCCCGGGACCGTTCTATTGCGATCTGGAGTGCCGGCTGCTCCTCCGGTGAAGAACCTTATAACATTTCTATGTATCTGAAAGAATATTTTTCCGCTATTCCCGGAAGCTGGGATACCCGTATCCTTGCTACGGACATTTCCCAGCGTGTTCTGGATTCTGCCATGGATCCCAGATATTCCCTTGAAAGCTTAAAAGAGCTTCCGCCTTCCTGGCAGGAACGCTATTTTGTTCCCATAGGATATAAAACCTATACCGTTTCAGATGCTTTAAGGAAAAATGTGATCTTTCGTTCCTTTAACCTGATGGATCCCATCCATTTCCGCAAAAAGTTTGACCTGATCTTCTGCAGAAACGTGATGATCTATTTTGATCGTCCTACGAAGGCGGCACTGGTAAGGCGCTTTTATGATGCTACCGCTCCGGGAGGCTACTTATTTATCGGACATTCTGAAAGCCTGGATAAGGAAAGCTGCCCGTTTTCCTATATTGAACCGGCTATTTACCGAAAGATCTGATCCCGTAGGTTATCTCATACGTTGTTACACTTATCTTATTAAGGAGGCATTATGATCATGGATCATAAATTAAAATTAATGGTGGTGGATGATTCACCCTTGTTCCGCACCTGGCTGATCCGTTCTCTCTCTGAGGATGACCGCTTTCAGGTTGTAGGATATGCAGTAAATGCCCTTGACGCCCAGGAAAAGATCCCGCTGCTGCAGCCGGATATGCTTACCCTGGATATTGAAATGCCGGGAATGTCAGGCATTGATTTTTTAAAGCAGCTGCTTCCTGTCCACCCTATCCCGGTGATTCTGGTATCTTCCCTGAACCTGAGGGTTTTTGATGCCCTGGAAGCAGGAGCTGTGGATTTTGTACGGAAACCGGATGAAGCCAATGGACTGTCTAAAGAAATCTTTCTTTCTACACTCCGCTCCAAACTTATGGTAGCGGCTGCTTCCCACGTACACCTGCCTTCTGCTCTCTCAGACCCTCAGGCAGGTGGTATCCGCAAGATTTCTTCTTTACCTCCTGCCAGAAATACTTTCCTGCAGAAACCAAAGATTCCTCTGGGTGGTTCCCCTGAAACAGTGATCGCTATCGGGGCATCTACAGGCGGTACAGAAGCCATTCTCGAGGTAGTAAAGAATTTTCCTGCAGATACTCCCGGAGTTGTTATCACCCAGCACATGCCTGCCGGTTTTACAGCCATGTATGCAGAGCGCTTAAACAGGATCTGCAAAATGGAAGTACGGGAGGCGAAAAACGGGGACCGGATCCGCAAAGGTCTCATGCTTTTAGCTCCCGGAGGTCTGCAGATGCGTGTGGTACCTCTTGGAAACTCCTATGCAGTCAGTGTACAGGAAGGAGAAAAGGTAAACGGACACAGACCTTCCGTGGATGTGCTTTTTGACTCAGTTGCATTACATGTGCGGGAACACGCCATCGGCGTTCTTCTCACAGGAATGGGAGCAGATGGAGCTGCCGGTCTTTTGCGCATGCGCAAAAACGGCGCCTATACCATCGGACAGGACAAGAACAGCTGTGTTGTCTACGGCATGCCTATGGAGGCACATAAGATTGGCGCTGTATGCCAGCAGTGTCCTTTAAATACCATTGGTCAGACTGTCCTGGCCCGTGTATCCCTTCGTTAACGGATAAGAAATAAATGGATAAAAATGAAAGATAGAACTTTAAAGAATCAAAAAAAACAGATAAATAAAACCTTGAAACAGTTCCAACTTGCGAAAACGATGATCCAACTTTCCATTACCGGTACAGTTTCGGTGATCACTGCCAGCCTGAGCTTTTATTTTTGCCCAGGCTTTTCTTCCCAGGTCGTAGATGAGGCCAGATCTGGCATTTACTTTGTACAGACTGCCAGTTGCCAGAAATTTCATGAACTGGAAGACTTTCTTAAAAAGCAGACCCAGCCAGAACCAAAAATCCAAAAACAAACAGAGCTTTCAGAGGATACTTCCGGGACACAGGGGATCCCAGATACATCTTCTGTGACTGCAAATACATCTCCTGTGATCCTTGGAAAAGCAGAAAACCTGCATATGGAGGCTCAGACGGGATCAGATGGCAATTCTTATGATGCTGCCATCCTGGATACCAGTATGGGACCGATGTACTACTATAATCAGGGAGATACCCGCTGGAGCAGTTATCTCTACGGCGGTTCAGATCCCATGCAGCAGTATGGATGTGGTCCTACTGCTGCAGCCATGCTCATCTCCAGCTTCACAAATGACGGAGAAGCCATTACCCCGGTAACGATCGCAGACTGGTCTTCTGCCAATGGCTATTATGCCCCCCAGAGCGGCTCCTATCACAGTCTGATCCCATCTGTCCTTACTGCATATGGCTTTCAGGTAGAATCTGTAACAGACCATTCTCCCCAGAATGCAGCTTCCCTTCTTTCTTCCGGACATATCCTGGTCGCCCTTATGGGTAAGGGAAGCCTGACGCAAAACGGTCACTTTGTCCTGATCACAAAACTCCTTCCTGACGGAAATGTTTCTATCGCAGATCCTAACAGCTTTGATAACAGCACCTGCGAATGGGAGCTTCCTCTTCTCATGGAAGAGTTGAAAAAAGTCTATGACAGCGGTGCCCCGCTCTGGGCCGTTTCCATGGCTGCATCAAACTCTTCCCTCTCCTGAGGAAGGAGGATTCCCCTGAACATCCGCTCCAGATCCTTTCTGCCCATCGCCATAGCCACCCGCAGAAGGATCACCTTGTCTTTTATATCTGAATAATCATAAATCTTCCCTAAAAACTGAACTATCTCTTCTGCGCTGACATTTTTCTCTGTAAAACAGTTGATCAGAGTCAGCAGCGCATTCATATCTTTGTGGTCAGTATTCAGTACGATCACACAATAGCGGACCGCTTTCTGGTAATCTCCCAGCCTTCTGCAGCCTTCTCCCAGACACTCATACATCTGGATCAGCATAGAGGTGGTAATGATCCCCCTGTTCACTGTTCCATAGGTTTCCAGCTTTGCTATAGCCAGTTCATACATCTGTACTGCTTTTTCATATTGCCCCTTTCTCCAGTACCAGTCCCCCATAACACAGTCAAAATCAGGCTCTTTCGGAAGCTTTTCCACTGCTTCTTTGTAAATAGCTTCCACCTCGGCTTCCGGTGCGTTCAGGCACTGGGAGACCCTTAACAGGTTTGTATAGGTATAAGAACTTCGCTGATCATATACCCCCAGTTTTTCCGGCATGGCTGCCACCGCCTTTTTGTATGCATCCCTTGCTTCTTCATTTTTTCCGTCTGAAGAATAGGTATCTCCCAGATATCCAAGATAATCACAGTTTTCAGGCTCCTGCTTCAGGATCTCCAGGATGATGTTCCGATTCCTTTCAAATTTGGACTTATCCTTCTTCTCCTGTTCCTGGTAACCGGTATGGAGGAAAGCCAGTTGCTTTGTAGCATCGGTCAGATGTAAACCTAATTCTCCATTTCTTACCAGGTGTTCATGTATTTTTCCTACATAGCGCAGGTCCGGCCGGTTTACAAAGAATCGGATCATGGTGCCGCCGCTTGTGATATTGTTATTTTCATCCAGATCTACGATCCCTGTAAGAAGGCCGTCTACATCGTCTCCCACATATTCCAATATCTCCGGAATCTTCGATGCATCCTCCGGAGTAAAGCTTTCATCTGCATCAAGAAAGGCGATCCAATCTCCTTTTGCCTGGTCAATGGCAAAATTTTTGGCAGCAGCAAAATCATTGATCCATGGAAAGAAAAATATCTTTGCCCCCATTTCCCTGGCAATCTCCACAGTACGGTCACTGCTTCCTGTATCTACTACGATCTGTTCACACATGATATCCTTCCCCCAGGAAAGGGCACGGCGGATATTTTTTTCTTCATTTTTCACGATCATACACTGCGATATGGTTTTTTTCATCATCGGTTACCTTCTTTTTAAGTTCTAAAGGACATATTGTAACTGTTCAGTAGGTCTGCGCACTTGCTGCGCTGACCGTAAGAAAACAT
>ERZ773252.1762-NODE-1762-length-20357-cov-5.456113_pt1 | contig 20357 bp, 18 predicted proteins | sample MGYA00580517_ERZ773252 | MGnify/ENA primary metagenome ERZ773252 (study PRJEB29015, sample SAMEA2737766) | human gut metagenome | biome: human gut; feature: human-associated habitat; material: faeces | place: China | collected 2012 ...
GGTTTGCAAAGATGGTTAAAGGCAGCCACAACGCGACCGACGCCAAGCATTGAAATGACTGTACCTAAGCCGATGCCGAGCAGCGGATCGCCGAAGAACGCACCGACAAGCAGGGAAACAGCAACACAACCGCAGTCAAAAATATTTTTGGTAAAGCCAAGCTCACGACCGCAGCGGCGGGCGATGCTGTTCACAATACCGTCGCCGGAATTGGGGATGAGCTGCATATCCACTGTCATGGCGGCACCAATGCCGGTCAGCACAATGCCCGCCAGCAACACAAGCAGATCTGTGGGCAGATAGCCGTGTTCGTAGGGGATTACCGCCTTGAACAAATTCATAAACCGCGTAAACACCAGACTCAGCGGCAGCTGCAGCAGATCCAGCCAGCTGCGGTCTTTGCCGTTTATAATCATCTGCGCAGCGATAAAAAGACAGTAGATTACAAACGTCATGTCACCCAAATTCACTCCTGCGCCCTCGCTGATCGTGTAGGCTACGGACATAATTGCTGAGGAGCCAAGCCCGGCCTTGATGTTCAAAATCAGCCCCATAGCCAGAACCAGCATACCGAACAGATAGAAAAAACAGCGTACCGGAATATGTTTTTGCTTCATGGTGTTGTCCCCGTCTTTTGAAAATGATTTATGTGATAACGTTTTCATTATACACCCTGCGATATAAAATTGCTACAGCGATTCTTTTGACAAGTTCCGTGACATCTGCTCTCATTGCAGATAAAATTATCGGTCTGCCCTTTCATTTTTCTGCAATGGTCGGGGTGCGATGCGCCGGATTTTCGTCGTTTTGCAAATGTTTGCACGGCCAAATTTGAACAAAAGCACGAAAATGTGTAACACATATTGACAAATCTGAGCAACAGGAGTATATTTTGGGCATAAGATTTCTGGTGGAGCCGCAAAAACGCGGAAAATTCCATCGGAATTTATATTTACTTTTTGTTGCAAACGTTTGCAATAAAGATTCAGAACCGGACAACAAAGCAAAAAAAACGGTGCAGGCAGGGCAAGACCTCCCCATTTGCCCGCCCTCGCACTGAAAAAAGGAGGCAACGCCCGCACGCATTCCTTCCCCCGCAGCCCCGCGCGCTGACCACGGAAACCAACACAAAAATCAAGGAGAGAACACTATGAAACGCATTGTATCCTTTGTTATGGCTGCCGGTATGGCTTTAAGTCTGGCCGCTTGCGGCGGCGCAGTCTCCGGCGCTTCCTCCACCAGCACGGTTGCCCCCGCTGCTTCCTCTGCAGCAGCTGCCGACGACGGCGAGATTCTGATCGGCTGCCTGCAGGACATCACCGGCAACACCTCCGGCTTGGGTCTGTCCGTCCAGAAGGGCGCACAGGCTGCCGTCGATGAAATCAACGCCAACGGCGGCATCAACGGCAAAAAGATCGTAATGAACACCTACGACACCAAGGGCGACGTCACCGAGGCTGTCAACTCCTACATCACCGCCGTGACCGTGGATCAGGTTTCCCTGATCGTCGGCCCCCCGGTTGCCAACATCGCCAACGCCATCAAGGAAACCTCCGAGGGCTATGACGTACCCGTTGTCGGCCTGGCCATGGACCCCGCCTGCCAGACCAAGAGCGAGGGCGTTCCCTACAAGAATATGTTTGCTTTGCAGCCCAGCGCCACCACACAGGGCGACATTATGGCAGCCTTTGCCGTAAAGAACGGCTACAAGACCTTTGGCATCCTGTACAATCAGGAGAACGCTTACTCCGTTTCCCTGCTGGCTCCCTTTGTGGATCGCCTTGCTGAGGACAACATCACCGTGGACGACAGCATGATCGTTGCCTACGGCGCTGCCGACACCGACTACAAGACCCTGCTGCTGCCCCTGGTCAACGCCAATGTGGACGCCATCTACTGCCCCAACTACACCCAGCAGCTGGTTGCCATTGAAACCGCCGCTACCGAGCTGGGCTACAAGGGCAAGATCATCACCGGTCTGGACGGCGCACCCGGCTTCAACACCACCTACGGCGGCGACTGCTCCAACATTTACTACATCAACAACATCAACACCGAGGACGAAACCATTGCCGCCAAGATTGCTGAGATTCAGAACGACGTCAGCGCCCCCAACAAGTACTTCCTGGGCTACGACATCGTGATGGCTGCCGCGGACTGCATCGCCAAGGTCGGCACCGACTACACTGCCCTGCACGACGCGCTGGAGAACCTGAGCTACGAGGGCGTCACCGGCAAGATCACCATCGACCCCACCACCCATATGCCTACCGGTATGAGTATGTATATGTACACCTACGACAACCAGACTCCCGTTATGCTGGAGCAGTTTGCCGGCTAACCAACGTCTGCGCGCACTTTATCCGTAACATCTGAACAGGCAGCCCCGCGGATCTGTACCGCCTTGGCGGGGCTGCCTGCTTTTTTCTAGGAGGCAAATCAAGTTATGTCGCTGCAAGTCATCATAAACGGCATTGCAACAGGCTCGATCTATGCATTGATCGCCACCGGCTTTGCACTGATTTTCAATGTTTTAAAGTTTTCCAACTTCTCCCATGGTGCCACTATGACAGCGGCAGCATTTATCGCCTACTTTCTGGTCTCCAGCAAGGGGATGGGGCTGGTTCCCACCCTGCTGATTGCGGGTCTTGCAGGCGCGCTGATCTCGCTGTTCGGTGAGTTTGTCGGTTTCCGCCGCATTTTGAAAAACCACTCGGCACCCACCTATTTCTTTGTGTCCTCCATCACGCTGGGCACCTTGTACGAGGGTCTTGTCACCATCAAGGCAGGCTCCAATTTCTTCAACTTCCCTTCCTTTTTTAAAAACCCCACCGTCAATGTGGCAATGCTGGTCGTTTCCACCGGCGATTTAATGATGTTCGGCATCAGTGCCGTGGCGCTGATCGTTCTGGCGTATGTCATCCAGAAAACCCGTCTGGGTCGTGCGCTGCGCGCGGTTTCCTTTGACCGCGACACCGCCCAGCTGATGGGCATCGACTCCACCCGCATCATCCAGCTCGCCTTTGTCATTTCCGGCATTCTGGCCGGCATCGCAGGCGTGTTTTTGGGTATCAAGTACACCCTGTACCCCACCTTGGGCAGCCTTGTCGTCAAGGGCTTTATCGCCTCGGTCATCGGCGGCTTGGGCAGCCTGACCGGCGCCGTCATCGGTGCGCTGCTGCTGGGGATTCTGGAAACCCTTCTGCTGGCTGCACTGGGTTCCGGTTATTCTACCATTGCCGTATTCGCTGTTATGCTGGTTTTCCTGCTGATTCGTCCCCAGGGCATTGCCGGCAGCAACGTTCAGGAAAAAGCGTAAGGAGGATATCACACAATGAATGCACTTGTATCCAACGTACTTACGCAGGTTTTTATCACGCTGATTGCCGTATCCGGCATCTATGTGCTGACCGGGCTTACCGGTATGTTCAGCCTGGGGCAGGCGGCGTTTATGGCCATCGGCTCCTATGTATCGGGGCTTTTGGTCATTCGTGCCCACGTTCCCTTTGCCTTGGCGGCGCTGCTGGCGGTCGCGGGGGCAACGCTGATCGGCTATGTGATCGGCTACCCCGTTGTCCGGCTGCGCCGTGACTATATCTCGCTGGTCACGCTGGGCTTCGGCGAGGCGATTGCCGCCCTGCTGAACCGTATGACCACCCTGACCGGCGGCGCGTCCGGTCTGACCGGCATCCCCCGTCTGGTCGGGCTGCCGCTGGCGTTTGTTTCCGCCGTGCTTGCCATTGCGCTGGCAGCGTTTTTCAAGACCAGCAAATACGGCCGCCAGTGCATCGCGCTGAAGGGCGACGAGCTGGCCGCCAAGGCGATGGGCATCAACGTGACCCGCGTCAAGATGATTGCCTTCCTGCTCAGCGTTGCGCTGACGAGCTACTCCGGCGTTTTGTACGCCTTCTATATGTCCTATGTGGATCCCACCGGCTTCGGCTGGAAAAAGAGCGCCGACTGGGTCATTATGGTATTCTTTGGCGGCGTCAACAGCCTGACCGGTTCCACGCTGGGCGCCTTTATCCTGAGCGCCCTGCCGCAGGCACTGCGCGGGCTGCAGAACTACCGCTACGTCATCTACGCCGTGCTGGTGCTGCTGATTTTGAACTTTAAGCCGTCCGGTCTGCTGGGCGAGTGGGAGCTTACGCCCCGCAACCTTCAACAAGCCTTTGCCAAATTGGGCAAAAAGAACACTGCCAAAAAGGAGGGGTAAACCATGGCACTGCTGGAAGTCAAGAACATTCATAAGAGCTTTGGCGGCGTCAAGGCGATACAGAACTTCTCCATTGAAGCGAACGCCGGGGAAATCCACGGCATTATCGGACCCAACGGCGCGGGCAAAACCACCATCTTCAACACCATTTCGGGCGTGTACACCGCCGACCAAGGCACCGTTGTGCTGGACGGCAAGGACATCACCAAGCTGGAGCAGTACAAAATCACCCGCCTTGGTATGGGACGCACCTTCCAGAATATCCGCCTGTTCAAGGGGCTGACCGTGGAAGAAAACGTGATGTGCGCCTTTGACCCCCAAAGCCGCTACAGCATCGTGGGCGGTCTGCTGCCCACCCCCAAGCGCCGCGACGAGGAAAAGCGCGGGCGCGAGCTGTGCGAGAAATACCTGACGGTCGTGGGGATGCAGGACTACCTGCACGAGCGCCCGGAGAATCTTTCCTACGGGATGCAGCGCCGCATTGAGATTGCCCGCGCCTTGATGTGCGAGCCGAAAATTTTGCTGCTGGACGAGCCTGCCGCTGGCTTGAACCCCACCGAGGTTGCCGAGCTAACCGAGCTGATTCAGCGCATCAGCAAGGAGATCGGCTTCGGCATTTTGCTGATTGAGCATCGTCTGGAGCTGGTAATGAGCATTTCCGACAAGATTCATGTGCAGAACTTCGGCGAAACCATCGCCGTGGGTACCCCCGATGAGGTCCAGCACAATCCCGAGGTCATTGAGGCCTACTTAGGCAAGGAGGAATAAACAATGGAACCTATGCTGAAGGTGACCGATCTGGCTGTCAGCTACGGTCATGTGGAGGCGCTGCGCGGCATCAACGTGGAGGTGCATAAAGGGCAGATCGTTTCCATCATTGGTGCCAACGGCGCAGGCAAAACCACGCTGCTGCGCACGATTTCCGGCTTGGTAAAGCCCAGGACCGGCACCGTGGAGTTTGAGGGCGCGCCCCTGCCCCGCAAGCCCAGCAAGATTGTGGGCGCGGGCGTGGTACACGTTCCCGAGGGACGCAAGTGCTTTTCGGGCTTGAGCATCCGCGACAACCTGCTGGTCGGCGGCTACCTTTTTAAAGGGGCTGACCTGGAAAAGGACCTGCAGGAGCAGTACAAGCGCTTCCCTATTCTGGAAAAGCGCAAGGATCAGTTTGCCGGCACCCTGTCCGGAGGCGAGCAGCAGATGCTGGCGGTTGCGCGAGGGCTGATGTCCCGCCCCAAGATTTTGCTGCTGGACGAACCTTCGATGGGTCTTGCGCCCATCATCGTGAACCAGATTTACGATTTGATCCGCGAAATTCGCGATTCCGGCATTACGGTGCTGCTGGTCGAGCAGAACGCCCGCAAGGCGCTGGGCATCTGCGACTACGCCTATGTGCTGGAAAACGGCAAGATCAACCTGTCCGGCTCCGGCGAGGAGCTGCTGAAGTCCGATGCCGTGCGCAAGGCGTATCTGGGAGGCTGAGGTATGGCATACACACCGGATTTTGAGATTGCCCACATCGGCGTCAACTGCGCCGATGCCGCGCAGGCAGAGCGCTGCGCCGAGCAATTTGCGGTTTTGTTTCAGCTGGCTGTGAACCCGGCCAAGGAAAGTGCGGATGCACGGTTTACCGGTACCCAAATCGAGTGGATGAAAGCCCCCGGGCGCGGCGAGCATGGACACATCGCCCTTGCCACCGGCGATCTTCCCGCGGCCCGCCGCTATCTGGAGGAAAAAGGCTTTGCCTTTGACGAGGACTCCGTCAAGCGGTTTCCCGACGGACGGATACTGGTCATCTACGCCAAGCAGCAGATCGGCGGCTTTGCCATCCATCTGATGCAGAAATAACTCTTCACGCGGCACACACCGCAGAAAGTGAGCAAGTATATGATTCGTGAATGGAATGAGGAATCCCTCGACCACCGCAATACCCTGCTGTACGCCATGGGCATTTCTGAGGAGGACGCCAAGCGCCCCATCATCGGTCTGGTCAACACCTGGAACGAAATGAACCCCGGTCACTACCCCTTTGACAAGGCACTGATTGCCGAGATGAAGGAGGAGATCTACAAGCTGGGCGGTCTGGCGCTGGAATTGCCCATCAGCGGCATCTGCGACGGCATCTGCAGCAACACCCCCGGCGACCGCTACACCCTGCCCGCCCGCGATCTGGTTTCCAGCGAGGTGGAGATGGTCGCCAACCTGAATATGCTGGAGGGTATGGTCATTATGGCGACCTGCGACAAGGTCGTACCCGGTATGCTGATGGGCGCTGTGCGCGTGGATATCCCCACCGTGATGTTCACCGGCGGCTATATGGCGGCAGGGCATCGCTCGGACGGGCGTATGATTACCCTGACCCACACCAAGCAGGCCTACGCCGCCTATGTGGAGGGCTCCATCACCCGCGAGGAGTACAAGGACGTTGTGCGCCACGCCTGCCCCACCCCCGGCGCCTGCCCCTTTATGGGTACCGCCCAGACGATGTGCGCCATGGCGGAAATTCTGGGCTTTGCCCCGCACGACAACGCCAGCACCCGCAGCCAGTCCGAAAAATGGCACGAGCTGGCGCGGCAGGCTGCCCGGCAGGTTATGTACGCCTGGGAGCATGAGATTCGCCCCAGCGACATCCTGAGCCAGTCCAGCTTTGAAAACGTTGTGCGCTATATGATGGCGACCGGCGGCAGCACCAACAGCCTGCTGCACATCCCCGCGCTGGCACGGCAGGCAGACTTTGACATCACCCCCGAAACCTTTGACGCCATCAGCCGCGAGGTGCCGCTGCTCAGCACCATCTACCCCAACCACCCCACCTACACCATGGAGGACTTTGACGCCGCCGGCGGTATCGGTGCCGTGGTCAAGGAGCTGGCTGCTGCTGGTAAGATTGATACCGAGGCCAAGGGTATGTTCGGCACCATCGGTGATAAGGCTGCTCATGCAGAGAACAAGAACCATGATGTGATTCACACGGTGGCTGACCCCATTTATGACCACGGCGGTCTGGCAGTTCTGCACGGTAACATCGGCACCGACAGCGCCATTGTCAAGTTCAGCGCCGTGGACCCCGCCGCATGGAAGTTCAGCGGTCCTGCCAAGTGCTACGACTCGCAGGACGACGCATGGCACGCCATTTTGAAGGACGAAATCGTGGCAGGCGATGTGGTCATCATCCGCTACGAGGGTCCCAAGGGCGCGCCCGGTATGCCCCATATGGAAACCTTTATGGCGGCTGTGCTGGGCAAGGGGCTGGGCAGTCAGATTGCCTTGGTGTCTGACGGACGCTTCAGCGGTGCCACCGGCGGTCTTGCGATTGGTCATGTTTCCCCCGAAGCCTACGAAGGCGGCAATTTGGCATTGATTCAGGATGGGGATATGGTGTATATTGATATTGAAGCCCGTACATTAAATGTAGATGTGAGCGAGGAGGAGTTCGCCCGCCGCAAGGAAAGCTGGAAGCCTATTGTCAAGCCCGCCACCGGGTGGCTGCAGCTTTTCCGCAAACAGTGTACCTCTGCACACCGCGGCGCTACCGTCTACTGGGATAAGGACTAAGCATCGCAGCAGGAGCCTTCCTGCTTCCGATGGTATATCAATACAAAGCAGGAGGAGTTCCCTATGAATCTCAAGCAGGTCGCCGCTGTAGCAGGTGTGTCGGTAAGCACGGTTTCCCGCGTGCTGAACGGCAAAAGCTATGTCAACGAGGAAACGCGAAAAATCGTGACCGAAGCCATCCGCAAGACCAACTACCAGCCCAACGCGCTGGCACAAAGCCTGAAGATGGGGCGCAGCAATACAATTTGCCTGATGATTCCCTCCATCGAGAACCTGATGTTCCCCAAGCTGACCCGCGGCGTGGAGGATGAGGCGCGCAAAAACGGAATGACTGTTTTTCTGTGCAACACCGATGAGGACGCCGCCATTGAAAAATCCTATCTGGAAACCATGAAGCAGCGCTGGATCGACGGGTTTATCGTCTGCTCGCTGAGCAGCGACGCCCCGCACATCCGCAGCCTGCGCGATGAGGGCTACCCCCTTGTGCTGGTCAACCGTTTTGAGGAAAGCGACATCGGCAAGGTGGATACCGTCACCTCCGACAACTTCCAGATCGGCTACGATGCCACGCGCTATCTGGCGCGCATCGGGCATAAGCGCATTGCCATCGTCTGCGGGCGCGAGGAGCTGCTGCTCTACCGTGAGCGTCTGCGCGGCTACCGCAAGGCGCTTTCGGACAGCGGTCTGCCCGAACGGGAGGAGTACCTCCTGCGCGAAAGCGGCGGCAGCAATGGTTTTTATTATCAAATCCGTGAGCTGGCAGAGCAAGGGCAGCTGCCCGACGCCATCTTCTGCACCAGTGACCCCAAGGCGTTTGTGGTTATGCACGCGCTGCACGATATGGGGCTGCGCATCCCCGAGGATGTGGCGGTTATCGGCGTGGACAACGTCAGTATGTCCGCCATGGTCGAGCCGCCGCTTTCCACAATGACGCAGCATCTGTACGATATGGGTATGGAGGCAGCCAAAAGCCTGATCCGCCAGATCGAATACAAGGACAAATACGGGGAGCTGCCCAAGCCGCAGCGTATGATTATGAACAGTGATCTGATTGTGCGGCGCTCCACCAAATAAAGAAAACGCTATGAACAAACTGGGTATCAATCTTTGGAACTGGGCACCGGGGCTGTCCGACGCCTGCTGCGGTCTGCCGACCAAGGCAGCCGAAATGGGCTTTACCGCGCTGGAGCTGCCGATGACGCAGCCCACCATAAGCCCGACCCTGCGCGATGAGGTGCGCGGCAGCGGGCTGGAGGTTTCGCTGTGCGCCGCCATGGGGGCAGGGCGCGATCTTTCGAGCTTTGACGCCGATGTGCGCGCCGCCACCATGCAATACCTGACCGACTGCCTGCAAACGGGTGCCGCACTGGGTGCCGTGGTGCTGGCGGGTCCCCTGTATGCAGGGGGCGGCAAGCGCCACACCCTGCCCCCGGCGGAGGCTGCCCGCGAATGGGAGCTGGCTGTCACCGGTCTGCAGGAGCTGGCGCGCCGCGCCAAGGAGTGCGGCATCCGCCTTGCCCTGGAGCCGCTGAACCGCTACCGCACCAGTGTCATCAACACAGTGGAGCAGCTGCTGCCCCTGCTGGCGGATATCGGCTGCGGCAATGTGGGCATCCACTACGACACCTACCACGCCTGCCTGGAGGAGGCGGACCTGATTGCTTCGCTGGAAACGGCGCTGAAAAGCGGCAGGGTGACCCACTTCCATGCCTGCGCCAACAACCGCGGCGCACCGGGTGACGGCATTGTGCCGTGGGATGCCGTGATGCAGCTGCTGAAGCAGTACGGCTACGCCGGGCATATCACGATGGAAACCTTTGCCCCGGGCGGGCTGGACGCCAGCTGGGTCAACGTACACGGCACCCCCGATGAGGTTGCCCTGCGCGGTCTGCATTTTCTGCAACGCTATTTTTAAAGGAGGCTTTTTGCCATGGATGAAATTATGAACCGTATCGGCGAAGTATATGAGCCTTTTAAAGTACACTTTTTGCATAAGCCCGTCCGCCCGCTGGCACCGGACGAGGTGCTTGTCAAGGTGCGTGCCAGCGCCATCTGCGGCAGCGATCTGCACATTGCGCGCGGGCTGCACCCGTCTGCCCCGCTGCCCGTGACCATCGGGCACGAGTTTTCCGGTGATGTGGTCGCCGTCGGCAGCGAGGTCACCAAGGCTCACCTCGGTGAGCGCGTGACCGTGGAACCCTGCATCGTCTGCGGCAAGTGCGACGCCTGCCGCCACGGGCAGTACGGCTACTGCGAGCATATCAGCTTTACCTACCGCAACGGCGACGGTGCCATGGCGGACTATGTCGTGGTCAAGGAACCGTATGTCTACGAGCTGCCCGACTACCTGAGCTACGAAACCGGCGCACTGATCGAGCCGCTGTCGGTTGCCACCCACGCCGTGCGCCGCGCCGACATCCGTCTGGGCGAAACGGTGCTGATCATCGGTGCCGGTGCCATCGGTATGATGGTGGCCGCCATGTGCCGCCGCAGCGGTGCCGCCGAGGTCATCATCGCCGATTTCTCTGACCAGCGGCTGGAAATGGCAAAGCAGGTCGGTGCCACCGTTACCGTGAACAGCGGCAAGGAAGATTTAGAGCAGGCGGTCGCCCGCCTGACCCACGGCAAGGGCGTGGACAAGAGCTTTGAGTGCGTGGGGCGCGAAAGCTGCTTTTTGCAGGCCATTATGACGCTGAAGCGCAACGGCACGGCGACCATCATCGGCATTTATGAAAAGCCGCAGATCCAGATCCCCGCCAGCCGCTTTGTCACCCACGAAATTCATGTGCAGGGCGCGCAGGGCTATTGCTGGGATTTCCCCATTGCAATTGCCGCCGCCCGCGATATCCCGCTGGAAAAATTTATCACCCACACCTTCCCGCTGGAGCAATTGCAGCAGGCGCTGGATACCGCACTGGACAGCAAGAGCGGCAGCATCAAGGTGATCCTGAAGCCGTAACGGACTTACTGCAAGGAGAAAAATTATGCCACACGAAAAATTCCACTATAAATCGTTAGAAGAAGTCGAGCAGCGCGCCGCCGAGCTGGGCGTCAGCCTGCCCTTTGCCGTTGACACCCACTGCCTTGCCTACCCGCTGCAGGTGCGCAACATCACCTTCCCGAACCGGCTGGGCATCGCCCCCATGGAGGGTGCCGACTCCACGCCGGAGGGCGCACCCTCTGCCTACACCGTGCGCCGCTACGTCAACGAAGCCATCGGCGGCAGCGCTGTGATCTGGTTTGAGGCCATTTCCATCGTGGAGGAAGGGCGTTCCTCCCAAACGCAGCTGCTGCTGACCCGCGACACGCTGGACGAATTCAAAAAAATGACCGCCGCGGTCAAGGAGGCCGGCATCAAGGCGAACGGCTATGCGCCGTACCTGATCATGCAGGCGAACCACAGCGGGCGGTACTCCAACCCCGGCAACAAGCCCGCCCCGATGATCGCCTACCGCCACCCGATTCTGGAGCAGTACCGCGCCGCCGATGATTCCTGCATTGTCAGCGACGACTACCTGAAGGGTCTGGAGGTCAAATTCGGCGAGGCAACCCAACTTGCCAAGGAAGCAGGCTTTGACGCGGTGGACATCAAGAGCTGCCACGGCTACCTGCTGGCAGAGCTGGCATCCGCCTACAACCGCCCCGGCGCGTACGGCGGCAGCTTTGAAAACCGCTTCCGCCTGCTCAAAAACGGCATCCGCGCCGCCAAGGTGTACGAGGACGACCACTTTATGGTCACCGCCCGCCTTGGCATCTACGACGGTTACGCCTACCCGTGGGGCTTCGGCGTCAGCCCCGAAAGCGGCACCACCCCCGATCTGACCGAGCCGAAGCGTCTGGTGCGCGAGCTGCACGACGAGCTGGGCGTGGATATGGTCGACTTGACCATGGGCAACCCCTACGCCACCACCCATGTGACCCGCCCGTTCGACTTTGGCAAGTATGAACCGGACGAGCATCCCCTTGTGGGTCTTGCCCGGATGATCCACGGCATCGGCGAGGTCAAAAAAGCAGTGCCGGAGATGACGGTCTGGGCATCCGCCCCCAGCTACCTGCGCGCCTACGCCGACCTGTTTACCGCCGGTGCCGTGGAGGAAGGGCTGTGCGACGGTATGCTGTTTGGACGTATGGCATTTGCCGACCCGGATTTTGCCAACGAGATCTTGAAAAACGGGCGCATTGACCCCAAGCACGTCTGCCTGACCTGCGGCAAGTGCGGGGATCTGATCCGCGCACACAAGCCCACGGGCTGCGTAATCCGCGATGCCAAGACCTTTATGCCGTTCTACAAGGAATTTTTGGAGATCAAAAAAACACAGCCCGCCAACTTCCGCGGCTGATAAGGAGTAAATGGGTATGAAAAAAACTGCCATCGTCACCGGCTCCAGCCGTGGTATCGGCTTTGCCATTGCCCGGCAGCTGGGGTTGGACGGATACAACATTGTGATGGTCGCCACCGGCGCGCAGGAAAAAAACCAGCCCGCACTGGATACGCTGCAGGCCCTTGGCATTGATTGCGCCTATGTGCAGGCGAACATCGGCTGCACCGATGACCGCAAAAAAATCCTCGACACCGCGCTGACTGCCTTTGGGCGGGTGGACGTGCTGGTCAACAACGCCGGCGTCGCACCCAAGGTCCGCGCCGACCTTTTGGATATGAGCGAGGAAAGCTTTGACTATGTGGTGGGCATCAACACCAAGGGCAATATGTTCCTGACGCAGCTTGTCGCCAAGCAGATGATTGCCCAAGAGCCGGTGGACGGACGCAAGGGCGTGATTGTCAATGTGTCCAGCTGCAGCTCGGTGGTGTCCTCCACCAACCGCGGCGAATACTGCGTGTCCAAGGCGGGCGTGTCGATGCTGACGACCCTGTACGCCGACCGCCTTGCCGCCGAGGGTATCCTTGTCAACGAGGTGCGCCCCGGTGTGATTGCCACCGATATGACCAGCAAGGTGCAGAGCAAGTACGATTCCCTGATCGAAAACGGCACCTTCCCCATTGCCCGCTGGGGTACGCCGGAGGATGTAGCCGGTGCGGTCAGCCTGCTGTGCAGCGACCGTCTGCGCTACACTACGGGCAACTACCTTGACGTGGACGGTGGGTTCCACATCCAACGCCTGTAAGGAAATTTGCGATGGAACACGAAACTTTTACCGCCGGGGCATACACGGCAAAGGTGTACCGCTGCAACACCGCCGTGGTCGGCAGCGGCGCGGCAGGCTTTAACGCCGCCGACCGCCTGTGGCAGCTGGGGCAGCACGACATTGTGCTGGTCACCGAAAACCGCGCGGGCGGCACCAGCCGCAACACCGGCAGCGACAAGCAGACCTACTACAAGCTGACCCTCTCCGGCGGCGAGCCGGACAGCGTGCGCGAAATGGCGGACACCCTGTACGCCGGGCGCTGCGTGGACGGCGACCTTGCCCTGTGCGAGGCGGCGCTTTCGAGCCAGTGCTTTTTAAAGCTGGTCGAGCTGGGCGTGCCGTTTCCCCGCAACCGCTACGGCGAGTATATCGGCTACAAGACCGACCACGACCCCCGCCGCCGCGCCACCAGCGTGGGACCCTACACCAGCAAGCAGATGACCGAATGTCTGGAGGCTGCCGTGCAGGCCAAGGGCGTGCCGATGCTGGACAAGACCCAGGTTATCAAAATCCTGACAGACGGCGGCACGGTCTGCGGGCTGCTTTGCCTGAACGTGACCGCGCAAAACGACGCCGACCACTTTGTTTTGATCCGCTGCAAAAACGTTATCTGGGCCACCGGCGGCCCAGCTGGTATGTACGCCGACAGTGTCTACCCCTTCAGCCAATACGGTGCCACGGGGCTTGCGCTGGAGGCGGGTGCCAAAGGCAAAAACCTGACCGAATGGCAGTACGGGCTTGCCTCCGTTGCGCCGCGCTGGAATGTTTCCGGCACCTATATGCAGGTGCTGCCGCGGGTGTTTTCCACGGCGGCGGACGGCAGCGATGAGCGCGAGTTTTTGATGGACTTCTTTACCGACGCCCACGACATGCTGAGCAAGTTGTTTTTGAAGGGCTACCAGTGGCCCTTTGATGTGCGCAAGGTTGCCGACGGCAGCTCCATCATTGACATTCTGGTGTATCTGGAAACCTGCAAGGGACGTAAAGTCTATCTTGATTACCGCACAAACCCTGCGGACGGCGAGTTTAGCTATGACGACTTGCTGCCCGAGGCGCACGAGTACCTGACCCGCGCCGGTGCCTGCTTCGGCACGCCTATCGAGCGGCTGGCGCAGATGAACCAGCCTGCCATCGATTTTTACCGTGATAAGGGTGTGGATTTGTACACCCAGCCGTTGGAAATCGCCCTGTGCGCCCAGCACAACAACGGCGGCTTGGACATCGACTGCTGGTGGCAGACCAACGTCAAGGGGCTGTTTGCCGTGGGCGAGGTTGCTGCCAGCCACGGCGTCTACCGCCCGGGCGGCACGGCGCTGAACGCCGGGCAGGTGGGCAGTACCCGCGCGGCACAGTACATTGCCGCCCGCTGCCGGGGCGATGCGTCTGCCGGTTTTGACGCGGCAGCATCCGCAGCCCTGGCCGAGATGGCTGCGCTGGCGGATGCCTGCCGCGCCGATACCGGCAATGTGCGCGCCCTGTGGCAGCACGCCGCCGAGGAAATGAGCCGCTGCGGTGCCGCCATACGCGACCCCGCGCAGATACGCGCCTACGGCAAACAGGTGGAAGCGCAGCTTGCCGGCTTTGCCAAAACGGTCAAGGCGGGCAGCCGTACCGAGCTTGCCATGGTGTACCGCCTGCGCGATATGCTGCTGAGCCAGCACGCCTACCTAACCGCCATGGCGGACTATACCGCCCACGGCGGCAAAAGCCGCGGCAGCGCCCTGTACACCGATCTGACGGGTGGCATCAAGCCGTTCACCCAACTGCCGGACACCTTCACCTTTGCCCTAGACGAAGCCGAAGCCCCGCTGATTCAGGAGCTGTGGCTGGAAAACAACACCTGCCGCACCGCTTGGCGCGCCCCGCGCCCCATCCCCGAGGATGACGACTTTTTTGAAAACGTCTGGCGCAGCTACCGCGAAACCGGCAACATATACTAAAGCAAGCGCAGCTTCGTGAAGAGCTGCGCTTTTGTAAAAGGAGTGGGAACTTTGTTTACTATCATCAAACGGCGGGAGCTGAACCCCACCGTAACCGAACTTTGCATCCATGCGCCGCTCATTGCCAAGAAGGCAAAGGCCGGCCAGTTTATCATTGTTCGCGCAAAGGAGGACTCCGAGCGCATCCCCCTGACCATCGCCGGATTTGACCGCGAAGCCGGCACCGTTTCTATCATTTTCCAGGTCGTCGGCGCAGGTACCATGCAGCTCAACTCCCTCAAAGAGGGCGAGGCCGTGCATGACTTTGTGGGACCCTTGGGCAAGGCCACCGAGATCGAGGGGCTGAAAAACGTCTGCGTCGTCGGCGGCGGTGTGGGCTGCGCCATTGCGCTGCCCATTGCCCAGGCACTGCACGAGCAGGGCACCAAGGTCACCGGCATTGTCGGTTTCCGCAACAAGGATCTGGTCATTCTGGAGGACGAGTTCCGCGCCTGCTGTGATGAGTTTATCATTATGACCGATGACGGCTCCTACGGCGAGAAGGGCGTTGTCACCGCGCCGCTGGAGAAGCGCATTGTGGACGGTGCGAATTTTGATGAGGTCATCACGATTGGACCCCTGATCATGATGAAATTTGTCGTCAAGACGACCAAGCCCCACAATGTCAAGACCGTTGTGTCGATGAACCCCATCATGGTCGACGGCACCGGTATGTGCGGCGGCTGCCGCCTGACCGTGGGCGGCCAGACCAAGTTTGCCTGCGTGGACGGCCCCGACTTTGACGGCTTTGAGGTCGATTTTGACGAGGCTATGCACCGCGGCACGATGTACAAGCCCTTTGAGGCCCACGCCCGCGAGGCCGAGTGCAATTTGCTGAAGCAGGAGGTGCAGTAATTATGCCGAACATGGACCCGAAAAAGTGCCCCATGCCCAGCCAGGAGCCGAACGTCCGCAACAAAAACTTTAAAGAGGTCGCCCTTGGCTACACCGAGGAGATGGCCGTGAACGAGGCCAAGCGCTGCCTGCAGTGCAAGAACCACCCCTGCCGCAGCGGCTGCCCCGTTGAAATTGATATTCCCGGCTTCATCAAGCACGTCGCCGAGGGCGACTTTGAGGCCGCCTACAACGTGATTGCCCAGTCCAGCGCGCTGCCCGCAGTCTGCGGCCGCGTCTGCCCGCAGGAGCACCAGTGCGAAGGCAAGTGCGTCCGCGGCATCAAGGGCGAGGCCGTCGGCATTGGCCGCTTGGAGCGCTTTGTTGCCGATTGGTACCGCAACAACGTACATACCAAGCCCACCGCCCCCGCGCCCAACGGCCACAAGGTCGCTGTCATCGGCGCAGGCCCGTCCGGCCTGACCGTCGCGGGCGATCTGGCCAAGCTGGGCTATAAGGTCACCGTCTACGAAGCCCTGCACGTTGCGGGCGGCGTGTTGATGTACGGCATCCCCGAGTTCCGTCTGCCCAAGGACATCGTCCAGCACGAGGTCGAGGGTCTGAAGGAGCTGGGTGTGGACATCGAGACGAACATGGTCATCGGCAAGGTGCTGACCATCGACGAGCTGATGAACGACTACGGCTTCGAGGCCGTCTATGTCGCGTCCGGTGCCGGTCTGCCCCGCTTTATGGGCATCCCCGGCGAGAGCCTGAACGGCGTCTACTCCGCCAACGAGTACCTGACCCGCGTCAACCTGATGAAGGCTTACAAAGAGGATTCCCGCACGCCCATCATGAAGAGCAAGTCCGTTGCCGTTGTCGGCGGCGGCAACGTCGCCATGGACGCTGCCCGCTGCGCCAAGCGTCTGGGTGCCGAGAATGTGTATATCGTCTACCGCCGCGGCATGGCCGAGCTGCCTGCCCGTAAGGAGGAGGTCGAGCACGCCGAGGAGGAGGGCATCGTCTTTAAGACGCTGACGAACCCGACGGAAGTGCTGGGCGACGAGAACGGCTGGGTCAAGGGTATGACCTGCGTCGAAATGGAACTGGGTGAGCCGGATGCTTCCGGTCGCCGCCGTCCCATCGTGAAGGAGGGCAGCGAGTTCGAGCTGGAGGTTGACACCATGATTATGGCGCTGGGCACCAGCCCCAACCCGCTGATTCGCTCGACCACCCCCGGTCTGGACGCCGACAAGCACGGCTGCCTGATTACCAACGGCCCTGACGGCCTGACCACCCGCCCGATGGTCTACGCCGGCGGTGACGCCGTGACCGGCGCCGCCACCGTCATTCTGGCGATGGGTGCCGGTAAAGAGGCTGCCCGCGCGATTGACGAGGCCATCAAGGCGAAGGAACAGTAAAAATTAAATTTCAGCCCCCGTGCCGCGAGGTGCGGGGCTGTTTTTGTTAAAAAAGCTTCCCCGTGGGGCTGCGCCCGCAGGCGCGTGTCGGAGTGCAACCGCCGTAGGCGGCACTTGGCACGGAGACTGAAGCTGGCCGCGAAGCGGACTGATGAGGGGCGAACTTTGCCATACTATCCCCTGTATGGGTAATCACGGTATCTCCGCCCCTCATCCGCCTGCGGGCGGGGCCGCAGACACCTTCCCCCAAGGGGGAAGGCACTCTTACCGAACAAAGGCATCAACCATGTATCATCCTTTCTTCCAATTCGTTCTTCCGCGCCTCGGGCAGGTGGCGCTGGATGCTTTGCTGTACCTGAACTTTTTGCAGCTGCCGCCCTTACAGCTGGTGGCCCGGTGGCCGGTGCTGTATTACGGACTGCCGCTTGTGCTGATGGGCGTGCTGGCGTATATCAGCCGCGACCCGCTCGGGCTGGGCATCGTGTTTGCCGGACATCTTGTGACATTCTACTGCATCGGTACCGCCATCGGGCTGGCGCTGCGGCGCATCGGCGGCACACCGCTGACTGCTTGGCATATTATCTGGCTGGATGGCATAACGCCGTGGCTGTTGACGGGCCTTATCATGTGGTGGGGGCGGCGGCGTGCGCTGCGTCTCTGTACGACAAAATACAGCCTGACAACGCGGAAAAATCTGCCGAACGGCAGGCTGACCATCGTGCAGGTCAGTGATGTCCACCCGCGCGCCTGTGCGGCGATGGATCACACCCGTATCCCTGAGCTGAAAGCAAAAATCGAGGCGTGCCGTCCCGACCTGCTTGTGCTGACCGGCGATATTTTCGACGAGTTCACCGAGCCGGAGGAGCTGGACGCCTTCTGCAAGCTGTTTGGCGAGCTGGACGCGCCGCTGGGCAAGTATTACGTCCTCGGCAACCACGACCTGTTCCACCACTGGCGGGAGCCGAGCTTTGGCCGCGCGGATCTGGAGCGCGGGTTCGCCGCCGCGGGCGTGCGCATCCTGGAGGACACGTCCGTCCTGCTGCCCTGCGGTGTGCGCGTCGTGGGCCGCAAGGATTATCTGTACACGAACGGCAGCCGCTTCACGGCGGCGCAGCTTATGCCCGGCGGCCCCGACGACCACTACACGGTCTGGCTCGACCATGAGCCGCGGGACTTTAAGAACGCCGCCGCGGCGGGGGCGGACCTGATTTTGAGCGGCCACACCCACGGCGGGCAGGTCTGGCCTGCGGGTGCGGTGGGCATGGTTGCCAAAAATGAGCGCAATTACGGCAAAAAGAACATTGCAGACCATTGCGATGCCATCGTCAGCGGTGGCACGGGCACCTGGGGCTACAAGTTCCGCACCCAGGGCCGCACGGAAATTGTCTGCGCGGAAATCACTACCGAAAGGGAAAACTGATTTATGAATGAACGCGAACGCCTGAGCAGCCGCCTGGGCTTTATCATGCTGTCGGCGGGGTGCGCCATCGGCTGCGGCAACGTCTGGAAATTCCCCTGGATGTGCGGCCAGAATGGCGGCGGCAGCTTTATGCTGCTCTACATCCTCTGCCTGCTGGTGCTGGGCCTGCCCGTCATGGTCATGGAGTTTGCCGTGGGCCGCGCCGCCCAGGCCAGCCCCGTTACCATGTACCAGCGCCTGGAAAAGCCCGGCCATAAGTGGGGCGTATTCGGCGTCGTCAGCCTCATCGGCAACATTGCCATCATGGCGTTCTACACGGTGGTCACGGGTTGGATCTTGTACTATTTTGTCAAGTTCCTGACCGGGCAGAATGCGGATTTCGGCTTTGCGCAGATGATCGCCGACCCCGGGCTGAACGTGACCTACCTGCTTGTGGTCATTATAGCGGCGTTTGTGCTGCTGAGCTTTAATTTGCAGGGCGGGCTGGAGCGCGTGACCAAATACATGATGAGTGCGCTGCTGGTGCTGATGCTGGTGTTGGCCGTGCACAGCCTGACGTTTGCCGGTGCGGCGGAGGGGCTGCGGTTCTACCTTGTGCCGGATTTCTCGGCCATTGACGGCGGGGTCATCGTGGCGGCCATGAACCAGGCGTTTTTCTCGCTGTCCGTCGGCATGGGCGGCATGGCGATCTTCGGCAGCTACATCGGCAAGGATCACGCGCTCATGGGCGAGTCGCTGCGGGTCATTTTTCTCGACACGTTCGTGGCCGTGCTGGCGGGCATCGTCATCTTCCCGGCGTGCTTCACCTACGGGCTGGAGGTCACGGCAGGCCCCAGTCTGCTGTTTGACACGATGGCGGGGGTGTTCGGCAATATGGCCGGGGGCCGCTGGTGGGGCGCGCTGTTCTTCCTGTTCATGGTGTTTGCGGCGCTGTCCACCGTGCTGGGCGTCTGCGAGAATATCCTTGCCATGGTGCGTGAGCTGACCGGGTGGAGCCGCCCGAAGGGCTGCGTGGTCTGCGGCGTCGGCATCTTTCTGCTGGCGCTGACGACGGCGCTGGGCTACAGCGTGCTGCACTTCCAGCCGTTTGCGCCGGGCAGCGCGTGGCTGGACTTCTGGGACTTCATCGTCAGCAACAATGTGCTGCCGCTGGGGTCGCTGGTGCTGGCGCTGTTCTGCTGCAACCGCTTTGGCTGGGGCTGGGACAATTTTGTGGCCGAAGCCAACACCGGCAGGGGCCTGAAGGTCCGCCCCTGGATGAAGCCGATTTTTAGGTATTTTGTGCCGGGTGCAATTTTGTTTATTTATATTTACGGCATGGTTACGTTTCACTGGCGGTAAAAGGAAAAAGTCCTGTCTCCGGGAAAGGGAGGCAGGACTTTTCGGTTTTACGCTGGGATGAGCGGGCAAAGCCCGTTTGCGGGCGCTACGACACCTTGCGGAAGTAATTTATCAAAATACTCTTGATATAATTATACCGCCGCGCGTAGCTGTTCTCGACGCGGATCAGCTCAAAGCCGTGCTCGCGGCAGATCTGGTCCTTCTTGCGGTCACGGCGTTGGACGGCGGGGTCGTCGCGGTGCTCGCGGCCATCCAGCTCGATGGCTAAAATCGGCATCAGGCGGCGGCCCTCCCGCTGGTAGACGACGAAGTCGAACCGCCCGGTGTAGAACAGGTCGGCGCAGCCGGGGTTATCCTCAAACACCTGGGCGATGGGTACCTCCTTGCGGACCGTGCAGCGGTCTGACTGCTCGATATAGATTAAAATTCCAAGCTGCTTGTAAAGCAAT
>ERZ773252.1768-NODE-1768-length-20288-cov-17.028913_pt1 | contig 20288 bp, 14 predicted proteins | sample MGYA00580517_ERZ773252 | MGnify/ENA primary metagenome ERZ773252 (study PRJEB29015, sample SAMEA2737766) | human gut metagenome | biome: human gut; feature: human-associated habitat; material: faeces | place: China | collected 2012 ...
AATTTGTGTATGAATTAGTTGGCTGATTTTGTAATATTTAATGAATGTCCCTATATATGCGTACGTGTAGGGCTGTGCGTCAGTATGTGTGGGTGCATGTCTGCTAACACTCAGGTTTCATTTAAGGTCATAAGTATAAATATAGTCGGGTCGGCCGGAATTAACAGCATAAAGAATATCATCTTCCGATATAGCATAGATGTCAAAAGGGAAATCAAAACAGATGCGCTTCTTCAATTCGCCTTTCCAGTTCCAAAGTTGCAATTCCTGGATAAGCTTCTCGTCCGAATAGATTTCTTCTGTACTATATTTATTATTATACAAAACGGCAATATATTTGGAATTAAACTTTAATTCATGAAACACCGGCCTTAGTTCAACAGAAGTCGAAGGAACACAAGCATTGTCTATTACCTGTATATGTTTCAACAAATTACCCTTTATGTCATAAATGCGTATCAAATTCTGATGAAGATAGAAATCACATATACAATCATGGGCAACATCTCCGGCTGTCAGTTTATAATTAGTAAAGAATCGCCTCTCTTCATTCTCTGATTTCCGGGGAAATTCTCCAAAAGAACTATATCCGCCATTCTTATATATAATATGTTCACCGGTGCTTCCGTTTGTCAGACCTGCCAATATGTAGTAATCATCCCCCAATCTCACTAATTGATTGATAGCATCAGGAAGAGTGATATCATTATTCCTTTTTATTACCAGCGTTTTATCCTCAAAGCAAACTTCTCGCTCTATATCAGAGTCCAAGATAAAGAAGCTGCTATCGGTAGAAGCGTAATAATCACGTCGCGGATTTATTAACTCATTAGGGCCATTCCCTTTCCTGCCGCATGAAAACAAATGAGCAAAATCATCACGGTCCCAAATGGAATAAATGGAGTCCTTCAATTTGGGCTCCATTATAATCAGGTAGTTCTGCCAAACATTTATGCTAAGAGGATATATTAATAAACTGTCAGTGGGATATAATTTGAAAGATAACTGTTCAACCTCTATGTCTTGCAAACATATTGAATCTTTCTTATATTCATCACAACAGCATAAAAGGAATAATATACCGCATAAATATAATTTAAATCGTGTTCTCATACTCAGTCATAACGATCATAAAAACATTACATTTCTCCCTGCCTGCAACTTACATCTTTCAGTTTCCCCTGAAATCCATTCAGCGTATCTCCTATCTGCTGCAAAGGAAAGACCAAGGTTTCTTGATAGCGCATCTCATCCATCGACTTATATTTGGGATTATAAACCCGCATGGTTCTGCCTTCCAGGCGCTCCTGCAATTTACCGTCCACATACAGGGAAGTACCCTTATAATCTCCTTCGATGCGGATGGAAGACCATCTGCCGGCCGGAAGACGATAAGAATTAAACACAAATGTGTAACCGTCGCGAGAGAAGGCAATCCGCCCCGTATTCTCCCAGTTTGTATATACCGTGGCATGAGCGCCTTTAAACAGCACACCGCTGATATTCGTCTTTTCGTCCGGACAGATTTTGAATTCCACCGTATAGGGATAGCCCACTTCCTGCAAAGCTGTCTGAACCGTATCCTTACCGGTAAAGAGCAGTTCCTTGCCGGGAACCGTCAGAGCAACATCTTTATTGGGAGAAATTTTACCCGACAGGTTAATGCCCGGCGCTTCGGGCATCTCTTTGCAAAGAGCCTCAAATGCTTTATAAGGCACTTGTTTGTTGTCTCCCTTCCACAGTCTTTCGGTCAGCACCTGAACGGCCGGAAAAGCACGGATATGCACATCCTGTTGCGAAATACCGTTGCCACACTGGTCATTCCATACGGCAAACATTCCGCCCAATACCCCCGGAGTGCCTTCGGGAAGTGTCTGCTTGCGGTTTATCATCCAGGGAGTCCATGTCTCATACAGCCATTGATGGTCCAAAAACTCGCGATAGTAGCCCGCACCGGGCACAATATACAGATAGGTATCGCAAGTATTGATAAGCTTATATCCATCTTTTAAAGATACTTCCGGATCTACCCAGTCATACGACCACGCATTTACCGTTACTCCCTCTGCCTTTACAGGAGTCTTTCCGGGAAGCCATTTCAAGCCTCCCCACATACGCGGAGTCTTACCATACTTCTCAATGTACTTCAAGTAGCGGTCAGTGAAATAACGATACTGCTCGGCTTCTTTCTTATTGTATTCATCCGTACCGATATGCACATCAGGGCCTATAAACACGGGATTCTCTCCTCCGATATACTCGTCCAGCAACGAATCTACAAAATGATAGGTTTCCTCCTTATACAAATCCAAATGGTCCATACCATACTCTTTGCTACCTATTTCAGGGTTATAGTGAGTGAACGCCAATGAATGGGCAGGAATGTCTATTTCAGGAATCACATTCACCCCATATTCCATACCCAGCCGTTGCAAATCGGTAAACTCTTTCTTGGTATACGAGCCGTCTTTTGCGGTCAGACCGGGAAAACGTTCACTTTCAAGACGGAATGCAGCATAAGTCTTGTTCCAGTCATTGTCAAAGAACTGAGGAAAACCGTTATCGTTCAGATGAATCTGGAACTCATTCATCTTATAGAAAGAAAGTATCTTCACATATTGCTTCAAATAGTCCAATGTAAAGAACTTGCGACCGGCATCAATCATAAAACCACGGTTAGGAAATAAAGGGAAGTCGCGTGCCGTTCCTTTCGAAATCTTTCCCTGCTGCTTATAAAGCATCTGTAGCAGCGTACGGGTTCCCCAGAACACTCCCTTTCGGGTGGGCGCTTCAATCCCGGCATACCGGTTCACCGACAGTTTATAGCCTTCATCACCCAACTCCTTGTCCGGCTTCATCAAAGCCATATAAATATCATTTTTGCCCGGTTTGCCGATTTTCACGGAATAGTTCCACCCCATCATCATGCTCAAGTCATCTGCCAATATCTCGGCGGTAGACAAAAGCACAGCCTCATCAGCAGGGTTGACGACAATATTACCTTCGGCAGGAAGAGCCAGTTTGCCACTGCCACCTTTCCATTGCTGAAGAGCGGGAATTACTTGGGGACACGGTTCTTGTGCAGAAATCGCACAACATGCTATCCACAGACAGCATAGAATAAAAAAATTTTTCATAAGCATTGAGGTTTTAAAAAAGGTTGTATCAAAAGTATATACCGTTGACGATTTGACAGCATCATCAACGCTTTGACACACCTCCGACTATTTTCTTGATATCATTCAGTTTATTCAAAGCTTCAAGAGGAGTCAGATTATTGACATCCAAATTCAGAATCTCATCACGTACCTGACACAGTACGGGGTCGTCCAGTTGGAAGAAACTGAGCTGCATCCCATCTCGGCCGGAAGCTATCTCCGCCGTCGGTTTGGCAATTCCCTGCTGACGGTTGTCCGTCTCCAATTGGTGTAGGATATCGTTTGCACGTTTCACGATACTCTTCGGCATACCGGCCATTTTCGCCACATGGATACCAAAAGAGTGCTCACTGCCTCCCCTCTCCAACTTACGCAGAAAGATGACTTTATTATCGACCTCCTTCACCGATACATTGTAGTTTTTAATGCGTTTGAAGGATTTCTCCATTTCATTCAGCTCATGATAGTGAGTAGCAAAAAGCGTACGCGCCTTTGCGCGCGGATGTTCATGGATGTGCTCCACAATCGCCCATGCAATAGAGATGCCATCGTAAGTGGAAGTGCCCCTGCCCAACTCGTCAAACAGCACCAGACTGCGTGGAGAAAGGTTGTTCAGGATATCTGCTGCCTCATTCATTTCTACCATAAAGGTAGACTCTCCCACCGATATATTATCGCTGGCACCCACACGGGTGAATATCTTATCCACCATACCGATACGGGCACTCTCTGCAGGAACAAAACACCCGATTTGCGCCAACAGCGTAATCAATGCCGTCTGGCGAAGCAAAGCCGATTTACCTGCCATATTAGGTCCCGTGATAATGATAATCTGCTGACTGTCGGTATCCAGATACACATCATTGGCAATGTACTTCTCTCCCACCGGAAGCTGTTTCTCTATTACCGGATGGCGTCCCTGCTTAATATCCAGCACATCACTGTCCTCTACTATCGGACGGATGTACTTATTCGCTCCGGCAACATTGGCAAAAGCAAGCAGACAGTCCAGACGGGCTATCTGATTGGCATTTATCTGAATGGCAGGGATATATTCGGCAAGGGAAAGAACCAAATCATTATAAAGCTTGGTTTCGAGTGCCATAATCTTATCTTCCGCACCCAGAATCTTTTCTTCGTATTCCTTCAGCTCCTGTGTGATATAACGCTCTGCATTCACCAACGTCTGTTTGCGAATCCACTCGGCAGGCACTTTGTCCTTATGTGCATTACGCACCTCTATATAATAACCGAATACATTGTTATAGGCAATCTTCAAGCTGGGGATGCCGGTCTGGTCACTCTCACGCTGCTGCAACTGCAACAAATAATCCTTCCCCGAGAAAGCAATGCGGCGCAACTCGTCCAGCTCTTCACTGACTCCATCGGCTATCACACCTCCCTTGTTCACCAGCAACGGAGGATCATTCTTTATCTCTTTGGCTATTTTCTCGCGTATATTAAGACAGAGATTGAGTTGTTCACCAATACGCCGCAAACTGTCATTATCGGCATTCAGGCAAGCATTCCTGATAGGCTCGATGGCTTGCAGCGCCACCTTCAGCTGAACCACCTCACGCGGAGAGATACGTCCCACGGCAGCCTTGGACACGATGCGTTCCAAATCACCGATGAGATGCATTTTCTCTTCTATGAACTCTTTAAAATCCGGTTCGCGGAAGAAATACTCCACCACATCCAAACGTTCATTGATAGGCTTCTCATCCTTCAATGGAAACACCACCCAGCGTTTCAGCAGACGTGCTCCCATCGGACTGATGGTTTTGTCGATAACATCCAGCAAGCTCGTACCACCATCATTCATACTGCCCAGCAATTCCAGACTTCGGACAGTAAATTTATCCAAGCGCACATAGCGGTCTTCCTCAATACGCGAAAGCGAAGTGATATGGCCGATTTGATAATGTTGCGTCATGTCCAGATATTGCAGAATGGCACCCGAAGCGATGATGCCGTTCTTAAGATGCTCCACACCAAAGCCTTTCAAATTCTTCGTTTCAAAATGTTTCAGCAGCTTCTCGCGGGAAGAAGTCTCGGTAAACACCCAGTCTTCCAGCTCAAACGTAAAGAACTTATTGCCGAAGTTACCTTCGAACATTCCCCGCTTTCCACGTTCAAACAAAATTTCTTTGGGAGCAAAGTTATTCAACAGCTTATCCACATAGTCAAACGGTCCTTCCGCCGTTAGAAACTCACCTGTAGAAATATCCAAAAAAGCAACACCACACGCAGACTTGCCGAAATGAACTGCCGCCAAAAAGTTATTTTCTTTATACGAAAGCACATTGTCATTGATGGCAACCCCCGGAGTCACCAATTCGGTAATACCCCTCTTCACCAGCTTCTTTGTCAGCTTCGGGTCTTCCAACTGGTCGCAAATGGCCACACGCTTACCGGCGCGTATCAGTTTCGGCAAATAAGTATCCAAAGCGTGATGCGGGAAGCCCGCCATTTCCACACTCTTACCTTGTCCGTTGGCACGCTTGGTCAGTGTAATTCCCAGTATTTCAGAAGCAACAACAGCATCTTCGGAATAGGTTTCATAGAAATCTCCACACCTGAAAAGCATAATTGCATCGGGATGCTTTGCCTTCAACTCAAAAAACTGCTTCATCATCGGGGTTAAAACCACATCGTTTGCCACTGTTGTATCCTTTCTTTTTAAAGTTCTTAAATGTCGGACAAAGATAGCAAATCGACTTTTGATTTTAAAAAAGTGAAAGGAAAAGTTTTACACTATTTATCCTTTCCGCAGCTACACAATATCTACAATAATCTTTGCTTCTTTCAATTTTCGGAGCATCTTTGCTTCTTTCATTGAGCGTGCCGGCATCTTGCCATGAGCCAACCGCCATACTTTCCACGGAGTAATCTGATACTTGAATGCCAGACTACAATAAACAATATATACCCCAATAAATACCAAAATATTAACCGCATAGTCATTTTATTGTTTATATCTTTGTGCACATAAACAAATAAAGACAATGAAAAAGATAGAAGTAAAAGAGCTGAAAGACAACATGTTTGAGACAATCAGCAAAGAATGGATGCTGGTAACCGCCGGTACAAAAGATAAATTCAATACAATGACTGCCAACTGGGGCGGCATCGGATTCTTATGGAACAAGCCGGTAGCCTTCATCTTTATCCGCCCCGAACGCTACACGTTCGATTTCATAGAGCAGAATGATTATCTCACTCTCTCTTTCTTGGGCGAAGAGTATAAGGATGTTCATAAAATTTGCGGTTCTAAGTCAGGGCGAGACATAGATAAAGTGAAAGCAACAGGACTTCAACCCTTATTCACCGAAAATGGAAGTATTACTTTTGAACAAGCCCGGCTGACCTTTGAGTGCAAGAAACTGTATGCCGATATGATTAAGCCGGAAGACTTTATCGACCAAAGCATTATCGACCGATGGTATGGAGAAGCACACGGAGGCTTTCACAAAATGTATGTGGTAGAGATTGTCAATGTATTGGAGGCAATCTCATAAAACGCGCGGCTGAGTTCCTAAAATGGAAAGCATATATCCTGTTCTTGGCACAGTTTCCAAGGACAGGCTCTCGTCTTCCGACAGATATTTCCGCAGTCTCGCCACATAGTTATTCAAACTCTGCTCGCTGCCGGAAGTACCCTCCCACAGTTCCTGCACTATCTGTTCGCGACTTACTGTTTGATTCATGTTCTGTGCCAACAATTTCAGCAGTTTATATTCAAAATCAGTCAGCCTTCTCACAGGTTCCTCGCCTTTGAACAACATACTGTCTCCGGCTCTCAGATTGAACATTCCGATGGATAGTCCTTTCGGATGAAAACATGGCGTGTGCCTGCGTATGTAAGCCACCAACTCCTCCATTTCGAAAGGCTTTCGCAGATAAGCGATGCCACCTGCATCCAGCGCCCTTGCCACTTCCGAACCGGCTATGTGTGAAGAGACAAATAAAACCGGTGTATCGGGAGCCGTCAGCTTGAGTTCCGCAACGGCATCTATTCCATTCTTCTCTCCTATCTCTACATCCAGCACCATTATGTCCGGCTGCATTTCCTGAACCACACCCTGAATCCCTACCAGCGTAGTGCAATACTCCGCAGCATAGCCCGAAGCCCTTAATGCCAAAATCACCACTTGACCCAATGCGATGTCATCGTCTACAAACAAAACTTTTGTCTTCTCCATCCGTCTTTTCTCCTTTCAATCAACGACATGGAATAATGAATGTAAAAGTGCTTCCTTCACCTTCGGCACTCTTCACCATTATCTCCCCTCCATGTTCATTTATAATATATTTGGATTGTGCCAATCCTATGCCGTAACCCTTCTGCTGCTGCTCTTCGCTTCGGGGGACCCGATAGAACTGGGTGAACAATTTCTTCTGATGGCATGGGGCGATACCCCAACCATTGTCTTTGACAGATACACGCAACCGCTCATTCACAATGGAGAGCGAGACCTCTATCCTCACTCCTGCATCCGAATATTTCAAGGCATTCTCCATCAGGTTACGAATCACGTTCTCTATATACATACCGTCGGCCATTACCTGCAAACCCGCAGGAAGCTCATTGATGATGCAGATGGTATGGGGCTTGCCCGGATAGAGGCAGGACAACTCCTTCTTCACTCCCTCTGCCATTTCCGGAACATCGAACAGGCTTTTATTCAATACCACCTGATGACGATCCATGCGTGCGGTCATTAATAAGGCTTCTATATTGGAAATCAAACGCCTAACACCCGCTTTACTCGTTTCAAGCATCTCCTTGGTCTCTTTGTCGGGTGTTGTCTGTTTCAACCACCCCATCATCGTAATAACACTGTTCAATGGAGACTTCAAATCATGAATAGTGCCATTAATGGTCATCTCCCTCTTGCGAAGCAATGCTTCCTTCCGGCGAATGGCTGTCAGCTGGAAAAACAGACAAAGCAACACCAGCAGCATCATGCAGGCAGAAAGAGCCAGCGTCCAAAGCTGATGCCTTAGAAAATGAGACATAGGAATATCTGCCTTTATCTGAAGATATTGCAAGCCTTTTGTGCCAATAGGATGAAGCTGAGATACATAATCAGGCGTATGGCTTTCCAAGTCTCCAACAGAAGAAATCATTACGGTGTCTTTATCATAAAGAAGGAATTGATGAGGATGATGGACAATGCTGTCTGACGCACGCCAAAGGCTGTCCAAAGTGTTTAAATTCAAGGGAAAACCAGACTTCAATAGAAGATCTTGCATCAGCTGGTCAACTATTTCCCCAGCGGTTCCTCCAATTCCTGCTTTTTGAGCTGCTATAACATCAATAGTATCTGCGCCTCCCGGTAAACGACGAAGACTGTCTATTTCCTCCTGAGTCATATGCGATATATGTTTTCGCATTATTCTAGGACGCTCTTTAGGTTTTACCCCTACTCTTAATGCATCTCGAATTATCCTTTCACGAGTAGAAAGTTTTTGTACTATATCTTCTATCCCTATTATTTTTTCATCAACATATCGATTATACAGACTATTTATATAACTTACTTGCAGACAGACTGTTGCCACAATTGCTACTAATGTTATATAATAATATTTCTTCATCTTATAATCTATTTTAGAATGCAAAGATAATCGTTTCAAGTCAAAAAGATTATAAAATGATTATGTTTTTATTATAAACGCTCCATACAGAACTACTTACCTTTGCAATAGCAAAACTTAAAAAACAATTGATATGACAAAAACACTCATTACACTCCTTTTGGGAGTCATATACAGTTGGCCGGCTATAAGCATGGCACAAGAGGTGGATAATCTGAAAATAGAAGTCACCGGTTCCGTTATCGACAGCCTAAATAATGAACCCATACCATACGCTTCTGTCAGCGCTCTCCTAATGCCCAATCAAACCTGCATTGCAAGAACTGTCCCACACCGTAACGGAACCTTTTTACTGAAATTAAATAAAGATTCTCAATACGCTATAATCATATCCTGTATAGGAATGAAGACCGTAACAAAGAATATAAAGACCGGAACATCTCCTATTAACCTCCATCATATTATGCTGGAAGAAGATTCACAACAGTTGGGAGAGGTGGAAGTCATAGCAAAGAAGCAGCGCATATCACTGACCGACAATGGTTTCTCTTACAGTTTTAAGAACGACAAGACTCTTTTGGCCGAAAACCTTCTTTATGCAATGAAAAAAGTGCCGCTTGTCTCTGTAAGCGGTGATGGAACGCTTTCCGTAAAAGGAGGTTCAAATTATGTCATTTATCTGAATGGAAAACCCTATACTTTGGCCAACTCCAATCCGAAAGAAGTATTACAAAGCATTCCGGCCTCATCCATAGAAAAGGTGGAAGTCATCACCAACCCGGACTTGCGATATGGCATGTCAGAGGGTGGCTCTATTCTAAACATCATCACCCTGAAAAACCAACCTAATAACTACCGCATCATTCTGAATGCCGGCGGAAATACACATCCTGCGGAAAATGCCGGCGTAAACATTCTTTTTACTAAAGATAAACTATCGGCTTCTTTCGGTTACAGTTTCAATAATACACAGCTCGACCACGTACCATCATCGTCCTATACAGAAACATTTCTGAATGAAACGGATAAAACAGTCACCACACAGGAATGGGAAACAGACGGAAATATAACAAATCATCTGATAAAAGGACTATTGGAATACAACATAGATACACTGAACTCTGTCTATGCTGATGCCAACTTCATGCTACAAAGGATTAACATGAACACAATATATAACAATAATTACCAAACACCCTCAAATCCTTATTATCACTCGAATGTATTTGACAAAATAAACCAACACGACGGTGCCCGTGAGATTAATCTGTCATACAGAAACTTATATCCACACAAGAAAAGAGAACGGTTCTTATTAACCTATCGATATGCATTCAACCCGGATAATAAGAAAAACAATGTGACTGAACGCTCCTTCACTGACTCTGAAAATAAAGACAGTTATAATGAATACATCCACAAAGCCAATACAAAAGGTGGATTAACCGAACACACGGTACAAGCTGATTATACTATTCCACTGAATAAGCATACTCTTTCTATAGGAGCAAAAGATATTTATAGAAGGAGCACGTCCAGTCCATTATATTATGAGTGGAATCCCGAAACAGGGACATGGATAGAGGGAAACAAATATGCGCAGAACGAGATAGATAAGTTCAAACAAAAACAGAATATATGGGCTGCTTATTTATCTTACCAGCTACGCCTTAATCAATTTTCCTTCAGTGCCGGTGCTCGTATAGAAAATACTTATAACAAAATAGAGTACAGCAATGAAAAGGAGAATGAGTACTCCTATCACACATTCGACTGGATACCCCGTTTGTTCCTATCCTATACTTTATCACAATATTCCAGTCTTTCTTTATCATATTCTTCACTGATAAAACGTGCTTCCATCTGGCAGATGAACCCATATCAGCAGCAAGTTGATGAATTCTCTGTAGAATATGGTAATCCCGATATCCGCTCGGAAAAAATAAACCAAGTGAACTTATCCTACTATTATTTCTCTAACTCTGTCACTTTTGCCACATGGTTGGACTACTCAAACACGGACAATGCTATCGTCAGATATCCATCCCAACAGAATGAGAAAACAATAGCATATACTTACGACAACTTAGGAAGCTATAATAAAATAACAGGTTCTATCTATATTAGTTATAGCCCCACAGAAGCATTGTCCTTCAATATCAACGGCAGAGTAGGTAAAACCTATATGAAATCTACGCGACTTGATTTCAAGCAACATGCCACGCACTATTCTTTAAATTTAAGCGGAGACTGGAATTTGAAGAATGATTGGACAATAGGAGCACAATGGGGTATTTTTCAGCAAGAACCTGAAATGCAAATAGCATATAATAAGTTCCAAAAGTATTCCTGCTATGTACAGAAACGAATGTTAGACAATAAATTGAACATCAGATTAAATATTAACAGCCCCTTTAGAAATGAGAAATATCGTGAAGCCGTACAGCATGTGCAAAATAGTAATTTTTCAAGGCAAACACGATTTGGTATCGTCGCACGCAGTGTAATGATTGATTTGTCTTATTCATTTGGGTCAGGAAAAACCTCGGCGAAACGAAAAGTCATAATTAATAATGATGACCTTCTTCAAAACACAGGTGTTCGCTGATATCAATACAATTGCCAGCAAGACAGATAGGGAAAGCAGTATAAAACTTTCCTCATCTGTTTTTCTCCTTTCAATCAACGACATGGAATAATGAATGTAAAAGTGCTTCCTTCACCTTCGGCACTCTTCACCATTATCTCCCCTCCATGTTCATTTATAATATATTTGGATTGTGCCAATCCTATGCCGTAACCCTTCTGCTGCTGCTCTTCGCTTCGGGGGACCCGATAGAACTGGGTGAACAATTTCTTCTGATGGCATGGGGCGATACCCCAACCATTGTCTTTGACAGATACACGCAACCGCTCATTCACAATGGAGAGCGAGACCTCTATCCTCACTCCTGCATCCGAATATTTCAAGGCATTCTCCATCAGGTTACGAATCACGTTCTCTATATACATACCGTCGGCCATTACCTGCAAACCCGCAGGAAGCTCATTGATGATGCAGATGGTATGGGGCTTGCCCGGATAGAGGCAGGACAACTCCTTCTTCACTCCCTCTGCCATTTCCGGAACATCGAACAGGCTTTTATTCAATACCACCTGATGACGATCCATGCGTGCGGTCATTAATAAGGCTTCTATATTGGAAATCAAACGCCTAACACCCGCTTTACTCGTTTCAAGCATCTCCTTGGTCTCTTTGTCGGGTGTTGTCTGTTTCAACCACCCCATCATCGTAATAACACTGTTCAATGGAGACTTCAAATCATGAATAGTGCCATTAATGGTCATCTCCCTCTTGCGAAGCAATGCTTCCTTCCGGCGAATGGCTGTCAGCTGGAAAAACAGACAAAGCAACACCAGCAGCATCATGCAGGCAGAAAGAGCCAGCGTCCAAAGCTGATGCCTTAGAAAATGAGACATAGGAATATCTGCCTTTATCTGAAGATATTGCAAGCCTTTTGTGCCAATAGGATGAAGCTGAGATACATAATCAGGCGTATGGCTTTCCAAGTCTCCAACAGAAGAAATCATTACGGTGTCTTTATCATAAAGAAGGAATTGATGAGGATGACGGACAATGCTGTCTGACGCACGCCAAAGACTGTCCAAAGTGTTTAAATTCAAGGGAAAACCAGCTGCTAATAAATAATCTTGCGCCAATTGAGATACAATCTCTCCGGTTGTAGTACCTATCCCCATCTTTCTAGCTGCCGGCAAATTAAATGTATCTTTATTAGTCGGTAATTTACGAATACTGTCTAACTCTTGCGGAGTCATGTCCGACAATAATTTCACTTTAAACACAGGTTTCGTTTGTATCGGCCGCCCCGATCGTAAGTCGCTCCGAATCCATTTTTCATCCTCTATTATTTTTTTTGTAACCTCACCTATATTAATTATATCTTCACTCACATCTTGATTATATAAACTAAACATATAACTAATTTGCAGACAGACTGTTGCAACCATAGCAATAAGTGTGATATAATAATATTTCTTCATCTTATAATCAGTTTTAGGTTGTAAAGATAATCGTTTCTGGTCAAAAAGATTATAAAATGATTATGTTTTTATTATAAACGCTCCAATTAAAACGACTTACCTTTGCAAAGTACAAAAAAAACACTAATGGAAACAATAAACTTAGAAAAACTTACGGCAGAAGCGATAGAGTCAATAAAGGGGGGTGGATGGATCTTTCAAGAAAACCAATGGATATGGATTGAAGATGATCCCCCTACGGATGACAATGATTGGAGTTACAATATCCAATCTAAAATAAAATGACTATTTTATTACCGGTAAATTAAATAAGTACAGAACCTAATCTGTATAATCAGCAGGAACGGATACCGAAAAGTTTATAGAGTAGGTTTATACCAAAAACGTATAAGATGAAATCTATTACGACACTGGAAAACATCCCCGATTCATTGGATATACAAGAAATGATGGATGTAAAAGGAGGAGCAGAAGCAAGAGCTATTTGTTTCTTTGCTGCAGCAGTTAAATGTAATGTAGCAGGTTCTGGTAACTGCACTGTAGCAGGTTCTGGTACGGTTGTTGCGCCGAAGCCAAATCCAACTCCAACTACACCTGTAGAGCCCAGACGTTAAAGCTCTAACAATGTAAAAGAAAGATGTCACAATATATTTGAGACACAAGTATATTTGTGGCATCTTCATTCACTCTATTTAAACACAAAATATGATAGATATCAATAATATATATATTTTAAACCCTGACTATCATTTTAAGAATGATATTGACAGAGTTGTTATGTATTCCAACAAGCAAGTAAAATACAATGCTTCCATTGAATGGATAGGATACATACATCCGTTTCAGGCCATGATATTATCTCTCTTCACCGACAATAAAACGTTGACAACACACATAGATGAAATAGCAAAACATTTTCATTTATCTCCTAATGCAGTTTATGATATGATTCTTCCATATATAAACAACTCCGGATATTGCTTTACTGTTACAGATTCCAATAAAGTTATTTTCCCTAAAAATACACTCATACCTCTTTCCCAAATAGAAGCAGAAGATATGCATTATGATTTTAGCATAAGCGACCTTCAATGCAGCAATGTAGACCTGACACCGGATAGAATGCATCGCTCACCACAATCTTTGTTATTTATGCTTACTAACAAGTGCGTTACAAACTGTAAATATTGCTACGCAGACAAGAAAACCAAATGCATAGAACTGGATACCGAAAAGATATTAGCTCTTATCGAAGAAGCCAAACAACTTAAAATGTCATATATAGATATTATAGGCGGAGAAGTATTTTGCAAAAAAGATTGGGACATTATCCTTCACAAGTTAGTAGATTCAGGCTTAACTCCTAGCTATATATCAACTAAGGTTCCTATTAATGTCAGTATCGCAGAGAAGTTATATAAAACAGGATACAATAATGTCATACAGATTTCTCTAGACATTTTAGACGAAGATAAACTTATTGACCTGATCGAATGCAAGAAAGGGTATCTTAAAAGTATTAAAGATGGAATTGACATTCTACAAATGTACGGATTCAAGATTCAAATAGATACCATTTTAACCAAACATAATTCAAATAAAAGTGATATAACAGAATTATACAACTACATCAAACAAATTAAAAACCTTGTTTATTGGGAAGTCAGAGTGCCCGAATTATCAATCTATACTCCACAAACATTTTCAGAAATACAAGCCACTAAAAAAGATTTAACTGAAATTTGCTCCTTCATTAAATCGGAGCTAATACCTGATAAAGGATGTACTATCTATGTAAGCGATGAAGCCATAGAAGAAATTTATAAAAAAGGAAAGCCTAACGACCAATGCTTTAAAGGAGGGTCATGCGGAATTCTAGAAAATCGATTATTCGTATTGCCCGACGGAAAAGTAACACTTTGCGAACAACTATATTGGCATCCTCAATTCATTTTAGGAGACTTAAAAGAACAGACATTAGCAGAAATTTGGCAATCGCCGAGAGCTAAAGCCTTATTTGAAATGGGACAAACTCAGTTTCGGGAAAATAGTGCCTGCACAAAATGTCACATTTTTGAGTTTTGTAGAAAGAACCACAGACGATGCCTAGTAAAAGTTATAAAAGCGTATGGAGAAAAGAATTGGGATTATCCTGACCCTCGATGCCAATATGCCCCGAGTATTCAAACAAATCTAATTTATAAATAAACAATGAGGTACCTATACATTTTACTGGCACTGGTGTATATCACACAAAGCCACGCACAAACAAGTAATATTGTCGGACAGGTAATAAACAAAGACAGTGTTGCCATAGAAGGTGTTGCCATCATTCTGCAAAAGCAGGACTCAACCTTTATAGCCGGAACCATAACGGACAAGGAAGGGCGGTTCACTCTTCCGATGACGGAAAAGCCCTATCGGTTGATGTTCCAACATCTGGCATACGAAGCTATGTGCTTGAACTCATCTAAAGAACAAATAGGAAATATAATTTTAAAGGAATCAGACAGTAAACTGGACGAAGTAATCGTAAAGGCAGAACGGCCGGTTATTCGGATGATTAACAATAGATTAACCTACGATTTGCAGTCAGTAAAACAAAATAAAATAATCGCTAATGCTCACGAACTACTGAAAGAACTGCCCAGTATCAGCAGCACAGATGGAAACAGCCTCAACTTAGCAGGAGCGAACGGCACTACCATATTAATATCCGGCAAAGTCTCCAGCCTGAGTACCGAACAACTCATTGAATATTTAAAAACATTGCCGGCCGAAAAAGTGGAGAAAGTGGAAGTTATCTACAATGCTCCTCCACAACTACACATTAAAGGTGCCGTTATCAATGTGGTACTGAAAAAAGAAAACAGATACACCATGAATGGACAGGTACAGGCTACATGGATCAACCAGCATGAAAATTCTTTCAGCGGTGTGGGAAGTTTGTTTCTGACTAGCCCCAAATGGTCGTTCGACCTAATGTATTCAATTGCTGACAACAAACAAATAAGTAAAAGCACAACTACAGCAAAACATACATTGGGAAACGACATCTATGACATCGACTCGGAAAATCACACCAAATCAACTAGCAACAAACATAACGTATACACAAACATAGCGTATAACTTAGATGATACCCAATCACTGGAACTGTCATACAACGGACTATATGCCCCCCGGAACAAATCAGATGCATATAGCGTGAACAACCTGTTTTCGGATGCAAACTCCCTAAACAAAGGAAAAGACTACTTGCACAATGCCAGCCTGTACTACAAACACAAATGGGGGAACATTTCTGTAGAATACACTAACTATACAGACGACAACACGCAAAACATGAAGTATATAAAAGACCACCACTCCATAGATGCATTCACCTATCAGCGAAAACAGAATATAGACCGCGTGAAAGCGTATGCCGACATGAGCCATAACTTGAAAAACAATTGGATTTTAAACTATGGAGCCAGCTATAACTATGTAAAGAACAACAACAAACAAAGTAATGTAGATAAACAGCACGACAATGAAGGCAGCTATACAAGCGCCTTCGCTACAGAAGAACATACAGGAAATATTTATGCCGGTACCCAAAAATCTTTCTATGAAGGAAAACTGTCGATAGATTGTTCACTCATCGGTGAATTATACAAAATAAACAGTTACAGAAAAAATGCCTTGTTGCCTAATATAACAGTTACTTTTATCCCGGCAAACGATCACATCTTCCAGTTGGCATACAATTCCATCAGGAGCTATCCCAGTTACTGGCAAAGGCAGAATTACACTTCCTATAATGATGAATATAGCGTCTCTATGGGCAACCCTCTGCTAAAACCGGCACGAACCGGCAATACCAATTTGACCTATGTATTGAAGAATAAATACACTTTTCAAGTCTCCTACTATAAGGTGGAAGATTTCTTCATAGACCAAAGCTATCAATCGCCGGAAAAACTGCAATTACTGCATAAAACTTTCAATATAGACTATACGTCGTTGCTGAACTTTACAGCAGTCATACCTATCAGTTTCGGGAATATTGTCAGCTCAAACCTGATTGCAAACGTATACAATGAACGTTATAAAAGCAACGAATGGTTTGAACTTGCATACAACAGAAACAAATGGACCGGATCATTAATGGCTTACAACACTATCTTCATATCAAAAAAGCCCAATATAACCATGAATCTTATGGCTTTCTACAGAACTCCCAGCATACAGGGAATCTGGGATTTGGAAGATAACTGGTGCATCAACACCGGTTTGAGATATACTTTTGCAAAAGATAAAGCAATAGTCGGCCTGCAATGCAATGACATTTTTGAATCCTTATATCCCAAAGTAAAGGTAAGATTTGACAAACAGTATCAAAACCTCAACCAAAATTTCTATCAACGCAATATCACATTGAGTTTTACCTACAAATTCAACGGATTTAAAGATAGAACTCCCAAAGAAGTGGATACTTCAAGATATGGAGTAAATTAACGTACCATTATGAGCAAATTCCATGTTTACCACCAGCACGATTCCATGCAGTGTGGCATTGCCTGCCTGCAAATGATATGCAAATACCATGGGAAAGAGTATTCACAAGATACTCTTTCCCGCTACTGCTTTGCTACCAACGAAGGCGTGTCACTGCTGGGCATCAGCGAAGCGGCAACCCGACTGGGACTGCACACCACGTGCGGACGGGTAACAACAGAACAATTACACAAAGCCCCCCTGCCCTGTATCCTGCATTGGAACCAAAATCATTTTGTAGTACTCTACCGGATAAAGAAAGGTAAAATATGCTACATTGCAGATCCCGGCAAAGGACTTGTAACCTATGACGACAGGGAATTTAAAGAACATTGGCTCAGTACCCGGTCTAATGGAGAGGAAAAAGGAATAGCCATGTTTTTACAGCCTACACCTGCCTTTTATAAGCAGCAGGAAGAAACAACAAAAGACAAACGCTCTTTTCGTTTCCTGCTGGGTTACCTCAGACAATACCGACGCTACTTCGAACAAATCATACTGGGGGCATTAGTGGGCTGTCTGCTGCAACTTATCTTTCCATTTCTCACGCAAGCGATTGTAGATGTGGGCATCGTCCATCAAAATCTGAACTTTATCTACCTCATCCTGTTGGGGCAACTAGTGCTGACCATCAGTCGCGCTTCGGTCGACTTTATCCGCCGATGGATTTTGCTGCATATCAGTATGCGAATCAATATTTCATTGGTTTCCGACTTTTTCATCAAATTGCTTAAACTCCCTATGTCGTTCTTCGACACCAAACTGATGGGTGACCTGATGCAACGCATGAACGACCATAACAGGATAGAGAAGTTCCTCACCACCCAAATGCTGAACGTTACGTTCTCACTGCTCAGTTTCGTGGTGTTCGGCTGTGTATTATTCAGTTATAATCTGACCATTTTCTGCATCTTTCTGCTGGCGAGCGTTCTTTATGCTTTATGGATTGCCTTGTTTCTGGGAAAAAGAAAAATTCTGGATTATGAATTATTCGAAAAACAGGCAGAAAACAGCAACAAGACCTACCAATTCATCACTGCCATGCAGGAGATTAAGCTGCAAGACTGCGAGCAACGCCGGCGATGGGAATGGGAAGATGTACAGGCGGATCTGTTCGGCGTGCAAATGAAAAGTTTGAAGCTGCAACAAACACAGGAGGCCGGAAGCATATTCATCAACGAAGTGAAAAATATAGTGATAACCGTGGTTGCCGCCACCGCCGTCATCCACGGACAAATGACACTGGGTATGATGCTGGCAGTACAATACATCATCGGACAACTGAACAGTCCGGTGGAACAATTGATGAGCTTCCTTTATTCATTGCAAGATGTGAAAATCAGTCTGGAACGCATCAATGAAATTCATAAAATGAAGAATGAAGAGAATGAGCACAGGCTATTGAACGAAATACCCGGTATCTCCAATGACCTTTCTTTTGAGCATGTCGGCTTCAAATATGACCCCCACAGCCCGAAAATGACCATAGAAGATGTAAGCCTCACCATCCCCGAAACGAAAGTGACTGCCATAGTGGGTGCTTCGGGCAGTGGAAAAACCACCTTGCTGAAACTGTTGCTGGGGTATTATCCTGTAATGAACGGAGAAATAAAAATAGGAGAAGCCAACCTGAACAGCTTCAACCTGAAATGGTGGCGCAGACAGTGCGGGGTAGTAATGCAAGACGGAGTGATATTCTCCGAATCCATTGCCCGAAACATCGCCGTAGACGACGGAGACATAGATGGAGAAAGACTGCTGCGCGCCGTAGAGATAGCCAATATAAAAGAATTCATCATGAGTCTGCCCATGCGGTTCAGCACCATGATAGGCAGAGACGGAATCGGATTGAGCCAGGGACAGAAACAACGTATACTGATAGCCCGTGCGGTCTATAAAGATCCGTTATATATCTTTCTGGACGAAGCCACCAATGCCTTGGATGCCAAGAACGAACGCACCATAGTCGAGAATCTGGATCAGTTCTATAAGGGAAGAACAGTCGTGGTGGTAGCCCACCGGCTCAGCACCGTAAAAAATGCCCACCAAATTATCGTGTTGGATAAAGGACGTATAGTGGAGACAGGTAATCATGCTTCACTGATAGAGAAAAAGGGGGCCTATTACAATCTTGTAAAAAACCAATTAGAACTGGGTAATTAGAAAAAGGAGAAAATTATGGCAGATTTCAATAATATAGAACTAAGAAGTGAAAAGGTAAGGAACATCATCGGCAAAGTACCACCCGAAATCATACGCACCGGAATAGGCGATATCACCGTCATTCTACTGATATTAATATTGGCGGCATTCTTTATTCCTTATCCTGAAAATATCAAGGCCACAGCCACCGTAACAGAAACTGATGTAACCGGCTGCATTCATGCCGAAGTGCTTATTCCCTACCGATACATTACAAAAGTGAAGAAAGAAATGCCTGTAGAGATGGAATTCGAAGGATATGAAGCAGGCCGGTATGGTTATCCACATGGGAAAATAGTGAACTGCGCGAATACAATAACCGTAATGGAAGGAAATAATTTCTTCAAAGCCGAAATAATAATAAACAATAAGCATGCTTCTTATCCCATCCTTAAAGATATGAAATGTAGTGCCTCTATCTTGCTTTCAGACGAAAGTATAGCTTACCATATCTTTCCGGCGCTAGGGCATTAAACTTTCAGAAAGATCTCAGCCTCTTCAAAAAAGTTCTTGAAACACATAATGGCGAAAATCCGTTTCTTCCTACCTCCTTTCATCTACCGCTGAAACGCCCTGCTGATGGGGGTTCCGGTTGTGAAGGAATATCGTGTCATCCCCCTTTCAGCCTCCTTTCATTCATAAAACTTCTTCCGGCTTTTGAACTTTTTCGATAACGCTTTCATTTACGGTAGTCTAAAAAGAGGTGTAGAAAGTACACAA
>ERZ773252.1812-NODE-1812-length-19927-cov-5.800976_pt1 | contig 19927 bp, 25 predicted proteins | sample MGYA00580517_ERZ773252 | MGnify/ENA primary metagenome ERZ773252 (study PRJEB29015, sample SAMEA2737766) | human gut metagenome | biome: human gut; feature: human-associated habitat; material: faeces | place: China | collected 2012 ...
GTCTGTCTGTCTGTCTGTCTGTCTGTCTGTCTGTCTGTCTGTCTGTCTCATTGTTGCATAAATCATCTGATTTGTCAACCCCTCACCATGTGTTTCTTTATAAAATTATAGCACAATTTTTAGAAAAAATCAAGTCCTTTTTGTGCATAATGTGTATCACAACAGATGCAGATTCGTAAAATAGTCAGGAAAACCTGCTATAGTATTGCATGAGCTTTTCGTTGCAGATCGTTATGATCTCATCTTTTTCTTCTTGGGTAAGCGTTTTCCAAACTGTTGGTTCAACTTCAATTATTCCAAGAGTTTTTGTGTGTCGCATCATCTGCATATCCTCAAAACGCTTGAATGGATTCGCGAGAATATTTCGCTGGGCTTCCTTATCGGTGTAACCGCCCTTGGTAAAAATACTGTTCGGCTTTTCAACGACAAGTCCCGCTGAACGGCGCTGCTCATAGAAATCCCTGAAATATGCTGAAATATCATCAAGTCTGACTTTGCCCCTGCTATCGGCCTTTGTAAGGACAGCTTTAAGAAGCACCGGCTTGTATGAGTAGCTCATATCCATCTGCCTTACCATGTCCATGAACAGCAGCTTTCGGTTCTCATCATTTATGAGCCGCCAGCCGTATTGTCTGGCGGTGGCTTCAAGTGTTTCCTCCTTGAAGTACCTGAATACACGATGCTCGCTCATTGGAACGATGAGATCAGGAATGATCATGCCCTCGCGAATGTATCGCTCGACTGTTTCCGACTGAACATCTACACGGCGGATAAATTCCATCTGGGATATCATTCCGGCGGCTTCCTCCTGCCAGTTGAAAATATCGACCGCTTCGTAGTCAGTGGCACTGACAGGGTAATCAACTATTGCTTCCGGCTTTTCACCTTTGGAGTATAATTCAGAGTCAGCGGCTTTTTGCTGCCTGGTTCCAAGAACCATTTTACCGGGTTGATAGTCTTTAAGCCTGAATAATCGGTGCAGTGAATACGGCATATTATACTGACTTGCATTATCCACAAAATCAAACACCATAAGGCACTCCTTACCGTCTGCAAGGCGCATTCCGCGGCCGAGCTGCTGTGTATAAAGAACCTTTGACATAGTAGGACGCGCCATGAAAAGCACCTCGGTTTCCGGGCAGTCCCAGCCTTCATTTAATAGGTCGCAAGCGCACAGAGCCTTTATTTCACCTTTTGAGAATCTGGCGAGGATCTCTTTTCGGTCAGCAGGCTTCATGCTGCCTGATACTGCATATGCAATGCCTCCGCGTTCTCTTATCATAGCGGCAATCTGTTCAGCGTGTCTGACGCTGGCGCAGAAGATAACTGTGCGTTTTTTGCTGACATATTCCATATAAGTATCCACTATCAGCGTGTTGCGTTCAGGAACGTATATTTTGCTTTCAAGGTCGCGGATATTGTATTGCACACTGTTGAAACGTACCTTAGTGAGGTCGATGTTGGTATGTATTCTTATACATCGCACGGGGACAAGTTCTCCGATTTCAACAGCGGTCTGGATATCCAGCTTGTGGGCAGTATTGCGAAAAATCTCAAGTATGTCCTTATCGTCTGCACGTTCCGGTGTTGCGGTAAGTCCGAGGGTAAATTCCGGCTTGAAATATGAGAGGACCTTTTGATATGTTTCTGCAGAAGCATGGTGTGCTTCGTCAATAATGATATAACCGAAGTCGGTATCCCGGAATTGTTCAAGATTAAGCGCAATGCTCTGTATGCTTCCGCAGACAACGAATGAATCTGGCTGTTTGATATTCTCATAATATCGCCCGATGTCAGCTTCGTTCCATAATTCTTTGAAAGTGTGGTATGCCTGCTCAACAAGTTCGTGGGTATGCGCAATGAAAAGAGTACGCTTTCCGAAGCGCTTCGCGTCTGAGACTGCGGTAACTGTCTTGCCTGTGCCAGTTGCATGGAATAAAAGCGCGATGGACTGCTTTTCATCACGCATTTTCTGAAGTGCGTCGAGCGCCTGCTTCTGATGGGCTTTAAGTTCAAGCTTTCCGTCGCAGTCTATTGCTTTTCCACGCTGGGCGGGAAGATAGTCGGCAACCTCCCGAAAAGAAGGATTAGTTCCGAGGAATACTCGCAGTTCATCGCGGACATTGTCAGGTTGATTCTGAAGCTGCCTGACCGCCCAGCGGTATACGTCCCAGCCAAGGTATATCATGCTGTTTTGCTTCAAAAGATCGTCACAGAATTTGTTTTCAGCTATTATATTTTTATTGTGTGACGCTTCATCGTCAACTTCAATAGCGATTTTATGCAATCCGTTCTCAATAAAAAAATCAGCAAAGCGATCGTTATTGTATATATCATAAAAATGGTACTGCGTGCATAGCATTCCGGCTTTTTCTGCACCGAAAGTATCAGCAAATATATCGATAAAAAGATTCTCAGCAGCGCTTCCGGAAGCCGCATGGTAATTGTGGTCAGCCATTTTTATCCTCCACATTTTCAAGGTATATCCTGTTTGCGAAAGAACCCCGTTTTTCAGCCTTTGCTTTTCTGCAGGATTCAAGTTCTGAGGTAGAATAACCTCTTGCGTCACATATTGCGTATATGACTTCAAGAATATCTGCAAGTTCTTCAAGTGATTTATCTGCCAGATACTCTGCACATTCTTCGCTTAATTTACGGTCAAGTTCGGTGAGGTACTCGTTTTCAGATAATGTATGGAAAGCCGGCGTTTTTCCGGATTTTTGAATAATATCAGGAATATTATCACGAACTAATTTGTTATAAAGAATCATATGGAACCTCCATTTATTGTATTATATCATATCTCTTATCAAAATTCAATATCTATTTATTGACATATTGTGGGTTTTGCGATAATTAAGATATCAAAAAAGGGTCATTTGAATGACTGAACTGGATAAACTAAAAAGAGCGGAACAATACATCTGCAAAATGGCGGAAGAGATCAATTCTGTAACCAGCGAAACAGCAGCAGAGAATATGTTCAGCAACGAGAATAACTAGGTTCTTTTACTTTGTGATTATAGGTATTTGCCTTCTATACAATGGGTTATAATTGATAATCTTGATGCTATTATAAACTTTGCCAATAGTGGTGAGTACAAGATACAACGATTGAGAAATGCTGAATGAGAAGAGTAAAAGGAGATATTCTTTGATGTTATAATATTGGCATATTTTACAGAACAGATTGTAAAAAGCCAACAATTGAATGACATATTATCTTCATGTAGCTGCGTAAGCTATCCGAATAATTTTCGGCACACAGAAATTTCCCCGAAGCGTAAATGCTTCGGGGATTTTTTGTGTCCGGGAAAGGAGAAAAGTATGTTCAACAACCAGCGTTATGTCACAAAGGGCATAACAAGCACCGTGCCGCTCGTGACGCAGATAATTCTCTGGGACTGTATCGACAGCATGAAAATCGAGCGCAAAGACTATCTGCAAGTTTTCAAACTCGTTGCAAACGGCAGCAATCAGCAGGTAACTCACACCCAGGAAGAACCGCCCTACGAGCGCATTTTCACATTTCCAAGCGATTACCCCATCACAGCAAAAATCTTCGTCATAGACGACGAAACCCACACCACTATGCTTTTGGCAGAAGAATATTAAGGAGAAACCACCATGACACCTAACGAAACCACACGCCCCGTTTGCAGCTGCTGCGGAGCAATAATCGAAACCGATGACTACTACGAATTTGACGGCAGCATACTCTGCGATGACTGCTACCACACCGAAACCGTCGAGTGCTCTCACTGCGGCGACAGAATCTGGACGGACGACAACGCAGGCTCGGACAGCACGCCGCTCTGCAACACCTGCTACGACGATTACTACACGACCTGCGAATGCTGCGGCAGAATCATTCATCGGGACTACGCCAACTACGATGATGAGGACGATTACGCCTATTGCGATAGGTGCTATGAGGAACGCCAGAACAGTTCTATTCATGAGTACAATTACAAGCCCGACCCGATATTTTACGGTGACTCAAAGCGTTATTTCGGCGTGGAACTTGAAATCGATGAGGGCGGAAAGAACAGCGACAACGCTGATACGATTTTGGGTATCGGCAACCGGGTTGCGGAGCATATCTACATTAAGTCCGACGGAAGCCTTTCAGACGGCATGGAGATAGTAACTCACCCCATGTCCCTGAAATACCACAAGGACAAAATGCCTTGGGCAGAGATAATGAAATCCGCTATCCACATGGATTATCGCAGTCACAAAACAAGCACCTGTGGACTTCACGTTCATGTAAACAGAACAGCTTTCGGCAGTACCCGGGAAGCACAGGACGAGTGCATTTCCCGGGTGCTTTATTTTGTGGAGCACCATTGGCTAGAACTGCTGAAATTCAGCCGAAGAACAGAGTACCAGATGAACCGCTGGGCAGCGAGATACGGCTACAAGAACAGTCCGAAAGAGATTCTTGAGGACGCAAAGAAAGGCTGTAACGGTCGCTATGCTTGTGTAAACATCACGAACTACCACACCATTGAATTTCGTATGTTCAGGGGAACGCTCAAGTATAATACGCTTATTGCAACTCTAGAACTCGTGGACAAAATCTGCGAGCTTGCAACAGATCTGACGGACACAGAACTGAAATCTGTAAGTTGGTCTGATTTCGTAGGTTCGCTGGACGACAGCACTGAATCAGAGCTGATAACCTATCTCAAAGAGCGCCAGCTCTACATAAACACACCGATTACCAGTGAGGAGGACGATTAATATGTGTGCAATTTTCGGCTTGATAGATTACAACCATACCCTTAATGCGAAGCAGCGTGAAAAACTGCTTCGTGTGCTTTCCGAGGAATGCGAGGAGCGAGGAACCGATGCTACTGGTTACGCATTCAATCACAACGGAAAACTTACAATTTATAAGCGCCCGTTCGCCGCTCACAAAGTGCATCTGCGCCTGCACGATGATTCCAATGTCATAATGGGACATACCAGAATGGCTACCCAGGGAAACAAGCTCGACAACCGCAACAACCACCCGTTCCCCGGTTCGATAAGCGGAACTCATTTTGCGCTTGCGCACAACGGCGTACTTCACAATGATGTCAGACTTCGCAAGCAGATATCGTTGCCGAATACTCCAGTCAAGACGGATAGCTACATAGCAGTTCAGCTTCTTGAACAGCAGAAATCCCTCGACATTCAGTCCATCAGCGAAATGGCAGAGCTTGTCGAGGGTTCTTTTGTGTTTACGGTTCTGGACGAAAATAACAACATGTACTTCGTTAAGGGAGACAATCCGTTAGCGCTGTACCATTACGATACCTGCGGACTGTATGTCTATGCCAGTACTGAAGCGATACTCGACCGTGCACTGACGAGATTAGGAATCCTCAGCATTGAACATCAGCAAATCGACACAACTTGCGGCGACATTCTGAAAATTGACAGTTCCGGAGCAATGGAGCGCGGTCTGTTCGATACCACAAATCTGATGATGTACGATTACCGCTATTTCCGCCGGGATTGGTGGAACATTCCAGAGCCGTCTACAAGTGAACCGCAGGACGTAAAGCAGTTAAAAGACTTCGCAAGTTCCATTGGTGTAGCTCGTGATGATATAGACCTGCTTCTGAGTTACGGTTATTTCGTGGAGGAAATCGAAGAAATGCTCTATCAGCCGGGCGCAATCGAGGAGGCATTGTGTGAAATTCTCAACGAGTGCGCATACAACTACTGTGGTGAGTTCTGATGAAGAATTTCGTATTCGGATACGCACGAGTTTCAACGGAACAGCAGAACCTTGACCGCCAGCTTGATATGCTCCAGAAATATGGAGTGGATTTCATCTACAACGAAAAGATGACAGGCACCAAGCGTAATCGTCCGGAACTCGAAAAACTCCTAGAACGCCTGACCGAGGGAGACACGGTAGTCGTGGAATCTCTCTCCAGGCTCGGCAGAAGCACCAAGGATCTGATATGGCTCATGGAGACTTTCAACTCCAAAGGCGTGAATCTCGTATCACTTAAAGAATCTATCGACACCACGACTAGCACAGGAAAGCTACTTTTTACACTGATGTCAGCACTGGCTCAGTTTGAGCGTGATGTTCTGGCTGACAGAACTAAAGAGGGCTTAGCCGCCGCTCGTGCCAGAGGCAGAAAAGGCGGCAGACCTCCAGTCAGCAGGGAAGCCATCAAAAAGGCAATAAAGCTGTATAACACCGGGCAGTACACGGTCAGAGAAATCACGGACCTTACCGGAGTAAAACCCTCAACGTTGTATAAGGCACTGCGCTCTCTATAAAACGTACCTTTTCCGCACATAGATTTTCGCAGAAGTTTTCGCACAGTATAAGCCCCGAATTGCGTAATGATCCGGGGCTTTATTTTTTGTGCGAAAAACGAACGTTTTTTGAACACTTTAACAATATAGTAAAACATCAATGGAGGTTTTACTATGGAAAATGAAAACTATCAGGAACTTGCGAATGCAATTATTATTCGTGCTGCGAAGGATTACCGCATTCTGCTTAGATATCGTCAGAAACACCCCGGTAATGCTGAAATCGAACGCAGGATAAATAAGCTGGAAAGAGAGATACATACTCCGTTTTTTCAGAGCTTGACCAAGCTTAATGTTGATGAAATATTTTCAGCAATTAAATCTGAATATGAGCAGTGATAAATTAACCCCTGTCGCTATTGACAGGGGTTAATTACTGCCAAATAAATACACTTTACTCTTGATTTATCTGAGTCAATATAGCTGATCAGGATTGAGGTTTCATCTGGCGCAGGAAAGCCTTATTATCTCAAATCCAGAGGAATCAGACCGGACGGTGTGTATGTGCGTCAGGGTTCATCAAGCGTGCCTGCTTCTGTTGACCCCACCCAACGGAACATCTCATAGTAACAAAAAATTAATCCAGTCTGCCGACGAATTTATAGTAAACATCGAGTTTCTGAATAAGCTCACCGTCCACATCTTCCGGTTCATGAACCTCGATCCTGTCAATCAAGGTATTCAGCAGAGCCTGCGACAGCTCGTCAATATCGGCGTACTGTTTTATTAAATCAACGAAATTCACGGCGTTCTCATCATTCTCACGTTCCGTCTTTATTGCCGCATTCAGTTCGCTGATTCTGCATTCAAGCTCGGTCTGCTCGTTTTCGTAGGAAGCGGACAGGCTGTTGTAGTTGCGCTCGTTGACCTTGCCGTTGACGTGTTCCTCATAAAGTTTCGCAAACAGCCTGTCGAGTTCCGAAAGCCGCTTGTTCGCGCGTTTCAGCTCACGCTCAGCTTGCCGCACATTTTCTTTTTCAGATTTGCCGAGCCGCGCGGCTATCGCTGAAATCATCTGCTTATCATCTCCGAGAGCTTCGCACGCAAGCCGCTTGATGTCAGCCAAAACCGCATTGTAAAGGTTAAGAGCAGTAATTCTGTGATGTGTGCAGACTGACTTTCCCTCCATACGGTAGTTGTTGCACTGGTAATCGTAATTCGCATAGATATTTTCGTTGTTCCAGTTTCTGTGCGCTTTCGTGAACGTCATAGCAAAGCCGCAGTCGGCGCATTTCACCAAGCCCGAAAAGATATTGTCGTACTTTTTCTCAACCTTGCGGGTCTTTTTCCTGCTGGTTATCAGGCGCTGTACAAGCTCCCATTCCTCGGGGTCAATGATAGGCTCGTGCATTCCCTCGACAACGAATGTTCCCGCCGACTGCACTGGTTTTCTTTTTTCGCTTTTCAGCGAGATTTTCGGGCGTTTCTGACCACGGACCGCGCCTTTGTAAACTGGATTTCGGAGTATCTCACGCACCGAACCCATCGACCATTTGTATATGCTTTCCTCAGTCGTGAGATACCTGTCGTAACACTCCAGTTCTTCAGCAGCCGCCGCAACAGGACGAGGAATTTTCTCGCTTCTTAACTGCCTTGCGATTTGGGTTATCCCGATACCGTCCTTTGCCATCTTGAAAATGTACCGAACGGTAGGCGCAAAGCGTTCGTCGATAAGCAGGTGATTTTTGTCCGCGGGGTCTTTAACATAGCCGTATGGAGCTTTTGTGCCAATGAATTTACCCTGCTTCTGCCTCGTCAGCAGCGAGGATTTGATTTTCTTTGAAATGTCCTGCGCATACATATCGTTGAGCAGATTTTTGAACGGCGTAATGTCCATTGTAGAACCTTTTGCGGTGTCCACGCCGTCCGTTACGGCTATGTATCGCACGTTGTGTTCGGGAAAATAAATCTCCGTAAAACTGCCCGTTTCAAGATAATTTCTGCCAAGCCGGGAAAGGTCTTTTGTGATAACGCAGTTTATTTTTCCGTCCTTGATATCAGACAGCATACGCTGAAAGCTCGGTCGGTTGGTGTTCGTTCCGCTCCAGCCGTCGTCAATGTAGATCTGGCTGATCGCAAAGCCGTTTTCACAGCAGTAGCGTGTGAGCATTTCCTTTTGCGTCTATATGCTCGAACTCTCGCTCATAGTGCCGTCGTCCTTTGATAAACGAAGATATAATGCTGTATTGTACTTGGGTTGTCCTGCCATTATAAACCTCCTTCAAACACGGACAACCGATTATTCGACATCTTTATTATACATCAGCTGCCCGCGCTTTGCAAGTCTTTTTAAGGTACAATATTCTCGCTTTCTGCACTTTTCTGCATGGATATTTTTTTGCAAGGCAATACTGCATAATTATTGTCGTGCGATTGCACAGTCAGATTTTTCGCCAGATTCTACAATGAGGAGTTGTTGACGGAAGCGATAGCGTTTTCAAGTCAACAACTAGTGACGCAAGGCTGTTCTGTCGGTCAACCCCTCTGTCACTGCGTGCGTAAGGCGAAGCCGTCGCTCTGACACACTCCCCCGCAGGGGGAGATCATGCCTTGCTATGACGAATTGTGCAATATGGCGGAAAAGATGCAAGCAAGCGTGCGGCAAAGGCGTTAGCCGTTAATTGTGCGGTTTTGCCTTATTTCTTGAAACAGCTTTTCTTTTTTGCTTTTTCGGATATGCTCATAGTAGTCTTGGATTTGTCGGTCGGGTCGATTTTGTCTTGCGTTGTATTTGGCGAGAGCTTCGTCAAAAAGTTCGTGGTACAGTTCACGCAGGTCGCACTTTATGTATGTTATGTTGTTCGGCGTTCGGGATTTATCCACGTTGTCTGTGAAGAAATCCCGGTTGTTATGCTCAATGCAGCCGTCGTCTGAACGAAAAGAAATCGACAGCGCTTTTGTTTCATTGCTCATTTTTCACTCCTTTTCAAGCAGCCGTAAATGCGGTTGTAGTCGCGATTTCGGCTATATTTTTCGTCGTTCTGGACACGTTTGAAATCTTCCGCAGAATAGGTATAACGCATTACCTATTTTGTCAACAAAATAGCCTGCGTTAGGGGGAATATCCCCCTAAGACCCTCTAAAAAACCGATATATTAGGCAGAACGCCTGTTATGATTTTCAAAGGAAACCTGCGGTATGGTCGGCGAGTGGAACACACGCAAATTCCAACAGAATTGCCATGTAGTCGAGCTATCAACCAGAGCGCAAATTGCTCGATTTAGCCTTTTTCGACATACATAATAACATCATCGACCGGGCATTTCAGAATTTCGCAGAGCTTGTCTATTGTCGCTGTGCTGACTGGCTGATTATGCCGCAGCCGGTTTATCGTACTGCTGCTGACGTGATGTTTGGTGATCAGCGTGTAGGTCGATATTTCGTGCCAGTCGAGGTAATCCCAAAACGGTTCGTATGTTATCATTGCAGAACCTCCTTTCGCAAAACTGAAAAAAATCCTTTAGGTTTGAAATTTCCGCTTGACATATAATCACTATTGTGGTATCATAGCTGTAAAGATGACTATTGTGAGCGGTGATGTGATTATATCATTTCGCGGTAGGTCTGTCAAGATGTTTGTGGATATTCGTTTGTAATTCCACAAATATAGTCTTTTTGATAACATTACGAGGAGGAACACTATGGTACCGGAAACAAAAAACACCTGCGAACAGGTGTTTGGAAAAAGATTGAAAGAGCTCCGCAAGGAGCATGGCTACACCATCGAGCAGTTCGCAGATATGGTGGGTATTTCTAAAAGCACGCTGGGCTACTATGAGAATGACAAGCGAATGCCCGACATTGAAATTTTGCGAGGATCGCGAATGTGCTGAACGTAAGCGCCGACTACCTTATCGGCAGAACGAACACGACAGCGCAGAAAGGAAAGATGAAAACCGTGTGCGAGTTTACGGGGTTGTCCGACAGCGCCGCAGAGTTTTTGGCGCAGCTTGTCAAGGATAAGGACTACGAAAAACTGTCCGTAATCAACCACTTGTTTCAAGAACTTTGCGAGGATTACGAATTTTACAGCGGAGAAGATGAAGCTTCCAGTGTGCTAGGGGCACTGTTTCGCTGTTTTGAGAAGTTCACCGGTTCGGAAAATGAGTGGGAGAATTATGTTGACCTCGGCGATGAAAAACGCAAAGAGATGCTTGCTGCGGCTTATAGGCAGTTTATGCTTAATCAGGTTACGGAAGCGGTGAAATCCAGCTTGGAGGGGTATAAACAGGATAATCTGCCGTGGAGAGAATGAAGTAGAATATACCCCATAATGACACATCTTGTACTTTTGTTATAAATGTGATATACTGTAATTATTAATAAATTATCGAGGTAATATTATGATTAATACTGCTTTAGCCATTCTTCAAACTGATGAGCAACGGAATACACTTTCTGATTTCTACCAAACGTACAAGAACCGTTTTTATGCTATTGCCTATTCAAAATTACATGATAGAAATCTTGCTGAAGATGCTGTTCAGGAAGCATTTTCCCGAATTGCATCTAAACCAGAAACATTTTTTTCTCTCAGCCATAACAAAATGATTGCATATACAGATGTTATAATCAGAAATGTTTCAGTAGATATGTTCAGAAACTGTGTAATGAATGCTCCAGAAGAGCTTCCAGAATATGACGAGAATATTCCGCTGCTTGAGGATATAATTGTAGGTTCTCTGCAAAAACAACGATTGATGGATTTTATTGTTGGTCTTCCGCAGCTTCAGCGTGACATTATGGAACTCCGTATTTCATTCGGAATGTCAAATTCTGAAATAGCCAATCAACTTAAAATAAGTGAAAATGTTGTTAGGCAAAGATTATATCAGTCTAGGAAAGCAATTACCGAATTTCTGAAAAAGGAGAATAGAAATGAATCAATTTGACCTTGGTAGTATATTAGATGAACTCCATGAAAAAGAATTCTCAGAATTTTGCAATGTTCCTATGCATCATTTTTCTATAAGGCATCGCAAGGCAATGAAGAAATTATTCAATTCTGGATGTAGCTTGAAGTACAAACCTGTGCGCCTTACAAGACGAACCGCGCTAGTTATTGCAGTAATGATCTTCCTGGCGTTAATCACTGCCGGTCTGATGGTGTATCGGATAGCGGGCTTTAGAGGAAATGTTCACAACGATAATATTCATATGTTTGCTTCAGATGTAACTGGAAGTCCAGATATTATTGAGCAAGAATACTCGCTGGGATATGTTCCTGATGGCTATGAATTAGTAAAGCATATTGGAAATATCGGTGACAATTTTCTAATGCGAGAATTCAGTAATAGCGACTCTGATTCTTACATAATTTTTTACCAATATACTAAAGCACATTTCAATTCTCATTTTGACAATGAAAAAAGGCAAATTGAACGCGTAACAATAAACGGCTGCGACGGTTTTTGGTGGACATCTCAAAATAAGGATTCTGTATTAAACAAAATTGTCTGGGTAAATGATGATTATATATTCTCCATTTCTGGCAACTTGAATAAAGAAGCAGTAGAAGAATTAGCTAATAGTACCAAACTTACAAAAAATTAAAATCTTATCATAACAAAAGACTGCCAAAAAAGATGTTATAATTGAAATCCAAAATAGAAAGGAGGGTCAAAAATGAAAAAAGAAGTTATTACGGCTTTTTTTGCAGCTTCAATATTAACCTTTTCTGCAATGAATTATACTTCATTTGCTGCCGAATCTTTATCATATGCACAAACGGTAAAGCCCCGATACTCAATTGAAGCAAACACATATATACAGATTTAAGTATAAACGGCGGCAAAGCTTCGTGTTATTCATTTGTAGAAGCGGAAAAAGTTCAGAAAATAGTTGGAAAACAAACACTTCAAAAGCAGGGATTTTTGTGGACGTGGAGTACTGTAAGCGGTGCAACTTGGACTGATAAAGACAGTTCAAATCATTTGTCAATGTTGCATACTAAATCAGGGTTGTCAAGCGGAACTTATCGCATTGAAACAGTTTTCACGCTTACCGCAAACGATGGAAAGACTGAAACTATTACGGTTTACAGTGAAGAAGTGGCAATCTAATCAATTGCCATGAAAAGAACAGTATGTAATCAACACACTTTTAAGGAGGACATATTATGGACACCAATACTATAAAAAATGAACTTGAAGCCAAGGCTTATGCTAAAATAACTGTGTCGCCAAGTAATCTTTCATTTAAATCAACAGCATCTTCAAAAACAATAAAGGTGACCTGTTCTGACAGTTCATGGACGGTTGGCGGTGGCAACGATTGGTGCACTATTACCAAAGTGTCTAACACGTCTGCTAAAGTATCCGTTAAAGCAAATACAAGCGATTTTCGAAGCACTGGTGTAGTATGCGTCAATGGCTCTAATGTGGCTACCATATCTGTTACACAGGAAGTTTTGCTTGACCGAAGCAAATTAGTAACCGCTTATAAGCAGATAACCAATAGCAGTTGCGCAGCAACCTGTGCAGCAATGTGCGTTAACAAGTCCCCAGAGACATTGAAAAACGATGGCATAGATTTAGAATATGCAATGTGGTCTACAATTGCAACTAAATATGGATATAAGTCAACGGGGCCTGACAGCACGTCGCTAAAGTCAATATATAACACACTGAAATCAGGATATCCCGTAATAGTACAGGTCAATACTGGTTCAATGGAGCATTGGGTTGTGGTGACAAAGTATTCTGGCAACTCCACAACTTTGAGTGCTGATGATTTTACATGTATCGATCCGTGGGACGCCAAAACTAAGGTCCTTTCTTCGGCAACACGTTATTCTGCTCCTAACAAAGCTGTCGTCTTTAAGAAATCATAATTACTCGCTCTAGGAGGTTACTTGATATGAAAAGAAATCTGATCATTATTGCAGTTCTACTTGGAAGCCTTGTTTTATGCTCTTGTACAAACAGCGCTCAAGTGAACAGCAACATCAGTTCTGGTTCATCTACAGATGAAAACTCATCAATAGCGGAATCCTATACAGTGACTGAAAATGGGATATATGATCGAGCAAAGCTGTCGGAGTTTGAATATACCCCCTTGGCGGAATTTGATACGGATTTCTTGAAAGAGAGCGGCTGCAATCAGATTGGCGATTGCTATAAGCGCGCTCAATCATTAGCATTATGGCTGAGTTATGGAATAAGTGATTTCCCGACTCCCAACGGTACTGGCGCATCGACTGAATCGGCAAGCATTGATGTATCAGAATCGGGAGGTGAACTCTACCGTTATTATTTTACCGGAATAAGTTATGACAGCTTTTATAAAGCACTGCTTGATGTATTTACCCAGGAAAAAGCAGATGAATTGATATCTGATGCAGCAAGCAGAATATACTCTTACGATGGTGCTCTGTGGATCGGAGCTGTCAGCGGCGGGGGTGATACATCAGTAGTGAAAACTGAATATCAAGTGACAGACAAAACTGATGATCGAATCGTTCTGAAACGTACAACTTGGCATGTCAATATTGGTGAAGAACCGATTTATGATTCAGCCAAAGATGATGAGTATGAAAAGGAATATGCCGATTACAGTTTTGTTAAAACAGAACAAGGCTGGCGCGCTGACAGTATGCCATTACGGTAATTTGAATTATCGTTTGGGGTAAATGAGCCATCAAGAAATGAAACTCTCTCAAAAGTTGACCTTATTGCAGGTGAGCTTTATGGGAGAGTTTCTTTTATTTGCATTATTTGTCGAATTATCGGTTGCCATTTGTTCCGTTCGGTATGTTCAACATCTGCTGAACGAATAAAGGCGATGATAGTTGAAACGGACGGCACCGGACTGATGAAAATTGCGGACTCCTATAAGAACAGTTCGGTTAAGCATAAGCTTGAGGTAACCGAACAGGCATTCAAAATAACGTTGCCGTTCAGACCTGAAGTAATGAACGGATTTAATAAGAAACAAGATGGTCGCAGCTGCGGCCATCTTGCATTTTATAGGGAATAGTGGTAAAATGAAAGGCGAGGAGACCAGCTATGAAAAGTCAATAGACAAAAGCGCCAAAAATTAAGCGACAAGTTTGGCAGGATTGAAAGGTGTATCAGAAGTCAAGAGCTTAAAAATAACTCTGGTGAGCTTATGAGCGACATGACCAAGAGCGCCGTAATGGTTAAGCCCCTGAGAGCGTTTAAGGTCGTAGTAGGCTTTGAAAGTAGTGTCGTTAAGGGTGAGCTGCCAGGCAGAATTGATAAGTGCAAATCGAAGCAAGGCAGAACCACGCTTGGACATACGGGTAGATTTAGCGGTAAACTGCCCGGATTGGCGAACAGTCGGGTCAAGACCGGCATAGGCGAGAAGCTTGCAGGGCTTTGAGAAGCGCTTAATATCACCGATTTCACCAAGAATGCAGGCGGCATTGACCGCACCGATACCGGGAACTGTCATAAGGACGGAATTTATGGATTCCATTGCTTCCTCAATGGCAGAATTCAGGTCTTTAAATTGCTGTTCCAATAGCTCAATCTGTGCAATGGTTTGGGCTATTTGAATGGATATATAAGGGTTCTTCACCCCGACTGAGGAGAGAGCCAGACTTTTTAGAGCTTCGGCTGTATCTTTTCCAAAGCGCCCATGCGAGGCTTTTGAGAGAAGAGTGCACAAAGTTGATGTGCGTAAGGCGGCGATCTCCTTGGGTGAAGAATACTTCTTAAGCAAAGCGTAGGAAGCAGCGATATGTATTCCTGATTTGAAAAACTTACCGAATTCCGGGAACACAAGATTGACATATCCTGCGAGCTGAATTTTCAGCCGGGCCTTGGACTTCTTGAGGTTTTGACGAAAACGGCAAAGCGTTCTCAGTTTCAAGGAATCAGCGTCACGCTGAGAATACAGTCGATAAGAATTGACCATGAGCGATTTGATAATCAGCATGGTATCGACCTTGTCTGTTTTGGTTTTGCGAATTGCAGTTTTGCGCAGAGTTGCTGTCTGAATAGGATTGATGACAGCGAGCCTGAAACCGGATTCGTAAAGAAAGCAGATGAGGTTTTCAGAATAAATTCCGGTTGATTCCAGACCGATGAGCAGTTTGCTGCGGTCAAATTCCGACAGCTTTTTCAGCAGAAGGCAGAAGCCCTCGGCATTGTTATGAAACGCAAACGGCTTTACCAGAACCGCTCCGGAATCGTCTGAAACAGCAGCGTAGTGCGTGTCTTTAGCAACATCAATTCCAACGAAAATCATAGTAATCACCTCGAAAAAAAGTAGCACCGCTTGTCCACCTGATTTTATCCGCGTATCCTTGCGTGAAATGAAAAGTCACCAGAACGGGCTTTATCCAGCTATAAACATCTTGAATAAAATCGTGGCAATAAACTCCTAAAAACCGTCATGCGGCAGGACAAAATAAAAAGTCCACGGTGTTCAAGCTTATTATATAACATTTCGGCGCGGTTCGCCGAAAATTTGAACAGTTCCTCTCGCTACGCTCGCTCCACTGTTCAAATTTTCCCTTGCTTCGGAGATGAGCGTAAATCTTATGAAAGGATATGATATGGGGCTTAACTATATCATACAAGTGATAAAATGAACGACAGTCTGACATTCTTGCTTGAAAAATCAAAGAACAATAAAGAACTTACCGAAAGAATATACGCGACCCGAAACGACAGAAATCCCGTGAACGCGCTCTGTGAGTTGGCAACATCCGAGGGATTCCCGATAACTGCGGCTGAACTTCTCTACGATGGCGAGGAAACCTGCGCCGCAATGTGCCGCTCGGTAAACGGCGGGGGAGTTGATACTCCGGACGGCTGGGACGATGTTTACGAGATGTTTTTCGCTGCGCTTGACTATATGAATAAATAATCAGACTTCCGTAATTTCAAAATACCCCATCATCTCCCGGAACGCGTCCTGTGCGAGCTGGCAGGTGCTGATGAGGTCACCGTGCTGGCTGTCCCAGTTTTTCAGCCCGTTGTAATAAAGCAGCTTAATGCTCGCGTCGATGATGAACGGCACGACGCCGGAGCGAAGGCACTCTTTGAACATAATGAGCCGCCCGACGCGGCCGTTTCCGTCCTGGAACGGGTGTATCTTCTCGAACCTCGCGTGGAATTCCACGATGTCCTCGAGGGTTTTCGGCGCGCCGTTTTCGTACTCCGTAAGGAGCCTGCGCATTTCCGCATGAACGTCCCCCGGGAGCGTGGTAATTTCGCCGCCGACCTCGTTCGGCTGCTTCTTGTAGTCCCCGACCGCGAACCACGCTTTCCGGCTGTCGGAAGTTCCGGATTTCAGAACGCGGTGAAGCTCCTTGATGAACGCTTCGGACAGCTTTTTACTGCGGTTCTCGATGATGAGGTCAATACAGCGGAAGTGGTTGGACGTTTCGATGATGTCGTCCACGTTGACGGTTTCGTCTTTCAGCACGCTGATCGTGTTGGTTTCGAAGATGTAGCGCGTCTGGTCTGCGGTCAGCCGACTGCCCTCGATGTGGTTGGAATTGTAAGTCAGCTCCACCTGTATCTTGTGGTAGATACCGCCCTTGCGGCCGCTCTGCATTTCGTCTGCGAGTATCTCGGCGAGGGTGGAGGGCGCTTTCTTTGCCGTCGCAGTACGCGTGGGCCTGGTCGCATTCTCCGGGATATTCCATGTCTTTACGGTCAGGAACGCGCCCTCTATGCGTCCCTGTGCGCAGTAATTCCGGACGCTGCGTTCGGACAGGTTCCACAGCTCCGCGGCTTGCTTTACGGATATGTATTTCATGATTTCAACTCCTTTTGAATATTATATACCGTTATCGGCAAAAAATCAAGAGAATTTCCAGAGAACAATTTGCTGAAATTGCCGATAGCGGCAGTCGGAAATTTTTTTGAATTGATGAATATGAGGAAATCGTTGCTCTCCTGCGGCTGATGAGCGAGCTGGAAAAGGGCAAGCGTTCCGCGCAGGAGAACTACTAGATAGACTTCTCGGAAATCAAGAATGAGTTCGCGCGCAACATTCCGGATTGAGTAATTTCTCAATATTGCGTGTTGACAATCTGCATATAATAAGCTATAATATATGCAGATAAACCGCAATATAAGGAGAACCCCATGCGAAAGTTCGACAACACATTCCTGAAAAAAATCAGCGTCCCCGCCGACATAATGAACTCCGCGACCTCGATCTACGAGATGAAAGCTAAAGCGGAGCTTCGCCGAACCGACTTCGCGGAGGTATTCTCGGCGATGGAATCCGTCGCGAAGATACAGTCGGTGAAAAGCTCCAACGCCATCGAGGGGATAATCACGACGGACAAGCGTATCCGCGACATCGTGAACAAATCCACCGCGCCGCAGGGACATAACGAGCTTGAAATCGCAGGCTACCGCGACGCGCTAGACCTTATCCACAGCAGTTATTCCGAGATTCCGTTCAGCGAAAAAAGCATACTGCAGCTGCACCGAATTCTCCTTCAACCGAGCGGCGACGACCTCGCGGGGAAGTACAAGACGGAGGACAATTTCATCATGGAAACCGATCGCCGGGGAGTACGCAGCGTGCGCTTCACGTCGGTTCCCGCAAGCGAAACTTCCGCGGCGATGGAACAGCTTATTCTTGCGTATCACGACGCGTATTCGGAGTCGGAAATCAACCCGCTGCTGCTTATACCGTGCGTGATTCTGGACTTCCTCTGCATTCACCCGTTCCGCGACGGAAACGGCAGAATGTCAAGGCTGTTGTCGCTGCTGTTGCTGTATAAAAGCGGATTCAGCGCGGGGAAATATGTGTCGATAGAGGAGCAGATAAACACCTACAAAAATTATTATTACACGTCCTTGCAGAAGTCCTCTGAGCGCTGGCACGAGAACGATAACAGCTACTTTCCGTTCATCGACAACTTTCTGTTTAACCTGAAAATGAGCTACTTTGAACTGGACAGCAGATTTGCAAATTTCAAGGACAAAAAAATAACCAAGAAACAGCGAATAAAGGATTTAATCACGGGCAGTCTGCTGCCTGTTTCCAAGCGGGATATCTGCGAGAAACTCCCCGACATCAGCGTTACGACCGTCGAGGTCGAACTCGGCAGATTACTGAAATCCGGCGAAATCGAGAAAATCGGAAACGGACGCGGGACGAAATACCGCGCTGTAATCAGGGCTGAATAACCACGCGCAACGCAGAGCTTCACGCGCTGACAAAAAAAGCCCCCCGCTCGTTTTGGACGAACGGGGGTAATGTCAGCTACGTTCTATTTTGTTACGTTGTACTATATTCAGTGTGTCTTTGCTAGTTGCTCTCGCATTTTGTTTATCGGCTCAATTAATTTTTGTATTGTCAATATAGCTTTACACATTTCACTCAAAAATTTTGAGCAGCAGTGCAATGGAATAAATATCCACGCAGCGTATCGAAGTGGATATTTATTCCATTGCGACCGCCGGTTCGCCCGTCTTATCCGAGTAATATCTGCGGCGTTTTTCAGACGGAGGCATACCTCCTATCGACGAGCATATCCGGCGGTTATTCCAATAACTCATGTAGTAGCGCCAGATCATTGTTTTCAGCTGCTCTGTCGTGTAATCCGTGCTTCTTCTGCCGCGACTGTAAAACAGCTCGTTCTTCATTCGTGTAACCAGCCCACGAATACTTTCGCAGCGGGCATTGTCATGACATCTGCCTCCGGCACTGTTCATGCTCTGCTTTACTCCCTGCTCGTTAAGCATGACTCTGTATGAAGCGCTTGTGTACTGGCTTCCGCGGTCGGCGTGGAGTACCGCACCGCAAAATTCTGGATACGCTGCCGCTGTATTCTCGACAGTTGCAGCGCACAGTTCGGCTCTCATATTGTTGTCCATTGACAGCCGTCAGGTCATAACAATCAAATATTGCCGACACATATAGCTTGCCATTTTTAGCTTTGACTTCCGTGATGTCCGTTACACATTTGCTGAAAGGCTTGTCGGCTTTAAAATCGCGTTTCAGCAGGTCGTCTGACTTTCGTGCTTCACGGTCCGCCTTCGTAATTCCATTCGGTTTTCGGTTGGGTCTGTGCGTTATTCCAATGGCTGTCATTACGCGGTATACCGTGGTTTCACTTGGTATTCCGGAATTCGGATATTTAAGGAGCAGCGCCTTATGCATTTGCTCCCTGCCGTATGTATCGTTGCATTCGTCTTCGCTGAGTATCTCCATCATTTTTGCCGCCAGTTCTTCGTGTTTCCAGGGTTTATTACGATTTTTCAGATATTCGTGAAATCCCTGACGTGTCACTTTCAGCGCTTTGCAGCAGAATGAAATTCTGCCTTTTGCGCCTCCATCGCAGGTTTTGAGCGCGATGAACTTCATTCGCTCCTGCTTGTTTACTTCCGACGGCTCGCGGCGAAAAAAGCTGCCGCCTCATTCAAGAAATCCCTCTCCTCCTGAAGCCGCTTGTTCTCTTTGTTCAGCCGCTTTACCTCGCTTCGCAGCTGACGGATCTCTTCCGCCAGGCTCATTGCGTTTTCGGGGGTTCGCTCCTCGATGTCCAGGTCGCCGTTCTTTGCCGCCTGCACCCACCCGTATAGCGTTCCGTACGGTACCTTCAGCTCCTCGCTGGCTCGCTTTACTCCTATTTCCAGCGCCAGCTTTACTGACTGCTCCT
>ERZ773252.1841-NODE-1841-length-19679-cov-14.407155_pt1 | contig 19679 bp, 29 predicted proteins | sample MGYA00580517_ERZ773252 | MGnify/ENA primary metagenome ERZ773252 (study PRJEB29015, sample SAMEA2737766) | human gut metagenome | biome: human gut; feature: human-associated habitat; material: faeces | place: China | collected 2012 ...
AATCTTGGCCATAAAGGCCTTGATATATAAGGGTTAAGAAATATGATTAACCCTAATACAGCGGTAGTAACGAAAGGGGGTGATTAAAAATGAGTAAAATTCAATTCCCAGTAGATAATTTACAAAATTTCCTTGAAATAAAAAATCAAACTGAAAATAGCGCAGATTTATATTTTTATGGTGATATAGTATCTAGTTGGTGGGGAGCTTGGGATGATACAGACCAATATCCAGAAGCAGTAAAGAAATTCCTTGATGGAGTTAAAGGCAAAGATTTAAATATTCATGTTAATAGTGGTGGTGGTTCCGTATTTGCTGGAATCACCATTTATAATATGCTGAAAAATCATAATGCATTTAAAACAGTATATATTGATGGATTGGCAGCAAGCATTGCAAGTGTTATTGCTTTAGCTGGTGATAAAGTTGTAATGAGGACTGGTTCATCATTCATGATACATAAGCCTATGTTTGGGATATGGGGAATGTTTAATTCAGATGAATTTAGAAAAATGGCAACAGATCTTGATTCAATACAAGAGTGTATTATGCAAGTTTATAAAGAGAATATTCATGATGATGTTGATATAAAAACAATTGAAGAAATGGTTAATAATGAAACTTGGATGTCAAGTGATGAAGCAGAAAAGTATTTTAAGATTGAAGTAGAAACATCATTACAAGCAGTAGCTTGTAGCAGTGATTATTTAGAAAAATTCTGTAATATTCCTAGTAATATTATAGAAAAAAATGAAAATGAAATTAAATTATTTAATTTTGATACAGAGTTATTATTGTTGGAGGGAAATTAACATGACATTACAAGAATTAAAAAACAAAAAAACAGAATTATTAAATGAAGCAAGAAACTTAAGAGATACAGATTTAAAGGCAGCTCAAGAAAAGCTAGCAGAAGCTAAAGAACTACAAAATAAGATAGTTGAAATGGAAACTTTTGAAAATCAATTATCAGAAGAAGCTAAAAATTTAGCTAATGAAAGAGCGTTCACTGAAAATAATACAGTAACTAATATATCTAATAAATCAGTTAACATAGGAGAAGGAGAAGTTATGGATAAATTAAATAATGAAGTTGAAGTAAAAGATGAAGCTAAATTATATAATGCAGCATTTGCTAAAAGCATGATGGGAGTAGAATTAAATAAGGCGGAATCAGAAACTTTCAACAAAGTAAATGCTGATTTCAGAAATGCAACTCAAACTGCAGAACAACATACTGTATTAGTTCCTGAAACAGTAAGACAAGGTATATGGGCAGAAATAGGGGAAACACATCCTATTTTCGGTGATATAACACCAACGTTCATTCCAGGAAAAGTAACAATAATCAAAGAAGAAAATGAAATATCAGATGCTGAATGGGTTGATGAAGATACTGAAGGAAATGATGATGAAGTAGGATTCGGAACTATTGACTTAGATGGATGCGAACTTGTTAAAACTATAAAAATTTCTTGGAAATTAAAGAAGATGTCAATTGATGCATTTTTATCTTACATTACAACAAAGCTAGCTGAAAAAATGGGTAATGCAATTGCTAAAGCTATGATTGATGGAAAAGGTAAACCAGGAAGTTCAGAGGATTGGAAGGCTCAACCAAAAGGGATTGCTACTGAATTAGTTGCTGAAGCTTCAACGCCACAAGTTATAACTTATACAGGAAAAATAACTTATGATAATATGTTATCATTAATGAGTAAAATTAAGAGTGGATATATAAATGGATCATCTTTCTATGCAAATAATTCAACTATTTGGAATGAATTAGCTACAATTAAAGATGGAGATGGTAAGTCTATATTCATTCCAGATGCAACTCTTGGAGGAGTAGGAAGAATATTTGGAGTTACAGTTAAAGAAGAAGATGGGTGTGCAAATGGACAAGTATTATTAGGTAATGTACAAAAAGGTTATGTTATGAACATAAATGAAAACATGACAATATATACTGAGGATCATGTTAAAGCTAGAACTACTGATTACATGGGATATGCTTTAATAGATGGGGATGTTGTAACAACTAAGGCATTTGCACTATTAAAAAAGTAGTTAGCGGTCATAATGAGTTATTATTAGAACCGCAAAATGAAGAAATTAATATAGAAGAATTAACAGTAACAGATTTAAAAGCTATAGCTAAAGAAAATGAAATTGCTGGATATTCCTCTATGAATAAATCACAATTAATAGAAGTGTTAAGAGCTACTGAATAGTAGCTCTTTTCCATTAAGGAGTGATTAAATGTTAGAAAAAATAAAATCATCATTAAGAGTTAAATCAAATTCATTAAATTCGGAAATACAAGATTTAATAGATTCAGCTAAATTAGATTTAAAAATATCAGGAGTAACTAAGATTGATGAAGAAGATCCATTAATAATTCAAGCTATAAAAATATACTGTAAAGCTAATTTTGGACTTGATAACAAAGATTCAGAAAAATACCAAAAGTCTTATGATATGTTAAAGCAACATTTAAGTTTATGTGGTGAGTATAATGTGGAATGATGTTTGTTATTTAGGTAAGAGAATAAAAGAAACTGATGATATTGGTGACTTAATAGAAACTATAATTTATGAAAATGAAGTTTACTGTAATGAAAAATCAATAAAATCTAGTGAATTTTATCAAGCTCAAGCTGTTGGTATGAAACCAGAAGTTACTTTGGAGTTAATGTTAGCTGATTATAATAAAGAAAAGTATGTTAAGTATGATGATGGATTTGGTGAAGAAGAATATACAGTTTTAAGAACTTATAAAAAATCTTCAGATAGAATTGAATTAACTTTAGTAAGAGGTGTTAATAATGCCAGTTCCTAAGAGTGTAATTAAGATAAAAAAAGGGAATATAGAATATATTTCAAATGTTGATAGGGTTAATTATACTTTAAATGAGCTTACTAGAGCAGCACTTAGAGATGTAGGTAAGTATCTATGTAATAGGTTTAGAAGTAATTACTATGGCCTATTTAAACGCAAAAAAGGAAGAGTAGGAAAATATACTCAATATTGGGTTAGAAAAAAGGAATGTGATTTACAAATTGGAATAAAACCATTTGCCTTTTATGGAGCATTTCAGGAGTTTGGTAGTAGTAAAACTAAGAAATTAGGTTTATTACAAAAAACAGTAAATGAAAATATTCCTAAAATAGTTGAAATTGAATCTAAATATCTTAGTGCTTTAGAAGATGAAGCAAGAGCATTAGCTTTAGTTAGTGAACAAGAATATGAGGGAGGTGCTGAGGATTAGTAAAACATTAGAATTAAGAAAAGTTATTAAAAGTTTATTACTACAATTTAATAAGAATGTATTTTATGAAAATGCTGATGATGATGCAAGATACCCTTATATAGTTTATGAGTTAGATTCAGTTGATTTCAATAACACTTATAGAGATGATTTAATTTTAACTATCAGTATATGGGATAAAGGCACGAGTACTAAAACTGTTGAAACCATAGCTGATAATATTGAGAGGCTAGATTGTATTAATAATCCAACTGATACAGTATTACCAACATTCTATAAGATAAGTAGAAGTTCAATTCCAGATGAAGATAAGTCAATTAAAAGAAGAGAATTAAAGTTCTCTATTCAAAATTATTATATAGGAGAGTGAGTTAAATGGTAGCGCAAAAAATTATACTAGGGAAAGGTGTATTTTCTATAGGAGATACTCCAATAGCTCTTACTAGAGGTGGAGGACAGTTTACAGTAGAAAGGGAAGTAAGGCAAATTGAAGCTGATGGGGATAGAGGACCTGTTAAAGGAAGAACCGTAATAGATAAGTCAGTTCCTAAGCTAATAATGAATGTACTAGAAGCTATTCCAGAAAACCTACCAAAAATGTATGCAGGATTAAAAGCTACAAAAGGAGAAGGTAAAACAGTTATCACTGGAACATCTCAAATAGCTGATTCAGATTATCAAGAATTTGTAAAATGGACTGGTAAAACAAAAGATGGTAAAGGGGTAGTAATTAAAGTTGATAATGCTATTAACCTTGAAAATTTTGACTGGACATTAGCTGATAAAGATGAGGTTATTTCAGCTTTATCTTATACTGGATGTTATTTAGATAATTCACCACAGGATTATGAGCCTTGGGAAGTAGAATTTGCAGATTAATTTAAAAGAAGGTGCTTGCACCTTCTTTTTATTTTAGGAGGAATTATAAGTGAGAAAGTTAAATACAAGTGATGTTTTTTCATTAGCTAGATTAATAAAAGAAATTGGGATAAAAGAAGATATTAAGAAATTATCTACATCAGTAAATGAGAATACAGATGTAAAAGAAGCTGGATTTGATTTAATATTTACTGTAATTGAAAAGTTTGCTGAAAAAAATAGTGAACCTGCTTTATATAACTTTTTAAGTGGACCTTTAGAAATAGATCCAGAAGAGGTGGGTAAAGTTGAATTATTTACTTTAGTAGAAAATATTTTAGAAATAGCTGATATTGAGAAGTGGAAAGCTTTTTTAAAATTAGCAGTTCGATAGATTTAATTGAAATTGAGGAACTGCTATTAAGTAGATATAGTAACATTGATTATATTTTAAAACTTCATTTTCTAGAAGGTTATGAGATCATATTAAAAGCTTATGATAAAGAAATAGAGGATAGGATATGGGATAGATGGTTAATTGACTATAAGAATATGACCGAAGATAACTTTATTAATTTTGAAGATTATAAAAGTAAACTTATAATTAAAAATCAATCAGTAGAAGAGGATAAAGTAACAAAAGAGGAGCTTTTATTACTGGCTGAAGAAATAGAAAATAAAATCTCACATAAAAGAGGTGAGGAGTAATGGCAATAGAAGTATTTAAACTCTTTGGTAGTATTATAGTTGATAATGACAAAGCTAATAAGAGTATTAGTGATACTGACAAAAAAGCTGAAGGGTTAGCAGGTAAATTCTTAAGTGCTGTAGGAACTGTAGCTAAATTTGGAACTGCTGTTGTTGCAGCTGCAGGAACTGCTGCTGTTGCATTAGGTACAGTAGCTACTAAAGCAGCTATTGATTTTGAAAATCAAATGTCTAATGTTGCAACTTTATTGGATGGTGATGTTAAAGGGAAAATACAAGACTTAGGAATGGAAGTTAAAAATTTATCTACATATACTGGAGTTAGTTCTGAATTACTAACTGACGGGTTATATCAGGTAATTTCAGCATTTGGAGAAACAGCTGATTCTATGAATATATTAGCAACAGCAAGTAAGGGAGCAAAGGCAGGTAATGCAACAGTAACCGATTCAGTAAATTTATTAGCAGCAGTAACAAAAGGATATGGTGATACATCTAAAGAAGCAGCTGAAAAAGCATCAGACCTGGCGTTTTTAACTGTTAAGTTGGGGCAAACTTCATTCCCAGAACTTGCATCAAGCATGGGTAAAGTAATTCCATTAGCATCAACAATGAAGGTAAGCCAAGAGGAACTATTTGGAGCAATGGCAACTCTTACAGGGGTTACAGGTAATACTGCAGAGGTATCTACACAGTTAAGAGCAACAATTCAAGGGATGTTACAACCGACAACTGCAATGACAGGAAAGATAAAAAAGTTAGGCTATGAAAACGGTCAAGCTATGATTGAATCTTTAGGACTACAAGGAACACTTGATAAGCTTAAAGAAAGTGTAGGTGGTAATGAAATAGCTTTTAGTGAATTATTTGGTTCAGTTGAAGCTAAAAATGCAGTCTTAGCACTTACAGGAGCACAGGCAGAAAACTTCACAGAAAAGACTAATGCAATGAGAAATGCAGTAGGTGCTACTGAGGATGCTTTTAAAAAACAAACTGATAATATTAAAGACAATTTTGCTAAATTAAAAAATGCATTTGATATTATGATGATTGATTTAGGGGAAAAGTTTTTACCAGTCTTAAATAACATATTAAATTGGGTTAATGATAAAATGCCTGTTATTCAAGATGTTTTATGGACTACATTTGATGTTATTGGTGAAACAATTACTTGGTTAAATGATATATTTAAAACTGTAACTAGCGAAATTAATATAAGTTGGGATACTGTTATAAATGCTATAAAGACAGTATGGGAAACAGTAGGACAGCCTATAATTGAAGCAATCACACCTTTAATAAATTCATTAAAAGAAAATTGGGAGATTATATGGGGAGCAGTACAATTATATTTTCAAGCAACATGGGATATGATGAAGATTGCATGGGAAACATTAGGGAAACCTATCTTTGACTTTATAGTTTTAGTTGTTGGAACTGTAGCTGACTTTTTTGCAGAACGTATGCCTGCAATTAGTGGATTTTTCTCTCAAATGGTTACAGATATAACTACATTTTGGAATGAAAACTTAAAGCCTTGTTTTGATGCTATTGGACAATTTATAAATAATGTTTTAGCACCAGCTTTTAAATTAGTTTTTAATCATATAATTGCACCAGCAGTAGATTCAGCTTTTAAGTTAATTTCTAATTTATGGAATAGTTTTTTAAAACCAGTATTAGTAGGTATAACTGACTTCCTAACTGGAGTATTTAGTGGTAATTTTACAAAAGCATTTAGTGGAATAGTTAGTACTGTTAAAGGTATATTCGGCGGGTTAGTAAGTGCAGTCAAAACTCCATTAAATTTAGTTATAGGAGTAGTTAATAGTTTTATAAAGGGATTAAATAAGCTTAAAATACCTGATTGGATACCTGGTATAGGTGGAAAAGGAATAAATATTCCAAGTATACCTATGCTAGCAAAGGGTACAGATTACTTCTCAGGTAGCGCTTATGGTAACTTAGCTATTGTAGGGGAAAAAGGACCTGAACTTGTTAATCTTCCAACTGGTTCAAAAGTAAATACAGCTAAGGAAACTGAAAGTTTATTAGCAGGCAGTAATGGAGGAACATTTATATTCCAAAGTATACTTAATGATAAAGTTATAGCTGAAACTATTGCTAGTGCTAGTGATATTGTAAATGGCAAAAGATTTAATTTAGCAGAAAGGGGATTAGTATTGTAATGAATGGAATTATAAAAGGAAACAAGCATAGTTATAGAGACTTTAATATAACTATTGCAAAAAGAGATATAGGGATTCCTAAAAAAAATAAAATTACAGAGAAAATCCCTTTCTCTAATATAACTTACGATTTTTCTACACTTTATGGAGAGCAAACATATAATGAAAGAGCTTTATCTTATACTTTTAATATAATAGGTAAAAGTAAGAGTGATATGAATATAAAAAAAGCTAATGTTCTGGCTTGGTTAATGGATGGTGGGAAAGAAGAATTTTATGATGACACCATTCCAGGAGTTTATTTTTTAGCTGAAGTTGTAGAAGCTTCATGGAAAGAAAATCTACATGATGGACAATTAACAGTAAAGCTAGAAGCTTATCCATTTAAAATATCGTCATATTATGAGGGCGATATTTCTTGGGATGAACTTATTTTTGAATTAGATGTATTGCAGGAAACTAAATTTGATATTAATGGATATAAGAATATTAATTTATACAATAATGGAGTTAATAGAATAATACCTCAAATTATATGTGATTCAGTAATGGAAATAACAATAAATAACTCAACTTATAAATTAAATATAGGTGAAAATAAAGATAATAGAATTTATTTAAATAAAGGTCCAAATTCTATCATGGTAAATGGAAATGGTAATATAGAATTTAGGTTTAGAAAGGAGCTATTATAATGTATAAGGTAACTATAGAAAATAACAATATAGAGACAATAATAAATGAAGTAAGTACAGATAAATATGCTCAAAGAATAACTGGAACTGTCAAGCAAGGTATAAACTCGATTGACAGTTTTTCTTTTACCATTTTACCTAATAACATAGGATATAATTTAATATTTCCTATGAAAACAATTGTTAAAGTGTATAATACATTAACTAATATGTATGAATTTATTGGGAGAGTATTAACACCAACAGAATCATTAAGTACAAGTGGATTAGTTAGTAAATCTTTTGTATGTGAAAGTGAATTAGCTTATCTTCATGATAGCAATCAAGACTATGGAGAGTATCATAATATTTCACCTAGGGAATATTTAAAAGTAATTTTAGATAAACATAATTCAGTTGTAGATGATAGTAAAAGATTTGTGCTAGGAGAAGTAACTGTTGAAGATAACAATGACAGTATATTTAGATATTTATCTTATGATACAAGTTGGAAGAATATAAATGATGACTTATTAAGCAATTTAGGTGGAGAGCTCCAGGTAAGATACGAAAATGATATTAGATATATTGATTATTTAAAAGAGATTGGCTCAACTTCTGAGACTGATATAAGGTTAGGGAAAAATATACAAGCTTTAACACGAGATAAAGATCCATCAAATTTTTATACAAGAATAAAGGTTTTAGGAACAAAATTAAAGAAAGTTGATTCTGAAGGTAATGAAATTGATTCTGAAGAAAGATTAACTATTAAATCTGTAAATAATGGATTAGATTACATAGAAGATTTAGAAGCTATTGAAATGTTTGGGGTGATTGAAGGAATTATAAAATTTGATGACGTTACTATTCCAGAAATATTATTAAGAAAAGGTAAGGAATATTTAAACTCTCAAAAGATTAATATATCTAACAAATTGACGGCTTTAGATCTTGCCACTATTGGATTAGATATTGATACATTCAAAGTAGGTAATTATCATCCTTTAATAGTAGAAATTTTTGATATTGATTATTTAGTTAGGATTATAGAAAAGACTATAATAATTGAAAATCCTCAAAAATCTAGTATTACATTAGGAGATAAAGAGGAAGATATAAAACAATATCAAATAAGTATTAAAAAACAAGCTAATAAAGCAGCTGAAATCGAAGAAAAAGTAAATGTACAAGCTTCTAGGATTTCTGAAGCTAATAAAGCTATAAATACAACATCTAAATCTTTAGAGTTAGTAAGTTCGGAGGTATCTAACTTGGGAAACAGTACAAATGAAACAATAAATAAAATGGTTGAAAGCATCCAACTTTTAAGCGAAACAGTAATCAATATTAATGATAATTTAATTAATATTAATGATACTTTAGATACTATAAATACATCTATAACAAAGATAAATGAGGACATTATTTCTTTAGATACAAGAGTAAAGGTATTAGAAGGAGGAGAGATAAATGGTTAGAAAAACAGTTGAAGAAGCAATAAAAAAGTTAAGGGCAGCATGGACTGGTAGAGAAGTTAGAGATAGAATGGCCGATACAATTGAAGCTATGAATGAAGAAGTTACCAATACTAGTTCTAAACAAAGTATTTTAGAAGAAACATTCAACAATTTAATAATTAACGAGGGGAATTCAAATGCGGAAGTTGTTGCTGCAAGAGTAGATCAAAACGGAAATTCATATGATACTTTAGGCAAAAGAATGAATAATTTTGACGAACAATTGGATAATAATATGAATCTAATTAATAATAAAGTAAGTTTAGAAAGATTTAATGCTTTAAAAATAGATGTTAACAATGTATTAGATGTTTTAAAATATCACTTAGGGGTATATGATTTAAACTATGATATAGAAAAATATAATTACTATCTTAATGGGTGTAATTATAGAGATTTTACAAGAGAAAAGGATTTAACTTTTGACAATCTTATAAACTTAAATAATAGTGGAGAATTAAATAAATTTGGGCTAAAAGTTAGCACAAAATTTGAAACTGCTGGTATACTATTTCAAAAAACTTTTACAAGTGGCAGTTTTTTAGTTAAGACAGGAAGTTCAAAAACATTTTGTATTTCTTTATTCCAAGATGAAAATAGCAAATTGATGTTTTGGTGTGACGGCAGTAATAAACTGCAATATGGCAAATATACTACCAATTTACAAACATTAGGGTCTAGTGTTATAACTCCAATAGATGGAGCAACTATAAAATTTAAAATAAATAATAATAATTTAGTTGTTTATTATAATAATGCTGAAGCAATAAACATAGCTGACATTTCTAGTTATGTTAACAATAAAAACTACATAGGGTTTACCAATGTTGGCACTCCATGGTATGCAAATGAAATTAAAGAGGGTAACATTGATTTTGATTTTAATAGTGTTGATTATAGAAATGTAGTTGATTACATTGGTAGATGGTATGATAAAGAGTCAGGGAAATACACTTACAAAAATACAATAAACGCAGGTGCTGGGTTTAATTTTAATATAAATTCGGCTACTAAGTTTAATATATATTTCCAAGACCAAGCTCTTGCTGATAATACTAAATTACCTATAATTGCAGTAAGATTTAATGGTGGAGAGTGGAGTAGATACCAAGTTAATGCTTTAAAAAATTATTCTATAGAAGTTCCAACACCGCCAGGGAGTAATTTTGTAGAATGTGTTTGTGGAAGTATGTCTTATACAGACAACAAATGGATAGATGGCAAAGGCGTATGTATAACAAAAATAACAACTAATGGGGTTATTACGTCGAATTATGATAATAGAAACGAAATACTTATATTTGGGGATAGTATTACAGAAGGTCAGCTTATTAATGGTACAAACAATATGTTAGACCAAAGGGCAGAATTAAGTTATTCTTATAAGTTAAGTGAAAAATTAGGAATGAGGGCTAATATAGTTGGTTTTGGTGGCACAGGGTTGCTAATTGGTGGTAATGCCGGTATGCAAGAAGCTAAACAGATGATAACAAGAATTACAAGCACAGTAAATGCCAATGATGATAAATCAAAAATAAAGTTAATCGTGGTAAATTATGGCACAAATGATTACTATAATACTAACAATGAAACAAATTTTAAAAATGCGTTAATTACTTATATTAATTTATTAAAATCCAATTATCCAACTGCTAAAATATTAATAGTTCAACCTGTCAATATTAAATGTTACCCTAATGCATTTAACGAAGTATTATCATCAATGCCAGAGATATACACGTATAAAACAGATAAGCAATATAGCACTACTGATAGAATACATTTAAACAAAATTGGCAGTGAAAATTTAGCAAACGATTTATACTCGTTTATAAAATTGAATAATATTATTTAATTCACAATTGATTTATATTGTTCGTAAAATCAACTAAAAAAGATAAGCAAGAAGTTAGAGTAAAACCTAGCTTCTTTTTTATATTTAAAATTCCAAGTGATTGGAGAAAAGAAGGTGAAGCATGGCAGAAGAAAATATTCTTTATGAAATTAAAGAAAGTATAGCAGAAATAAAATCAACATTAAAAAGCAATGCTGAAAATACTGACTTAAAATTTCAACTACAAGAAGAAAAAATTAAAGTAGCAAATAATAGAATATCTGACTTAGAAAATTCTAATACATGGGTATGGAGAACGATTGCTGGTGCTTTAATAAGTACAGTAATTGCCTTTTTAATAAATTTTAAATAAAGGAGTGAGTTAATCATGGAAAATTTAATGACTTTTATACCTGAATTTTTAATTATTGTTATTGTTGCGACGTATGTAGTAGGTGTATTTCTTAAAAAGCTAGAAACTGTACCAGATAAGTTTATAACTTCATTATTAATGTTATTCTCAATTACTATAGCTATATTATTAAATATTATAAATACTCAATACAAAGTAGCTTTAGATACTATTGTTAATGGAGTTTTATACGGAATACTTTGTTGGGGAGTAGCTGTTGGAGTAAATCAAACATACAAGCAATTAAATAAATCAGAATAATTTTGAGGGCCAATAGGCTCTCTTTTAATTTATAAAAATATATAATAAAGGAAAGTGATTTAAATGAGTAAAATAGTAAGAATGATTTCAATTTATAACTACGGATCTAGGGGTGGCAACTCAATAAAATATATAGTTCTTCATTACACAGGAAATAAAGGAGATACTGCTAAAGATAACGGAACTTATTTTTGTGGTGGCAATAGAGGTGCTAGTGCTCATTATTTTGTTGATGATAATGAAATAATACAAGTAGTAGAAGAATATAATGCAGCTTGGTCAGTTGGTGACGGTAAAGGAAAATACAATATAACAAATCAAAATTCTATATCTATAGAAATGTGCTGCAATTCAGATGGTAAAGTTTCTGAAAAAACAGAAGCTAATGCATTAGAATTAGTTAAGAGTTTAATGGATAAATATAATATATCTATCAATAATGTAGTAAGACACTATGATGCTAGTAGAAAGATATGTCCAAACTGGTCAGATGATAATTGGCAAAGATGGAGTAACTTTAAGTCTAAATTAGCAGGAGAAACAGTAGTTAATATTCCTATAACTACTACACCAGTTGAAACTTCAATAAATGATTTGGTCATAAAAAGCAAGGAATATGTAGGAGATAGATGTAAAGAACTTCAAAATTTATTAATATCATTAGGGTATGACTGTGGTGGATATGGAGCAGATGGAAAATTTGGCAAGGGAACTTACGACAGTTTAATTCAATTCCAAAAAGACTATGGGTTAGTATCAGATGGTTTAGCTGGTACTAAGACATTTGCAAAGCTAGATGAAGTAATTGCTAGTAAATGTATTTCAAATGTTAATACTGGAGATGATTGGATTAGAAGATTACAAAACGAATGTAATGTTCAAGGTTTTTCAAGTCAAAAAGTAGATGGCATAGCTGGACCAGCAACATTAGTTGGATGTCCTACACTTAGAAAAGGTGCAAGTGGTAATATAACTAAATTAGCTCAAGAAAGACTAATAAGTTTAGGTTATGATTTAGGAAAGCATGGAGCAGATGGAGATTTTGAAACTGCTACTTATAATGCAGTGATAAAATTTCAGAAAGATTATGGACTTTCAACAGATGGAATTGTAGGTCAAAATACTTGGAGAAAGTTATTAAATTTATAGTATAATTTTTAAGGCTAGTAAGCAGAGAAATCTTGTTTACTAGCCTTTTTTATTTTAATTAAATATATTTTATAAAAAAATATATATATGTCAAAGTTTGTCGAAAATATTGATAAATATAAGTACAAGCTATAAAATAATAGAAGCTACATATATGATTTGGCGATCATGTAGCTTCAAAAGAAAAAAATATTGTATTTAATTTAATTAACTTCATTATACCTAAGTTAATTATAAAATGCAAATAATATAGGAGAGGTTTAATGGAGAGAGTTGATAAACTTATTGAAAGAATTGCGGCATCTACAGATCCATTTCAAGCAAAATTAGGGAATAAATATGCTTATGTTAAAAATTTTGGGAGTAGATGGTCAAATAAAGTATTAATAAATGAGTACATTTGTTTAAACATTGCAAAGCACTTAGGTTTAACAATTCCGAATGGTGGAATATGTTTAATAGATGATAATACTGATAAAGATGATGTAATAGATTATATTGATTATACTGAGGATATTAAGGGTATAGCATTTTATAGCGAAAAGATATATAATGTTAATCCGGCAAGTAGCGATATAGAAGTAATTAATAATATAATTAACAAGGAAGAGATAAATTCTATAATTTTATTTGATCATTTAATATATAATATAGATAGGCATAATGGGAATTTATTACTTCATTATGGTAGTAATATTGCAGGATTTAAAATGTACATAATAGATCACTCACATGTTTTTAATATGCAACATAATTGGAATTGCGAAGGGCTTCAAGAATTAATTGATAAAGGAGATTATAAAGATAAAAAAATCTTAGATTTGAATTATAATGAAATATATAAATATTTTCATCAATTAAATATACTAAATGAAGAATTATTAAGAAAAGCTGCAGAAAATTTTAAAATTATAATTAATGAGGACTTGTTAGATGGTATAATTGAAAGTATACCAAAGGTATGGATTTATAAGGAAGAGGATATATTAAAATTAAAAGAATATATTCTATATAGATTGAGTAATATAGATTATATGGTTGAAATGATATTAAGTTATAAAAAAATTTCAGGAGGTATTTAAAGGTGAAGGTATTATTTTCTGTATTAAAATATAAATTAATAACTAATGAAAGTATCAATATTGGAATATTATTTCACAACTTAGATACTGATGAGAGAAGATTTGAAACAATAACAAAATGGAGTAGAGTAAAAATATTCGACGATGAAATTAATATAAAATTTTTCAAGATACTACTAAATGGAATGAGAGGAGAAATTCAAAATTCTTTATTGAGTAGTATGGTTAACTTTGATATTTCAACATATACAAAAAAGTTCCATAATGAAATGAGATTTTCTAGGATTTATGAAGATTATACTGATAATTTTAATGAATTTATTGAATTTAATAAGAGAAATTTTTTAAGATATGATTATGATAAAAAGGATAGACCAGATAGAGATCAACAAGTAAAATATATGAAAAGATTGATGAAGTCAAAAAGTATATCATATTCTGTAAAAAAAACAGAAGGATTATATAAAGAAAATATACAATACGATTATATTATTGATAACTATGCTTTTAAATTCTTTGCATTTGAAAATAAAAAGTTAGATGTTTTAATTCATACAGCTAAATCATGGGCGTATACTGCAGAAGAAATGTCTAGTATATATAAAACTATTTTTGTTTATGATATGGATGTAAATGATAAAAAGTTCGATGTAATTATTAATATATTAAGTAAATCAGCTTATAAAGTAATCAAGTATGATGATACATTGGATTATGTATTAAGTAAATATGAAAATAGAGATAGTATTATTAGTTAATATAGATGTTAGTAAGTAATAAATTAAATTTTACTTACTAACATCTATTTTTATTAAAAGTATCAAAATAAACCTTTTAAAAAGACCATAAGAATATTAATTTACAGAGTAGGAAAACCTACTCTTTTATTTTTCTCTCATCACAAAGTATACAAGTACAATACCCAGCTAAAGTAATTTTATATTCATCCTCATTTCTAATATCTTTAGTAGAACAATTATCACACCAACTACTATTACACCAGAAATTATAATTTTCATTTATATATCTTATACTTAATAATACATTTTTCATAAAATACCATTAAAAATTAAAGAATAACAAAATTTGCTATAATAATATAAAATAAAAAACATACACAAAGGATAACTAGCCTTAATTTTAATAGTATCAAATCAATACCATTAAATAGTATCAAAATAATACCCCTAAGAGTATCAAAATAATACTCATATAGGTATCAAAACAATACCCTATATTTATTACTAAAAATATTTATTATATATATTTATTATTTTTTACAAAAAAGTAACCTTTGGTTCAACCAAAGGTTATTAATTTTAGCATACATTTTAGAAATTAATTCAAATATTTGATTTTCCATAAAATCAATCTCATAATTATTAATTTACATTATAGCTTTCTATAAAATTAATGCAATCTAATGCTTTAATAGTATGAAAACTAATTTGATGAGTAGGATATTTAAATTTCATTAATTCAAAGAATTTTTCCTTATTCATATGACCTAATGAATATGCTTCAATATAATCATATATAGTATCATCAGCCATAGGACCAATAACAACATCATAACTATGAGTATGACCACTGCGACAATTCACTACAAACTCTAACCATTCATCATTATACTCATCAAATTTTTTAATATTTAAAGTATCTAGGTTCTTAATTTCATATACATTAACTATTGAAGTAGTAAATTTACTAGCCCATTTTTCTGCTTGCTCTCTGATATTGGTACAATAAAATCCCCAAGAAAAATCTTTGGTAAATCTATGTTTACGAATTTCAGGATATTCTATTTTCATATAACTGCCATGATATAAAATTTGATTTTCCATAAAATCACCTCACATAATATCAATAAATATATTATATCAATTAATATATATAGGTATCAAGAGAGTACTCACAAAGTATCAAATCAATACTATTAAATAGTATCAAAATAATACCCTTAAGAGTATCAAAATAATACTCATATAGGTATCAAAACAATATCCTATATTTATTACTAAAAATATTTATTATATATATTTATTATTTTTTTACAAAAAAGTAACCTTTGGTTGAGCCAAAGGTTATTAATTTACATAACAGATTTAATTTTTGCTATTTCATAACAATTTTCTTTGGTAACTTCCTTAACTTCTTTTAAAGCATCAAGCTTAGTATTAACTTCAGTTTTAAATTCAGTTAAGTTAGCAGTTTGTTCTACAACATTATCTAGCTTTTTTTCAATTCTTTCTTGTACTAGTTTTAATGTAGAAATATCTTGCTCTAGTACATCAACCTTATTTTCTAATCTATTCATTTGTTCCTGGATTGGTTTTAATTTTTCATCAAGCATTTTGCTTATAGAATTTAATAAATTTTCCATAAAATCACCTCACATAATATCAATAAATATATTATATCAATTAATATATATAGGTATCAAGAGAGTACTCACAAAGTATCAAATCAATACTATTAAATAGTATCAAAATAATACCCTTAAGAGTATCAAAATAATACTCATATAGGTATCAAAACAATATCCTATATTTATTACTAAAAATATTTATTATATATATTTATTATTTTTTGCAAAAAAGTAACCTTTGGTTCAACCAAAGGTTATTAATTTTTATATATTATTTTCATGTTTAGCCAATAACATTTCAATTGCTTCATCAACTAATTTAGATTTAGGTATTCGCGTATTTGTACTTAAATCATCTAATCGTTTTGCTAAATCTTTATCTAAAGAGGTAGAAAATCTAACTCTATTTTTTAAATCTTTATTTCTTATTAATTCACTCATTATAATCCTCCAAAGTGTGTAATAACATCATTTTATCATAAACTTACGTAATTTTAAATAAATTTACATTTACATATAAAAGTTTAATAAAAAAATACTTGCGTAAGTTTACTAAGTGTGATAATATGTATTCATACCTTAGTAAGTTTAATTAATCTTACTAAGATGTGAAGAGAGGTGAATTAAATGTCAAAATCAAAAGTATCTAAAAATTTCATATCATTTAGACAATACATTAGAACTAAGGACTTATGCGTAAATGAACAATATCTTTTAGAATTGCTTTTCGAGTTTCATAATCATAGCTTTGGTTATGCTTATCCAGATTTAAAAACTTTGATGAAAGCATTTAATACAACTTCTAAAAATAGAGTAATTTCTACTATAAAAAAACTGGAGAAAAAAGGTTTAATTACAATTGTTAGAAAGTTTAAAGAAAATAATAGATATTTTATAGCAAATATAAATGAATTTATTGCTATAGAAAATACTGTAGAAAATAAAAAGACTACAGAAAATAAGAAAGTTCCAGTAAAAGCACCTGTCGATTCTAACGGTAATTTACCTTTAGAAGGACAAATAGATGTTGAAGAAGTCTTAAAAGCAAATGAGAGCCAATCTGACAAAGTTAAGCTTATATTAGACAAGTTTAAAGGAATTATATTATCTAAAAAGCAAAAAGAAGTGATTGATAATACTGAAAAAGGCATTTTAGAAAATGCAATTGCAAGTATAACTGTAGATAAAATAAATGCTACTTATCTTCTTGGAGCAATAGAAAGAGCAAAGACTAAATCAAAATATTTAGTTGATGGAATAAATCCTTTTAAATTTAACAATTTTAAAGCTAGAGAATATGACTATGATTCATTAGAAAAGAAGTTGTTAGGGTGGGATAAGCAAGAAGATGTAATTGAAGAAGAACAATTACCTTTAGGAATTGGCTGGTTAGGAGTTTAGAAATATGAGTATAGATAGCAGAATAAGAGAACTTAAAAGAGCAATATTGCATGAGAAGAATAAGCAAGTAAGAAAAATTTATAAAGAGCATATAGAGTTTTTAAAAACTCAAATTTAATAAAAAATTTGTTTATAAAAGAAAAAAAGGCATACCAAAGATGGTACACCACACAATCACAAATTGAGTATACCATCTTGGATGTAAAAATTCAAGGGGGATTTTAAAATGAATTTTGAAGAAATAAAGATGATTTTAGACATTATGATAACGTGGCTATTTTGGGCAATAGTACATTTAGTTTTTTTATTGTCAGTTTTAGTTACAATCAGATTATTTTTAGGAGTAAGTATTCCTAAGAAGTTACTTGAATTAATGAATAGATAATTAGGAGGTAAAAAAATGAAATTAATAACTGTTGATATAGGATCATTTAATATCAAAACAAGTGAAGGGATTATTTTGGAAAATAGATTTGAATTAGATAATAATGCTGAAACTTTTGGGGGAGAAGTGTTAAGTTTTGATGGAAACAATTATTTCTTTGGCAAAGGAGAGTTTAATAAAACTTTTTCAAAAGCTCATAAAGAAATTGAAGTACCATTATTTTATGCATTATCAAAAAGTAATGTTTCAGGAGAAGTAAATTTAATATTACACTTACCAGCAAGTCAAATGGCAATGAAAAACTTAATAGTTGATAGGTTACAAGGTCATGAGTTTACCTATAAGGTAAATGGTGTTGAATATAAAACTATTTTTAATAAAGTTGGTGTATTAAGAGAGGGATGGAGCTCATTTTATAGCCTATCTAAGAGAAATGATGGATTAATTGCAGTAATGGATATTGGGGGGAGAACAACTGATATTTTTACATTTAACAACGGCATTAATGAAAAAGAAAAGTCGCTTCCAATAGGAATGATGGATGTATTTAACGATATAGCTGATAAATTGAATGGACAAGGCGAAAATAGAAGATTGGAAGATATTCATAAGTTATTAGCAAATGAAATAATAAATATTGATGAATTTGAATGTGTTATTTATAAGTATGCAGCAAAGATAATAAATGATGTAAAAGTAACCATAGATAACCTTAGTGATTATAAAATTTATCTAACTGGGGGAGGAGCAGAGTATTTTATAAATGTTCTTGATAAGAAATTTAGAATAGAAATTATGAAGAATAATTTATGTTCTAACTGCAATGGAAGCTACAATATTGGAAAGGCAAAGGGGTTAGATAAATGATGAAATTTGTAATGTTTCTTGATAAGAAAATAAAAGATGCATTAGATAAAATTATTTATATAAAAATAGATAATAAGATTGTATATAAAGAAGAAAAAGCAAGGGGATTAGATAAATGATAAAAATGAGATTAACATTTGTTGATACTGAAGAAGGCAATATTGAATTAAATAATTCTTTAAATAAAATACAAGATATTTTTACAGTAATACAAACAAGTAAAATTTATAAAGGAAGGGGAAATAGTAAGTATAGCAATATATATTTAGATGTTGATAATAAAGCACCAAAAAGCACTAAATAACACATACTGTACTTATTAAAAGTTATGTACCTTATATTATAAAATTGATGTAAGGTACATAATGATACTAGGTGTGCAAATGAGGGTTAATTTGAGTCTGAATGAAAATAATTCTAAAGATAAAAAGATAATTGATTTTTTAGAAAGTAAGTATAATTCATGTGCTTATATAAAAGAAATATTATATCAATTAGCAAATGATAATGATGAAGTTAATATATTATTGTCAAATAGAAATAAAAATTTTGAAACAACAAAGCAGTTTAAAGAAGAACCAGAAGAATCATTCGATGAAATCATAGGAGTTGAGGGGATAGAACTTTAAATATGTTGAGTTTTGATAATTAATAATAAAATAAGTGGACAAATGTTGTTATTTTACGTTATTTGCAGAT
>ERZ773252.1848-NODE-1848-length-19638-cov-11.842874_pt1 | contig 19638 bp, 19 predicted proteins | sample MGYA00580517_ERZ773252 | MGnify/ENA primary metagenome ERZ773252 (study PRJEB29015, sample SAMEA2737766) | human gut metagenome | biome: human gut; feature: human-associated habitat; material: faeces | place: China | collected 2012 ...
CAGCCGCCGGAGCGGTGCTTAAGCCGTCAGGCGGGAATTGTGCGGTATTGCCTTATAAAGCTTTCTCTTCGTTCCCACCATTATAAGCAGTTGGCCGTGGGCAGTCCATTTGCAAAATTGAACTGTCCTTGCGGAAAATTCCATTAAAATAAATTGTTTTTTACTGTTCTATACCAAAAGAGCCGCCCTATACCGGGCGGCCCCCAAAAGGCAATATCTTTGCCAGTTTTACACCAAAACGTCCTTGATCAGCAGCGAAAGCCCGCCCGTTGCGCTGTGGATGAACTCCACTGCATCGTCGCTGTTGCACAGTTCCGCGGGGATCTTGATCTCAATACCGGATTCGGTCTTAAAGCTGCGGCTTTCCAGCTTTTTGATGCGGGACGGGCTGACCGTGACCCGGTCGTTGCGCTCCACGCCGGAATCCGCCAGCGCCTGCTCAAAAGCGGGCACGGCAAGGGGATACTGCTCCTCCATGCGGGTGCGCACATCCTCCACCGAGATGGTGTTATCCACCGCCTGGTTGCGTACCAGCAGCTCCACGGCGGTTTCGGTGCCGCCGTCAAAGGGCGGCACATCGTCCAGCTGTTCCGGCTCCGGGTACGCCTGCTGCACGGCGGCCACAGCGGTTTCGCATACGGCTTTCAGCTTGGCCTTTTCCGGCATGGCCTGGGTGCAGGCAAACACTTTTGTGGAAAGGTAAAAGTCTTTTTTATCGTCCAGCGCCACCTTTTTTTCAATCAGGCGAATGGTCAGGTTGGCGCGGTCGATCAGCGCGGCTTCGTCCGCCTTGCTGTTGCCAGGCAGCAGGGTGCGCTGCGGCGCAATGGTGCTGCACTGGCCGTTGCCCATCACGTTGGTTACATGGGTAAAGCCGGGGCGGTAGTTCAGTTTAAGCACCGCATAAAACGGCACACCGTCCGCAGCGCAGTCCACCACGGCCAGGTCACCGGAGGGGATGCCCTGGTATTGCAGCAGCTGTTCAAAAATCACACCCGCAATACGGCGCGAAAGGTCAATAAAGTCATCGTTGTGCTGCATCTCCTGCAAAAAGGGGGAATCCGGCAGAAAGCGGCAGTTTTTGCTGTCATCGCTGGCAAATGCCTTTTCAATGCAGACGGAAAAATATTCATAAAGGTCAGCATCCAGCTCCATCGGCCGGTCCGAAAGCACCGGTTCCGATGCGCCGGCATCCAGAATATGTAAAATGACCTGATTGATTTTGACATCCATGGGGGCAGCTCCTTTGGTTTGAATTGGACTATCAGTATAGCATATTTTGCCGAAGTTGGACAGGGCAATTTTTGCCTTCCCGCATAAGGGACCATAGCGGCGGGAATCATGATGGGTAGAAAGAAGGGATGCAGAATGAGTACCCGTATCACCCATCAGGCGGATGGCACCGCCCGCGGCCAAACGCAGCAGAACACCGCCAACAGCATTATTGACCTGCGCAAACAGCCCGCCCGCACACCCAAGCAGGCCGAGCCCGCCAAGCCGGACTGCTGCGGCCAGCCGCCGGTGCCCGCCCGCCAGAAAAACGCGCGGGAATACCTGGCCGGGCGCAGCCCCGGCGTGATGCAGAGTTACGCCCCCAACGCCGCCGCCAGCTCCGTGGAGGGCTGGGTGGAGGATGACGAAACGGTGCACCGCCTGGCACATTGGAGGGAGGAAGCGATTTATTGAGTGCAGGGTTTGCGGCAAATTTTATTATAGCATTCGCTCCGCAGGCCCGGCATGAATATTTTTAGGTTTGTGACGAGGAGCCACCCCTCAGGCCGCTCCGCGTCCAGCTCCCCTCAAAGGGGAGCCACCGCAATCTAAAAGAAAGAGATTGGCTCCCCTTTGAGGGGAGCTGTCACCACAGGTGACTGAGGGGTGGTTCCACACGCAGAGCCTAACAAATAATGGAATATACGGCAAGGCCCGGCGGCGGGATGAGGGCATCCCGCCCTACAGGGATAAAATACCATTTGGCGTGTATACGAAAAAAGCAGAGCTTTTGACAGCTCTGCTTTTGCATTTTATGGGGATTTCTTATTTTATGCCTTGCTCTTGTTCTTTTCCACGCACAGCCCCCACACCACGGTGATGACCATGGTGATGAGCATATCCGGCAGGGTATTGCCCAGCACAAAGTCAATGTTCATCAAGATGCGGTAGATCACAAAGCCCACCAGCCAGATGATCATGCGGGAAGCGGAAAGCTCCTTGGCGGAAGCATCCGAATGCAGGATAAAAGCATCGGCAATCTGCACGGCGATCATCGGGGCAAACACAGAGCCGATGAGGTACAGGAAATCGGTGATATCATCCATGGGGAAAACAATCGCGCCCACGGTGCCAATGACGGTCACGATCAAAGCGACCTGCTTGCCCTTGAACTTGGGGGCGATGGTCTCGGCAGAGATACCGGCGCTCCAAGCATCCAGGAAGGTGGTGGTGACGGTAGAGAACACCACGATCAGCAGGCCGACCACTCCAAGGCCAGCCTGCAGCAGGATCTGGGCGATATCGCTCTGGCCGGTATAGATGGCAGCGCCCATGCCAATGAGGTACATCCAGCAGGAAACAACGCCGTAAGTAACAGTGCTGGCCAGGGTAGCGGCAAAGGGCTTTTCGGCTTCGCGGGTGTAATCGCTGATGAGCGGCAGCCAGGACAGCGGCATGGCAACGGCCAGCTCCACGGCAGCGCCAAAGCTGAGGGAATCATCCTGCGCGGTCATGATACCGTTGCCGCCAAAGAAGATGACCTTGCACATGACAAGGGTCAGCACGAACAGCAGCACCATAACCACCTGGTTGATGCGGCCCAAGTCGGTCAGGCCGATCAGAATCCAGACCAGGATCAATGCGCCGATAACAAGGCACCACAGCCAGGCACCCACACCGGCAATGCCGTTTGCCGCCAGCGCGCCGTCATAAATCATGATGGCTGTCCAGCCGACCAGCTGCAGCACGTTGAGGGCGGCAAACCACAGGCTGCCCTTTTTGCCAAAGCTGAGCTTGGAGGTTTCCATGGCGGAAAGCCCGGTGCGCCCGCCGATGAGACCGGCAAAGAACATCATGGTGCAGCCGATCAGATGGCCCAGCAGGATTGCGGCAAAGCCCTTGGCCATGCCGAGGGGGGCAAAGTAAGTGCCGGTCAGGATCTCAGCAATGGAAACACCAGCGCCGAACCAGATCAAACTGTTTTGGAATACAGAAGTCTTTTTCATGCTTCGGCCTCCTTGCTCCACTCGTTATCCAATGCAAAGGCGTGGTTCATGGGGCCGGAGCCATGGCCCAGGTCCAGCATGGCGGCCAATGCGCCGGAAATATACGCCTTGGCGCGGCGCACAGCGGTTTCCAGATCATAGCCCTTTGCCAGGTTGGAGGCAATGGCGCTGGACAGGGTGCAGCCGGTGCCGTGGGTGTTGGGGTTATCAATGCGCTGGCCGTTGAACCAGGCGGCGCTGCCATCGGTCAGCACCAGCAGGTCGTTGGCATCGTTCAGGTTATGCCCGCCCTTGCACAGCACATTGCAGCCAAATTTCTGGCTGATCTCTTTAGCGGCGTTTTCCATATCGGCAGCCGTCTTAATGCTGTGGCCGCACAGGATCTCTGCTTCGGGGATGTTGGGGGTAATGACTTCCGCCAGGGGCAAAAGCTCAGTTTCCAGCGCGGTAACTGCGTCCGGTTCCAGCAGGGCTGCGCCGGAGGTTGCCACCATCACGGGGTCCACCACGATATGCTTTGCGCCGTACTGCCGCAGCTTTTGGGCGATCACGCGGATCAGCTCCTGAGAGCTGACCATACCGATCTTGACAGCATCCGGGTAGATATCCGTAAACACGGCATCCAGCTGCTGCGCTAAAAATTCCGGCGTTGAATTCAGGATGCCGGTTACCCCAGTGGTGTTCTGGGCGGTCAGGGCGGTGATGGCGCTCATGGCAAACACGCCGTTCATCGTCATGGTTTTGATGTCGGCCTGAATTCCGGCGCCGCCGCTGGAGTCACTGCCAGCGATTGTCAATGCTGTTTTCATGTTTTTCCTCCTGTTGCCCGTATCGGGCGTGGTTCAGCATCAGGTAAAAATATCCGCCGTGCAAGGTGGTGCCCCCAATGCACAGCGCACCAACAGCGATAGGATGTATCGAACACCCCAAAGCTGCAAGGTCATATTATAACTGCCCGGCCAGGCGGTACAGTTCCCGGCTGGCAGCGCAGGGGTCGGCCTGGGCAAAAATGGCGCTGACAACGGCCACACCGGCCAGCCCCCTGCCCTGCAGCTGCAGCAGGTTGGCGGCGTCAATGCCGCCGATGGCTACAACGGGGATGTTGACCGCCGCCGTTACCGCGCGCATGGTTTCAGCAGTAACAGGGTGGGCGTCCAGCTTGGTGCCGGTCACAAAGGCCGCGCCGCAGCCAAGGTAGTCCGCGCCGTCGGCCTGGGCGGCCAGCGCTTCGGCAGCGTTATGGGCCGATACGCCCAAAATCTTATCCGGCCCCAGCAGGGCGCGGGCGCGCTTAGCGGCCATATCGCTCTGGCCCACATGCACGCCGTCCGCCCCGGCTGCCAAAGCAACCTCGACATTATCATCAATCACAAACGGCACATGGCGGAAGTGGCACAGGGCGGACAGTTCCTCGGCTTCGGCCAGCAGGTCGTGTTCGTCCAGGCATTTTTCCCGCAGCTGCACAAAGGTTGCCCCGCCGTCAATGGCCTGGGCCACTACATCGGCAAGGCGGCGGCCGTTCAGCCAGGTGCGGTCGGTCACAGCGTACAGGCGCAGCTGCTGCGGCAGAACTTTCATAAACAAAACCTCCAAAAAAGGCAAAACAAAAAACGGGCGCGCCGGAAAAAGGCGCACCCGTTTTGTACACGAATGTTGCATTCTCCCTACGTTGGCATTACCCACATCAGGTTCATCGGGTCGGAACCGATTGTTCCCTCTCAGCCATAGTGGCTCCCCATAACAGGTACTATCATACCCCTTTTTGCGGATAAAAACAAGACCTTGACAAAATTCCCGCAAGTGTTTATGATGGGTAACGAAATCAGGGGAGCCTTTTTGGCTGAGAGGAAGCGCTGCTTCGACCCTTAATACCTGATGTGGACCATGCCACCGTAGGAAGACTTTCAACTGTTTTGTTTTGTCTTTTTTGCAGGGGCTCCGCGTTGGGCCCCTGCTTTTTTGTATCATATCAGGGCCGGCCCGTTGGGCCGCCTTAGGGGAAAGGAAGGAAAACAGGCATTGTGCCCGAAGCTGCGGGGGAGCGCCCGGAGCTTTGTGATTCAGCGATGGGAAGCCGTGTTCCGGCGTGAGAGGAAGCCAGCAAGCTTCGACCGAACAGCGGGGAGAAGTGTTTGCCCGCTGCGCCCGTACAAGGCGGCTGACGGCAGATGCCTGCGGCAGCCTTCCGCTTTTTTGTTATATTGAAAAAGGAGTACTCGATATGAAAAAGTCCAATACCAAAAAGCTGGCTCTGGCCGGTGTTCTGTGTGCCGTTGCTGTTGTTGGCAGCATGTTTTCTTTCCCTGTATTTGGCAGCAAGTGCGCGCCGGTGCAGCACATGGTCAATGTACTGTGCGCCGTTCTGCTGGGGCCCTGGTACGGCGTTGGTGCCGCATTTGTGGCCAGCCTGCTGCGCAACCTGCTGGGCCTTGGCAGCCTGATGGCGTTCCCCGGCAGCATGTGCGGCGCTTTGCTGTGCGGCATTGTCTACCACAAAACCCACAAGCTTCTGCCCACTTTGATTGGTGAGGTGTTCGGCACCGGCATCATCGGCGGTTTGCTGGCATGGCCGGTTGCCATCTTGTTTATGGGCAAAGCCGCCGGTGACATTGCGTTTTATGCCTACATTGTGCCGTTCCTGGTTTCCACCGTGGGTGGTTCCATCATTGCCGGCATCATCCTGTTTGCGCTGGAAAAGAACGGCACCCTGAAATCCATGCAGAACGCCCTGAACAAGTAACACGAGGTTTGTATTTATGTCCGTATCCGCACCGCTGGCTGCTATCCGGGCGCAGCACCCGCTTCTGCACTGCATTTCCAACATTGTTTCTGCCAACGACTGCGCCAACCTGGCGCTGGCCATCGGGGCAAGCCCCATCATGGCCCAGGCCCCGCAGGAAATGGCCGACATTGCCGCTTTGGCCAGCGCCGTTGTGCTGAATACCGGCACCCCGGACGAAGCCAAGTTCACCGCCGCCCGCACCGCCGGTGCCACGGCAAACCGCCGCAGCATCCCTGTTGTGCTGGACCCGGTGGGCGTGGGCGCAAGCCCCTGGCGGCTGGCAAACATCCAGAGCCTTTTGCAGCAGGTGCAGCCCGCCATTGTGCGGGTGAACGCCGGGGAGGCCGCCGCCCTGCTGGGCCTTGGCGGCAGCGAGCACGGGGTGGACAGTCTGACCGCCCCCAAAGCGCCCGCAGGGCTGGCCGCAGCGTTGGCGCAAAAGCTGGGGTGTGTGGTGCTGCTTTCCGGCACCGAGGATCTGATTGCCGATGGGCAGCAGCTCTGCACCGTGCGCGGCGGCAGCGACCGGATGCGCACCGTGACGGGGGCCGGGTGTATGCTTTCCGTTTTGTGCGGGGCGTTTGCCGCCGTGCAGCCGGGGGATGCCTTTACCGCTGCCGTGCAGGCCGCACGGTTCTGGAAAGCCTGCGCCGAGCAGGCTGAGGACCATGCCGCCGGGGCGGGCAGCTTCCGCGTGGCGCTGTTTGACGCGGCGGGCAATATGACAGATGAAGTATTTGCCGGGGAATAATTTTTATGGTGGCAACTTAGTTGTACAAGTGCGTTTTCCACCCCCGTACCCTGCTAGTGACTGATAAAACCATCGCCTTCTTTGTAGGGGCGGGGTCACTGACCCCGCTGCTCCCCTGCCCTAACACAAACAAAAATCAGCAAGGCCCGATACCGGGGTGAATCTCACCGCACGGTATCGGGCCTTGCTCTATATTGCTCTATATTTTATGTATTGCTTCCCCGTTTGCCTGCTTTACCCAATCAGACCGCTGTTCTTGACAGCCTGGACGGCTTCGGTGATTTTTTCCACCGGCAGGGTCAGGGCAAAACGGACGTAGCCTTCACCGGACGGGCCAAAGCTAGAGCCGGGGGTGCAGATCACGCCGGCTTTTTCAATCATTTCCATGCAGAACTCCATGCTGGTGCCGTGCCCCTGCGGGACCGGTGCCCAGACGAACATGGAGCCGTGGCTGTCCGGCACATCCCAGCCGATGGAGCGGAAGCCCCCGCACAGGGCGTCGCGGCGGCGCTGGTATTCGGCACACTGGGCCTTGATGGGCTCCAGCGGGCCGGCCATAGCGGCAATGGCGGCTTTCTGCTCCGGGATGAACTTGCCGAAATCGATCTGGGTGCGCAGCTTCTTGCATGCGGCAATCACATCGCGGCGGCCCACCAAAAAACTGATGCGCGCGCCGGTCACGTTGAAACTCTTGCTCAGGGAGAAGAACTCGACTGCGCAGGTCTCGGCGCCGGGAATGTTGAAGATGCTGTGGCCCACGGCACCATCAAAGATGATATCGCTGTAGGCGTTATCATGGATGAGCAGAATCTTATGTGCATTGCAGAAATCCACGATTTCCTGGTACAGCTCCGGGCTGCCCACACTGCCCACCGGGTTGGCCGGCAGGGATACGATCATCATCTTGGCCTTATCGGCCACATCGTCGGGGATCTCCTTCACATTGGGCAGGAAGTTATGCTCTTTGGTCAGGTGGTAGTAGTACGGCACGCCGCCGCCCAGCTTGACGCCGGTAATGAACACCGGGTAGCAGGGGTCCGGCAGCAGCACCACATCGCCGTCGTTCAGCAGGGCAAGGCCCATGTGGCCCATGCCGTCCTGGCTGCCGTTAAAGCTCATGATCTGGTCCGGGGTAATGCCGTCCACATCAAAGCGGCGCTTGTAATAAGCGCACACGGTATCCAGCAGTTCCGGCAGGTCCCGCAGGGAATACTTCCAGTTTTCGCTCACCATGGCGGCATCGCACAATGCCTGCTTGATGTGCGGCATCGGCTCAAAGTCCGGGGTACCGACCGAAAGATTGTACAGCTTTTTGCCCTGTGCTTCCAGGGCCACCTTTTTATCATTCAGGGCGGCAAAAATTTCCGCGCCGAACAGGTCCAGCCGTTTTGAAAATTCCACTTCAAATGCCATGATTTTCTATCTCCTCTCCCAAGCCTGGGGTTATCCTCTATCCGGCAATACCAAATCATTCTAAGGCAATACCGCATAATTCCCGCCTGACGGCTTAAGCACCACTTCGGCGGCTGCGGCACGGCATCTGCGTTGCCAAAATGCTCGATAAGACATCCAGTATTATCTGCGCTTTTGGCTTAGCATCTGCCGCACCTCGCTCGCCGTATCGGCACTTAGAATTATGCGGTATTGCCCTAAGCGCCGATACAGCAGGAATCATCTGGTATTGCTCTATCTCACTTTGCACGCTGAGCGCACAAATAGGCATCAATATCAAAGTCCAGCAGCTGCGTATCCTTTTTTAAGTACAGCGGGTGGTGCGGCTGACCAGATTTTAACAGCGGGCCTGCCGTGTACCACTTTGCGCCTGCCGCTTTGCCGTCGGCGGCAAAATCCCGCATACAGTCCATCAGGTAATCCCGTTTCAGGATGATGTTCCCCCACGCCGCCCACACGGCAGGCTGGTCCGATAAAGACAGCAGATACCGGAACGCCTTGCGGTTTTCCGCGTGCAGGGCGGGGTTCAGCGCATGCTCCATATCATCGGGGCGGGTGGCACGCTGGGCGTACACGTTGAACATCAAAAAACTGTCATACCCGTTAGCCAGGGCAATGCGCTGGGCGCTCTGCAAGGTGGGGTCCAGGGCATCCGGGGCCGCGGTGGATGGGTTGATGCCTACGCAGATCAGCGGCTTTTTACCGCGGGTGCCCAAAATATAACGGTACTCGGAATAGGTATTGGGCACATACAGCCAGCGGGCCGCATCATAATCCGGGGAAGGCTGCAGCGCCGCCTGCAAAGCGGGTTCAAACAGCGCCAATTCCAGCCCGGCGGTGGGGCCTTTTGGGATATGCATACAAGAAACCTCCTGAGGTACAGTTAAAAAGCTGCGTTTTGGATTGCATAGTAATTACTATACCACCGCCGCACACCTTGCGCAAGAGGGAACCGCGTGATATAATACCCTTTAACCTTTCAAGATTTTATGCAACAGACTTTCTCAAAAAGGACGTGTTAAGATGGAAAAGCGCCACAATTATGCGGCTGCCGGATTCCTGCTGCTGGGGATCGGCGCAGCGGGGCGGGCGTTCCTGGGTGTGCCGGAAGGCGTTACCATGGCGGAACTGAGCCTGACCGTGCTGCTGGTGATCGGCGCCCTGCTGCTGACACGGCAGGGGCTGGCTGCGCTTGTGTGCGGGTTGGCGGCCACAGCACTGGAGCTTGTTTTGTGCGGTTCCTGGGTGCAGGCCGGTGGGGCTTTGGCCGCTGCTGCGCCGTTTTTTCGGCTGGCTGACCTGTGGCTGCTGCTGGGCCTTGTGTGGGGCAGCCTGCCTGCGGCCCGCCGCGCTGTGGACGACCTGAAATACACCCGCTCCACCCGCATGATGCTGGTTGCCTGCGGGGTGCTGCTGGCTGCCCACACGGTGTTGCGCATTGCCAGCCTTGCCGCGCCTGCCAGCGTGCCGCTGGGCAAGGCTTCTTCCGGCAGCTTTGTGGTATTTTCGGTACTGCTGCTGTGGTACACCGTGCTGATGGTCAAAGCCTACAACGTTCAGCGCACCAAACATTGAGCATACGGCCGTTCTGCGCCCTTTGGGGCGCGGGATGGCCGTATTTTTATTCTATTATTTTGCGCGGAATCTCTTTACATCTTTAATGCATAAAAGTATAATAAATTCATCTATTCCCGCGTAACTTGGTGGGTTGTGGATGAAGAGGAATGGAAGAGGTTCGGAAGAGATTAAAAGAGGAGAGTATATTCATGCAACTTGATCTTTCCCGGTTTTCACCGGCTGAGCGCAGCACTTTGCAGCTGCGTGTATTATACGAGGGTGCAGGCTACCGCAAATTTCGCTGCTCCCATTTTGAGGAATATTCGCTCTATCAGCAGAATGAGCGCTTTCTTTCGGATTCCCAGGTCATTACCTTTACCGACCTGGACGGCAAGCTGCGCGCCATCAAGCCAGACGTAACGCTTTCGATCGCCAAGAACGCCCAGCCCACCGCCGGGGAATGCAAAAAGTATTATTATACAGAGCAGATCTGCCGCCCCAGCCGGGAAAGCCACACCTTCTCGGAGATCAGCCAGATGGGCCTGGAGTGCATCGGTGCGGTTGGCGCTGCCGAACAGGCCGAGGTTGTGCGCCTTGCGCTGGAAAGCCTGGCCAGTCTGGAAGTTCCCACCGTGCTGGAAGTCAGCCATATGGGCTTTGTGACCGCCCTGCTGGACACCCTGCATGTGGATGCCGCCGCCCGCCCGCGCCTGTTGGAGCTGCTGCGCGATAAAAACGCCCACGAGCTGTATGCCGCCGCGCTGCAAAGCGGGCTGGATGAAGCCGCCGCCAACGCGCTGACCGCTATTTTAAGCCTGCACGGCCCCTTTGGCACCACGCTGGCCGCCGCCCGCAGCCAGTGCCAGTGCGAAGCTCAGCGGGATGCCCTGCTGGAACTGCAGAGCCTGCAGAATGAACTGGGCGATGCCGGACGCGGCATGCAGCTGGATCTGAGCCTTGCCGGTGATATGGAATATTACAACGGCCTGGTGTTCAGCGGCTATGTGGCCGGGGTGCCCCGTGCCGTGCTGAAAGGCGGCCGGTATGACCTGCTGGCTCAGCGCTTTACCCCCGGTGCCTGCGCCCTGGGCTTTGCCCTTTACCTGGACGAGCTGGAACGCCTGAGCGCTCCCCTGCCGCCGGTGCAGCAGCAGGGCACCGAGCGCCAGTGGCTGAACATCGCCCTGCCCAAGGGCCGCCTGGGCGACAAAGCCTATGGCCTGCTGGCCGCCGCCGGGTATGAAGCCAACGAAAACTACAGCGAGACCCGCAAGCTGGTGGTGGAGAACCCCGAAGCCGGGGTGCGGTACTTCCTGGTCAAACCCAGCGACGTTGCCATTTATGTAGAGCACGGCGCTGCTGACATTGGCATTGTGGGCAAGGATATCCTGACCGAATCCGGTGCCGATGTGTACGAGCTGCTGGATACCGGCATGGGCAAGTGCCGCATGTGCGTGGCAGGCCCCAGGAACTTTGTGGACGATGAAAGCCGCGCCCTGCGCGTTGCCACCAAGTTTGTGAACATTGCCCGCGCCCATTACGAGAGCATTGGCCGCGATATTGACATTATCAAGCTGAACGGCTCCATTGAGCTGGCTCCCATCCTGGGGCTTTCGGATGTGATCGTGGATATTGTGGAGACCGGCACCACCCTGAAAGAAAACAATCTGACCGTACTGGAAGAGTTCATGCCCATTTCGGCACGGTTCATTGCCAACAAAGCCAGCTACAAATTCAAGTACGCGCAGCTGACCGAACTGCTGAACAAGATGAAGGAGGCGCTTGCCAAATGATCCGCATTTTTGAGTTTGACGCTTTGAAGCCTGAAGAAATCCTGAACCGTGATATCCGTGCGGAAGCCAGCGTGGAAGCAACCGTGGATGCCATTATTGCCGATGTGCGCGCCCGCGGTGATGCCGCCCTGAAAGATTACGCCCTGAAATTTGACCACGCCCAGCTGGACGAGCTGCGGGTGAGCCAGGCGGAAATTGACGAAGCCTTTGAAGCCGCCGGTGAGGATTTTGTGACTACCCTGAAGATGGCCGCCGCCAACATCCGCGCCTTCCATGAGCACCAGGTCCACAAGAACTTTGTGATGAACGATACCCCCGGCATTGTGCTGGGCCAGAAATATACCCCGATTGAAAAAGCCGGTGTGTATGTGCCGGGCGGTACCGCCGCTTACCCCAGCACCGTACTGATGGATGTGATCCCCGCCAAGGTGGCCGGTGTGAAGGAGATCGTGATGACCACCCCCGCTGGGCCGGATGGCAAGGTGAATCCCTCCATCCTGGCTGCTGCGGTGATTGCCGGTATTGACAAGATCTTCAAGACCGGCGGCGCCCAGGCCGTGGCCGCGCTGGCTTACGGCACCGGGAGCATTCCCGCGGTGGATAAGATCGTCGGCCCCGGCAATATTTACGTTGCCACCGCCAAGCGCAAAGTGTTCGGCAAGGTTGGCATTGATATGATCGCCGGGCCTTCGGAGATTCTGGTGCTGGCGGATGGCAGCTGCAACCCCGCCTGGGTGGCAGCTGACCTGCTGAGCCAGGCCGAGCATGACAAGCTGGCCAGCCCCGTGCTGGTAACGGACAGCGCCGAGCTGGCCAAGGCCGTACAAGCCGAGCTGGAAGTGCAGATCCCACAGCTGCCCCGCGCCGCCATCGCCCGCGCCAGCGTGGACACCAACGGCAAGATCATTGTGACGGACGATATGAACAAGGCCATTGACGCCGTGAACATCATTGCCCCGGAGCATTTGGAAATTTGTGTGGACGACCCGTTCGCCGTTTTGAACAGCGTAAAGAACGCGGGCAGCATTTTCCTGGGCAAGAATGTGCCGGAAGCACTGGGCGATTATTTTGCCGGCCCCAACCACACCCTGCCCACCAGCGGCACGGCACGTTTTTCCAGCCCGCTGGGCGTGGACGATTTTGTGAAAAAGTCCAGTTTCATTTATTACACCCGCGATGCCCTGGGCAAAGTTCAATCTCGCATTGCCGATTTTGCCGAGCATGAGGGCCTGCACGCCCACGCCAAGAGCGTTACCATCCGTTTTGAAGACCAGTGAAGGATGGGGTACCGGAGCGGAAGGCCAACCGTTTAGCAACATATAATTACAGCCAATCCGGTGTGTATTTCATTACGATTTGTTCCAAAAACAAGCGTTGCACCTTTGGAACGATTGTAGGGGGCGGCGTCCCCGACGCCCCGCGAACCCGATTGTCACCAACCGGTAAAATTGTTGCACGGCAGTTGGGGAATATGATTGCATTTTATCCCCATGTGCGGATTGAAAAATATGTTGTAATGCCCAATCACATCCATTTATTGATTGCCATTCAGCAAGGCCCATCCGGGGCGTCGAGGACGCCGCCCCCTACATCCGCCCGCGCAAGCCAGGTCATCTCGATGTTTATCTCCACTTTGAAACGGCTGACCAACAAAACTGCCGGGCATGCACTCTGGCAGCGCGGATATTACGACCACATCATCCGCTCCCCGGACGATTACAACACCATCTGGCACTACATCGACACCAACCCCGCCAAATGGGCGCAGGATACACGTTATGTCACGGACTTTCCTGATCCGGTGCGGCGGCCCGGCTGCTGCACCAACAAAGAGGTGACCCAAATGAGCCGTTATTTTACCAAAACACTGGCTGCGCTGGAGCCTTATACCCCCGGCGAGCAGCTGAAACTGCCTGACCTTGTCAAGCTGAACGCCAACGAAAACCCCTACCCGCCTGCCCCCGGCGTGGCGGCGGCGGTGGCCGGAGCAGTGCCGGGGCTGCGGCTGTATTCCGATTTGACCGAAGCCGCGCTCTGCGCCGCCATTGCCCGCCACTGCGGCGTGCAGCCGGAAAATATTTTGTGCGGCAACGGCAGCGATGAAAACCTGCTGCTGGCGCTGCGCGCTTTCTGCGATGAAACCCACCCGCTGGCATTTGCCGATATCACCTACAGCTTTTACCCGGTTTTGTGCGATTTGTTGCACATTCCGCAGCATGTGATCCTGGTGGAGGAAGATTTCTCGCTGGATTTGAGCAAGTACCACGGCCTGAATGAGACCATCGTGATTGCCAACCCCAACGCCCCCACCACCCTGCTGCAGCCGGTGGCCGCCATTGAGGAAGTGGTGCGCACCAACCCCGACAGCATTGTGATTGTGGACGAGGCGTACATTGATTTTGCCGGGCCAAACGCCAGCTGCGTTCCGCTGACCAAGAAATATGACAATGTGATTGTGGTGCAGACCTTCTCCAAATCCCACAATCTGGCCGGTGCCCGCGTAGGCTTCTGCGTGGCAAACCCGGAGTTGATTGCCGATATGAACCGCATCAAGTTCAGCTACAGCCCATACAACGTCAATTCCCTCTCCCAGGCTGCCGCCGTGGCCGCCATGGAGGATGAGAATTACTTCCGTGATACGGTGGGCAAGATCTGCGCCACCCGCGCCGACACAATGACCAAGCTGCGGGAGCGCGGTTTTACCGGGCCGGATTCCGCCACCAACTTTTTGTTCGTTACCACCAGCCGCATGCCCTGCAAACAGATTTTTGAGCGCCTGCGGCAAAAAGGCGTGCTGATCCGCTATTTCAGCGCCCCGCGCCTTTCCGATTATCTGCGCATCACCATCGGTACCCCGGAACAGATGCAGCGATTCTTTGAGGAGCTGGATTTGATTTTGGGGTAAAGTGGCATGGGGACGGAATTACCAGACCGCAAAGGGAACCGGTTAAAGGGGTATGATTACAGTGCCCGCGGCGTGTATTTTGTTACCATATGCACCCAAAACCGTGTATGTAACCTTGGTTCAGTTGTAGGGGCCGATGCTCGCATCGGCCCGCATGACGGGCTCAACCCTGATGTGCATATTGAATTATCACCGCTGGGCCGCATTGCTGAACAGGCATTATTGCAAATGGATGGTTTGCTGCATTATGTAATTATGCCAAACCATATTCATTTTTTGGTGGGTATCCAACCCAAAGCGGACGGGAGGATGCAGGCATCGTCCCCTACAAATATTTCCCAGGTTGTCCGCATTTTCAAAGGGCGCGTTGCTCACAGGGCCGGGCATTCCGTATTCCAACGCTCTTTCTACGACCACATCATCCGCACTGAAAACGATTACTGGGCCATTGTGCAATAAAACCCACTCAAATGGGTTTTGGACCCACTGTATCAGGAGGGAACACCATGAACCTGTATGACAGAATTAAACCCGGCAAACGGCGGCGTGGCTGGGGCGGGGCGGTGTTCCTGGCGGCGGCCTGTGTGGTTCTGGTAATCTGCATTGGCACCATTGGCTGGGCGGCGCGTTACCACCAGCGCTACCGCAGGTTTTCCACCGATTTTGCCGCCAGTGTGGAAAACGCGGGCAAGATCGGCGCTGCGCTGACCCGCAACGGCGAAACCTCCTCCCTGGACCCGGATGCCAGCAGCCGGTTATGCCGGTTGATCTGCGCCGCCGGGGCGGGCAAAGTGCAGCCAAGCTGCCCGCAGGGGGAGCCGCTCACCGTCCGCTACCACAGCGGCGCGGTGCTGGACTTGTGGGAAGTGGAAATACCCGAAGAGACCGCCAAAAACCCCACCGGCGTTTTTGTGCGTTATACCTTTGCCGATGGAACGGTTTACCAATATGACACAGACCAGATCCAAATGAACGAGGTCCGGCTGGCCCTGGGGCTACATTAACCCCAGGTATTAAGAGGGGCGCTGCAACAGCAGCATACAAAAAGGGGGAACGTATATGATCGCAATTATTGATTACGGCGTGGGCAACTTGTTCAGTCTGGCTTCCAGCCTGGAAAGCCTGGGGCTGGAAACCAAAGTGACCCGCGACGCTGCCGCCATCCGCGCGGCGGACCACATCATTCTGCCCGGTGTGGGCGCGTTTGCCGATGCCATAGCCAAGCTGGAAGCCACCGGCCTGGTGCCCGTTATCAAGCAGGAAGTGGAGCACAAACCGCTTTTGGGCATCTGCCTGGGCATGCAGCTGCTGTTTGAAAAAAGCTATGAGTACGGCGAGCACACCGGCCTTGGCCTGATTCCCGGCGAAGTGTGCCCGCTGGCAGACGATTTGAAAGACCCCAGCCTGAAAGTGCCGCACATCGGCTGGAACCGGCTGGACATTGTGCCGGGGCGGGAAAACGACCCGCTGTTCAAGTACACCAAGCCCGGTGAGTATGTGTATTATGTGCACAGTTTTTACGCCAAAAACTGTGCCGCCAACACGCTGGCTGCCAGTGAGTACAGCATCCCGGTAACGGGCGCTGTGAAAAACGGCCTGGTATACGGCACGCAGTTCCACCCCGAAAAATCCGGCGATACCGGCCTGCGCATGCTGCGGGCCTTTGCAGAATTGTGAGGTGCAGCCATGAAGTTATATCCTGCCATTGATCTGCGCGGCGGGCAGGCCGTGCGCCTGTACCAGGGCGATTACGACCAGATGACCGTTTACAATGCAGACCCCGCCGCCCAGGCACGGGAGTTTATTGCCGCCGGGGCCAAGTACCTGCATGTGGTGGACTTGGACGGCGCCAAGGATGACACCACCGCCAACATGACCACCATTGCCGCCATTGCTAAGCAGGGCGGGCTGTTTATCGAGGTCGGCGGCGGCATCCGTGACGAAGCCCGCATTGAACAGTATCTTTCTCTCGGCGTGGGGCGCTGCATCCTGGGCACCATTGCCGTAAAGGATTTTGATTTTACCGCCCGCATGGCGCAGAAATACGGCCCCAAAATTGCCGTTGGCGTGGACATGCGCGATGGCCTTGTGGCTGTGAACGGCTGGAAAGAAGTCACCCCCGAACCGGGCGTTGCTTTCTGCCGTCGCTGTGCCGAAGCTGGCGTGCAGGCGATCATCGCCACCGATATTTCCCGCGACGGCACAATGCAGGGCACCAACATGGACCTGTACCGTGAGCTGTTGCAGATTTCCGGCCTGGAGATCACGGCATCCGGCGGCATTGCCCGCATGGAAGAGCTGGCGGAGCTGCAGGCCATGGGCTGCCACGCCGCAATTTTGGGCAAATCCATCTACACCGGCGCCATCGACCTCAAACAGGCTGTGGCACTGTATCAGGAATAAGGGGGCTGGGCGCATGATTACCAAACGCATTATCCCGTGCTTGGATGTAAAAGACGGCCGTGTGGTCAAGGGTGTCAACTTTGCCGGATTACAGGATATGGCCGACCCGGTCGAGATGGCCCGCTATTACAACGCGGCCGGGGCTGATGAGCTGGTGTTTTATGATATCACCGCCAGCGTGGAGGGCCGCACGATTTTTACCGATATTCTGCGCCGCGTTGCCAGCGAAATTTTTATCCCATTGACGGTCGGCGGCGGCATCGGCAGCCTGGAAGATTTTGACCGGGTGCTGAAATGCGGTGCCGACAAAGTAAGTGTCAACTCCGGTGCCATCAAGAACCCGGCCATTATTTCCGCCGCTGCCCAGCGTTACGGCAATCAGTGCGTGGTGCTTTCGGCGGACATCAAGCGGGTGGATGGCAAGTTCAAGCTGTTCACCAAAGGCGGGCGCGAAAACACCGGCATTGACGCGCTGGACTGGCTGGAGCATGGCGTGAAAAACGGCGCGGGCGAGCTGGTTGTCAACTCGATTGACACGGACGGCGTAAAGAACGGCTTTGACCTGGAGCTGCTGGATGCCGTGGCCCAGCGCTGTGCTGTGCCCATCATCGCTTCCGGCGGTGCTGGCAAGATGAATGACTTCAAGGAGCTGTTCTTGAACCACCCCCGCGTGGACGCCGGGCTGGCAGCCTCCATCTTCCACACGAAGCAGGTGGATATCCGCGATTTGAAGCTTTACCTGCGTGAAAACGGCGTAGAGATGCGGGTATAACAGGCAAAAGCAGCCCATATAATTGGGGCTTGCCAAACAATGCAAAACACGCTAAACTATACTTATAGTTTTTTACTGAGAATGGGGAAACTTTTGGGAATCCGGCTGTGCGGTTCGCATGAATCTGCGGCCCGGCAGAGTGTACCCAGCCTTTCGCCGTTTTAGATAAGGAGTTCGCCATGGAAATCACCGAAAATTCCAAAACTCTGAAATTTGATGCCAACGGCCTGATTCCGGCCATTGTGCAGGATCACTACACCAAAGAGGTTCTGACCCTGGCTTATATGAACGCCGAAACCCTGGCTTTGACGATTGCCGAGGGCCGCACGGTGTTCTGGTCCCGCAGCCGCCAGGAGATCTGGCGCAAGGGCGAAACCAGCGGCAATGTGCAGCGCGTGGTTTCCATCACTGCAGACTGCGATAAGGACGCTTTGGTCGTGGATGTCATCAAGAGCGGCCCCGCCTGCCACACCGGCGCGGAAAGCTGCTTCTTTAACCCGGTCTATGTTTCCGATGAGCTGAAGCAGTTCACCTGGCAGGGGCTGTATGAGCTGATCGAAGGCCGTAAGACCAACCCCAAAGAGGGCAGCTACACCACCTACCTGTTTGACAAGGGTCTGGAAAAGATTCTGAAAAAGGTCGGCGAGGAATCCACCGAAGTGATCATTGCAGGCAGCAAGCGCGACAAAGAGGAAACCGTTTACGAGATCAGCGACCTTGCCTACCATGTGATGGTTTTGATGATTGAACTTGGCATTTCCGTAGAAGACATCACCAAAGAGCTGGAAAAGCGCCATGTTATTGACCATAAAGTGAAACAGGAGAGGATGCAGTAATGGCTAAGGAATATCTGCTCAGTTCGGTTCATGTTCACACCAAGCTGTGTGACGGCAAAAACACCCCGGAGGAGCTTGCCCTGAGCGCCTGGAAAGCCGGGCTGAAAACGCTGGGCTTCTCTGGCCACAGCCACACCCCGCACGACATTGAGTATTGCATGACCAATGCACGCACCCAGCTGTACCGCGCCCAGGTAGCCAAGCTGAAAGAGCGCTATGCCGGCAAGCTGGACATTTTGTGCGGCCTGGAATGGGATCTGTACAGCGATGACGACCCGGCTGCCTATGATTACTGGATCGGCAGCGCCCATTATGTCAAGGGCCCCAAGACCGGCAAATATTACGAGATTGACTGGCGCGAAGCGGACCTGGCTGCCTGCATCCAAGACGACTTTGACGGCGACGGCCTTGCTGTGGTGGAAACGTATTTTGCCAACGTAGCCGCAGTTGCCGCCAAAAAGCCCACCATCCTGGGTCATTTTGACCTGATCAAAAAGGTGAACGGCAGCGGTAAGTTTTTTGATGAATCCGACCCGCGCTACACCGCCGCTGCCCACAAGGCACTGGAAGCCGCTGCACAGGCTGGCTGCGTGCTGGAAGTGAATACCAGCTCGGTTTATCGCGGCTTCCGCGAGGATTACTTTCCCTCCCCGGCCATCCTGAAAGATTGGCTGACCATGGGCGGCAATGTGACCATTACCGCCGATGCCCACGAAGCCAAGGCCCTGACCTTTGGCTTTGAGGAAGCCGCCGCACAGCTGAAGGAACTGGGCTATACCCGTGTTCTGGTGCTGGGCAAGGACGGTTTTGCCCCCTGTGAGCTGTAAAACGCAAAACACACCGCATTTTGCCGGGTGCGCACTTGCCGCACCCGGCTTTTGCTGTTATAATGGGAAAAAGCGTTTTTTCGGGAAAGTCGGAAAGCCATATAAGACGTTAGATCCATTGAAATGTGCGGTATAATTATTGCCCATCCGGGGCGTCGGGGACGCCGCCCCTACAAGTAATTTGTGGATTAGTCACATATTTTCAATGTTCAATCCGACCTAAGTTCCGGCGGGGTCAGTGACCCCGCCCTACACATAAATTTATCATTCATTTCAATTTCTAATTCCTAAGGCAACACCGCACAATTCCCGCCTTGCGGCTTAAGCACCGCTCCGGCAGCT
>ERZ773252.1869-NODE-1869-length-19483-cov-3.945337_pt1 | contig 19483 bp, 14 predicted proteins | sample MGYA00580517_ERZ773252 | MGnify/ENA primary metagenome ERZ773252 (study PRJEB29015, sample SAMEA2737766) | human gut metagenome | biome: human gut; feature: human-associated habitat; material: faeces | place: China | collected 2012 ...
AATTATCTCCTACAATAATTGTATTTTTATATGGTAATTCAAATTTATATATTTTTTCTATTATTGCATCAATCTGTTTCATTCCAAATTGCATAGACAACCTTCCACCTTTTATCCATACTATCCATTTTAACAGTTCCCTGTCTTACAACAGATTTGTATTCTGAATCATCAAGGATTTTGTTACATATTTTATCAGTTATTATTTTATTTATATGCATTTTTTCAAATGCCACAAAAAAACTCTCTAACAAAGTAACTCCAGCTACTCTTCTTGAAATATCAAACAATTTAAAAAATTTCTCTAAACTACATTTATATTCTTCTATTTCTGAGGTTGTAAACTTTACAACTTCTTCCGAAAAACGATCCAATAATTCTGTATAAGAGCCCTTATATTCTTCAATATAAAATTCAAAATCTAATAAGGTTTTTCTTTTTTTCACATATTTTTTTAAAGCACAAAACCTAAGTAATGCTTCTAAATCATCTTCTTTTGCATTTTCTCTTCCCCATATTTTTCTCCAGAGTTTATTATCTTCATTAATCATCCGCAACATATCATAAAATTCACACATATATATTCCATTTCTTTGCTCCTGATTTGAAAGTAATGTTCCACCTTTGTTTAAATTAGAAAAAATTTGTCGCAATACTTGTGTTTTTCTTTTTTCGTCATCAATTTTAATTTCTATTACGGTTATAGTAGTATAATCTATTTTTCTTTTTAGTTCTTTTGATAACTTATCATAATCAACATTAATATCTTTCTGATTTTCCTCTTCTAATTGAATATGCAATTCTTTCAACTTAAATTGATTTAATAAAGCCTCTTTAAATGTCTTTCCTTCTAAATCAATTTTAGAAAAATCTATACAACTGTTTTTCTTATTATTTAAATAATATCCTATATAGTAGAAAAACAAACTCATTATCCTCTGCTGTCCATCTAATATTTCTAACTGATTTGATTCATTCCTGTATGTATAAATAGGTGGAATAGGCAAACCATATATTAAAGATTTAACCAAAGAAACCACCTGTTCTTTTGTCCAACGATACTTTCTCTGATATTTTGGAATTACATACAAATTCTCATTTACCCCATCAACCAAAGTTCTAAATCCTATATCAGTCTTATATTGTTGAATAGATACTCCAAACAAATCATCTTTTGACATAATATACACTTTCTCCTTATCTAGTTGTTAAATCATATCCACTATATTTTATTATAACCACTCTTTATTATGTTAGCAACAAATAGATATTGTTGTTTTATTCATTCACCCTATATTCCTCTCACGAAAATTCTATTCTTATCATAACAATAGCTACGACCGCTGCAAGTCCGTCCGCTATCGGTCCTGCATACATTATTCCGTCTATTCCCATGATAAGCAGCAGTACATTGGAAAAATATGCGTAAATCCTTAAATTTAACTCGGATTTACGCATATCGCTACTCAGTTATTTTACTTTTATCTATCAAATTTCCCCAGTATGCATAGACACCAGTTATTTTTCAAGCTGTCCTCTTTACTCCAGATATCATTCCAAATATTCCTGATAATGTTCCTTGCTCGACAGCTACCATAACAAACGCTATCGCAACTGCCACAAGTCCAAACCATGAAGACTTTATTCCGAATACCTGATTTACAAAAAACTCACAGGCAACTCCAAAATGGTATGTTATAAGTACGCTTCCGTAAAATTTGGCTTTATGACTAAATTTTTTGTCATGGCTGCAAATATATTCAACTCCTGCCATAGTAAACTGCTTGAGGTTGTTTGTTGAAAATATCGTCGAACAGTTATATCCGTAAACTCCCGAAAATGAAGTCCACTGGACTGCCGCCGCAAAAAATATCGGATACAGTGATACAATTATGTCCATATCTTTAGGAAAAAATCCAAGCATTATAAATGCAAGTGCATCGACTACGACAGCAAGGTAGTGAACATTTATCTTTGTAATCTTTTGCCATATAACAACAAGTGTCACACCTGCCATATATAGAAACACACCGCCAAGCCTTATAAAGAGGTCTAAAAAATCTGTCCCTACTATACTCATAGCTACATGGATAAGATTTGATGTCTGTGCGTTGCCAAATACATCTGCCCTGTTTAAAAGTGCATATGCTCCGATATAACCTCCTATAAAAGCCATTGTACAATGTAATTTTTTACGAAAATCGTCTGATACTTCACTCTCACTGTTCATCTCTCTGCCTCGATTCTATACTCCTGATGCCTGGTTAAAGCGTTCATTTGTGCAGGCACAATCACATTTTGGACTTTTAACACTTACATCATATATTGATTTTTTGTTTAATTTGAACAAAAAATATATTAAAATTAAGTATTTATTTGCTTTCACTTCATAAAATTAAGCGAATATATTATAGCAGAGCATTTTTTTAATGTCAAACCAATGCACACACTTTGAAATTTTCCCGTAACAGTTCAGCCAAAAACTTTCATCTGTTTTTCTTTTTTCTCTCACGCAGTTCCTTAAAAAAATTTTTCATCATAATCTGGCACTCCTCCTGTAAAACACCATCAACAGAGTCTACCTGATGATTAAATTCTTTTATCTGAAACATATTTAAGATACTGCCTGCACATCCTGCTTTTGGATTCATGGCTCCTATCACTACTTTTGGAATCCTCGCCTGCACGATAGCTCCTGCACACATTGGACACGGCTCTAATGTCACATACATCGTGCACTCCTCAAGCCTCCAGTCTCCCAAAGCCTTACTTGCTTTTTTGATTGCGGAAATCTCCGCATGACCCAGAGTGCTGTGAAGCTTATTTCGTTTATTATAACCTCTGGCAATTATCTTATCATCATGTACGATAACGCAGCCAATCGGAACTTCATCTATCAACGCAGCTTTTTTTGCCTGCTTCAGAGCCTCTTTCATATATTTTTCATCATTACTCACTTTTCTTTATTCCCTATCCTGCCTATTATTCTATAACGGTTTTATCAAAAATAACTATTACTTCTTTTTTACTAAACTTGATTTAACAGCCTATTTCCTGTCTCTCTTGTAGAAAAACGCATATTGCTGGTAAACTCCTGCATATCTGTCACTCATCCACGCAGGCTTCACTCCGTCGTACTCCTCGTCTATTATCTTTTTCATCCACACATCTATAGGACACGCATCAAGGTGATGAAGTCCGAAAAGACTTATGCAGTTTGCAACTTTCTTTCCTATTCCTTTATGTTCCATAAGCATTTTCATACTATGCTCATAATCACACTTTCGCAATCGTTCAAAAAAGTCCGTATTTTCATGCTCATACTGACACATAAGCCATATATATTCATCACGATAGCCAAGACCAAGCTCACTAAGACTCTCCCTGCCACCGTTTTTCTCAATGTCAGCAAGATGCGGAAATCCGTATATCACATTTTCATTCTGCTTTATATCATTTGTCGTTTTATCGGCACATAATTCTTTTTTACTTTGTCCTGCCTCTTCCTTGACATTTTTACTCACATTATTTTTAATACTTTTATCTGCATTTTCCCTCATTGGCTGACACTCTGTTTCTTTGCACACTACTGCCTTGTATCTGTCGCAGACTGCTTCTATGCCCTTTTTGATGCGTGGGATATTATTATTTTGTGAAATTATGTAAGAAATTATCATCTCCCACAATTCCTGATTTAATATCCTGATACCACTTCCATAAGCCGCCGCTTCTTTTAAAAATGTATCATTGTCGTCTATGGCATCGATTATCCTGCCATAGTCAACTTTCATATCAAAATAATGTTCCCATATTTTTTTATATTCTTCCCCGGTGCATGAAAATTCAAATTTCTCCCCGGATTGTGCCACCGTCACCTGATGGTCATAGGCAGGGATAAGATATTTTCCCTCATCGAGTTTTCTCCATCTGAAACACTGTCCTGAGTCTGCTATCTGCTCCAGATTAAAATTTTTAATATTTATTATCATAAGAATCTTCCAGCCTTATATCTGTATTGTAGTCATTCTTTATATTTTCAATAGCCGCATCCGGCATAACAGAATTTATCATAGAACTACTGCTTCTGTATCCATATGCATTATTTCTCATTGAGAAATCCGAACCGCCGTTTCCATCTTTTAACTTGAACCTTGAAAGTGCAATTTCAAGTCCTCTTGCCTGACCCGACAATTCTTCACTTGCAGATGCACATTCCTCACTTGTAGCTGAATTTGTCTGTACCACCTGGGATACCTGTGTAAGTGCATCGTCTATCTGTGAAGTAGCTGATGCCTGTTCATTGGATGCATCTGAAATATTAGCACTAAGTCCGTTTATCTTGTCTATCATTTCTGATATGACACCAAGTGCTTTTGCCGTATCCTCAACAAGTCCTGAACCATGTTTTACTTTTGCTATTGAATCCTCTATCATATCTGCCGTCTGTTTAGATGCCGCGGCGGAACGACCTGCAAGATTTCTAACCTCCTCCGCCACTACTGCAAAACCTTTTCCCTGTTCACCTGCTCGTGCAGCTTCAACAGTCGCATTTAAGGCAAGAATATTTGTGTTAAATGCAATATCATCTATTACTTTGATAATCTTCTGTATGTTTTCTGATGATTCATTTATCTCGTTCATAGCCTGAATCATCTCACGCATACATCTGTTACTCTCATCCGCATCACTCTTGGCATGGACAACAATATCATTTACTTCTGCCGCTTTCTGTGCATTGTCCTTTGTCTTATTTGCAATATCTGTTATAGAGGCAGAAATTTCCTGTATGGCACTTGCCTGTTCTGATGAGCCTTGTGCAAGCGTCTGACTCGCCGCAGCTATCTGTTCTGAACCTGTCGTTATCTGATTTGCCGCATTTCTTATCTTTGAAAATGCCATATTGTTGTCAGCAATAAGTTTTACTATCGCATTTCCGACTATATCATTTTCTGATTTTGGCTGATATGATACCGTCATATCTCCATCTGATATAAGTTTTAAAGTATCAGCCTGATTTTTCAGATTATCAACCATAGCCTGAAATCCGTCAACAAGGGCTCCAACTTCATTATCAATCTTAGAAGGTGTTATATCAACATCTACTTCACCTGCCGATACTTTCTTTGCAACACCGGCAAGTTCAACAAGCGGATTGCGTATTGTAGTCATTATAAACCAAAATGCAACAAACGCATTAGCAAGTGCAATAATCATTATAAATGCAACAAAATAATCACCTTTTTTATTCTGTGCTATGACATAATCCTGCTTTTTCTGTGCATATTTATCTATTTCATTTATAAGCTTTTTAATATTTTCCTCCGCCTTATCTGCACTCTTAACTCCATTGTCTTTCAAGTAATTCCTTGCATCCTGTATTTTTCCGGCATCAAAATATTCAAGGCACTTATCTACATCTGAAAAATAATCATCTATATTAGTTTTTACTTTTTCACACAAAGTCTTTGTAGCAGAATCCTTAAGGTCGCCTTTTACCTCATCCATATAGTCATTTACGGTATTTTTGGCTTCACTGATATTACTTTTTGATGCTTCTATATTTTCATTATCACCAACATACATATACATTACATTTCTAAGCTGGACTTTGACTTTCTGAAACTGTGCAAATCCAATTGCCGCTTCACCCTGCGTCTTTCCATAATTCTCATAGAGTTCTGTCTCCGTCTCAACTGAATTGTTTCTCATAAGATAGCCACACGCTCCGACAATAAACATACTTAACATCATAAGTCCAAGTGTCATGATAAGCTGTGCTCCAACCGTCATCTTGCTCTTTTTCTTCATATTAATCCTCATTTCTGCACACGTTTTTTTGTGCATATCAAGTTTGTGTCAAGTGTGCGCAGACACAAATCTTGTGTGTGAAAAATCTTGCATATATGGATTTTTCACGCTAAGTATTCCTCCAATTCTTTTGTTACCGTTCATATAACAGGTGACTGCAACATCATATTCCCCTTGCAATACACTAATAAACTAACAATAGTCAATAAAACTCCATTGTGCATCAAAAACATACACATAAGTATGATAACACAAAACAAATCAGCCGTACATTTTTTCTTCTGATATATAGCATTTAATTTCACCTTTTGCTACTATATATTAAATGTGTGTGAAACTATCATTATATGATGCAAGGGACAAAAGCATATAGCAATGAAGCAATCCGTGACATTAGTTAGGACAAAATACCTTTTGACCCAAACATCATATTATTGAATCAGACAACATAAAAATATTTTCACACAAATAAACTTTTAAGAGGCAAGCCATGAAAATACTTATATACCGCTGGAATTCATACAATCAGAATGATATTGAAAGTGCATTTAAAGATGCCGGCTGCGTTTGCGATATTTTTAATGAAAAAATATCAAACTATGAAAACGACCCGTTATTCTGTGAAAAACTTTATACCATACTTAAAAAAGGAAACTATGATTTCTGCTTTTCCATTAATTTTTTCCCGCTTATATCAGAAGTATGTCATGACACCGACACCCTCTATGTAAGCTGGAACTGTGATGCACCTTTGCTTGCAATGTATCACCGAAATGTATTTTTTGATACAAATATCATTTTTGAATTTGACTATAACAATTTAATTGAATTTAAAAATATGGGTGTTACAAATATATATTATCTTCCACTTGCGGCAAATGTAAAGAGATATGACCAACTACTGACTAAAAATAATCCATTTACCGAACCGCTATTACCAAAATCCACTGATACTCTACATGAATATACAGAGACTGACTCTGCCACTTACCCTGTGCAGAATTTTTCTAAACCGGCACAACCTTTAACTGAATATGACATATCTTTTGTAGGCAGTCTGTATGAAAAAAATTCGTATGATAAAATTCAGTCAGACCTCCCCGATTATCTTACGGGCTATCTTGACGGAGCTATTTTTGCACAGACTCAGGTTTCAGGTGGAAATATCTTAGAAAATCTCCTGACACCTGAAATTTGTTCCATGATAGAAGAAATCACGGATTACCAAAAAAGTGATGACTCATTCGTGACAACAAAAAAACTGTTTTCAACAACGGTTCTTGGCTTTAAGGCGGCATCTGTCACCAGAACAAACAACCTTAACAAACTTTCCAAAAATTTTATACATAAAGTGCACCTTTTCACCGACAGCGAAACTTCCACGCTCCCGCTTATAACCGCACATCCGAGAGTAGATTACCTTACTGAAATGCCATTTATATTTAACAAAAGCAAAATAAATATAAATATGACAATCCCTAATATCTCCTCAGGACTGTCATTGCGTGTATGGGATATAATCGGCTGTCACGGACTTTTAATGACCGACTTCAGACCCGAACTTTTAAATTTCTTCAGACCGGACGAAGATATAGTGATATATGAGGACAGCAACGAGCTTATCGACAAAACTTCGTTTTACCTGAAACACGATGAATTGAGAAACAAAGTCACTGACAATGCATATAAAAAAGTATCTGTCCTGCACACGACCGAAATCAGGATAAGCGAAATCATAAAAACAGTTAAACATACACGGTAAAATCTCATTCTCGTAAATGAAAACTTGTATATCTTTACAAAATGGGCTATCATATCTCTAACAGTTATTTTTTATAGAATATACTGGAATAAAGTGCAAAAAAACTATATATACAGTTTTTTTCACACATGATTTATGCTTTGCACAAACTTGCTATGCACAAAAAACTGTGCAGGAAATGAGGGATATAGTATGACAGAAAATAAAATTATTTTAGAAGAAAACAAGAATTATTATGAGCGTTTCAGCCTTGCTGTTGAACGAATCCGCATGATACACACTGAACTTTGGGACCAAAGTGTCACTCTTGCCGATAAACATCTAAACAGTTATTTTATAAAAACATCTTATTTTGCATTACAATTAAACGAAATATACAACCTTTCAAAAAACAATATATTAAAAACACTTACTGAGTCTGAATTGTTTCATCTCAATCAGGGGCTCTATGAAGATATTGACCCTGCAAAGTATGAGACAAGTTACACCAACCCCGCATATGCGGTTAAACGCTTTGGTGCCGAGACCGGTCTATATCTCAGTGCTCTCTATGCAGAGCTTCACAGCAATATTCCTAATGCTATCGAAGAACGGCTTTTTAATCTTACAACTATATTTGAGCTTTTTATTGAGATATACAATCTTTTTGAGGACTCTGACTGCAAACCGGAACAGATAAGGTCTGCACTTTATTATTATTTCTTTGATTATAGTGATGTTACCATCAAGGCAGGTCTTAACGATATGCTCAACCCTGAAATGTCTTTTATCAAAGATATAATAATGAATGAAAATCTTGAGGACCTGAGATACCTCTATTTTTCAGGTGAATATGTCACTGACAATGAGGTAAAGACCGCAAAATATTTAAACAGCCTGCCTCAGGAAAAAATCGACTCTATAGCTCATACTTTTACACAGGGTATCATCAAAGGCTACAAAGTCTACAACATGGATATGTCAGGCAAGAAAACAGTCAATATCAGATACCCGCTCGGCTTTGAGCGTATCATAAAGTCTGCTGTTTTACAGTTTAGGGAAAATGGTCTTGAACCGGTTATCTACAGGGCTTCATTTGCGATAGGTTCACGCACCTCAATGTATAAAGTCGGTTTTCACGGTGCATCGGCAAACAAACAGTTTGAGTACGACCACCGCAACGACCTCGCACTTATATTTGATAAAGGTTATGCCGACAGACAGCTCTCTGAATATAAACTTGCCTATGAGTCAATGAAAGATGCAGCCGCAGAATTTGCCGGTCCTGCACTTATCGAAAGTTTTGGTGAGAAACCTTTTGCACCTGTTGAAAAGGACTGCCTGCCAAAATACAGTGACAAGCACCAAAAGCAGCTTATCGCTTTCCGTTCTGAAAAAGGTATGCTCACAAACAATTATATACCACAGGATAAGATAAGCTTTACTATCATTGCTTTCCCTGTTCCTGACATAGGCAGAAAGTTTGAAAAAATCTTTGAGGAAACAGTAAAGGTAAATACTCTCGACTCAGATAAATACGAAAAGATACAAACAAATATAATCAATGCTCTTGATAAAGGGGATTATGTTACTGTTACAGGCCGTGGCAATAACCACACTGACATGAAGATAAATCTCGTAAAGAAAACTACTCCAGAAAAACAGACTGTTTTTGAGAACTGTCTTGATGATGTAAATATCCCTCTCGGTGAAGTCTTTACTTCCCCGGAATTAAAGGGTACTGAGGGTGTTCTTCATGTAACTGAGGTTTACCTTGACAATCTGAAATATAAGGACCTTGAACTTAAATTTAAAGACGGTTGTGTTACTGATTATACCTGCAAAAACTTTGAAAATGAGGAAGAAAACAAAAAATATATACATGAGAATGTTCTCTACAGACATGATACACTTCCTATCGGCGAATTTGCAATCGGCACAAACACAACTGCATATATGATGGGATTAAAATATAATATCTCAGGTCTGCTCCCTATCCTTATCGCAGAAAAGACCGGTCCTCACTTTGCAGTCGGTGACACCTGTTTTTCACATGAAGAAGACCTTGTGACTTACAATCCCGACGGTAAGCAAATGGTCGCTAAGGAAAATGATTTTTCTAAACTTAGAAACAGCGAACCTGAAAAAGCTTACTTTAACTGCCACACTGATATAACTATTCCTTATTCTGAACTGGGGGATATTGTGGTGCATACTGAAAATGATGAAGAAATCACTATAATCAAAAACGGAAGATTTGTGCTTGCGGGAACTGAGGCACTCAATGAGGTTTTTGAGGATTAACCAACGGACGCAGGAAAGGGAATTATTATCAGACCTCATGGGCGCTCCCGCTCCATTCGGTCACGATAATAATTCCCTTTCCTGCTGTGTTTTGGATGTCGTTACAATGTGAAAAAAGCAGGATTGAAATTCAATCCCGCCTTTTTGTTATCTTACTGATTATGATTTGTGATTATTTTACTTTCACATTTTTTACTACACTGTATGTTCCTGTTGTCTTGCCTGATACAGCCTGCACTCTTACATAATATTTCTTATTTGATTTAAGTTTCTTGATTGTAAGGCTTGTGCTCTTTGTTGTTTTTGTTGTTACTTTTTTCTTGAATTTCTTATCTGTTGATACCTGTACTTTGTATGATTTTGCATTTTTTACTTTTGCAATTTTTACAGTGAGCTGTTTTTTGCCTGCTGTAAGTTTTGTTATTTTTGCTTTGGCAAGTTTTGCTGCTGTTGTTTTATTTTCTTTTGGAAGTGTATATTTTGCGTCATCTGATGCTGTGTATGCCACTTTTTCTACCGGAAGCATAAGTTCACTTTTTTCTGATGCTCTTACTGCTGCATTAAGTCCTCTGAGAAGCTGTTCCGGCTGGAATGCCATAAGTTTCTCATCTACAGTATTGTTGTCTGTATCTACAAATCCGAGTGCATCATCGTAAAGTGTCACACCGTTTTTGATGAGGTCTGTTCCGTTTTCTTCTACTGCCACATCAATGTTAAATAATCCTGCTGTTATCATTATCTGAGCAGTTGTCCAAGCATTGCTTGCTGAGTATGAATCTCCATATTTTCCGTCTGCTCCCTGCATATTATAAATAAGACTAAGTACCTTATCGCAAGCTTTCTTTACTGCCTCTTTATCTACACCTGCCTCGTCTTTTGTCTCATATGCATAGAGTGGCTGAATCTGCATTACCGCACTGTCAAGGCTGTTCCACTCAAGTGATGTTTTAATCTGGCTGTCAACATCAGATACGGTCTTGTTTACAAGTTCTGCTCTTGTAAGATAGTTGTCTCCTGTCTTTAACTCATAGTTCTTTGAGTCAATTGCCATAAGTATCATTGTCTCTCTGCTGTAGATGCTTGATGCTTCGTAAATGCTCTTATCAGCAAGTTTTTCTATAAGATTAAATCCGTTTACATCTGATGCGTCTTTTCCAAGTGCCGTTACACAAAGTGCTATCTTAGCATATGTCTGGCTTGCTGCACCGTCTTTTAATATGCTTCCCTGTGATACATATTTTTTGTTTGTATCATCATAGAATTTACCTGTCGTTTTCTTTATTGCACCAAGCTGTGCCTTTACTTTTGCATAAACTGCATCGTAAAATTTGTCTGCCTTAAAACCTGCTCTTGCAAGTGAGAATACTGTATAAAGTCCTGATGAATCTTCTACACCCGGTACATATTTTCCACTCTTAAATGTAGTATCATAAATCTTCTGTGCAAGTACATCCTGGGCTTTTTTCGCTTTTTCTGAATATACCGAATATCCTGCAGGATTTTTTGAAGCATCATCATTGAAGCATGATGCACTTGTATTGTAGTTATTATAGCTGTAGATAAGACTTATCTTGTCGTTATTGTTTACTTTCTGGCTGCTGATTCCAAGATTTGCATACTGGCCGTTTACAAAAAAGCCCCAATAATACCAATCGTTTCCGACATTATACATATCAAGGTCTGCTATTGAATCAAGGCTGTCACCCCATGATGAAGATGAAATCTTATAGTTATCCTTGTATGCTGATTTGTCAAGTGCTGTTTTAATAGCATCTTCTGCTACCGCACCCTCATCAAGCTGAATGGCTGTTTTGCTTACTGCTACTGCCGAGCCTGATGCATTCTTTCCTTCTGCTGCCACATAGACAACAATCTTTTCCTTTTCGTCTGCATTTGTTTTTACGCTTGTCATTCCAAACGCCGTTGTAAATGCCATTACTGCTGATAATGCAATGCTTATCGCTTTTTTGTTCCTCATCTTTTTACCTCCATAAATATGTTTTTTACATACGGTATATCCCGTATTTTATCTGAACCCTTTCTATTTTTTTAAGGAATGGTTCTCCTATTAAAAATACACATAATGCCGCTGTTGCCGCGTGCATTATATCATATGGCACTCCCGTTATATAAAGTGCCTTCAATACGGCAAGGTTTATCCCTGTACCTTTTGTATATGAACTTTGCATTATAAGTGCCGCAAAATTCATTATGCCTCCATATATTATAAATATCACTAAAAATGTAAATACTGCCATAACTATACTGTCTGTTTTAAGTCTTTTCCGCAGCAAAAGACCGCCTGTTATAAGTCCTGCAAGACCAAATATATAAAGCATTATGCCTTTTGTGTCTGCCATATCCCTGCCGGTAAACACTACAAAGAGATACCCCGTCACTTCAAACAATATTACACTCGCGATTAATGTTATAAACGAGCTGTTGTTTTTTAAATCTTTCTTTCCTCTTAAGTCATATCTCACAAATACAACTCCGCTTATAAAACCTATAAGACCCCATGATACCATCTGCCACGGTGTCCACGGCCCCTGGCCGTCAAAAAAATTGCATATAAATCTCCCAAGTGCACCCGTCAGAAATCCGGCTTCAGGTCCTAACGCTATTCCCGATAAAACTACCACCGCACTTCCACCATGCAGTGGAATTGTATGTGCACATAAGAGATTAAATGACACACAGAAAGATACCATCATCGCAAAAAGAACTATCTCCCTTGCCCTTATTGCCTTGTATTCGAAACTTACAAAGAACGGCAGCATAACTGCTACAAGCATAAACATACTTATAAACAGATAATGTTTCTGTCTTAATACATAACTGGATATATAAAGCAAAGTCGGTATCAGGATTATTATTACAAGCCATACGGATATTTTTCTTTTTAATATGTTCTTTTTTATCTTTTCCTCATCATAATTTCTGCGACTTACATATTTATTTCTCAAATAATTCCACCGCCTGTCTGTAATTTACCGGTAAACATATCCGTTTACTCTCCATCTGCCGCACATCTGTTTTTTTGTAAATCTTATTTCGGTTTATATCTGACTTTCTGTCATCCGTCACAAATCCATACAAATCTGCCTGCTCATCATAAATATCTGAAAACATCCTGCATATGTCTGTCGTATAAAAATAATTCTGCCTGAAAAACTCTTCCGCCGTCTGCATTTTTGTAAGTTCCCCATCAAATAAAAGCCCACATTCATCTGCATTTTCCGCACAGAAATCAATATCATGCGACACAATCACAACGGCAATCCCTGCTCTTTTCATTTCATCAAACATCACGGCAAGCTTTTTCTTAAACTCCCCGTCAATTCCCTTTGTCGGCTCATCAAGCATCAAAACATCAGGTTTTAGCAGCAATACTTTTCCTATTGCAAGTCTCTGCTGCTGTCCAACACTTAAATCAAACGGATGCGAGTCTTTTTTTTGTGACAACTCCATTTTTTCAAGCATTTCTTTTATATTATTGTCAACAAACTGTGCTCCCTCATATAAATCCCTGTGACTTTTAAATACTTCCATCAGTTCATCATAAACACTTATCTCAGTAAATACGGTCTGCGGATTTTGCGGCAGATATACACTTCTTAAATCTTTTAGCTTTTTAATCCTGCCGCCTTTCTTTTTGTAAATGCCTGCAAGTATTTTTAATGCTGTTGTCTTTCCAGAACCGTTTCCGCCCATAACCGCATAAATTTTTCCACCTGTTATGTCTATCGAAAAATCCTTTAAAATCTCATTTTTTCCGTATGAAAAACTTAAATTTTCTGCTGATATTAATATATCTTTTATTTTTCTGTCATTTTCAGACTTTTTATGCGGTCTGATACCGTCCTGTTCAAATTTGTTTTTTACCACCGCCTCAGCTTTAGGGTTTACCGCAGTATTATTCATACATTCCCTATCGTCTGTCATTTCTTTTTCAGATATTTTATTGTGAGCATTTATTTTAACAAATATGTCGTTTTTTATGTCCTCTATCCACAATTTTGCTTCTCTTATCGTCAATGGCAGTTTTCCCATTTTACCATACTCACTCCAAAGTTTCATATAACCCGGAAGTGCTTCATAGACCTTGCTGGATTTTTCTTTCATTTGATGCACTATCGTTCTCACATCATCAAATCCGATAACTCTTGTGTCTTTCATTAGCATGACACGGTCTGCCATGTGAATAACTTCATGTACTCTCTGCTCACATATGAGTATCGTCACACCAAAATCCCTGTTCAATCTGAATATGTTCTGCAAAAATCTCTCACTTGCAACGGGATCAAGCTGCGATGTAGGTTCATCGAGTATCAGTATTTTGGGATGCATTACCATAACGGACGCAAGATTTAATATCTGTTTCTGACCTCCCGACAATTCATCAGTCTTTTTTTCATACCAGCCGCTTATCCCAAGATACTCTGACATTTCAGCAATCCGTCTGTACATTGTTTTCCTGTCAAATGAAAGACTCTCAAGTCCAAAGGCAAGCTCATGCCAGACCTTGTCCGTCACTATCTGTCCGTCAGGGCTTTGCCCGACATATCCTATCAATGCGGCACTCTCCCGGTCGTCCATAAACTCTATGTCTTTCCCGTCAAAATACATTTTTCCGCTGCCATGCCCTGTCGGTATCTGATTTTTCTTTGCGTGCCTTAACAGCGTAGTCTTGCCACAGCCTGAGTCCCCACAGAGCAAAACAAACTCGCCTTTTTTTATCTCGAAAGAGATATCTGTTATTGCATTTTGGGACTGATTGGGGTATCTGAATGAGACATTATCAAATTTAAGCATTGTGACCTCCTTTCCTAGTTTATAAACTCTAGGCAATTGCGAAACTCATTACATATTGTTAAATTTTGTGCAGCATATATGTTGCGATAGTTTCACAAGCATATATTTTTTACTTTAAAATTTACATTCATCTTATATCATATAAGTGCTGCACACATATATATACACTGGAATATGACCGCTGATACTGCCACCGCATCTGCTTTTTTTATTTCAATTTCAGGAAAGTAGTATGTTTCAAATCTTCCCGTGCACAATGTGTATATTATCAATACAGATATGGCTATAAATGCAATCATGAATATTATATCCCTCTTTTTTATCCTAAATCTGTGGTAACTGCTTCTTCTGCCTGTTCCGTATCCTCTTGATTCCATTGATACAGATGTGTCTATGGAGTTTTCAAGACTCCACGATATGAGAATTGACAATTCTTTTGTGAATTGCTTTGCTTTGGGTATCATCCCCGTATTTTGTGTACATAACATTCCTATCTGTGCTTCATGTATCTCCCGCCATCTTTTTATCATCATCGGTATGAAACGCAGCACCATTGAGATTACAAGTGAAATTTTAGGTGATATTTTTCCTGTTATATATAGTATTTTTTCTGAGTCTGTCATGCATCCTGCCGTTACAAACCACAGTGACACCGCCATGAGCATTATTGTCATAAAAAATCCATATATGATATTTTCCAATGTTACTGCCATATCGTTTACATAAAACAGAGGCGTTACTCCGTTGTGATTAAAAATTGGAAGTATTATCACTGAAAATAACATTATCGGAACAAATAACATTGCTGTCATTTTTAGTGCTCCTGTTCCTTTATGTCTTAATGCTCCAAGAAGTGCCATCACAAACGACACTGTTATTATCACGGGATTTAGTGTAAACATTGTCATTATAAGCAGCATGATAAAATAAAACATACTTACTGCCGGGTGCAATTCTCTTAACAATCCTTTTTTCACTATACTAATCCTCATTTCTGCATATGTTTTTTATAAAATTTGTGTCAAGTGTACACATATACAAATCTTGAATGTAAAAAATCTATATATTATCAACTTCCCGCCCTGCCGCTGCAGGTGTAAGTCCATTCTATATGCTCTCCACCTTTCAGTTTATAAGCCGATGACCCTACATTTGGCGTAACTCCATCAACAAGATAAAGCCAGCCGCTCATATCACCTGCCATCTTTTCATAGAGATAACCAATCCCCTTTACATATGAAGTTTTGTAAATTGGTGAGTATTCAGCATCATATGCAATCTTTTTTAGCTTGCATACCGCTGTCAGCACATCATATGCCGAAGAACCTTTTTTTATTTTAATACTTGTTTTATCAAGCAGCTTTCCGCTGTCGGGCACATATTTTCTCGCATTTTTATTTAGTTTATCCATATTTGAAAGAAGAATAGTACAATCAATCGTCACATCACATTTGATATAATTTTTATCATCTTTTTCATCGGTTAAATTTTTATCTGATACAGAAGTATTATCTTTTTTTGTATTCTTATCAGATGTGTTTTTCTTTGCAGCATCCTTATTTGTCTTATTTTTCCTTGTTGTGTTCTTTTTATTTGTATTTTTTTCTGATACATTACTCTTTTTTTCCGTATTTTTATTTGCGGAAATACTTTTGTCATTCCTGGTATTACTTTTATTTTTTAAACCGCTTTCTTTTTTAGATTTCTTACTCTCGCCTGAACTTCCATTTTTTAGGGCATCTTTTTTAGAAGTATTTTTCTTTTTTAAATTCTTCCCCTCTTCTTTTTCATCACTTGCAATATCTCCACTATCTGTCTTATCCTCACTTCGCCCTATATCATTTTTATCATCCTGATGCAAGCTGTTCTCATCCTCTTTAATCTCAGACGAGGTATCATTGTCAGATGATTTATCGCTTTCTTCGGCAACAATATTGTCATCTGCCATATCATGATTTTTAACCGACTGTATATCAAGCCTTGAAACACCAAGCACTAACAAAACCACTAAAACTATAGGAATGAGAAATTTTCTATAATTCTTCATATAAATCTCCATTCTTGTTTGCTTACTAATCCATATTCATGTACTGTTTTTTACTGACAAACACACATATGATAAATATTTGCAAAACTTCCTATAACATTAAAAAAAGACAAAATAAAAAATCCCCAATCGGAGATTTCTTTTTGTCTTTGTATAACAAAAAAACACTATCCGCTCTGATACTTCCCACCGAAGTAGACCTGATAAGCAAGGTAGCTAAAATCTCCTTGTCAGCAGGTCTCCTGGCTCGAACTCAACTGATTTTTTACCTTCCCATGAATTTGTCTGGCTATAGTCTTTTCACAGTGGCTTTAAACAAAGCATAAAACTCTTCATAACATATCATGCTACCTGCTCATAGCACTACTTGTATATTGATAAAGTCTTTATACCATGCACAAAAAATCATCCTTCTTACAGTAGCGGGGGCTGCTGCAGCATCTCACTGCATTCCCTTTTAAGTCTGTCTCTTTAACCTGCCTGCGGCGGCCGGCAAAGTACAGCTCACTGACAATATCAAAAAAAGTATATCACACATAATAAAAATTTTATATATGCCTTTTTAACAATAATTATTCATATAAAGAACAATCATTATGCAAAACTCCCTATCATCATACTCCATCTCGACTTCCCCATTATATTTTTGTACAACCTCCTGTACGCTGTTTAATCCGATTCCATGCTCTATCTTATTGCTTTTTATTGTCTTTAAAACACCATTCTTAGCATTTATTCTGCCATCATAACTATTTTTCAAAGATATAAACATTGCTCCCGACTTATATTTAATATCAAGTTTTATATATCTGTCTTTATCAGGAATCTGTGCAGCTTCTATGGCATTATCAAGTATATTTCCAAGTACAGTCACCATATCTCCCATGTCAGCCTCAATTATTTCAGGCAGTTTTGTAATTAATTCAATGTTTATATCTTTCTCTGCTGCTTCACTCAATTTGTAATTTACAATACTGTCTAGCTGCACATTCCCACTATCACAATACATTTTCGCCTGGTTAATCTTACCTATCATCTGTTCAATATACTTTTTTGCCTCAACATTTTCGCCATTTTCATCAATCAATGATTCAAGCACATAGAGATGATTATTCATATCGTGCCTGATTTTTCTAATACTATCACTATTCTTCCGTAAAACCTCAGCCTGTTTTGCAGAATATATATTTTCACGCTCCATCATTTTTGTATGGATACTGTTTATATAACTTCCGGACATCAAATCATACATATACATTATAAGCATAAGTATAAACAATGACAAAAATACTGATATTATTTTTATATTTTGACTTACATCTTTACTCATATAAATCATTAATTCCATGCAATATATCAGTAAAATCACTAAGATTATGGATATATTAAATCCTATTGGAAGCTGCAATTTTGAATTAACATTTTTAAAGCTGGTCACAACACAACATAATAATATCTGCATTATACTAAGACAAATAAGCTGGTATGTTTCCCCAAAATATCCATTTTGAGTCATATTTCTATTGCCTCCATCTATTATTAGTCCAAGTACCAATTCACACATAAGTGGAAACATAAAAACCAGCACTACTGTTGACATTATTCTGTTTAATTTTTTCTCATAACAGTCCGCAATAAAATATAATATAATAAACGATGTAATTCCATTAACCAGCGGAATCGGGAATAAAATATACTGTAAACTGCCTATAATATAACATAAAATATATGTAATCCATGCTCTGTTTTTTTGCACTTTCAGTTTTCCAAGAAAAAAATCCATATACTTTGCCGTAACACCCAAATCCAGTGCATTTACAATTAAGTAAGTTAGTATATACCATATCTTATCCATTATCTTCCCTCTATCTTCATGAATTCTTTTCTTATCTGCTCTCTTTTTGCCTGACTTATCGGTATCTGTGTACCATCAACCAAAACGACATGATCATATGACATTATCTTTACAAAACGATAATTAATAAGATATGATTTATGAATCAATAAAAAATCATACTGTTTCAGATTTTCATATATTAGTTCGAGAGAATCATAATAATCATATTCTTCATTTTGCAAATGAACATAAATTTTTCTTCCCTTTCGTTCAAAATATAAAATTTTGCTTATCGGAATTTTATAAAAATCACGGCCTTTTTTAAATCTGAATAAATAATTATCCTTTTCGTTTATTTCCTCAAACTGTTCTACGACATTTAATATGGCACTCTCATCTATGGGTTTTATAAGAAAATTAAGCGGTCTGAAATCAAAAAGTTCCATAGCATACTCTCTCTGCGAAGAAACATAAACTATCTGAACTATTTGATTTTTAAGCTGCTGCCTTATATATCTTCCAATATCAACACCATTCATATTGGGAAGTTGAATATCAAGAAACAGCATATCATAGCAATATGGCAGCTCACCTGTTTCTATTTTTTCACAAAGTTCTACCCCCGAATAAAAAACATCAATATCATATTCTATACATTTTTTATCTAATATTTTAATAAGTGTCCGCTCTAAATCGGAACAAAACTGTGGTTCATCGTCACATATAGCAATCTTTATCACATTGTACTCCATTTCTATTACCGTTTGTCAAAAATATGTCAAAAAAAGTATAACATCATATATAAACTAAGTCAAAATGATTTATATCTGATATCCACATATTTTGTGCAACCGGAAACATTCTGATTTATTTCATATAACTCAAACTTCGCACTTGAATAAGTGCCTATGCACCTTGAAAATTCAATAAT
>ERZ773252.1871-NODE-1871-length-19433-cov-4.222985_pt1 | contig 19433 bp, 12 predicted proteins | sample MGYA00580517_ERZ773252 | MGnify/ENA primary metagenome ERZ773252 (study PRJEB29015, sample SAMEA2737766) | human gut metagenome | biome: human gut; feature: human-associated habitat; material: faeces | place: China | collected 2012 ...
GGTATTTTATGATTTTAAAAGGAGAAAACTATGAAAGGTATCATTCTGGCAGGCGGCTCAGGCACCCGTCTGTATCCGCTGACAAAGGTAACATCCAAGCAGTTGCTTCCGATTTATGATAAGCCTATGATCTACTATCCGCTGTCCGTTCTTATGAACGCCGGCATCCGGGAGATCCTGATCATCTCTACTCCGGTAGACACGCCGCGATTTGAGGCGCTTCTGGGAGACGGCCATCAGTTTGGCGTGGAGCTGTCCTATGCGGTACAGCCGAGCCCGGACGGACTGGCACAGGCCTTTATCATCGGCGAGGAGTTCATCGGCGGAGAGCCGGTTGCCATGGTACTGGGCGACAACATCTTCCACGGCCAGGGCTTAAAGAAGCGCCTGCGCGCGGCAGCTGCCAAGGAAAAGGGCGCAACCGTATTCGGCTATTACGTAGACGATCCGGAGCGCTTCGGTATCGTAGAATTCGACGATCAGGGCAAGGCCGTTTCCATCGAGGAGAAGCCGGAGCATCCGAAGTCAAACTACTGCGTGACCGGTCTGTACTTCTACGACAACCGCGTGGTCGAGTATGCCAAGAGCTTAAAACCGTCTGCCCGCGGAGAGCTGGAGATCACGGATTTAAACCGTATTTACCTGGAAAACGGCGAGCTGGACGTAACGCTCCTGGGCCAGGGCTTTACCTGGCTTGATACCGGAACCCATGAGTCCCTGGTGGAGGCCACCAACTTTGTAAAGACCGTAGAGACCCATCAGCACCGCAAAATCGCATGTCTGGAGGAGATTGCCTACTTAAACGGCTGGATCACGAAGGAGCAGGTTCTGGAGACCTATGAGGAGTTAAAGAAGAACCAGTACGGCCGCTACTTAAAAGATGTTCTGGACGGCAAATACATCGACAAGCTGCACGGCAACGACATGAAGTAAAAAGAAAAGAGGAACAGACCATGACTATCATCGTAACAGGCGGCGCCGGTTTCATCGGCTCCAACTTCGTTTACCATATGTTAAACAAGTATCCGGATTACCGGATCGTGTGCGTGGACTGCCTGACCTACGCAGGCAATTTATCCACCCTGGAAGAGGCATTAAAGAACCCAAACTTCCGCTTCTGCAAGATCAACATCTGCGACCGCGAAGCCATCTACAAGCTCTTTGAGGAGGAGCACCCGGATATCGTGGTAAACTTCGCAGCAGAGAGCCACGTAGACCGCTCCATCGAGAATCCGGAGATCTTCCTGGATACCAACATCAAGGGTACCGCAGTGATGATGGATGCCTGCCGTAAGTACGGCATCAAACGTTACCATCAGGTATCCACCGATGAAGTATACGGAGACCTTCCGTTAGACCGCCCGGACCTCTTCTTCACCGAGGAGACTCCGATCCATACCAGCAGCCCCTACAGCTCCTCCAAGGCAGGCGCTGATCTCCTGGTGCAGGCATACCACAGAACCTACGGTCTGCCGGTCACCATCAGCCGCTGTTCCAACAACTACGGTCCGTACCACTTCCCGGAGAAGCTGATCCCGCTTATGATCGCAAACGCGCTGGCAGACAAGCCGCTTCCGGTGTACGGCGAGGGCTTAAATGTCCGCGACTGGCTGTATGTAGAGGACCACTGCAAGGCCATCGACCTGATCATCCACAAGGGCCGTGTCGGTGAGGTTTACAACATCGGCGGCCACAACGAGATGAAGAACATCGATATCGTCAAGCTCATCTGTAAGGAGCTGGGCAAGCCGGAAAGCCTGATCACCCATGTTACCGACCGCAAGGGCCACGACATGCGTTACGCCATCGACCCGACCAAGATCCACAACGAGCTGGGCTGGCTGCCGGAGACCAAATTCGCGGACGGCATCAAGAAGACCATCAAATGGTATCTGGAGAACCGTGAGTGGTGGGAGACCATCATCTCTGGCGAGTATCAGAATTATTACGAGAAAATGTACGGAAACCGCGAGAAAGTGTAAGCCTGCGAAACCGTCATTGAAAAACTGTGAAACAGAAAGAGGAAACAGCATGAAGGTTCTGGTAACAGGAGCAAAAGGCCAGCTTGGAACTGACCTGATGAACGAACTGGCAAAACGCGGCATCGAGGGCATCGGCGTGGATGTGCAGGAAATGGACATCACCGACGCGGAAGCCTGCCGCCGTGTCATTAAAAATTCCGGCGCAGACGCAGTCATCCACTGTGCCGCATATACTGCAGTAGACGCAGCTGAGGATAACGCAGACCTCTGCCGCCGCATCAATGGCGAGGGTACAAGAAATGTGGCTCAGGCCTGCAAAGAGGCAGATGTAAAGCTGATGTACATCAGCACGGATTACGTATTCGACGGCCAGGGCACCCGCCCGTGGGAGCCGGACGACGAGCGCCATCCGTTAAATGTATACGGTCAGACCAAGTACGAGGGCGAGCTGGCTGTAGAAGAACTGTCCGACAAATACTTTATCGTGCGCATTGCCTGGGTATTCGGCGTGGCAGGAAAGAACTTCATCAAGACTATGCTGCGTCTCGGCAAAGAGCGCGGGGCAGTCAGCGTGGTAGATGACCAGATTGGATCCCCGACCTACACCTATGATCTGGCAAGACTTCTGGTTGACATGATCCAGACCGACAAGTACGGCCGCTATCACGCCACCAACGAGGGTCTCTGCAGCTGGTACGAGTTCGCAAAAGAGATCTTTCGCCAGGCAGGCATGGATGTGCCGGTTACTCCGGTCAGCAGCGACCAGTTCCCGGCAAAGGCAGCACGTCCTTCCAACAGCCGTCTGAGCAAAGAGAAACTCAGCGAGAATGGATTCGAGCGTCTTCCGGCATGGCAGGACGCGCTGGGCCGCTTTTTAAAAGAAATCGAATATTAAAATACAAAAGGTTCCCGGCGGCGCAGGTGTGCCTGCCGGGAATTTCCGGTTTAAGCCAGAAAGAGGAGATTAAAATTATGGGAAAATATTTTGGAACCGACGGCTTCCGCGGCGAAGCAAACGTCAATTTAACGGTAGAGCATGCCTATAAGGTAGGCCGCTTCCTGGGCTGGTATTACGGACAGCGGGCAAAGAAGACCGCAGACAATCCGGAGGGACGCTGCCGCGTAGCCATCGGCAAAGATACCCGGCGGAGCAGCTACATGTTTGAGTATTCCCTGGTAGCTGGCCTCACCGCTTCTGGCGCGGATGTTTATCTGCTTCATGTCACCACCACCCCGAGTGTATCTTATGTGGTGCGCACGGAGGAGTTCGACTGCGGCATCATGATCTCTGCCAGCCACAACCCATACTATGACAACGGCATCAAGGTCATCAACGGCAAGGGCGAGAAGCTGGAAGAGGACGTTATCGTAGAAATCGAGCGCTACTTAGACGGGGAGATGGAAGAGATTCCGTTTGCCTTAAAGGATGCCATCGGCCGCACCACCGACTACGCTGCAGGCAGAAACCGCTACATCGGTTACCTGATTTCCATTGCCACCCGTTCCTTCAAGGGCAAAAAAGTGGCTCTGGACTGCGCCAACGGCAGCGCTTCCGCTATTGCCAAGAACGTATTCGATGCTCTGGGCGCGGAGACCCATGTCATCAACAACCATCCGAACGGCTTAAACATCAACACCGACTGCGGCTCCACCCATATCCATGTACTCCAGGACTATGTGAAAGAGACTGGCTGTGACGTAGGCTTTGCTTATGACGGCGACGCAGACCGCTGTATCGCGGTAGATGAGAACGGCAGCGTGGTAGACGGTGATCTGATTCTCTACATCTGCGGTAAGTACATGAAGGAGACCGGCACGCTGCGGAACAATACCGTAGTCACCACCATCATGTCCAACTTCGGTCTTTACAAGGCATTTGACCGGGAAGGCATCTCCTATGAGAAGACTGCAGTCGGTGACAAATATGTGTACGAGAATATGTCCCAGTACGGTAACTGCCTGGGTGGCGAGCAGTCCGGCCACATCATCTTCAGCAAGCACGCTACCACCGGTGACGGCATCCTGACCTCCTTAAAGGTTATGGAAGTTATGCTGGAGAAGAAAGAGACCCTGGGCAAGCTGGCATCTGAGGTGGAGATCTTGCCGCAGGTACTGAAAAATGTCCGCGTCAAAGATAAAAAGGAAGCACAGGATGATCTGGCAGTTCAGGCAGAAGTGGCAAAGGTCACCGAGACTCTGGGCGCAGACGGCCGCATCCTGCTCCGTCAGTCCGGCACGGAGCCGGTGGTGCGCGTCATGGTAGAAGCACCGACCACCGAACAGTGCGAGAAGCTGGTAGACCAGGTGATCGAAGTTATGAAGGCACAGGGACACGTGCTGTAAGAAACAGAAATTACAAAAGAAGAACGCATGAAATTCATGAACAATGTTTGATGAATTTCATGCGTTTTTGTTTAAACCGATTTGAATCAAATTGATTTGAATAAAGTTTCGGCTGTAGATGGGTTCTTGTCACATCTGGAAAAATATGCTATTATATGGATTAACGTATCAAATTTTTCAGAAAAAGGAATGATGAAAGATGGGGCTGAATCAGTAGGATCAGTATTGTTCATTGTCCGCTTCTACGGCGTGATCGAGCGACTGCCCGTTATGGGCTGAGCACAGAATCTGCCGGAACTGCCAGAACAAACAGGCAGTAGCCGGAATACACCGTAATACGAAAATATCGCAGCATATAGCAGGACAACGAACAAATTGGAGGAAATGAATTATGTTAAACATCGCTAAGTACAAAAGAAACCCGGTTGTACACTATCCGGACCGCGAGTGGCCAGACAAGGAAATCGAGAAAGCGCCGATCTGGTGCAGCGTAGACTTACGTGACGGCAACCAGGCTCTGGTAGAGCCGATGGTAGTAGAAGAGAAGATCGAGTTCTTCAATATGTTAGTCAAGCTGGGCTTTAAGGAGATCGAGATTGGTTTCCCGGCAGCATCCCAGATCGAATATGACTTCTTAAGACAGTTAGTAGAGCGTCGTCTCATTCCGGATGATGTTCGCGTGCAGGTTCTGGTACAGTGCCGTGAGCACCTCATCAAGAGAACCTTCGAGGCAATCCAGGGTATCAAGAAAGTAGTCGTACATATCTACAATTCCACCTCTACCCTGCAGCGTGACGTAGTTTTCCATAAGAACATGGAAGAGATCAAGCAGATCGCTATCGAGGGCACTGAGCTGGTCAAAAAATATGCCAAAGATTATGACGGCGACTTAATGTTAGAGTACTCTCCGGAGAGCTTTACCGGCACCGAGCTTGAGTACGCACTGGAGGTCTGCACTGCAGTCCAGGACACCTGGGGCGAGGCAACTCCGGAGAAGCCGATCATCTTCAACCTGCCATCTACCGTGGAGATGAACACTCCGAACGTATACGCAGACCAGATCGAGTGGATGCACAAGCACTTTAAGAACCGTGAGAGCGTGATCTTAAGCGTACATCCGCACAATGACCGCGGTACCGGCGTGGCTGCCACCGAGCTGGCACTCCTTGCAGGTGCAGACCGTGTCGAGGGAACCCTGTTCGGCAACGGTGAGCGTACCGGTAACGTGGATATCTTAAACATCGCCTACAACATGTTCTCCCAGGGCATCGATCCGAAGCTGGACATTGAGAATGTCCGCGAGATCGCAGAAGTGTACGAGCGCTGCACCAAGATGGCCATCGATCCGCGTCATCCGTACGCAGGAAAGCTGGTATTCACCGCATTCTCCGGCTCCCATCAGGATGCCATCAACAAGGGCTTACAGGCTCTCCATGAGAGAAACAGCCAGTACTGGGAGGTTCCGTACCTTCCGATCGATCCGTCCGATATCGGCAGACAGTATGAGCCGATCGTCCGCATCAACAGCCAGTCCGGCAAGGGCGGCGTAGCCTTCGTTATGGATACCTTCTACGGCTTCAAGCTGCCGAAGGGCATGCACAAAGAGTTCGCGGATGTCATCCAGAAAATCTCCGAGCAGCAGGGTGAGGTTGCTCCGGAGCAGATCATGGAAGAGTTCCGCAAGAATTATCTGGACAAGAAAGAGCCGATCCACTTCCGCAAGTGCCAGATCACCGATACCGAGTCTGCAGACGGCGAGTTTGCAACCCTTGCCAAGGTTACCTATACCGATCACGGCATGGAGAAAACCTTCGAGGGCGTCGGCAACGGCCCGATCGATGCGGTACAGCGCGGCCTGGAAGAAGCACTCGGCATCCAGATCAAGGTTCTGGACTACAACGAGCACGCTCTGAATTCCGGTTCTAATGCACAGGCAGCATCCTACATCCACTTAATGGATAAGGACAGCGGCAAGGTGACCTACGGTGTCGGCGTAAGCTCCAACATCACCCGGTCTTCCATCCGCGGTATCTTCAGTGCCGTGAACAGACTGTTCTTCTCATAAAACTGAATTTTTGCAAATAAATATCCCGCATCCGGTGAATCATCTTAGTCGGATGCGGGATATTTTGCGCTTAAAATCTGCTTTGTGACATTGCCTACGGTCTTGGACCAGAGGTCAGTCCGGCCTTCAGCAATCCATTGACGTAATTGGAACTGCTGCTGGAATTACTCTGGCTGTTGCCACCGGAAGGCGTGCTTCCATTGAAGCTTGGATCGCTTTTTCCGGTAGCCGGGCCGGTGGATACATATTCATTGTTACTGTTGTTATTACTGTTTGAGTTGAAGCTTCCAGGCGCAGTGCTGTTGCTGGTACTGGTACTGCCCGGAGTCGTGCCCGGGGAGGTGTTGTTTCCCGGAACAGTGCTGGAATTTGTATTGTTATTGTTGCTTACGTTTAGGGCATTCCCATTGCTGGTGGTGCAGGCACCATTCGCCGCAAAGGTATAGGAAACTCCGTCAATCTTCAACGTGGTGTTTGCCGCCATGCGTCCCTTGTCAGACGGATTCAGGTAATAATAGGTTCCGTCAATCTGAATCCATCCGGTAAGCTTGTGGCCGGAATTGTTGAAATAATAATAGGAATTCTCAATCTGCTTCCATCCGGTAGACATACGGCCATTCGCCGGATCCATATAGTAGCTGTTGGTGCCGTCGCTGAGCCATCCGGTGAGCATTTTGCCGTCGGTGTGGAAATAATAGTAACCGCCATCCACCTGCTGCCATCCGGTTACCATCTTGCCGTCGCTGCCGAACATGTACCAGCTGTCCTTGATCTCCCGCGCGCTGTTTACCGTGCACCTGCCATCGTTCGGGTCGAAGTAATACCAGCCATTGTCCATATTCACCCAGCCGGTTGCCATGGCACCGCTGTCGCCCAAATAATAAAAGACGTTGTCAATGCTTACCCAGCCAGTGTGCATGGTGCCATCGGTCAGCATATAGTAATACTTGCCATTATCTTTCACCCAGCCGGTCGCCATCACGCCGTTGCCCTGGAAGTAGTACCACTTGTTGTTGATCTTCTCCCAGCCAACGGTCATCTTGCCAGTGGATAAATTCAGATAGTAATAGCCGTTCTCCGTGTTGAGCCAGCCCTTGTGCAATTCCCCATTTGCGTCATAATAGTAATAAGTGCTGCCGTTCTGCTGCCAGCCGGTAGCGGCGTAGGCGGTCACGCCGGAAACCAGGGTCATGGCACCAATCAGCCCCGCCATGGCGGCTGCCGTAAATCGCTTTGTATATTTCATACCGTCCTCCTAATCTCATATATTCTGATTATAGCATGGAGCCAGTGGAAAATGGTAACATTTTTCTTACAACAAACATACTTTCTTATAATATTTCTTCGCGTACCGATACATGATGAGTGTATACTCCCCAAACTCCTCTCCGAGAGATGCTTTGTACACCGCCCACAGCGCCCACAAGAATCCGCCCAGGGCAATGTAAGAGTAAATGACCTTGCGTTCCAGCAATTCCGGCTCTCTTCCAAAGTAGATCTGCATCAGCTTTTCTACGGCGTCCTCGTCATAATAGGAATAGATGGCACACATGCTGATGTCGATGAGGGGATCGCACATACCGGAATACTCCCAGTCAATGAGCCGCACAGAGCCATCCGGCAGGAATAGGAAATTATCTGCCACGCTGTCAATGTGGGAGAGGACCTTCGGTCGCTGCAGGGCATCTAACTGGTCCAACAGCTCATTCATGTGGCTGCGTACCTCAGCGTAATCCTCAAACAACGTGCCGCCATGGGCCGCGCAGAGTCCCTCATAAAAGGCAATCCGCTCCCGCATATTAAATTCGTGATCGACGGTCAGCTCTGATTCATGGAGCTTATGCAGAACCTCCATGCACCGGCTCACATCCTCCCAGCTGTCTGCCCGGGAATTACGTGCTCCCTCATAATATTCCGCAATCTTGTAGCCAGTCTCCCCGTTCATATAGATGATATGCTCGGAAATGTTTAACGGCTGGATGACGCGGTACACATCTGCCTCTTCCTTCCGGTTGATAAGCAGCTCCGTACCCGGTCCCGGAATGCGGCAGATATAATGTCGTCCCTGAAGCTGAAACAGGAAAGACTTGTTGGTCATGCCGGATTTTAAGCAGCGGATGTCATGAATCTCAGACTCCGGAAGCTCGAAAACCCGGGAAACTAGCTCCAGTGCCGTGTTGTCCGAATGATTCTGGTATCGCGGATCGAACCGCCGCAGCTCCTCCAGATTCTCAAATTCGTAGATCTGATTTTCCGGCTGCCGGTTGATATCTATCTCCAGTTCATCCAGATGTTCCATCAGCACATTCTCCCAGTAAAACTGCTCCGTACCCGGGGTGTGATAATACCGCTCCAGCAGAGGCAGAAACTTTTCGGAAAAAGTTCTGGAAAAGAACACCGGGCCATACATCACCCAGGAATCATGCCCGCCCACTTCCACATGGGTGATACGTCCTTTTTTATTATAGGAAAGACACCATTCAGAAGTATCTCCTTCCATATAAGAAGAAGCATACCAGGCACCGCACTCGTAGGCGTGGAACATATTGTTCCGCAGCCAGTTGTCGGAGGAAAGAATGTACATATTCTTACCCGCCAGTACCTGCAAGGCACGGTAGATGGTAGTCAGGGTATTCTTGGTGGCATACTCCGGGTTATAAAGCAGCTTCACCTGATACTTGTCGACCAGGTACTCAAACTTTTCCTTTAAATACCCCACGGCAATGGTAATGTCGGTAATGCCGACTTCATGCAGCTGCTTAATCTGCCGCTCAATCATCCGTTCTCCAAAGACCTCCAGAAGTCCTTTCGGTGTTTCAAAGGTCAGCGGCACAAACCGGGACCCAAATCCCGCAGCAATAATCAGCGCGCCGTTCACCTGAAACTGCTCCAGAAACGCGTCCCCGGCACCGGTCAGCTCATAGGTACCAGCCACACTTTTGCCCTGTGCAATGAGCCGCTGCTGCATGGCCTCCTTAATTAAGGTATTCACCGTTCCCACGGAAAACCCTGTTTTCTGTGCCAGATCCCGCTGGGTACTGCGGGGATCTTCCTTAATATAACGACAAATCAAACCAATCCGATCCATAAAAACCTCCATGACTGCGTATAGTTCCTTCACTGTAAAAAAAACTGTTCAAAAAATAATAAAAAGAGAAATATGTGAACAATATAGCACAAACCAGCATGCAGGTACAGCCTTCAAATGAGATTGTACTAATATTAATACATATTTCGCAAAAACTATAACTTCCGTAAGATTTTCGTAAGAAAACGCTTAGGGTTTCGTTATAGCATTTCCCAAAAAACTATACTATACTGTCATTGTGATGGAGAGATGGAAACTTCCAGAAGCAATTACATAGAATTGCATTTATTCTTAAACATGGAAAAAATGTAAAAAACTATTGATAATTTGCCTTATAGGAAGTATAATCGTCTCGTAATGCAATTTAGGAATTTCGTAGCAAATTCAAAAAAGTAAAAAGGAGAGTGCATTCATTATGAGAAAGCAGACTAAAGTAGTTGCAGTTGCATCTGCAGCAGCTCTGTTAGCTATCGGTGGTGCTATGACTTCTTTCGCAGCTCAGGGTTGGGTTGAGGAAGACGGTACCTGGTACTACTACGACAAAGATGGCAATAGAGTAGAAAACGAGTGGAAGAAATCTGGAGACAACTGGTTCTGGTTAAATGGCGACGAGGGCGGCGCTATGGCAACCGATATGCTGGTTGAGGATGATGACGATACCTACTACGTAGACGCTAACGGTGTTATGGTTACCAACACCTGGGTTAAAGTAGTAAACGAGGATCAGGATGATGATGATGATCCGGCAGAGTATCGTTACTACTACATGCAGAACAGTGGTAAAGCTTACAAAGCTGGTGACAGCGGTAAGACCAAATTCAAAACCATCGATGGCAAAAAGTATGCTTTCGATGAGGATGGTAAAATGCTGTATGGCTGGGTAAACGAGGATGATTCTACTCTGGCCAGCGATGACTCCGATTGGGAGACTGCAACCTACTACATGGGTTCCTGGGAAGATGGTTCCTTAAAGACTGGCTGGCAGAAGATTACCGTTTATGACCAGGATGAGGATGATGACTACGACTACTGGTTCAACTTCAAATCCAACGGTAAAAAACGTTTCAACGAGAGCGGCAGCAAGGATATTTTCGAAAAGAAGATTAACGGCAAGCACTATGCATTCGATAACCGTGGTGTTATGACCTACGAGTGGACCCTGACCACCACCTCCAATGCTTCTACTGCTTCTAACTGGTTATACTTCAGCAGCCCGGAAGACGGTGCTCGTAAGACCAAAGGCTGGTTCAAGGTAGTTGCTCCGGATAAAGACGGCGATACAAACACCTTCAAGGATTACAGCAACCTGGCTACCCCGACCTTCGCATTAGGCGATTCCGAGGATGAAAATGAGAGATGGTACTACGCTGACAGCGATGGTGAATTATACGTAGGCCAGATCAAGAAGATCAAAGGCAAATACTATGGCTTCGCTCCGGAAGGAAATAAAGCTGGTTCTATGCTGACCGGTCTGTGCGCTCTGAGAGTAGACAACAGCGGTAACATTGTTAAACTGTGGGCTAGAGACATGGATGCAGACGATCTCGATGACGCTATGAAGGGTGAAGGTGATTTCGTTGGCTTCGGTGCTGAGACTACTGATACTCTGTACTACTTCGGCAACAACGAGGATAGCGATGGCGCTCTGAAGACCGGTTCTGTTAGCGTAAGCCTTGATGGTGACAACTATCAGTTCCAGTTCAGCAAAACCGGCGGCGCTGAGGGCAAGGGCCGTGGCTTAAACGGTATTGATGACAGCAAGTATATTTATAAGTTTGGTATGAAGCTGAAAGCTGGCAGCGATGATAAGTATATCGTTGTTTACGCTGATGGCGATACCGGCGCAAGCAATGTAACCGTTCATAAGATTGATACCGCAGAACTCAGAAAAGCAGCTACTCCGGCAGGCCAGAACAAGGACGGTGATACCGTTAACGCTCTTGGTACTATCGGCTATGTAGATAACGGTTCTATCGTATCTAACTACTATCTGTTAAACAGCAGTGGTACTATTGTTAAGAATAAGACCGCAGCTAAGGATGGCAATGACTGGTACTTCTACGTTGACAATAAGGTAATTAAGATGTACACCAATAACAATACCTTAACTGGTAATGTTGAGAGCCTGAAGCAGTCCTGGAATGATGCTTCTACCATGATCACTGGCGGCATTGATGGTTCTTCTCTTGATGATGACCTTGTTGATGATGGAATCTAATAGCTGAATCAGATTTAAGCTCAAAAGGGCTGTCGCATAAGCGGCAGCCCTTTTTTGACCATAGCTGGCCTTATACAAATGAAAATAACTTGTTTCCTGTGTGAAATTCAATATAATAATAGGACACAGTTTGACATAAAGGAGGGCCTCTATGGAAGAAAATTTTGAAAAGTATCTGCTTGATCTAAATTTATCTCATAACACAATCATTTCATATCTTTGTGCCATTCGGCAATTCAAAAAAAGGTATGTAAAATTCAGCAAACAAAACTTACGGGATTATAAAATGTATTTAATTGAGCACTATAAGCCGCAGACAGTCAATCTGCGGATCCGGGCAATTAATTGTTATCTGGAAAGTATCAAAAAAGAGCAATGGAAATTATCGTCTGTCAAAGTACAGCAAAAGCCGTTTCTTGAAAATGTGATCAGTGAAGCAGATTATCTTTACTTCAAAAATTGTCTGAAAAAAGATGATGAAATGTACTGGTACTTTGTGGTGCGCTTTCTCGCGGCTACTGGTGCCCGCGTCAGTGAGCTGATTCAGATCAAATGTGAACATGTCAAAATTGGCTATCTGGATTTGTACTCGAAAGGCGGTAAACTACGACGTATCTACATACCCGCTGCGCTGCAAACAGAAACTTTGAAATGGATGGATGCAGTTCAAAGAAACAGTGGTTTTCTTTTCTTAAATAAATATGGAGAACTAATTACAGCCCGCGGTATTGCAGTTCAGTTAAAACATTTTGCTATGCGTTATGGGCTTGACCCTGCAGTCATTTACCCGCATTCCTTCCGCCATCGCTTCGCAAAAAGTTTTCTGGAGCGTTATAACGATATTGCCATGCTGGCTGATTTAATGGGACATTCCAGTATTGAAACCACCCGGATTTATTTGAGAAAAACCAGTACAGAACAGCAGAATATTATTAATCAGGTTATTGACTGGTAGTGATTATCATTTTTAAACAAAAAAGGTTACCGCATAAAGCGGTAACCCTTTTGTTTATTTTGATTTAGAAGCCAAAATAATTATTTCTTGATTAAGTCAGAAGACGGAGCAAGAGATACTCTGTTAGTTGTATCGTAAGCAACGTTAGCCTTAGAAGTAGTAGCGTTGATAACTGCAGTGGTCTTGTTCCAGTTGTTGTTCAGATCATCAAGCTTGGTGGTTGCGGAAGTACCATCGTTCAGATCCTTCTCGCTGGTGTACATCTTGATAACCTTGTTATCAACATAGAAGTACCAGTCATCACCATCTTTAGCTGCAGTCTTGTTCTTAACAATGGTACCGCTGGTATTTACCAGATAGTAGTCACTCTTAGAAACAGACTTATTTACAAGGCCAGCACCGATAGTACCAACATAGTGTACCATGTTACCATCTTTGTTAACGCCAGCGTCATCGCTGTAAGCGTTTCTCAGATCCTGGCTGGAGATCTTCTCTACCAGAGTAGAAGCAGAAGCAGTATCGCCATTAGCGTATACGATCATGTACTTATCATCGCTGTCAGCTTTCAGCTTTAAGCCGTACTTGTAGATGTACTTGTTATCATCGATACCGGTCAGGCCCTTACCTTTGCCCTCAGAACCGCCAGATTTGCTGAACTGGAACTGATAAGAATCGCCATCAAGGTTGATGGTTACATTACCGGTCTTCATAGCGCCATCAGCATCCTCGTTGCTACCGAAGTAGTACAGGGAACCGCCGTCTGCCCAGAAGCCTGCGAAATCGCCCTCACCGTTGATGCAGTCGTCAAGGTCATCGGAATCCATATCTCTAGCCCACAGAGTGGTAATCTCACCCTTGTTGTCAACAGTCAGAGCGCACAGACCAGTCAGCATAGAACCTGCCTTACCAGTCTTGGAGCCTGCTTTGTTCTTACCAACAGAATGATCATTAGCCTCCGGTGCGAAACCGTAATATTTACCTTTGATCTTCTTGATCTGACCTTCGTATAACTGGCCATCGCCATCAGCGTAGTACCATCTCTCGTTCTCATCGTTTGCATCGGTGCCAGCGAAAGTCGGGTTGTTGTTGTAATCTTTGAAGGTGTTGTCGTCGCCGTCGTTATCCGGAGCAACTACTTTGAACCAACCCTTGGTGTAACGAGCACCATCTTCCGGGCTGCTGAAGTATAACCAGTTAGATACACTGGTTGCAGATGCAACGTTACCGCTGGAAGCCATGGTCCACTCGTATACCATTACACCACGCTCATCGAAACCATAGGTCTTACCGTTGATCTTCTTGGTGTATACGCTGCTGCTGGAAGTGTTGTTGTAACGTTTCTCACCGTTGGACTTGAAGTTGAACCAGTAGTCCATATCATCCTCTTTGTCCTCATCCCATACGGTGATTCTCTGCCAACCGGTCTTCATGGAACCATCTTCCCAGGAACCCAGGTAGTAGGTGCAATCTTTCCAGTCTTCATCATCAGTTGCCAGGTTCGGCTCAGATTTCTTAACCCAGCCGTACAGCATCTTACCATCCTCATCGAAAGCATATCTCTTGCCATCGATAGTCTTGAACTGTACGTTGCTGTTGTTGTTAGCTTTGTAAGCTTTACCACTGGACTGCATGTAGTAGTAACGATACTCAGCCGGATCATCATCATCATCCTGATCCTCGTTTACTACCTTAACCCAGGTGTTGGTAACCATAACACCGTTGCCGTCTACGTAGTAGGTGTTGTCCTTATCGTCAACGACGATCTTGTCGGTTGCCATAGCACCGCCCTCTTCGCCATCAAGCCAGAACCAGTTATCTCCAGATTTTTTCCACTCGTTCTCAACTTTGTTGCCATCTTTGTCATAGTAGTACCAGGTACCATCTTCCTCAACCCAACCCTGAGCTGCGAAAGAAGTCATAGCACCACCGATAGCTAACAGAGCTGCTGCAGATGCAACTGCAACTACTTTAGTCTGCTTTCTCATAATGAATGCACTCTCCTTTTTACTTTTTTGAATTTGCTACGAAATTCCTAAATTGCATTACGAGACGATTATACTTCCTATAAGGCAAATTATTGAAAGATGGCATGGAGAACGAAAATGGATGAAATAGGCATTGTTTAAAAGGCGGAAAGCACGTATAATGAAAGATGCGTATTTATTCGATGCAAAATGAATAAAGAGAAAAGCAGAAGAGGAGGACTTATGGAAAGTTGTAAGAATATTCAAGAAGATCATTTCGCCAATAGTTGTTCGTCCATTATCAGCGGAGTAATCAGTGTATTTTTATTAGTGCTGGTGACAGTATTCCCGATGATCTATCATAATTCTTATTTTGATATTCTGGAAACAAAATATCAGTGTTATTATGGAAGTCTGCTAGTGATGCTGGCAGTGGTGCTGGTTCTGGGCCTGGTCATGCTTGGTGTTGATCTGAAGGAATTCAAAGGAAGCCACGCCAAAACGTTATTTGGAAAATTAAAGCCGGTTAGTTGGAAAGAAACATTCAGACTTCCGGATGTGGCAGTTATTCTGTTCTGGTTTGCCTCGCTTATTTCTACATTTCAGTCAGATTATTTTTATGAATCTTTCTGGGGGAACGAAGGCCGTTATAGTGGTCTTTTCCTGATGACATTATATGTGGTTATGTATTTTGTTGTAAGCCGTTTCTGGAAAATGCAGGGCTGGGTGCTGCATGCTTTTTTACTGGCAGGAATGATTGTATGTGGAATCGGAATAACAGACTATTTTCAGATGGATATTCTGTCTTTCCGGGGCAGAATCCGCCCGGAACAGTCCACTATTTTTACATCTACAATCGGTAATATTAATACGTATACGGCGTATGTGGCACTGGTTATGGGTGTAGCTGCAGGTGTATTTGCAACAACAAAGAACAGAGCCACACTGATCTGGTCCTATTTGTGTATGTTTGTATCGTTTATGGCTATCATTATGGGCTGCAGTGATAATGCCTATCTTGCCCTGGGAGCCTTGTTTGCGTTTTTGCCACTGATGCTTTTCCGAAACAGAAGTGGAGTGGTTCGATATCTGGTTATGGTTTCTACCTTTGCAACGGTAATTCAGTGCGTCGATACGATTAATCATGCATATGAGGGCATTGTGATCGGTTTAGACAGCTTATTTGGAGTTCTGGCAAATCTGCCGGGGCTGCTGTTGATCGTTGCGATGCTGTGGGGCATAACGATAGCAGTTACAGTCTTTTTCAATAAAAAGAAAGCAGCAGCGACTGTAAAAGCAAATCAGAATACAGATGAGCTGGGTGCAGGTTTGCGGAGAGCCTGGGTGGGCTTTCTGGCAGTGGCCTTTTTGCTTGTAATATTCATGCTTGTGGATGCAAATATGCTCGGACATGCGTCACGTTACAGCAGCTTTGCCAATTATCTGGTATTCAATGATGACTGGGGGACCAGCCGTGGTTATATCTGGAAAAAATCCTTAGAGATTTACGGTAAATTCCCAACCATGCACAAGCTGTTTGGTTATGGACCGGATACATTTGGAATATTAAGTACCCAGAAGTTTATGGGAGAAATGCTGAATGCCACAGGACTCTGGTTTGATAATGCCCACAATGAATATCTGCAGTTCCTGCTGACAATTGGACCAATCGGTTTGCTGTTTTATCTGGTATTCCTTGTATCAGGATGTTTGCAGATGCTGCGATGTAGTCTGAAGAAGGAGTATATAACAGGCTGTATGTTTGCAGTGATTTGTTATTGCTTCCAGGCAGCAGTAAACCTGAATCTCCCGATTACGGCACCGCTTTTGTGGGGAATGATGAGCATGGGAATGGCGGCAGTGCAGAATCACAGAGCAATGGAAAAATAGAATAATAGTATTACAGACAAAACAGTGATTTCCGGGATAATGGGAATCACTGTTTTTGAAAAAGAAAAGGGGATATACGAGGATGAAAAAGATGTGTTCTCAGATAGGTGGAAACCTGGGACAGGCTGTGAAGAAACTTCAAAAAGATAGTCGGATGAAAACAGTTTTGCTCAGTGCACTGCTGTTTGGCTTGCTTGCTCATGGATTTGGCTTTTTCAGCAAATATTCCATGCATGATGATCTGCGGAGTCTGTTCCACGGAGTGGGAGCAACCTATGAATCTGGCCGGTGGTTCCTGGGACTTTTGAGTTTTGCAGAGGTATATGGACTTGGCTGGGGGCAGTACAGTACGCCGATGGTCAATGGCCTGCTGTCGCTATTCTGGCTTGCGCTTGCAGCCTGTCTGATCGTGCAGCTTTTAGATATCCGGTGGCGGGTCGCTGTAGTGCTTTTATCTGGAGTTATGGTTACCTCACCTATGCTGGCCAATCTGTTTGGATATATGTTTACGGCGCCATACTACTGTTTTGCGGTCTTTCTCGCAGTTATAGGAGTTTACGCAATTTGCCAGTGGCATGAGTTCTGGACATTTGCGTTCGGCGTGTTGATGATTGCCTGCTCGGCAGGAATCTATCAGGCGTATATTCCGTTTGCACTTGGCATCACGCTGCTGTATTTTATGAAAGTGGTGAGGGGAACGAACGCAGCGGACTGGAATGTGCGAAAAATTATTGTGAGAGCACTTTATCTGTGCCTGGCGTGGGGAATCGCATTGCTTTTGTATTTTTTGTTTACCCGCCTTTTCCTGCATCTGAAGGGCGGTGAGCTGACGGATTACAGAGGGATTGATACTATGGGCAGAGACGGAATGAGCGCGTATCTGCAGCGAACTGTATATGCCTACCGTGAGTTCATACAGCCGTTTTTCTCAAGGAAAACAAGCAATCATGTAATGTACCCAATGCGTTCGGGATACCTGTATCTGCTTCTTATGTTTACAGTTGTGATTGGAAGTATATATGAATTTTTCGGAAATATTCGGAAAGGAACTGCAGTTAAGGGGGTATGCCTGGTTATATTAACGCTGATGTTGCCGTTTGTATCCAATTTCATTTATGTAATGTGTGATCCGGAAACGGTGTATAGCCTGATGCTTTATGGGCAGATCATTCCGCTGCTGTACGCGATACAGATGTTGGGAGAACTGCATGCTTGTATCCTGACGAAAAAAGAAACGATCCGAAAATGGAAGCTGCCTGTATATGGCGCGGCAGCGGTCTTATGTCTGTTTCCGGCATTTTTCAGCCGGTACGACAATGCCGCTTATATGCGAGCTGCGCTTTATCAGCAGCAGGCCACAAGCTGGTTCACCACACTGATTACCAGAGTGGAAAGTGCTCCGGGATACCAGGATGATCTTCCTGTAGTATACGTCAATGAAATGAAGATCCACGACCAGAATATCACCCGGGACGGCTCAGAAGAGATTCCATTTGCGGCAGCAGGAAACAGTCTGGAAGATGTATTGAACAATTATTCCTGGCGCTATTTTGTAAAAGCCTGGTGCGGATGGTGGCCGGCCGAGGTGAAAGACGAAGCAGAATTCAAGGATCGCCCGGAAGTAACCCGGATGCCTTCTTACCCGGATGATGGAGCAATTCAGATTCTGGATGGAACGGTTGTAATTAAGTTTTAATTAAGGTTTTATGCAGGAAATACAAGTTGAAACAAACACGCTGAAATGCTATACTTATAAAGCATTTCAGCGTGTTTTTATATAGAAGAAATGTGGCTTTTAACATGGGAGGAAATATTGTGAAAACGTATGAAAAGTACAAGCGCATCATCAAGTGTACCTTTGCGGCAGTCATGGCAGCGGTACTGGTGGCGGCGTTTGCATATATCTGGATTGAATACTATAATGCAGCAATTTTGCAGCGCCCGTATTTCCGAAAAGGAAACTGGGCGATTATTGCACTTTATGGCTTAGTACTGATCTTCCTGATGACCATCTATGGCGGCTTCCGGGTGGGCTTTTTGAAACGGGGAAACCTGATTTATTCCCAGATTCTGTCACTGGTACTCACGAATATCTTTACTTATGGAGAGATTGCTATTATTGACCGTCATTTCCTGGATGCGAGACCACTTGTGGTGATGGCTGTGGGCCAGGCTGCCTTTGTGGTGGTATGGACACTGCTGTTTCAGGCATTTTACGAGGCCATATTCCCGCCGAAGCGTCTGCTGATCTCAGGTGACCGGTCAGAGCAGAAGCTGGTAAAGAAATTCGATTCCCGCAAGGACAAATACATTATTGAGCGGGCAGTAGATTACCGCATGGTTGCGGATGCGCTTTATGATGAAATGCACGGATACGATGCGGTTATGATTGGTGATATTCCATCGGAAGCACGCAACCGCATCATCAAAGAATGCTTTGCAAGATCTATCCGCACTTACAGTGTGCCGAAAATCTCAGATATCCTGATCCGCAGCTCTGTAGATCTGAACCTGTTTGATTCACCGATTCTGCTTTCCAGAAACGCAGGTCTGACGGTGGAACAGCAGTGGGTGAAGCGTCTGGTGGATGTAGTGATTTCCGGACTGGCTGCGGTGGTAACACTTCCAATCTTTGCCCTGATTGCCATTGCTATCAAGTTGACGGATGGCGGCCCGGTGTTTTATACTCAGACGAGAATGACGCAGGGCGGCAGAAACTTTGAGATTTACAAGTTCCGGACCATGGTTCAGAATGCCGAGAAGCTGAGCGGGGCCCGCCTGGCTTCGGAGCATGATCCGCGCATTTTACCGGTGGGACGTCTGCTTCGCGCCACCAGACTGGACGAGCTTCCACAGATCTACAACATCTTAAAGGGTGAGATGTCTGTGGTGGGGCCGAGACCGGAACGCCCGGAACTGGCTGCAGAA
>ERZ773252.1875-NODE-1875-length-19392-cov-7.954491_pt1 | contig 19392 bp, 16 predicted proteins | sample MGYA00580517_ERZ773252 | MGnify/ENA primary metagenome ERZ773252 (study PRJEB29015, sample SAMEA2737766) | human gut metagenome | biome: human gut; feature: human-associated habitat; material: faeces | place: China | collected 2012 ...
GCGAAGTTACCGAGGTAAATGCAGTTGGTTCCGTTCTGGTCGATCCGGGCATCGGTGAGGCCGGCGACGTTGATACCGCGCTCGTTACCCTCAAGTTCGCAAACGGCGCGATCGGCGTGATCGACAACAGCCGCAAGGCAGTTTACGGTTACGACCAGCGCGTTGAGGTATTCGGCTCCGAAGGCTGTGCCGAGGACCAGAACGACACCCCGAACACCGCTGTTCTGTCCACCGCAGACGGCGCTGTACACGGCGTAGCCTATAAGGTAATGTGGGACCGCTACACCGGCGCATTCGTTGCCGAGATGCAGGCGTTCGCAGATGCCGTTATCAATGACAAGGAGACTCCGGTTACCGGCGAGGACGGTCTGTATCCGGTACTGATGGCAGCAGCTGCTACCAAGTCGCTGCATGAGGGCCGCCCGGTCAAGATCTCCGAGATCGAGGCTTAATCACAGCTTCATTTTCACACCACGCACACAGTCTAAGCAATGTGCTAAAACCGTTGGTGCGCTATGCACCAACGGTTTTTTTCTACAAATTGAGGGAGTTAGAACAGAGAAAATGTTATTCACTTGCGTAACCTTTGTATTTTTTACGATTTTAGTTGCGGTCATCTCCTATGTTAAGACCAAGGGCGATGACCAGACCACCGCTGACGGCTACTTTCTGGCAGGCCGCGGTCTGCCGGGTGTCGTTATCGCAGGCTCGCTGCTGCTGACCAACCTTTCTGCAGAGCAGCTTGTCGGCACAAACGGCCAGACCTGGGCGATTGGCATGAGTCCGATGGCATTCGAGGTCATGGCAGCCACCGCACTCATCGTGCTGGCGCTGTTTGCCGCGCCGCGCTATCTGAAAAGCGGCATCACCACCATTCCGCAGCTGCTCGGTGAGCGCTATGACAGGCCCACCAAGCTGTGGTTCTCCATCGCATACATTATTCTGTACCTGTTCGTGCAGATTCCGGTAATCCTGTACTCTGGTTCGCTGGTGTTTGAAAACATTTTCAACCTGTCCGGCACGCTCGGCATTACCAAGTTCCAGTCTATCGTTATTCTCTGCATTCTGATCACCATCATCGGTTCGATCTACGCCATCTTCGGCGGTCTGAAAGCGGTTGCGGTATCGGATACCATCAACGGCGTCGGTCTGCTGATCGGCGGACTGATGATCCCGTTCCTCGCGCTCAACGTGCTCGGTCATGCCTCCGGCAGCGACAGCGGCGTTGCCATCATGGACGGTGTGCGCTACCTCATTCATAACCACGCAGACATGCTCAACTCCATCGCTCCCGCGCAGAGCGAAGCACCGGCGGTTCCGTGGCCGACCGTGTTCCTCGGTCTGGTATTCCTCGGCTTCCAGTCGTGGTGCACGCATCAGTCGTTCATCCAGCGCGTGCTGGCTGCCGAAAACCTCAAGGAGGCGCAGAAGGGTGCGCTCTACTGTGCATTCCTCAAGATTCTCGGCTTTATGTTTCTCGCACTGCCGGGTGTTATCGCTTACGCGATCTTCAACATCGAGGGCACGCAGGTTTCCATGATGGACGATGCTTACCCGGCACTCATCACCCGCGTTGTACCGCAGCCGGTCATGGGCTTCTTCGCCGCTGTTATGTTCGGCGCGATCCTGTCCTCGTTCAACTCGGTTCTCAACTCGGTCAACACCATGTTCACCATGGATATCTACAAGGAATTCATCAATAAGAATGCAAACGAGAGCAAGCTGGTTTCGGTCGGCAAGAACATCGGCATCGTGTTCGCCATCTTCTCCGTGATTGTCGGCCCGATGGTCTACTTCTTCCCTGCCGGTCTCAAGACCTTCCTCGACTCGTTCGTTATGCTGGTTGGCCTGCCGGTTCTGTCCGGCGTATTCGGCGGCTTCTTCTTCAACTGCCTGCCGAAGTACAGCGCGCGCTTCATCATGGTGTTCCACATTATCTGCTACGGCGGCTTCATGCTGCTGTCCCCGAGCTACTCGCTGTTCGGCGGCAATGAGGGCAGCATCCACTACCTGTACGCCGTATCTATCCTGTGGCCGCTCGAGATGCTCATCATGTACCTCATGCACCGCCGCAACAAGAGCAAGGGCGCTGAGGTTTGGGTGCAGCAGGATGTCGGCGCGGTAGACCTGACCCCGTGGAAGTACAGCAAGCTGGTCAGCGTGATCGTTATCGTGTGCGTGCTGCTGGTTTATCTGGCATTCTCTCCGCTCGGCATCGGAGCATAATTTTTGGAAAACAGCGTTGCATATCCGCTGCGCTTGATGTATCATCAATTTAAAAGAGTAAGACAACCGAAACAAGAAAATTTGGAGGTAATTTATTATGGCACTGAGAAAATGCGCTTGCATCGACACCCTTTACACCGAGCTGGACTGGCTCGACCGTTTTCAGGCTGCAAAGAACGACGGCTTTGAGGCCGTAGAGTTCTGGGACTGGCGCATCCGCGATCTGGATGCGACCCTCGAGGCTGCTGAAAAGGCCGGCATTGCAATTTCCGGCTTCAACGGCGATGCGGACTACTCGCTCGTAGACCCGACCCACAAGCAGAAGTATCTGGACTACCTGAAGGAGTCCATCGCGGCGGCTAAGAAGGTTGGCGCAGCCAGCGTTACCATCCACTCCAACGCACTGGGTGATGGCGGCATTGTAGTAAACCACTACGATAACCTTTCCCACACCGTAAAGCTGTGCTCAATGTACGACACCCTGCTCGCCTGCGCTGAGCTGGCCGAGAAGGAAGAGATCAACCTCAACCTCGAGGCGCTGAACATCACCACCGACCACGTCGGCAACTTCCTCGCTACCACCCAGATGGGCGCTGAAATCGTTCGTCTGATCGGCTCTCCGCGTCTCAAACTGCTGTATGATGTATACCACATGCAGATCAACGAGGGCTGCATCTGCGATACCATCTCCAACTACGGCGACACCTTCGGCCACATTCACGTTGCCGATGCTCCGGGCCGTCATGAGCCGGGCACCGGTGAGATCAACTATAAGAAGGTTATCCGTCACCTCGAGGAGTGCGGCTACACCGGCCGTGTCGGCTATGAGCTGTTCCCGCTGACCGATACCGCAACCGCCGTTAAGGCCATCATGGAAAACGCCTAAATCTCTCTTTCTTTCAAGTCCCTGTGCTGTATGGTACAGGGACTTCTGTTATGCTATGAGGCAGGCATATCGAATTCGCAAATCAAAATCTTCAACCGCATCCTGCATTTCCATGCTATAATAAAACTGCAAAGATAAAAACGCAACGTGCACTCCGTGCACCAGAGCCGGTAGGTAGCCCGGCCGTCCTGCTTTTGCAGGGTAAGTAACCTGCCCCTCCGGGTTGTCCATTCTTTGTTCATTTATTTTTCAGGAGGGAAAAACAATGGACAAAGTAATTGGCAGACTGACCGTATTTTTTGAGGAACCGTTCTGGGTCGGTGTATTCGAGCGGATCGAAAACGGCAGGTTATCCGTGGCAAAGGTAACCTTCGGCGCAGAGCCGAAGGAGCCGGAGGTGCTGATTTACCTGCTGCGGCACTACTACCGATTGCCATTCAGTCCGGCTGTTGAGACTGCCGTAAAGCCTGCACACCGCAATCCCAAACGGGCACAGCGGGAAGCCGGACGGCAGACCGCGCCAATCGGCATCGGCACCAAATCGCAGCAGGCGCTGCAGCTCCAGCAGGAGCAGAACAAGCAGGCGCGCAAGCGCCGAAGCCGTGCGCGCAAACAGGCCGATGCCAAACGGCTTTATGCACTCAAACAGCAGCAGAAACGCGAAAAGCACAAAGGACATTAGTCCTTTGTGCTTTTTTCATTCCGCTTAGAGGAACCCGAGCAAGTGCTGCATTGCAATGCTGACGCACGCAATAGCGACCCAGCAGCAGAAGCCCATGAAGATCGGCTTGCCCCCGGTCTTGACCAGCTTTACGATATTGGTATTCATGCCGATAGCCGCCATCGCCATAACGATGAAGAACTTGGACAGCGTCTTGAGCGGCGTAAACACGCCTGCCGGTACGCCGACCGTGGTGCACACCGTGGTGATGATGGACGCGAGCACGAAGTACAAAATAAACATCGGGAACGCGCGCTTGAGCGAGAAGGCTTCGCCGCCCCTGCTCTGCTCGGTCTTGGCCTTGTGGGTGCGCCACAGCGCCAGTACGAGCGTGATCGGGATGATCGCCAGCGTGCGCGTCAGCTTGACGATAGTAGCGATTTCCAGCGTATTGCTGCCGTGAATGCCGTCCCACGCGGAAGCGGCTGCCGTTACGGACGAGGTATCGTTGACCGCCGTGCCCGCAAACAGGCCGAAGCCGTGGTCAGTCATGCCGAGCATGCCGCCGAGCGTCGGGAAGGTCAGCGCCGCAATGACGTTGAACAGAAAAATAACCGAAATCGCCTGCGCGATCTCCTCATCGTCCGCGCCGATGACCGGAGCGGTTGCCGCGATCGCCGAACCGCCGCAGATGGACGAGCCGACACCGACCAGCGTCGAGATGTTGGACGGTACCTTCATTGCCTTGCACAGCACGAACGATACGATCAGCGAGGTGCCGATGGTCGAAACGATGATCGGCAGCGACTGTGCGCCGACCTTTGCAATCTCGGACAGGTTGAGACCGAAGCCGAGCAGGATAACCGCGTACTGCAGCACCTTTTTCGATGTAAAACCGATGCCCGGCTGCACCTTGGTCTTGTTCTTCCAGAACAGCGTAAGCACCATGCCGATCAGGATGGAGAATACCGGTCCGCCGACAACCGGCACCGCCTGTCCCAGCAGCCACGCCGGAATCGCAATGCACAGGCACAGCAGCAGTCCGGCGCCGTTTTTCTTGATAAAATCCATTGTTTTACCCCCTTATTAAACCGAATATTAGTATACACTATTTCTGCCAGTCAGTTCAATACTCAGTTCGTGCAGAGGGCAAAAGAAATCAGCCTGCAGGCTCTTTGCAGGCTGATTGGGATAGTTTAAAACTGATACGGCGGATTCCCGGAGAAATCAGCGATACTGCCGTGTGCATCCTCGAGATAGAACACCTCAAAGATCGGGTTGGTCGCCTCGCCGTACTGGCTCTTGACGATCGGATTTGCGATGCACATCTCCTTGGCAGCCATGTTGTTCTCGAAAACAGCCTTGCCGTGCAGGCGAATCCATGCGTACTCCGGGCTGGAAACCGAGATTTCGATCTCCGGGTTGCTCTGCATGTCCTTGTAAACATCCTTCGTGTTGTTCGTGCAGAACCACAGCTTGCCGTCCATCTCGCCCGAGAACATGAACGGGCGGCACTTTGCCTTGCCGTCACGGCCTACGGTTGCCAGATACTGTACCGGATTTGCCTGCAGAAATTCTACGACCTTGCTCATGATAAATACCTCCATGAAAATTTTATTTTCTTTTTCTATATTGGGATTGCTTTTCCCTTTCGGGGATTCTATAATAAAGCCGTAGTGACAATCTGTAAAGTAAGCACAATATTGTGGTGTAGTTACCCAAAAGATACTATTGGCGCAAATCGCGTTAACAAGGAGGTTTTTCTCATGGAACTGACCGAATCGACTGCAAAACAGGAACTGCCCGCCTGCCCTGTCGAGACCACGCTGACGCTCATCAGCGATAAATGGAAGGTGCTCATCCTGCGTGACCTGATGAACGGCACTATGCGTTTCGGCGAACTGAAAAAATCCATCGGGCACGTCACACAGAAGGTTCTGACCGCACAGCTGCGCCAGATGGAGGCCAGCGGTCTGCTGACGCGCAAGGTCTATGCCGAGGTGCCACCGCGCGTGGAATACACGCTGACCGAACTCGGGTACAGCCTGAAACCCGTGATGGACGCCCTGTGGAAATGGGGAGAAAATTATCAGGCACAGTGCCGTTAATCCGGCTTTCTATCCGTAAAAACAACTTTCAGGAGGAAAATCATGCCTCATATTTTAATGATCGCTACCGGCGGCACAATTGCATGCTGCGAGACCGCACACGGTCTTTCCCCCGCTCTGGACAGCGCCGCACTGCTCGGCGCACTGCCCGAACTGTCTGCGCTGTGCACAGTTAAAACGCTCGATCTCATGCAGCTGGACTCGACCGACGTGACCGCCGCCGACCGTCAGCGCATGGCCCAGGCGGTCTGGCAAAACCGTGAGAAATTCGACGGCTTTGTGCTCACGCATGGCACGGATACGCTCGCATACACCGCCGCGCTGCTCACCCACCTGCTGCCGCATTTCGATAAGCCGCTCGTGCTGACCGGCTCCATGCTGCCAATGGGCGTGTCGGACTCGGATGCGCCGCGCAATCTGCTGGATGCGTTCCGCACTGCGGCAGACGGACGCGCAGGCGTGTACGCCGTGATGAACGGTCAAATTCTGCACGGCAGCCACGTTTTCAAGCAGCATTCGACCGAGATTGACGCATTTCTCTCGGCAAATGCCGCACCGGCAGGCGAAATCCGTGAGAGTGAAGTACACTGGAACACACCTGCGCCTGTACCCTCCGGTGAACCGCAACTCGTAGAACACATCGACACCCACATCCTTCCGGTGCGCCTGACCCCCGATCTCGACCCGTCATTCTTCTCTGTGCTGCTCGGCTACCCCAAGGTCGTACTCGAAACCTTTGGTGCAGGCGGCGTACCCGCCCGTTTGGAATCCGCCGTGCGCGACCTGATCCAAAGCGGTACGCGCGTGTATATCACCACGCAGTGCCCGGAAGGCGGCGTACACCTGCACAAATACGAGGTTGGACGCCGTGCCGAAGCACTCGGTGCGATTTCTCTCGGCAGCCGTACCTTCGAGGACGCGCTCGGCGCACTCATGTGCGGTGAATTGTAAGATGTTCTGCCCGCAGCGTACAATTTAGAATACGCCAGCCTGTCCAAAATCACACAAAAATCCCGCCTTCTCACGCGAGAAAGCGGGATTTTTCTTTACTGTGCATTCTCCTTGCTGAACGGCAGAATGTGCATCCGATACTTATGCTTATCGACCAGCAGCGTGCGGTCAGCGATCGGCATGATATCCGAAACCTTATCCGGCGGGGTGCAGATGATCGCCTGCAGACCCATTTTGCGCAGCAGACGCACGCTTTCGATGATGCGTTCGCTGTCCATCTTGTTGAACGCCTCATCGAACACGACCAGACGCACCGTGTTGCCAAAGCTGGACGTATCGCTCACGCGATACAGCTGCGCGAACGAGGCCAAAACCGCAATATAGAACGGCGTCTGCGTCTCGCCGCCCGACTTGGTGTTGAGCGTCTGCGACAGCAGCTGCTTGGAGCCGTTCTGATCGGTGGTCTCCAGATCGAACTTCAGATAGGTGCGGAAGTCGGTGTACCGCTCGATGTTCTCCTGCAGCTCACTCTGCTTGCGGGCGTTGAGCTGGGTATCGTCCGCCATGGTGATCTGGCTGAACAGCTTGTCGATCAGCGGACCGTATTTCTCCTGGAACTGTGCGGAAAACAGCGTAATATCGCCTTCCATCAGCTCCGGCGCCATAATCATGTCGTAATATTCGGCGTAATCCGGATTGCGGTCCACGCGGAACTGGTATCTGTCCGTGCCGAACTGCGCCTGCCGCAGTGCCCGATTGAGGTTCTTGACCTGATCCTGCACCTGCTCGATGCTGCTTTTCAGCCTGGACAGGAAGTCGTTCTGGAACTGCTCCATCGCACTCTCGCGTGCGGCACGGATTTTGGTGCGGTACTGCGGCAGCTCGCTTTCCTCGAGCACACGGCGTTCCGCATCGAACTCCGCATTGTCATCTGCCTCCACGCGGAACGAACACGGCCCAAACCGCTCGACATATTCTCGGCGCGCCCGCAGGAGTGCCGCGCGGGCGTTCTCCATCTCGTTGACAACCTGTGCATGGTGGCTGCTGAAATTGCGGTACACGATATCCGGCCGGTGCAGACGCTCCAGCTCCTGCCGGTAGCGCGGCAGACCGATATCGTCGCGGCAGGTCTCCGAGAAGGTTTCCGCCAGCCTGCGCTCCATTTCGGTGCGGCTGCGGTACTGCTCGGGCAGGATTTCCTCGTCCAGCTGACGAATACGCTCCTCCAGCTTGGCCTTGTGTGCGATCTGCACCTCACGCTGATGACTCAGCGCCGCAATCTCGTCGCTGATCTCGGCAATCAGCTGCTTCTGCTGATCCAGCCACAGCAGGTCGAGATGGGAAACCTGCTCGTCGATCGCGTTGATCTCCTCCTCCAGTTCCGCGCGGTACAGAAAATCCGCCTGCCGCTGCGGTACGATGTTTCGCACATAATATGGCGTCAGCATGGGCGCTTTCTGCTGAGAAACTGCCTGCCAGATGGGTTTCCGGTGCGAAATCTCGGTCTGCAGACCGGCGGCCTCCTCCTCCAGACGAGCGATACGCAGCGTGACCGCATGACGGCCGATGAACGCATCCTCCATACGGTCTCTGCGAAGCGCACGCGCCACATAGCCCTGATACAGCATACCCTCATCCGTGATGGCGGTCCGATACCCGCGCAGCTGCTCAACCGTGTCGCAGCACATCACGCGCCCGAGCAGATAATCCATGTAGGTTCGCGCAAGCGCGTTCCCGGTCTCCACCTTTTCCGCGAGACTGCCGCTCTGCGGGTCGATATGCTCACGCTCGCGCAGCGTGCCGATATCGACCAGACCGTAGGCGTTCAGGCTCTTTTCCCACTTGAGTTTGTTGTAAATACGCAAAGCCTGCTCGTAATATGCCGGTTCAACCAGAAAATAAAACTTCTGGTTGTTGAGATAGCCTTCCACAGCACCGCGCCAACGCTCATCTTCAATTTCCAGCACATCCGCGAGAATATCTACCGCAACCAGCGTTCCCGTCTGCTGCTCCAGTTCCTCCGCCAGCTTAGCACGGAACGGCAGCAGTCCGCGCGGATAGTCCTTGATGTTCCTGCGCAGATCGGCAAGTGCAGTCTGCTTTTCGGTCAGCTGATGCTGCAGCTCTGCAACCTTATCGCCAAGCTGATGCGCCGCCTTCGCCAGCGCGTCCGACAGGGCCGCTGCCGCCTGCCGGGCGTCCTCGAATACGGTCTGCTCCTGCGAGAAGATTGCGCATTCGCCGCTCGACAGCCGTGCGTAGGTACGCTTCACCTGCTCTGCCGCCTGCTGCACCGGAACAAGCACATCCTCGGCGTCCCATGCAAGCGCGGTCTCGCACAGGTGCGTCAGCCGCAGCGCCTCCCGCTTGATCTCAAGTGCGTCGCGCTCCATCTCCTGCACCAGCTTACTCTGCTCGGTCAGCAGCGACTGCTTCTGGTTGCCCAGCCGCTCGCGCTCCTGATAGGTGTCGCTCTGTGCATAATCGCGGTCCAGCTGACGGCGGCGTTCCTCCTTCGCCTGCACCTGCCCGGCCAAATCCTCAATCGCGGTGTCCGCCGCGGTCAGCTCGGACAGACAGTTTCGCTTTTCCTGCTCGCGGCTGTCGATCCGCGCCTGCATGTCCTCCTTCTGCGCCCACTGCACAAGGAAGGACTGCACGCGCCAGCGGTCCACCGAGCGCGTCATTTCGCGGTACAGCGTGCTGATCTCCTGCAGCGCGGTCAGCTTTTCCTCCTGCTGCTGCGCCAGCTGCTCGTGCCGCTTGTAGTTACGGATGTTCTGCTGCATGGCTTCGATATCCGGCTTATCCGGAATATCGCAGATATTTTCGGTGATAAACTGCTGAATATCCACGATTGGGCGGAACGACACCGCCTTTTTCATCATGCGGAGCACCTGCTCGTTGTGCACGTTCCACCGCGAGAGCATATTGCGGCGGTACTCCCACTGGGTGTCGTACACCTCGGCGCGGGAGAAATTCTGCTTGAGGAATTTGCGCAGATCGTGAATATCCATCGCCTCGCCGTCCTCGACAAAGCAGTTTTCCGGCAGTTTTCCGACATAGATAAAGAAATGATCGTGCTTACTGCCGTCACTGCGGCAATCGAACATCACGCCGCACACGAAACTATTGTGCTCCACATCGTCCTCAAATTCACAGACAATATAGGTCGAAAAGTCCTTGCCTCTGCGGGAATACGGGTTATTCTCGTCCATATCGGCACGCAGATAGCCGTCCAGCGTGCGCTGTGAGCGCTCATTGGCCGCCAGATTGAAGTTGCGCGCATTGGTCTCACCAAGCAGAACGATCTGCAGCGCATCAATTACCGTGGACTTGCCGGCGCCGTTTTTGCCGGTCAGGAAGTTCACGTCACCGACCTCGATGACCTCCTTGCTGAAATACAGCCAGTTAATCAGCAGAATCTTCTTCAGTTTCTTCATCGGCGGTCTCCTCCTTTCGCAGCACGGCTGCGACCTCATTCAATCGTTCGCTCGAAACGGCAGTCTGAATGGTCGGCAGGATGGCAAATCTGCAGTCAGCCTGATTAAATTTTCCCTCGATGCGCTGCAGAATCGAGTGGTTTTCAAACACGGTCAGCGCCCGCTTGACCTCCTCCATATTCGGCTTAGCCGGCAGGATGGCGTAGTCGGTCACGATCTTTTCGAGCACCTCGCGCACGCTGCAGAGCGCGTCCTGCTCGAGTCCCAGTCGCTCCTGGCTTTCGTCGTACAGCATGCGCAGGGCGAGCAGAATCGCGGTCTCGCGCTTGGACAGGATGCACCGGTTGGCTTCATCTGTGTTCAGCACATAAAAGTAGCCGTTTATGTCGTCGCGCCGCAAATCCCAGTCAAGCAGGCTGAGATACTCGCGCACGGACTCATAATGAATGGACAAAAAGGTGTAGTCCGGGTTGCTCACCCGTCCCCTGCCCGGACGGTACAGCGTGCGCACCACATAGGTGCGGCTGAGCAGCTGATTGCACACCGCTTTGAACTGCTCCAGCTCCTTTGCGGTAGCGGTATTCAGAAATTCCAAATTCATTCGTTGTTCTCCTTCCGGCTGATCTGCAGCTCCGGAATAGCATAGCCGTTTTCCCGGCGTTCGCCGTCCAGCTCCTGCACCGTGAAATCCGCCGAGCGGTCGCCGCCGGTCAGCACCGCCAGCAGGCTCATCACATAGTCCTTATCATTCTCGAGCGGAATATCCTCCGAGCGGCACACATCGCTTTCACCGAGCCAACCCTGCACATACGCCGCGATGGCGCCGCGGCCATACTCCGAGCGCAAAAGTGCAGCCGCCTTTGCGGCGGCTGCCGTATCCGCTTCGGTTTCCTGCACGAGCACAGGCGCGGCCTTTGTCCGCTTGCCCGGACGCTTGCGGTACCACAGGCTGCTCTCGGACAGGCAGGTCTGCTCATACAGCCGGAACACCGGCTGAATCGTGTCCACCAGATCGGCGGCACGCCGGTTGCGCGACAGCGCGGTCAGCACCGTGTGCAGGTTGCCGCGGATATTCTGATCTCGGTTGGTCAGGTTTTCGATCTTCTGCGTAGCCGCACGCGTGTAGCGGCGCACCTGTGCATCGATCTCATCCAGATAATCGCGCTCGAGATTGTCGTAGCACTCCTGTATCCAGTAAATTTTGCGAAGAAGATCGGCGCGGCAGTTCTCCGGCGTGTCGCCTCGGCGGTCAGCCAAAGCGGCATTCGCCATGGCGATGAGCAGTTCATCGTTCTCTGCCCAGTTGTTTAATACATTCTGGATGGAAATGCGGTATTTCGGCACGGAATCCTTGATCTTGAGCGGACGGATGTACGCCTCCATCACCTTCTGCCCGAAATCATCAAAGTGCGATGCAAGCACTTCCCCGACATTGTGCATGTCGATCTGCATCTGGAAATAATGCTTGACGTTATGATACACCATCTGCAGCAGGTTGATGAGCGCGCGCGTGTTGTCATATGCGCCGTAGACAGCAGCCATTTTGTCATACACGTTGTCCGACTCATGCGCGACCTTGAGCGTGGAATAGGTGCCGAACACATACGAATAGCCGCGTGCAGGCGTGTCCTCGCGCAGCGCGTGGAACAGCTCGAGCAAACGGCTGCTGTGGCCCGGAACCGTAATGTATTCCCGAAAATCTGTGCCGCGCTCCTTTTCAAACCAGCCCTTGCTGCCCAGCTTGCGGATGAGGAAACGGGCACGGCCGGAAATATCGCGCAGCTCATCCTCGTCGATGTCCTCGCCCTCGAAGGTAGCCTCGGCCAGCTGCTGCTCAAGACGGCTCCGCAGCATGGAATACAGCATATCCTCGGGCAGCTTCAGCTTTTCGCGGTACGCCGTGTACAGCACATCGAGCGCATCCGCGTACAGCGCACGGTTCGGTGACGCCAGCGGCGAAAACAGCTCGTCCGGCACGGCTTCAAAAAATTTCATGTCCTCTATCCTCCTCTGCGGCGCAAAACGATGGATTCGGCACGCAAATTGCTTTTCTATACAAAAATATTATACAATTTTCGAGGAAAAATTACAATGATGAAATCCGTTTCCCGCGTATTGCGCCGCTGTCCGCCGCATGATAAGATAATGCTGCAACCCTCATGCAAGGAGAATCCTGTTTCATGGCACAAACAAAACACAAGGAAATGGACATGCTGCACGGCGGTCTGGCCGGAAAACTCATTCTTTTCGCGCTGCCGCTGGCGTTCAGCAGCATTCTGCAGCAGCTTTTCAACTCAGCAGATGTGGCCGTTGTCGGCCGGTTTGCAGGTGATACGGCGCTGGCGGCGGTCGGCAGCTGTGTGGCGCTCGTCGGTATTTTTGTCAACCTGATCGTCGGACTGTCGGTCGGGCCGAATGCCGTGCTCGCGCTGCTCATCGGGCAGAACAACCGCGAGGAGATCAACCGCACGCTGCACACTGTTATCACATTCGGCGCGGCGCTCGGCGTGGGACTGATGATTGTCGGCTGGCTGACGGCAAAGCCCATTCTCGTGCTATCCGGCACGCCGGAAAGCGTGCTCGATCAGGCGCTGCTGTACATATTTATCTACTTTTTGAGCATCCCGTTCATGCTGGTGTACAACTTCGGCTCGGCCGTTCTGCGCAGCTACGGCGACAGCCGCCGCCCTATGTACTACCTGCTTATCTCCGGCACGGTGAATGTCATCCTCAACCTGTTTCTCGTCATTGCGCTGCAGCTTGGTGTGACCGGTGTAGCGATTGCGACCGTTATCTCCAATGTGCTGAGCGCAGGCATGGTGCTCACCCACCTTGCACGCCGGAATGACGATTTCGCGTTCCGGTTCCGACGTATGCGCATTGAAAAAACGCCGCTCCTCCGCATTCTGCAGATCGGCATTCCCGCCGGTATTCAGGGTGCTATTTTCTCGGTATCCAACGTATTTATCCAGAGCGGCATCAACTCATTCGGTGAAAATGCCATCGCAGGTTCATCTCTCGCACTGAATTTCGAGTATTTCACCTACGATATTGCCAACGCCTTCGCGCAGGCGGCTGTCACCTTCACCAGCCAGAACTACGGCGCAGGTGACCTCAGACGATGCAAAAAGATTTTCCGTTACTGCATGCTGTTCGGCGTGGTGTTTACCGAGATTCTCAGTGCGGTATTCATGATCTGGGACGACTTTTTTGTCAGCATTTACACCACGAGCAGCGCCGTCGCGGCGTTTGCCATCAGCCGCATGCGGCACGTCTGCTCGCTCGAGGGTCTCACCGCCACCTATGAGGTCGAAAGCGCGGCGCTCCGCGGCATGGGCAAGTCGCTCGAGCCTGCCATCTTCACCGTGCTCGGCACGGTCGTTTTCCGACTCATCTGGATGGCAACGATTTTCCGTCTCGTGCCCACGTTCGAGATGCTGATGGACGTTTACGTTGCCTCGTGGGTGTTCACCGGCGGAGCGCTGCTGATCGTCTATCTGCGGCATATGCGAAAGGTTTCGCACGCATAACTTCAGAAAACACGAAAACCGAGGTACACGCCCCCGGTTTTCATGCATTTGCTTCGCAAATAATACTATTTCATGCGCGTTGCCGCGCGGCAGCGTCAGCATCGCAAAAACGGACTTTATTGACCGACTGACCGCAGGTGTCCCTTCCTTTTCGCCCCAGCTGCGGGTGCGGCAAACTCGCGATAAATTATCGCATAATAAGATACACTGTATAGACAGCATACGTTGCCACCATGGCGATACCCGGCACACGTCCGAGCTTGCCCTTGCGCGCCGGCAGATAAAATACCGCGCTGATGGCAATCAGGAACAGACAGTCAACGATAGAGGTCGCCTGTACCGGAATCGGCGTGATAACCGACGAAACGCCGAGAATCAGAAAAACATTAAACAGGTTCGAGCCGATAACATTGCCCATTGCAATGTCGTTCTGTCCCTTGCGTGCAGCCACGATGGAAGTAACAAGCTCAGGCAGGCTGGTGCCCATGGCCACAATGGTCAGACCGATGAGCGTTTCACTCAGGCCGAACATACGCGCAATGCCGGTCGCGCCGTTTACGGCCAGCTGACCGCCGATCACGATGCACGCCAGACCGAGCAGGATATTCACCCAGATCATCGCAGCGGACATGGGTGCTTCCGCTTCCTCGGCCTCGGCTTCTGCAGCTGCGGCAGCAAGCTGCTCGCGATTCTGCAGTGCGGTGCGAATCTGGTACGTCAGGATGAATGCGAATATAATCAGCAGTACAACGCCTTCCCAGCGGGCGATGGTCAGGTCGGGTGCGATGGCGCCCAGCAGCAGCACAGCCGCGAGAATGGACAGCGGCCAGTCACGGCGGAGCAGTGTTTTATCCATCACAAGCGGGCAGACAGCGGCGGACAGACCAGCCACCATCAGCAGATTAAAAATGTTCGAACCGACAACATTGCCGACCGCAATCTCGTTTGCACCGCGCAGGGCCGCGGTGACACTGACCGCCAGCTCCGGCATGGACGTGCCGAATGCAACAATGGTCAGACCGATCAGCAACGGTGATACGCCCAGCTTGCGCGCCAGTGCGGATGCACCCGCAACAAACTTATCCGCACCCCAGATCATAAGTGCAAAGCCGATCACCAGAAATACAAATGACAGCATACAGTTTCCTCCTTTGTTTCCGGAAAATCTCGGGCAGCACCGCTCCTTCACGGCAATACCCTTGTCCCCAACAGTGTACATGCTTACGAGGGAGTTTTCGCTCGATTTCCGGCTGCAGAGCACAAAAAAAGGCTTTTACCGCATACTGCGGTAAAAGTCTTGCTGCTTACGGCTCGGTACGGATTGACTTTTCGTCAATCGGGCTTGTCGGCACCGACCACGCGCTCTCGCGTGAGCTACTCCCTTTTACAGTAACTATCATATGGGAAAAAAAGCGATTAGTCAAGCCGAACTTGTGGAAATGTACACAATCTTTACGGGACGACCCCTTATAGCAGTTCAGACAAATACTGCAACAAGTGCGCGCATACAGCACGCAAATAGCATCGTCAATTTCATTCGCCATGCGCCCAGCATGGCTTCATAAAATTTCCTTGCTCTTTGCGCGCTTTATACGCTACTTTTGCCGCATTATTTATCTAAACTGCTATAATTCACGAAAAAATCTTTACAAGTCCCTCGTGAACCTATATACTATAAGGTACTGAAATTTTGAACAATCTGAAAGTGAAGGAGCATTTTCATGCTGGAATTTGAGGAATACAAGGTCAAGCTGAACAACCTCAAGCCCGAGCTTGAGGAGCTGTACACCTCGCTCGGTCTGGAGCAGGCGAAGCGTGAGGTAGAGGAGCTGGAGATCAAGTCCTCTCAGCCGGGTTTCTGGGATAATCCGGAGGAGAGCCAGAAGATCGTCTCCCGCATGGGCTCGCTCAAGGGCAAGGTTGAAGCGTACAACAAGATGACCGAGCTGTGCGATGACCTGCTCACCATCTGCGAAATGGCGATCGAAGAAAACGACGAATCCATGCTTGAGGAGCTGGAAAGCGGCTACAAGGAGCTGGAAGACGGCATTGCCGAGCAGAAGCTGCGCACGCTGCTGACCGGCGAGTACGACAGCCACAACGCGCTCGTATCCTTCCACGCCGGTGCCGGCGGCACCGAGGCGCAGGACTGGTGCGCGATGCTGTACCGCATGTACACGCGCTGGGCAGAGCGCCACGGCTTTACCTACAAGATCATGGACTATCAGGACGGCGACACCGCCGGCATCAAGTCCGCCGATATCCTCATCGAGGGCGAGAACGCCTACGGCTTCCTCAAGGGTGAAAACGGCGTACACCGTCTGGTCCGTATCTCTCCGTTTGATGCATCCGGCCGCCGTCAGACCTCGTTCTCGGCGGTAGAGGTCGTTCCGGATATTCCGGATACCTCCACGGACTTTGAGATCAAGCCGGATGATTACGAAATGCAGGTTTACCGTTCGTCCGGTGCAGGCGGTCAGCACATCAATAAGACCTCGTCTGCGGTTCGACTGATTCACAAGGCAACCGGCATTGTTGTAGCCTGCCAGACCGAGCGAAGCCAGCTGCAGAATAAGGAGAACTGTCTGCGCATGCTGCGTTCCAAGCTGGTTGAGATCAAGGAGCGCGAGCATCTTGAGAAAATCTCGGACATCAAGGGCGTTCAGCAGAAGATTGAATGGGGCAGCCAGATCCGCTCCTACGTTTTCATGCCGTATACGCTTGCCAAGGATACGCGTACCGGCTTTGAAAATGCCAATATCAACGCTGTAATGGATGGCGATATTGACGGTTTTATCAACGCATACCTGTCTGCACTCGCTACCGGCGTGTGGGAAGGCAGTAAGGGCGGTAATATGTAATTTACCGCACTTCGCGTTACCGCCGTACCCACGGCGGTGGGCACAAGGATGGACACCAAGGTTTCCACCCTTGTGAATCCCGTTTCCTTTATTTCTTAGTCTGGCGCAGACCAGAGACCGGCGACCGCTTCGAAAAAGAGGAACGACAGAGGATTTTTCCTCTCATAAGGACGGACCACCTATGGGGTCCGTCCTTTTCTTTTACCTTTTCGCAGTTCAGTTACTGTACTGCTACACATACGGTTCAGTCTACGCTGAGTGCGGCATAGCAGTGCCGCACGATTCGTTAACGCGTTATAACAGACAGCACCTGCGAAGATAAATTGTGCCAAACAGACAGATTTGCAGGTGCCTTCCGGTATAACGTGCCCAAAAATTGCGCGACACGGTTATGTCGCGCCTGCGTAGATGAAACCGTATGCGTAGCAGTACGCTATCTGACACTGCGAATAGGTCGAGACATGGGAGCACACTGTGCTCCCCTACGGTAGAAAAAATCCTCTGCCGTTCCCCCATAGTCTCAGCTCTCTGGCAGGCAGACGCTAAGAGGAAACGGGGAGATTCACAAGAGGGGTGGAAACCTTGGTGTCCATCCCTCTTGTGCGCCCGCGCGGCGTCAGCGCACGTTCCCGCGCTCCGCAGAGCGCAACTCCCCCGCTTGATACAAGCGAAAAACTCCCCGCCCGTTAGGAACGAACACGCTCACGCAGTTCGTGCTCCCCGCACAGTCGGTGCTGAAAAAAGGCTGCCGCCCGGACAGGGCGTATCGCTGACGCAATCCGTATGCCCCGGAAAATCGCGCTTGCTGAAATTTCCATTTTGACAAATCCCGCGCCTTCCGCGTGATACAATAACACTCCGCGGCACCGGCATGGAACCATTCGATTATCCACAAGTCTGTGGATAAATCCGTGCAAAATCACGCCGCAACGGAGGAGTTTTTACGCAGACAGCAGTTTTCACCGCAGCGGCTAAAACAAACGCGCTTCCGCTGCGATTTTACCCGTTACGCAACAATATCGCGCTGTGCACGCTTGGTGCGGACGAACGGCCGCTGACCGGTCACGACGAAGTCACCTCGGTGGACCGCAGTCTGGTGCTGAGCAGCACCGCCGTCCATCTCGGTGAGCACGGCAGCATCCACGACCTCGCCGAAAGCGAAATCTACCGCTGGGCCAACGTGCGCGGCTACGTTGCACTGCACCGCACCCAGCCCATCTATCTTAGCGAAAACCGCTGCATGATGCACCTGCGACTGACCGGTGTGCGGCTCGGCATGGAGCAGGTGGTAGTCTACACCCGGCTTTCCGGCGGCATGGCGCGTGTTGACCGCCTGTGGCATCCCCTGTCCGAACGGGAAAACGACCCGTCCGCCGCCGTGTTTGCCGCCACAGCCGCCGCTTTAACAGCTCTATAATATCAGCAATTTGCTTATTCACAAAAAATTTATTTATATCCTGTCCACTTTATGCTATAATACTATCGTATATGTAACAAATGGGGCTATTGCGCCCTTTTGAAAGGCTGAAGAAAAGTAATGGCTAATTTTTTGACCAAAATTTTCGGCACGCACTCGTCGCACGAGCTGAAAAAGATCTACCCCATTGCGGATAAAGTGGACGCACTCGAAGAGCAGTTCAAAAAGCTGACCGACGACGAGCTGCGCGCCAAGACAGACGAATTCAAGCAGCGCTACCAGAACGGCGAAACGCTCGACCAGCTTTTGCCGGAGGCATTTGCCACCTGCCGTGAAGCCGCATGGCGCGTACTCGGTATGCGTCATTACCGTGTACAGGTCATCGGCGGTATCGTCCTGCATCAGGGCCGTATCGCAGAGATGAAGACCGGTGAAGGCAAGACCCTTGTGGCTACCCTTCCCGCTTATCTGAACGCACTGACCGGCAAGGGCGTACACATTGTCACCGTCAACGACTACCTCGCCAAGCGAGACAGTGAGTGGATGGGCAAGGTATACCGCTTCCTCGGTCTCAAGGTTGGCCTTGTCATTCACGAGGTCCCGCCGCAGGCCCGCAAGGCGATGTACGCCGCTGATATCACCTACGGCACGAACAACGAGTTCGGTTTCGACTACCTGCGCGACAACATGGCGATCTACAAAAATGCAATGGTTCAGCGTGACCATGCGTTCGCCATCGTCGATGAGGTTGACTCCATCCTGATTGATGAGGCGCGTACCCCGCTGATCATTTCCGGTCAGGGCGAGAAGTCCTCTCAGCTGTACGAGATCGCGGACCGCTTTGCCGCTCAGCTTTCCTGCCTGCGCGTCAAGGAAGTGGATGCCAAGGAGGAGCAGGACGACATCGATGCCGATTACATCGTCGATGAAAAGGCAAAGACCGCGACGCTGACCCCGCACGGTCAGAAGCGCGCCGAGGCTTACTTTAAGGTAGAAAATCTGTCCGACCCCGCGAATACCACGCTGCAGCACCACATTAACCAGGCCATCAAGGCACGCGGCGTTATGCAGCGCGATGTAGACTACGTTGTCCGTGACGGTCAGGTCATCATTGTTGATGAGTTTACCGGCCGTCTGATGTTCGGCCGCCGCTACAACGAGGGTCTGCATCAGGCGATCGAGGCCAAGGAAGGCGTAAAGGTCGAGCACGAGAGCAAGACGTTGGCAACCATCACCTTCCAGAACTACTTCCGTCTGTACGGCAAGCTGTCCGGCATGACCGGTACCGCGCTGACCGAGGAGGAGGAGT
>ERZ773252.1884-NODE-1884-length-19313-cov-6.980424_pt1 | contig 19313 bp, 8 predicted proteins | sample MGYA00580517_ERZ773252 | MGnify/ENA primary metagenome ERZ773252 (study PRJEB29015, sample SAMEA2737766) | human gut metagenome | biome: human gut; feature: human-associated habitat; material: faeces | place: China | collected 2012 ...
CTCATTCACAAGCAAGTTAATATTTAATTTTGTCTAAATTTTGGGGTTCACTTCAATTAAAAGGGGCATTTTTTTTGGGGGGGGGGAAATAATACAATTAATCAGTAATCAACTAAAATCAATAAACTTCTTTCCACTCAGCAATGTTTTCTGTATCAAATTTGAATGGATCACCAAGCATTACTTCTGTACCACCATCTGCAGCTTCTGTAATCTTCTTTTCACCAAGGTCACCGGCATTAAATGAACCGCCTACATCACCTGTAATTGTGCCTTTTACAAGTGCATCCATTGTGTAACCTGACAAATAACCTATATCAACAGGATTCCATAGATACATCCAAGGACAAGTACCATCTTCGATAAACGGAGCCATTTCCGACGGCAAGCCAAGACCTGTTAGTTTTACATCTGACTGTTTATCTTGCAATACCTTACCTGCGGCAAGCATACCTACAGTTGTCGGAGCAATGATAACTTTAATAGATGAATCTGTCAAAAGTGCTTGTGTTTCTGATGTTGACTTTGTTGGGTCATCGTCACCGTATGCAACTTTTATAAGTGGTGTATTTGCATACTTTTCAGGATTTTCTTCCAATTCTTTCTTCATCCATTCAATCCATAGATTTTGGTTTGTAGCTTGTGCTGTTGCAGACAATACAGCGATACCGCCGTTACCGTCTACCATTTCATAAGCCGCTTGAATTAGTCCTCTGCCGATTTTTTCAGGATCGGCTTGTTGAATATGAGTTTGTCTTGAATCTTTATTTACAGCACTGTCAAGCGAAATAACCTTAATACCTGCGTCCATAGCTTCTGTCAATGCAGGTTGCAATGCGTCTGCATCGTTAGCTGCAATAGCGATACCCGCAACGTTTTGTGCTACAAGCTGATTGATAATTTCAATCTGCTTTTCCGGTGTGGCTGCTTCAGGGCCTTTGTAAAGTGGTTCTGCTCCGATTTCTTTACAAGCCTTTTCAAAACCGTCATATACTTTCTGCATATAAGGATTTTGTACGTCTTTCGCCACAAATGCGTATGTACCGCTTGCCGATGAGCCATCTGAACTTTGAGATGTTGTGCTTCCGCCACCACCTCCGCAACCTGCCATCATAGTTGCTCCGATTATTGCCGTTAGACCTAATGCCAATAGTTTTCTTGCTTTCATGTTTAAAACCTACCTTTCTTATTTTAAAGTTTTCCTTTATTTTTCGGAGTTTCCTACTCCGATTGATACTAAGTTATTTTTGCGACTTTGTCGCCATTGCTTTAAGTTTTTTGAACCAATTCATATTACCGATACTATCTCTGAAACTTGGAATTGCAACTGCAATTATCAATAGTAAACCTACAACTATCATAATAATCTGGCTTGATGCGTTGATTAGACCAAGACCATATCTTAGATAACCGATTACCATAATAGCAAGTGTTGCACCAAGTATTCTTCCTTTACCGCCCGAAGTTGATACTCCGCCAAGTACAGCCATTGCTATAATATCAAGTTCATATCCTTTTGCAACGTCGGGACGAACACTTGACATCTTTGACGCAAGATAAATTGCGGCAACTGCCGAAAGTAAACCTGTCATTGTATAAACAATAACTTTAATTTTATCTGTTTTCACACCCGAAAACTTTGCAACAGTTGTTGAATTACCCATTGCATAACATCTTCTGCCGAATTTTGTGTAGTGAAGAAGATAAGCAAAGAACAAAGCCTCAACTACTACAAATATTAATGCGTATGGAACCATTCCACCGATTTTACCGGCTGCAATTTGTGTAAACCAATTTGGGAATCCTCCCACCGAATTGGTTTCCAAAATAATCTGTGCTATTCCTCTGAATATTATCTGTGTTGCAAGCGTTACAATCATACTTGACAATTCAGGGAATTTTACAAGGATAATTCCGTTAATTAAACCGCATACAGTGCCTGTGACAAGTGCAAGACCGATTGCTCCAATCATCGGAACTCCTGCGTCAAACGCAACACCCATAATTGTTGCTGAAAGAGCCATAATTGACGCAACACTGATGTCGATTTCACCGAGCATTAATACGAATGCCATCGGAAATACTACTATTGCTTTATCCAAGAAGTCACGGGTTGCATTTAAAATTGATTTTGCATGTGCATAATACGGTGACGCGGATATATTAAATACATTTACCAATATAAGCATTAATACAAGCATCCACTCCCATTGAAAAAGAAATCTCTGCCAAGAAAATCCTCTTTGGGCTGATATTGTTCTTGTACCGTCACTGCTTACAGCCTGTTTTATATACTCTTTAGCCATCAGATATTCCTCCTTCTCAATGCTTTCATTTCAACGTTTCTTTGAATTAACGAGTTTGCTATAATTGAAAGAAGTATAATCAAACCGCGAATTGCCTCTTGCCAGAATGAAGATACATGGATAAGCGGCATTGCGTTGTTAAGAATACCAAGTAATACAGCACCCAACAATACTCCTTGTACTCTGCCTGTACCGCCATTAATGCTTACACCGCCAAGTACGCAAGCTGCGATTACATTCATTTCATATCCGGTACAGGTTTCACCTTGAGCAACTCCGTATTTACATACATAAAGTATACCGCCTAAGCCGGCTACCGCACCTAATATAGTATAAACCATAATTAATGTTCGATCTGTTTTGATACCCGAAACTCTTGCACTTTCTTCACTGTTTCCTACCGCATAAATCTTTCTGCCCGTACGGGTTTTATTTAGGAAGAATGCGGCAATTATATAAACAACTATTGCTACAACTATAAGATTATTTATACCAAGAAACTTTCCTGTCGCGATTGACAGAAACTTTGTACCCATTTCCTGTTGTTTTACCCAACTTCCGTTAGCAACTAAATATGTAAGTCCGCGATATATATTCATCATACCGAGTGTTGCGATAATAGGTAATATTTTCAGTTTAGCAACCAATGTACCGTTTATGAAACCACATACGATACCGACTGCTATCGATACTAAAATTATTACCACCCCGGGAACTGCTTGATTATTTTTAAGTATCGTTCCGCCGACCATTGCACCCAACGCCATTATCGAGCCGATTGAAAGGTCGATACCGCTTGTGATAATTACCATCATCATGCCTACTGCCGTAATTGCAAGAACTGCCGTTTCTGTGAACATATCGGAAATGTTTTCAAGTGTGAAGAAGTTTCCTCCACTTCTTATTTCAATAAATACAGAAAGTGCAATCATTACAATAATTAAGCTGATTTCACGAATATTCGATGAAAAGAATTTTTTTAACTTCATAATTAAATTACACCTCCTACATATTCATTGCGGCCTCAAGAATTTGTTCTTGAGTAACGCCTGTTGCATCTGCAAAAATCTTAGATACTCTGCCCTCTTTCATAACAAGGATTGTATCTGCCATACCCAATACTTCCGGCATTTCCGAAGAAATCATTATTACTCCGAAACCTTGTGCCGCCAATTCTGACATAATTTCATATATCTGTGCTTTTGCACCTACATCGACACCCTTTGTCGGTTCGTCAAGGATAACTACTTTCAAATCGGAATTTAAAACCTTTGCTACGATAACCTTTTGTTGATTACCACCTGACAAACTTGACGCCTTATCAAATACAGAAAGAGCCTTTGTTTTAACTTTTTCCAAAAGTTCTTTTGAACGTTCACGTTCTGCTTTTCTGTTTATAACAGTGAACTTAGTAAATTTTTCAAGTGTTGATAATGTTACGTTTTGTCCCAATCCCCAATCAAGAATCAGACCTTGTTTTTGTCTGTCCTCAGGCAAATATCCGATACCTGCTTTCATAGCGTCTGACGGATGTCTTATTGAAAGTGTTTTTCCTTCCAAAATGACCTTTCCTTTATCGGGTCTTTCAATACCCATAATACCTTGACATACTTCTGTTCGTCCTGCACCGACAAGTCCTGTCATAGCAAGGATTTCGCCCTTGTGAAGTGAAAAAGAAACATCTTTGTAGTACCCTGTCTTTGATAATCCCTCAACTCTGAAAATTTCTTCTCCTCTTTCAACTTCTTGCTTAGGATAAATTTGAGAAATTTCACGTCCGACCATTTTTGAAATCAATACTTCATTTGAAATTTCATCTACATTCCATGTACCTATGTACTGCGAGTCACGAAATACGGTTACTCTTGTAGCAAGTCTGTACATATCTTCAAAACGATGCGAGATAAATATTATTGAACAGCCTTCATCTCTAAGTTGTTCTGTAATTCTGTATAATTCCTCACATTCTCTTTTTGAAAGAGCCGCCGTAGGCTCGTCCATTATGATTATTTTTGCATTTGTAGAAATGGCTTTTGCAATTTCGACTATCTGTTGTTCCGCAACTGTCAGATTACCCATACTTGAATGTGGGTCAATGTCATTTCCCAATCTCTCCAAAAGTGCTTTTGCATCCTTGTGCATTTGTTTCCAATCAATTGTATGGAACTTTGTCATTTTCTCGTGCCCTATGAAAATGTTTTCCGTTACACTTAAATGTTGATATGCCGTACCGTGCTGATAAATAGCGGCAATACTTAATTTTTGTGCATCTTTAGGATTTTTTATTTCTACTTTTTCGCCGTTAATGAATATTTCACCCTCTTCAGCTTGATGTACTCCGGTGATAACTTTTATGAATGTTGATTTTCCTGCACCGTTTTCACCCATAAGAGCATGTATTTCACCTTGTTTTAACTGAAAGTGAACATTATCAAGAGCCTTTACTCCGGGGAATATTTTCGTTATTCCTTTTAGCTCAAGAATGTATTCAGACATCTCTCTCATTCCTTTCTTTGTTTATTTGTTGACTTTATTTTAACTAAAACCATTAATATCTTCAATGGAAAAAATCGAAAAGAAGATGTAAAATTTTAAAAAGTGTATTATTTTAAATTTTTCTATCGTGTTAGTTGCGTAGATAAGTGCACAAACCGCTTGGGGATACCTGAAATATTTAGGTTTGTTTAAAATGCTGTACCTTGCAATAATGGACGTCACGAAAAATGGATTAGTCGCCGTCGTGATTGGATATGAGCCTCATTCTCGGTTGGAGTTCTTCTTTGCTGATAGAATCCGCTATTGACTTGCCGATTTTTTGATAACGTAAAAGCGGACGGAATTTAATTCCGTCCGCTTAAATAAAATTTTCTATACCATTTTGTATTTACACAAAACTAAAAGAATACTCTTTTAGTTATTGTATACCTCTGCTATTGCTTTACCTGCCGCTATTCCAACTGTATTATATGCGATTTGGTGAAAATGATAATTGTCTTTCATATTTTCCTTAAATTCAAGGAATGAACCTACTGTATAAACATTATCATTCTCACTTGCAAGTTCTGCTTGTGCATCGTGTACTGTGACATATGCCTCATCATGTTTGCCGTCTGTATCATCGTCACCGTTATAGTGACCTGTTTGAACTATGAACATATCTGTAACGCCCACTGTTTTCATATACTCAAACACATTAAGCGTCTGTGACTTATATGACGCTGCCGACTGACTTCCCGAATAAATTTTATCCGCGTCTGCCTCACCTTGACACCAAACCATAAAGATATGATTTACAGTATAACCGTTATCTTCAAGATATGTTTTAGCGGCGGTAAGTCGCGACTGTGCCTCATTCTTTTGTGCCACAGTATTCCAATAGCCTATATTTGTACCGCCTCTTGATGCTTGGGCTCCTACAATCGGAACACCTGTTTGGGCATAATAGCTGTTCATAAGTGATGAAACCATATCCCCACTTCTTCTGTCTACACCGTTACTTCCGTTGTCATTTATAGAATCGTTGTTTTCACTCTTGCCAAAAGGTTCTGATACACCGAATAACATATCTGCATTTGATACACTTCTGAATTCATATCCTGCGCCTATCGGGCATTCTGTCGCGTCAGCGTATTCACCACGTCCTGCCATATTTGATTGCCCCATAAATATAGCCAAGTCAACAGTTTTTGTATTTTCAGTCTTATTGTCTGTTAAATTCTTTGCAAACAACCAATCAAGCAAGCCAGATGTATTCGCTGCTGACTTCAGAATATTATGACCTTCGCTGTAAATTTCTTTATATTCAACATTCGTCGCACCGTTCTCGACAAGTGCTTTATATATTGCCTTTGATGAATCATTAATTTCCGTATTGTCCTCGCTGCCCGCAAAAATCATTACACCTGTATTATTTTTTGCTATTGCCTGTGCTGACGTTATATCGCCTTTTCCTGCTATTGCAATTATTCCTGCATACTTATCGGGATTATCAGAGACAACCTTATAACAGCCCTCTGTACCCTCTGAATAACCAGCAATATATATTTTCTCACTGTTTACACTATACTGATTTTGAATATCATTTACAACTCCGTCAATCATATCCGACAAATCAGTCCAACTGTTATCCGCACTGCATTGCGGTGCAACAAGAATACAAGGATTTGTGCTTTCCTGTTCTATAACCTTATCAAATAAATCTTGTGCGTTATACAACTGCTTTTCATTATCGTTGCCCTTTCTTGTTTCGCCGTGCAAGAACATTACTACCGGATACGATACTGAACTGTCATAATTTTTAGGAAGATAATATCTGTATTTCATTGTACTTCCGTCTTTTGTATATGTTCCGCTTTTAAACTTAGGAAACGCAGTTTCGTCTGTATCCGATGAATCGGTTTCATATTCTCTTACTACAAGATTGTCAAGATATATACTTCTGTCAGCTTTCTTTGAACGCTCCGACTTAAACGATATATCCGAAATCAATCCTGTTTCTGCTCCTGTGAGCTTGCCGGTAAATGATTTCGAGCCTATGTTTACAGTAACTGTATTAGTTGCAAAATTAATCTCATTTGACACTTGCGTTACTGGTGCTGACATACCGTCACCATTTACTTTTGATACCGCTGATGCAACATCACTGTCAACAGCAATTTCTTCGCTGCCGATAACCATACTTCCTGTACCGTTATATACGTTAAATGAGCAATTTACAAGATTTGTACCCTCACTGTCATTAATCGTGTATGTAAACGTCTGTCCGCCCAGTGCACCGACATACAAATCAAAATTAACATTCGCCTTATTACCTATTGCAGGGTTTAATTTCAATGACAAAGTACCCGGTGCAGTTACATTTGCATTAAATTTAATATTCTGATTCGTTTCGTTCCAAGCCGCAGAGCCTGACACAACCGGTACATTTTCACCCTCTGTCGCCGTTGTATTTTCTGTGAAGTCCCACTTCTTTTCGATTGTCGGTAAAGATTCTGTATTGGCTTTTATAAACTTTTCAGCCTCTGCAACGGAATAAACTCTTGTCACTCCGCTTTCTTCACCTCTGATAACCTTACTGTCACTGTCGGCAGAAAGACTCGACAAATCTTTATATGTATATGAATAATCGGTTGTTTCATATCCCATACTCTTTAATTCTGCCGCAATAAATGATGACGCAAGCAAAGCGGAATGTTGTGTCAAGTGTAGGTTATCGCCTACCTGATAATTATTAACCGCCCAATTTGTATCGTTTGTATCTGTTTTGGCTTGATTTACATATAATTGAGTGTATTTATTAAGATCTATGCACTCCACACCGATACTCTCGGCAAATTCAGTTATAGCATTAATCTTTGTTGATGTGCTGTATGTGAAATATGTTTTGTGCTGATATTTACTGTTGTAAACAGGGCTCACAAGAACAGGTACTGCACCTTTTTCTTTCGCCATAGCCGCCATTTCACTCATATACTGTTTCATTTCATCAATAGCAATCTTATTTAATGAACTTATCGAATCATTAATACCGAAGTCAATAATCAAAACATCATCTTTTTGAATTAACTTTTTAACCGATTCAAAGCATTCATTGTACCAAGTCTTAATAGTAGCACTCGGTTGACCGAAGTTTGCAACCACATATTTTGTCGGTGATAAGAACTTTTCAAGCTGCATACCGAAGCCTGTCATCATAACTTTATTGTTATCCAAGTCGTCACCGTCTGCATTTTGTGGATAGTAATTTGCAGATTCACTGTCACCCGCTATCCAAACAACTTGCTTTTTATACTTTTGCGGTACTCTGACAACTTCAACCGATGCAATTCTCTCGTTTCCGCCCGAAGTATTACCGATTGTAAGATTTATCTGACCGCCTGTAACTTCCATTCTCGGTGCATACATTACACCGTATCCTGACGGACGGTTTTGTGAACCCGATGATGTAGTATTATTTATAATCTGAACACCGTTATTATAAACATCTGCTCTCGCTCCGCCTTTTCTGTATACAGTAATGTCATAAAAACCGTCAGGTACATCTATTTTTATAGTATTGTCACCTGTCGGCAAGCAACCGTTTTCGTTAATATGATAATCACCGTCTCCAAGTCCGTAACCTTTTTCTTCTGTATAAGAATTTGCATTGACTTTTACATATCCGTTTATATATTCATCTTTTGATGAAGAAGTATTAGTAAATTCAAATTTATACTCCGGCACTACCGTCACTTCTGATTTTGACGTATTATGAACTTTTCCGTTTTCTGCCTTGACGCTTTCGTATGTTCCGTCACCGTTATAAACTCTGTATGTATTGCTATCATATGAAGTAAGCTCTGATACGTCTATATATTCGTCTGATGATGTTATTTCTTCTGATGAATCATCTCCGTCTGATAAATCTTCTATATCGCTTACTTTTATCGAATGCGTTTTTCCGATTGGGGTCATCTTATCCAAACTGTCCCAATTCATCACTTTTACTGCATATCCGTCTTTTCTTGCAGGCATTTTAAGTATCAAAGTTTTTTCGGCTGTATTGTCTGTTTCAGTGACAACCTGCTTTAAAAGTCCGTCTTTATCGTATAGCGCACAGATTGCAACGCCCTCAAAACCTTTATCAATATCAACTAAAATTGAACCGTTCTTTATTGTTGTACCTGTAATTTTTAACCTTTCCGTTTCAGGCTTTTCAAGATTTATAACTTGAGGTATATCGTCTTGTTTTTCACCTGTCACAATTTGTGCCACACGAGTTGTTATTTGAGGTAAGATATAGTTTGAGAAATCTGTATAATAATGATTATAGTCTTTCCACATACTCATAAGCGCCGTGGCTCTTTCCTGTGCTTTTGCTCTTGCCTCAATTTCGGTTTTTCCGCTTTGAATTGCAGTATTATATACTGTTCGTACATCATTTGTCATAACGTTATCTGCAATTTTTCCAATATCGACAAAGCCTATAATATTTGTATCGTTCGCTCTTTCGTTATATACTTCTCTGATTGCGGTATCATAACTGTTTGTTCTCATACCTTTGAACAATACATTATCTGCGTCATAAACCTTGTCTTGAGTTGAGCCGTAATTACCTGTCGGTGTGTAACTGCCCAATATTACCTTTGCACCCATTGCTTTGATAGCGTCTATATAAATGTTATTATACTCTTTAAATTCATCTTTTGTTGAAGATGTATCATTTGTTCCCATACCGCTTATCGAAACAACGTCACCCGGTTTAATACCGCATAGGACATTGTTAAGTAAACCTTCTGTATAATATGAACGGTGCTGACGTCCTGCTTGACCGCTGTTATAAAATGCACTTATAACATTTGATAGTTTCGGATAATCAGACAATGTATTATTAAGCGTATAAGCCCAACTTCCGTTTTGCTGTACCGTAGAATCACCTATTATCCACCATGCAGGCTTACTGTTTGCTGTGCGTTCTACTTTTTCAACTGTTAATGATGATAGCTTACCGTCACCCGAGAATGTAATATCCAGCACACCGTCACCGAATACCGCCGTCTTATATGTATCACTTTCTAATGTCTTTTTAGTTCTTTCAAAGCCTGTAAGTGACGAATTTACTCTTTCACACTTAATTGTGCCCTCATAAACTGCCGTAATTTCATATACTTCACCTGCTGTCAAGTTAAGTTTAAAACCAAAATTCTGACCGCTCATATAGCTTTCACCGTCTGCACAAGTTCCGTCTATACCAAATCCGCGGCTTTCCTTATATTCGGTTGAAGAAGTTACCGATGTATAACCGTCTTTTGCACTTGTTGTGAAATTGAATTTTAGATTATATACGTTTACCTTAACCGATTTTTCAAGCGTTTTACCATTTGAATCGGTTGAGATTGCTCTAACATAGATATCTGTCGGCTTTGCAGATGATGATACTGTTAATGTACCGTCACTTGCAATTTTTATATCACTGCCTGTATATTCTGTTGTGTTATCAGAATTGTATAGTTTGTATGTTACAGTCTTGTCTGTCAATACTTCCGCATTTCCGTTTTTAACAACTGCCTCATATTTGTTACTGCTCGGTATTTGTGCACCGACAGGTGATTTTACAAATGCAATACTGTCATTTGTACCGATTAGTTTTACTGTCTTTGTTACAGACTTTCCGCCTAATGTCACTTTAATAGGTACGTCGCCGGCAGACGCCGTTGAGCTTACAACAAGATTTGCCGAATGCGAATCAGTGCTATTCGTTTCAACAGAAACACCCTCCGCAAATTCATCGTCAATCTTCCATTCAGCTGCACCGAATGCAGCATTACCGTCTGTCATATTTGCAGATACTGTCATAGGCACTTTTACACTGTCACTTGTAGGAATATTAACCGTATCCTGCCCGTTTATTTTAAATGAATCTGTGTCAACCTGTGCCGATTGAATTTTAACGTTATTTATATCTATAGAACTTGATTTATCTTTTGATAATGTAATTCTATAGTACTTGCCTGTTGTGTAATTTGCGTTGAAGTTTGTCAATTCAGATTGTATTAACGGAGTTTTGCCGTTATAATCGCTGTTTGAATCCAAGTTATATATCTTTGCTATACATTTCTTTACTGTCGGATCGGCTGTTACAACTATATGATACCACTTATTCTTTTCACCTGTTCCGATTTCTGTACCGTTCAAGCTGAATTTTGAATCTGTAAAAGACAATTCAAAGCCAACTGATGTGCTTTCTGTCACGTTTCCGCCTATATAACCGATAGTTCCGTCTATGCCGAAACGCACATCTTGTTCAAAATTAGTTTGTGATGTAATCTGCCCTGCATTATTGTTAATATATGATGAGTTTCCTGTAAGTTCACGAGACAGACTCAAATATTTACCGCTGTTATCTGATTTCAAAACAACATTACTCTTATCAGAGCCGTCTGTTGACCAACCGCCTGTTAAAATATCGTTTTGTGATGTTGTATATCCGACTAAACCTCTTTCGTAATTGTTGTAATCTGCGGTATAACCGACTTTTGGCAAGTATACATCAGAATTAGCCTCTGTATCAGCTAACAGTACCAACGGGCGTGACACTTTAGCTGTCTTGCCGTTATATGTAACTATGGCAGTTACCATGCCATAATAGTTAGCAGATGTATTCTTTAGTTTAAAATTGACTGAACTTTGATTTGCACTGTTTACCGTTACACTTCCGTAACTGTCACAATACACCTGTGTTCCCGGAAATGTTCCGCTTTCACCTGTCGGCTTGCCGCCAAGTGTTCTGAAACCGTCAAACTGCCAATCAATTTTATAATCTTTTACCCTTGAATCAGGGTTTGTCACTATGCTTGTTCCTCTTTCACCGACAATCTTCAATGAAATTTCATTGTCAGCATATGTATCGGAATCAGGTCCCATAACAAGCATATTGTCTGTCGGGAATGAATTAAATTCTACCGTTGCAATATTTTCAATATAATCTTGTGATATTTGTGCTGTGATTGTTGTATCTTTTGTAATTTGATATTTGTTTAAATCGTCAGAGCTTAATAGTTGACCGTCAACACTCCAGCCCTCAAAATACTTACCGTATGCCGACATATCCGGTATATTTACAACACTTTCACCGTCATAGACATACTGTGAAAATTCATCAATACTGTTATTTATTTTTACTGTATGGAATACTTCGCTTAAATCCGAATCAAGTGCTTTTGAAATTTTGATATTGTCAATGCAAGTATCAACTCCGCTTGACGGTGCCAAAAGTGCAAGACAGCTAAATGATGTTATATCCTCAGACATATTTATTCTTCCGTGATAATATACCGTATTTCCGTCAAGTGACGTTATGTATGCCGTAGCCGTTTTATTTGTAAAATCGCCTATCACTTTTACATGAATCCAATCATCAGGTATTTCTTTTGTCAAAACAGTCGGCTGAGCATATCTGCCAAGTGAAAGTCCGCTGTCCGATACACTGTTATTTATAACAAATTTATTTAAGTCTGACGGTCTGTTCATTTTAAATGCATACTTTGCATTACTGTAACAACCGTGATTCATATATAGTGAATCTGTTTTTTCAAGAACTTCAAAATTAGAAACATTCGTTTTATAATTTGTTGTCTTTATATCTGCCTCAAGTACAAAATCATCCTTAATTTCAGTTATACCTTTGTATGTTGAACGTGCAGTACCGCTTTTACCTGAAGTAACTGCAAGATATTTGTTTATTGTTTGATTGCTGTCACTTTTTAATTCTGCTGTTCCGGCAGGTGATTTCCAACCGTCAACGCTTGTACTGTTACCCGACGCTTTATCTCCGACCGTACAGTTTTCAAAATTCTCCTCATATAAGACTTCTCTCTCAACATCTGCTTTAGGTGTTGACTGTGGATTTGATGTTTGTATCGGATTTTCTGTCGGTGCTACAGTTTCTTTTGGAGTTTCAGTTGGTGTGAATGTAATATTTTGTAGATATGAAGTTCCTTTTCTGTAACCCAAATACATTGTTTCTCCTGCTTTCATATCATAATTACCATTTGAATAACCCTTATATGTGTTATCTATATATACACCTATATCCTTTCCCTCAAACGTTGCTTTTCCGTCTGACGGTGCAGTAAATGATACATAACTTCCATTACTGTATGACGAGCTGGCATTTGTAACCTTACTGCTCTTTAAGTAAATCTTTCCGTCTGCCGATACATATGTTCCCGCATACGTCAAAACCGCTTTTGTATAATCGTCAATATCGTATATATCATCAGCAGTTCCGTATGTTGTGTCTGCATTATTTTTGACGAGTGATGTAAAATCACACGAATATGTATTATCATTTTCTGCAAATGACGTTACAGAAAAAGCAGAAAACATTGATATACACATTGCCAATGTTGTAATTAGACTTATAACTTTTTTAAACTTCATAGTTATACTCCTTTCGCGCAATTACTTTTTTATTAATAAAATTATACAATTTTATAAAGAAGTTTTGAATTGCAAATTATAGAGAATAGTTTGCAAATAGTGACATTATAAAAAATACCGATTGAAATTTTCAATCGGTATAAATTTACTTGTTGGTTTTAGGCGGACGCTCTCCGAAGAATTGATATAGATTGCACTTAATCATACCATTATACAATTTACGTTTTTTATTTGCTTTTTTTCCGAACAGCGATTCAAAGTTTTCGTTTGCCGCGATAATATAATACGACCACTTATCAAGTGCATTAAAGCTTTTGCCTATTTCCTTATACAGTTTTTCACATTCTTTAATTTCACCTATTCTTTCACCGTAAGGCGGATTACAAATAATTGTACCATACGGCATATCGAAGTGAATTTTTCGTGCATCACCTTTTTCCGCTTTAACAAAGTCACCCACACCTGCAATTCGGGCATTTTCATTTGTCAATTCAACATATTCGTTTTCTATATCATACGCATAAATTTCAAGCGGCACATTTCTTTCCAAGCTTTTGGCTTCTTCAACGGACTTAACCCACAACTCTTCATCTATCCACGCAAAATTCTGTGCCGCAAATTCTCGGTTTATTCCCGGAGCAATGTTTCTTTTTATCATTGCGGCTTCAATAGGAATTGTACCGCTGCCGTAAAACGGATCACATAGCGGATATTCAAATTTCCAATGACTCAGTTCAACCATTGCGGCGGCAAGTGTTTCTTTTAGCGGTGCAACATTTGAATGTTGTCTGTAACCGCGTTTGTGAAGTCCCTCGCCGGACGTATCTATCATAAGTGTAACTTTATCTTTAAAAATTGAAAACTGTATTTGATAATTTATACCGTCCTCCGGCAGCCATTCTATGCCGTATTTATATGAAAGACTTTCAGCAGTTGCTTTCTTTATAATTGCCTGACAATCCCTTACGCTTGCAAGAGTTGACTTTAAGGAATATCCTTTCACAGGGAAAGCGTCATTTTTGCCAATCCATTTACTCCAATCAACAGCTTTTGTCTTTTCAAACAATTCGTCAAACGTGACCGCAGTAAATTCGGCAGTTTTTATAAGCACTCTCTCACCTGTTCTTATCCACATATTTGCTCTGCAAACAGCCTCATTATCACCCATAAACGTAACTCTGCCGTCCTCAACTGCAGTTGTTTCATAGCCAAGACGACGCACTTCTCTTGCGACAAGCGATTCAAGTCCGAATAGTGTTGTAATTATAATTTCAAATTTCTCCATTTGTAAACCTACTTTTTCTTCTTATTGTATTTCTTAAAACTCTTTTTCCTTTTTGACTTCTTACCGTGTTTTTCCGATTTAGGAATTTCTATCGGTTTTGCGAACTTTTTAAGTAACTTACGGTCCGCGTCTTTAGCTAAAACAAAGTCAATCTGTCTTGAAAGAATATCGGTTCTTGCAACTACTATACTTACAACGTCACCGGTAGTATATGACTTCTGTTTTCTTCTGCCGGTAAGCGTATTTACCTTTTCGTCATACTCATAATAATCATCGGTCATATTTTCAACTCTTATTAAACCTTCAACCGAATTTTCAAGTTCTACAAACATACCGAAATTAGTCACATTTGCAACCACACCCTCAAAGGTTTGTCCGATAAATGATGACATATAAGCCGTTTTCATCAAATCGTCAACGTCACGTTCGGCCGTTTCCGCATTTACTTCACAATCGCTTGAATGCTTGCTTGCCGCCGAAACGTAACCTGCAAGATATGAAATTCTGTTCCCCGTAACCTTGCCGTCAAGAAAATCTTTTAATATTCTGTGTATTGCCAAATCGGGATAACGTCTTATCGGCGAAGTGAAATGACAGTAATATTTTGCCGCAAGTCCGAAATGACCGAGATTTTCTTCACTGTACTTTGCTTTCATAAGCGAATGCAGCATTGTTGACGCAACAATACGCTCCTGCGGTGTATCTTTTACCGTATCGAGTATTTGTTGCAGAGCCTTTGGATGAATAGGTGTATCTCTGTCAATCTTACCTTTAAACGACAATCCGAAATGAAGTATAAATTCATTAAAAGTCATTATCTTTTCAAGTGTTGGTGCCTCATGGTTTCTGTATACAAATGGTATTTCAGACCAAAAAGCATATTCGGCGATTGTTTCATTTGCCGAAAGCATAAATTCTTCTATCATTTTGTTTGAAGTACCGCGTACTTCTTTTTCTATTTCAATCGGCTCTCCGTTTTCATTAACAACTATATGACTTTCAGGAAAATCGAACTGTATCGCACCTCTTAAAGTACGTTTATTCTTTAATATTTGTGCCAAGTCCTCCATTAGTTTCAATGTCGGCAAAATATGCTTGTATCTCTCGCAAAGTTCTTCGTCACCGTCTTCAAGCATTTTATTTACATTATTATATGTCATTCGTTCTTTTGAGCAAATAACCGATTTACAAAGCTTGTGGCTCACAACATTTCCGTCACCCGTAATTTCCATAAATACAGACAAAGTCAATCTGTCCACTTGCGGATTAAGACTGCAAATGCCGTTTGAAAGACTTGTCGGCAGCATAGGAATAACTCTGTCTGCCAAATACACGCTTGTACCACGCTTGTATGCCTCATTTTCAAGTGCTGTACCCTCTTTTACATATTCCGAAACATCGGCTATATGCACACCGAGATAATAGTTCCCGTTGTCCTTTAAAGTAAGAGATACGGCGTCATCAAAATCTCTGGCGTCATCACCGTCAATGGTGAAAATAATCATATCTCTTAAATCTTCTCTGCCTGCAAATTGGCTTTCCGTCACTGTTTGAGAGATTTTATCAGCCTCATTTAATGTTTCTTTGTCAAATTCCTGCTTAATATCATTTCCTAATATTATACCCTCAATGCAGCTTTTAAGCGAATCCTGTTGTCCGAGAACACTTATAACTTCACCGAAAATCTTTTTCTTGTCACTGTATCTTGTAACCTGTACGGCAACTCTGTCACCCATTTGAGCCGTCATTGCGTCCGATTGAGCTATAATAATTTTTGAATATATTTTTCTGTTATCGGGACGCACATAAAAATATCGATCTTTTTTCTTATATATAACACCGACAATAACCTTGTTTCCGCGTTCAAGCACCTTGGTTATATGACCTTGTCGGTGACCTTTTGCATTGTCGTTATCGTCAATATGAACGATAACTCTGTCGCCGTTTATAGCGTCACCCATATCGTCACCGGAAATAAATATGTCACTTTCGTTTTCGTCGTCGCATATTACAAAACCGAAAAATCCTTTTGCATTACAGACAAGTTTACCTACTACCGTTGAGCTTTCACCCTCAACGCTCATATATCTTCCTTTTTTAGTTATATATATTTTACCCTCAATACAAAGTTCGGTTAATATATCGCGAAGTTCTTCCTCATCTTCCGCCGGTACGTCAAGTACAATCATCAATTCGTCAAATTTAAGCGGAATATATTCTTTTGAACACATATATGAAAGTATCTTTTCTTTTCTGTCCATTTTTCTCTCCTATTTTTGTCAATTTAATTCCAAACAATTCTTCACTTATAATCATTTTATAACAAATATGTAATATACGCAAGTATTTTATACCTATGATTAATCTGATTGTAACCTTTTTGTTACATTATAGTAATATAATTTTTATTGACGAAAAGGTTGTATAGCGATATAATAACTTTATGCTATTTTATAATGGGTTTTAATGAGCAAATAGAACCCAACAAAGAAAGGAATGGATACGCAAATGAAAAAGAAGAGCATTATCACTCTTTGTTTCGTTGTTGTATGTGCCATTTTGCTTAACTATGTAGCCTTTATAGGTTTTAACATAGCTGGTTTTTCATATGGCGGTATGTTCGGCGAAACAGGTATCAAAAAGGGCATCGACTTAGCCGGAGGTTCAGTTATAACTTTCCAAGCTGATTCAGACGCTCCGACCGACGACCAAATGCAGGTTGTCGAATCAATTTTCCAAACTCGTATGACTAATGCGGGATATACAGAAGCACGTATATCTCAAGGCGAAGGCGGAAAAATTACTGTTGAAATACCTTCAGTATTTGAAACAGACCAAGCTGCAAGCCTACTTGGCGATACAGCAAAACTTACATTTAACGATGCTGACGGCAACGTAATTCTTGACGGTGCTACAGACATCAAGAACGCTTCTTACCAATACGGTAAGACTTCACAGACAGGTTCGGCTCAATCTTACGTTCAGGTTGAATTTAATGCTGAAGCAAAGCAAAAGTTTGCCGATGCAACTAAGGCTGCTGCCGCAAGATCAAGTGAAGGCAAAAACTACATTTCAATTCAAATGGACGGAAAAGATATTTCTTCTCCGAGAGTTTCAGAAGAAATCAATTCTGACTCATGTATAATTTTAGGTGATTTCACTCCTGAAACCGCACAAGACCTTGCTAACAAGATTAAATCAGGTCAACTTCCGTTTGATATGAAAGTTATCTCTCAGGAAACAGTAGGTGCCGAACTTGGTGCAAACGCACTTCCTACAAGCCTTTTGGCTGCTGCAATCGGTATCATTCTTATAATGATCTTTATGGTTATTATGTACAGAATTCCTGGTCTTATCGCAGATATTTCATTGTTAATATATGTCGGACTTATCGGTTTGGCAATGGGTATATTCCATGTTAACCTAAGTCTTTCAGGTATTGCCGGTATCGTTCTTTCAATCGGTATGGCGGTCGACGCTGACTGTATCATATTTGAAAGAATGAAGGAAGAATTAAAGGTTGGTAAAACTATCAGAGCGTCTGTTTCGGCAGGTTTTGATAAGGCATTCTCAGCAATCCTTGACTCTAACATTACAACAATCATTTCTTGTGTAGTTCTTTACATCTCAGGTATCGGTGCCGTTACAGGTTTCGCTACTACACTTGGAATCGGCGTTATTTTGAGTATGTTTACCGCTATCGTTATCACAAAGTTCCTTCTAAAGCAACTTGTAGGTATCGGTATCGAAAACAGAAGCCTATTCTATAACGCAAAAGCAAAAAAAGGAGGTGCGGAAGAATAATGAAAGATTTGACTAAAAACAGATGGAAATTCGTGCTTATCCCCGCACTAATTATCATTGCCGGTATTGTTCTATATATCGTACACGGCGGATTTAACTTCGACGTTGAATTTATGGGCGGTATCAGAATGCAAGTTAATATGCACACTGAGTTCGACAATAAAGAAGTCGCTGACTTAATCCAAGAAAAAACTGTTGATACTGTATCAGCAAAAGTTCAAACAGGTGACAATTCTCAGGTCGCAGTAATCAAAACTCCTCCTGTTGACGAAACTGTTAAGACTGAAATTTTCAATGCACTAAAAGATAAGTATAATCTTTCAGATGATGATTTACTTTCAGTATCATCTGCATCAGCAAGTTTCGGTAACGAAATTCAAAGAAAAGCTTTGCTTTACACATTGCTTGCTATAATCTGTATCTTGATTTACATTGCAATTCGTTTCGAGTGGAGAAGTGCTATTATGGCTGTTATCGCTCTTGCAATCAACGTACTTATCATGGCTGCGATTTATGCTATAACAAACATTCCGCTTAATACAAACTTCATTGCGGCAATGCTTACTGTTGTAGGTTATTCTATCAATAATACAATCGTTATCTTTGACAGAATTCGTGAAAACACAAAGTCACGTAAGAAGAATGAAACTATTTCAGAAATGGTTAACAGAAGTGTTTTTGAAACAATGGGTCGTACAATCAACTCAACAATAACAACACTTATCACAATCGTTCTTATTTACATTCTTGGTGTATCTGCAATCAAGGAATTTGCTCTTCCTCTAATCGTAGGTATCCTTGCAGGTGCATACACATCAATCTTTATTGCCAGCACATTCTGGGCTTCATGGAAAGAATCAGATATGAAAGCTAAAGCAGCTGCTGCTCAAGAAAGAAAATCAGCAAAGGAAAATAAGTAATTGATGCTACAAAAATAACCGTTGAGAGTGTGAGAAAAAGTCTGTAAAAAAGAATCCTTCTATGATAGAATATAAATA
>ERZ773252.1893-NODE-1893-length-19259-cov-44.538950_pt1 | contig 19259 bp, 14 predicted proteins | sample MGYA00580517_ERZ773252 | MGnify/ENA primary metagenome ERZ773252 (study PRJEB29015, sample SAMEA2737766) | human gut metagenome | biome: human gut; feature: human-associated habitat; material: faeces | place: China | collected 2012 ...
GCTCCGCATAGGTAGTATGGTCACAGCGGGAACAGGTTTCGTAAGCGTTCCAGCCCTTTTCCGTACAGGTGGGGGCTTGCGCTTTATGCTGCACCAAATCATGGTTCAGCGCGGGCAGCTCCGCATAGGTAGTATGGTCACAGCGGGAACAGGTTTCGTAAGCGTTCCAGCCGATTTCCGTACAGGTGGGGGCTTTTGCTGCGTGCTGCTCCAGATCATGCTGTGCAGGCAGTTCCACATAGGTGGTATAGTCGCAGCGGGAGCAGGCTTCGTAAGCGTTCCAGCCGATTTCTGTACAGGTGGGGGCTTTTGCTGCGTGCTGCTCCAAATCATGATTCAGTGCGGACAGCACCAGACTGGTGAAATAGTCGCAGCGGGAGCAGGCAACGTGCGCCCAGCCCTCTCCCGTACAGGTGGGGGCTTTTATCACGCGCTGCCTCAGATCATGTTTCAGCGCGGGCCGCTCCACATAGGTGGTATAGTCACAACGAGAGCAGGTTTCGTAAGCATCACAGCCGGGTTCCGTACAAGTGGGGTCTTTTGCTTTGTAGTACACCAAATCATGTTTCAGTGCGGGCAGCTCCACATAGGTGGTATAGTCGCAGTTGTTGCAGGTATCGTAGGCATCCCAGCCGATTTCCGTGCAGGTGGGGGCTTGCGCATCGTGATGCACCAAATCATGCTGTGCGGGCAGCTCCACATAGGTGGTATAGTCGCAGCGGGAGCAGGTATCGTAAGCATCCCAGCCGATTTCCGTGCAGGTGGGGGCTTGCGCATCGTGATGCACCGGAGCATGATTCAGCGCGGGCAGTTCCGTGCGGGTGGTATAGTCGCAGCGGGAACAGGTGTCGTAAGCATCCCAGCCGATTTCCGTGCAGGTGGGGGCTTGCGCATCATTGTGCACTAAATCATGGTTCAGTGCGGGCAGCTCTTTGCGGGTGGTATAGTCACAACGAGAGCAGGTATCGTAAGCATCCCAGCCGATTTCCGTACAGCTGGGGGCTTTTGCATCGTGATGCACCAAATCATGATTATTTGGGTCTTTTTCGCCGTATTCCGCGCCGCATTTTTCACAGGTTTTGCCTGTGGTGCAGGTGGGAATTTCGGTACCGCCGGTATGTACCTTTAAATACGAAACATTGCCATCGTTGTGGCAGTTCTTGCATTCAGCTACATAAACCCTATGAGAGTTCGAATCATATATTCTGTATCCGAGGACCTCACGTGTCTCCACACTCCCACAGTTTTTGCAGCGCACCGTGGTTGTTTCTGCCGCCGCTTTTAACACGATCCCCGGTATCAGGCACACCATTGCCAGCACCGTCAAACACCGGATCAGCCATTTTTTCATGTTGCTCCCTCCTTGTCATCAAACCTTGTTATCCTTTCAGATCAAACTGCACGGACAGCGATGCAAGCACGGCATCTACCACCTTCCGCGCCTCGGCAAGCATATCGATCTCCGCCACAAAAGCGATGACCTGCTCGCGCTCCTGCGCGGGGACCTGCAGCGCACTCAGGCTCATGCTCAGGAACCGCCGTATTTTGCGCTCCAGCGTAAAGTAGGGGTCGCACCGCCGTGCCATGTAGCCGCGCATCATGCCAGCCGTGCCCAGCTCCATCTCGTAGAAATCGCACTCGGCGCACCCGGGCAGATACGCGCTGAACGCCGCCTGCAGCTCGGCCGTGGTGCTGCGGTGGATGATCTCCGCCGTGGCGGGGAAGGTGTACGCTTCCACATAGATATCCCGCAGATTCTCGCTCAGCTCGGTCATCGCCAGCTGCAAAGCCGTCTCCACCGCGTAGAGGTACACCGGCGAGGGGGCGTTTGCCGCCAGCGGCCTTACCGCGCCGAACTGCCTGCTGAACATCATGCCGATCAGCTCGGTCAGCACACCGTCCTTGGTGCGGAAAATATTCTGGAACGACCCGGCGGAAACATCTGCTTCCTTTAAAATTTCTGCCACCTTGGTGTTCGTGTAGCCTTTTTCCAGAAAAAGCCGGACACAGGCGGTCAATATCCGCCGTTTTGCTTCCTTGCTGTCGTATCTGCGCGCCATTGGAAATCATCCTTTTCTATGATTGGTTTCTGACCCAATTATATATTGATTCGAGAATTGCGTCAAGTAAACTTTTAAGGGCGTATTTTGGGCAGTTTGACGAGGGAGAGCTTTCTGCGGGTGCGCATCCGGGCAAAACAAAGCGCAATGGACATTGCTGTTATCCGCTGCCGCAGGCAGACAGTTCGCGGCAGCAAAAAAGAGGCCACCGATCGGGGTGACCTCTTTTCAGCATATTTTCAGCGTAAATCCCGCAGCAGGCGAACCCACCATCTCCATGACGGCTCTTTTGGAGTTGCTCTTTGCGTAAGATAGCAAAATAAATCTTATTTCTGACAGAAAGAGCCGAACCCGTGCAACGAGTCCGGCCCTTTCTGTGCTTTGGTTGGATCTTGAGCAAAGTTATGGTAAATGAAGAAGTTGGCTTTGGGAGTTTACAGCAGGCTCAGTGCTTCCTCGTCTGCCACAAGGATGCAGTCCGGATGCAGCTGCAGGATGCTGCCGGGGCAGGCAGGGGTCACAGGGCCGGTCACGGCGTCCTTGACGGCCTGTGCCTTGGCTTTACCGTTGGCTACCACCAGCACCTTGCGTGCCTGCATGATGGTCTTGATGCCCATGGTGTATGCCTGTTTGGGGACAAGGGCCTCGTTGCCGTCAAAGAAGCGCTTGTTGGCTTCGATGGTAGTGGGTGCAAGGTCGATGCAGTGGGTCTCCAGCTCAAAGGCTTCGCCCGGCTCATTGAAGCCGATATGACCGTTGGGGCCGATGCCCAGCAGCTGCAGATCGATGCCGCCCAGCTTATGGATGATGCCGTTGTAACGGGCGCATTCTGCGGCGGTATCCAGATTGGTGCCGTCCGGCAGGTTGGTCTTGGCCGGGTCGATATTCACCTTGCTGAACAGGTTCTCATTCATGAAATACCAGTAGCTCTGGGGGTGCTCCTTGGGCAGGCCGCGGTACTCATCCAGATTGACAGTAGTGACCTCGGAGAAATCCAAATCGCCTTTGTTGTACCAGTCCACCAGTTGGGCATAAGTGCCCACCGGGGTGCCGCCGGTGGCAAGACCCAGTACACAGTCCGGCTTCATGATGACCTGTGCGGAGATGATGTTGGCCGCTTTGCGGGACATATCCTGATAATCTTTTGCGCGGATGATCTTCATAATAATACTCCTTTTATAGTACCGTTACGCCTGCGTTCCGGCAGGCCTGTAAAAATTCTACGGGCAGCTTTCCGTCCGAGATCACAATATCAATATCGGACAGCTCGCAGATGTGGAACGTGCTTTTCAGTCCGATCTTGGAGGAATCCAGCAGCACGGCTTTCTGCTCACAGCGGCGGAGCACGGTCTGCTTGAGCCGTGCTTCATCCTCCACGCCGCAGGTAAAACCGGTTTCCGGGCTGTAACTGGTCACGCCCAGCAGCAGCAAATCAAAGTTGATGCCCTCCATCGTCTGGATGCTCTGTGCACCGCAGACGCTCATGCTGAACCGGTTCAGGCTGCCGCCCGGCAGGGACACATGGGGCTTTTCCAGCTTTGCCAGCTCCATGGCGCAGCTCAGGCCGCTGGTGTAGATGAGCATGGGCTGATCCGGGATGCACCGGGCCACTGCTGTGGCGGTGCTGCCGGAATCCAGAAACAGGGTGGTGTTGGGGCGCAGCAGAGCAATGGCTTTTTCGGCAATGATCTGCTTTGCTTCGGCATTGCGGGCGGAACGGCGGCTCAGCAGGTCGTCTGTACCTACCACCTGCTCCACCGACTTGACACCGCCATGCACCCGCACCACACGGCGGGCTTCATCCAGTGCTTTCAGGTCGGTGCGCAGGGTCATTTCCGAAACGGAAGGGAAAGCTTCCTTGAGCTGGGCAAAGCTAATGCTGCCTTTGCGGTTCACCAGCTCCACGATTTGATTGCGGCGTTGTTCCATGGGGGATTCCTCCTGTCTGCGTTTGTCCTGTCCCATGGCACGTTCTGCTTAGTCCTCCGGGTTGAAGTTTGCCAGCAGATATTCCTCTGCTTCCGGGCACCACAGGCCGTTGTGGGCATCCACGATGTCAGCCAGTGCGGTATAGCGGGGGTCGTTGTCCTGTTCGCCCTTGGCACGCAGATCGGTCAGGGCGATGAGGGGCATGGTCAGGTGGGTGTAGATCAGCTTTTTGCCGCCGGGGATCTTGGGCAGGTTGAGGGTGGTCTCGGCAGCGGCGTTCAGACCGCCGATGTGGGTGACCATCACAGCCGGATCGATGCGCTTAGCGGCGGTCAGTTCCAGCGACTCGATCATGTCGGCGGTATTACCGCCGGTGGTGCCCATGACATGGGTAGAATTGTAGTGCACATCGTAGAAGTTCATCTTGGCGCTGAACTGCTTGTCGGTGGGGCCTGCAAAGAAGTTCAGGCAGCCGTCACGACCCAGCACAGCACTGGACAGCTCCACCACCGGCGCGATGGGGGCGTAGCAGAACACATCATCAAAGCCGGTACCGCCGGTCAGCTCCCGCAGCTCGGCAGCGGGGTCTGCCATGTTGGCGGTGTTGACGAAGTACAGGTCGATGCCGTCCTTCTCCTTGACCTCCTTCGGGGGGAAGAGGGACTCCGCACGGGCCAGACGATCCTCGTTGATATCGGTGACCACCACCATGCCGGGGCGCACATCACGGTGCAGTGCGTAGGTCAGAGCACCCAGACCCATGGGGCCTGCACCGGCCAGAATCGCCAGCTTGCCACCCTTCTTGATGCCCATATCGTGATGGTACACCCCCATCTTGGTGTGGTAGGCGGCGTTGAAAGCACCGATGGAGCAGCTCATAGGCTCGGCCAGAGAAGCCTCGTAGTAAGCACGGCCCTTGTACTCCAGCAGGCAGCCCAGTTCCATGACCTCGGCAGGGATGATGCAGTAGGTGGCGTCGCCGCCGAAGAACTCGTAGGAGTAGCCGGGGCTCCACATGGTGCCCTTGTAGTTCAGGGCGGGCTGCAGGGTGAACTTCATGCCGGGCTTGAACTTGTCCTGATGCGCCTTGCCCACCTTGACGATATCACCGGCGAACTCGTGACCCATGATGGCGGGGTGCTCGGCTACATCCGGATGCACACGCTTGTGAGCAGTACCGAGGATGGCGCACTTGTAAGTAGACATGCAGATGCTATCGGAAACGACCTTGACCAAGATCTCATCGTCCTTGATCTCCGGCAGTTCAAAAGTATCCAGACGCAGATCGTTGGCGGCGTGCAGACGAACAGCTTTGACTTTCATAATGAAACTCTCCTTTTATTATAACAGTTACCGTTGTGTTTTCAAGAAGTTTTACAGATGCTGGAAGGTGACCAGCGGCAGCAGTTCTTCGATCTGGCTGCGCTCTGCGGCCTGTGTGCCGCTGCACATCACATTGGCGGCTCCTGTGGCGATGGACAAGCGAACGGTGTTTTCTTCGCTAAGCCCTTCCGCTTCGGCGTAGGCGAGAGCGGCGACCACGCTGTCGCCGGCACCCACCGTGCTGCCCACTTTGACCTTCAATGCCGGAGCGTAGATCACGCTGTCCTTGCGGAGATACAGCGCACCCCGACCGCCCATGGACACCACCACATGTTCGATGCCCCTGCGGATGAGCGCCTGACCGGCATCGGCCAGTTCATCCAGCGTTTTCAGCTCCCGGCCCATCATGCGGGAAAGCTCGTCGTTGTTGGGTTTGACCAGATAGGGAGCAGCCTTCAGCCCCTCTGCCAGCAGCTCGCCGTCTGCATCCAGAAAGACCTTTGCCCCTGCCTTTTTGCAGGATTCCACCCATGTGTAGTAGGTGTCCTTGGGGGCACCCTTCGGCAGACTGCCTGCCAGCACCACGATATCCCCCCGCTTCAGTTCCTTCAGCAGGTCGTACAGCAGGGCGGTCAGCTCCGGGGCATCTACCTCGATGCCCGGCTCGTTGATGTCGGTGTTGGTGTGGTTTTCCGGGTCGATGACCTTCAGGTTCGTGCGGGTCTCGCCGGGCACGAAACGGAAGTTGTGGGCAAGCCCTTCACTGTCCAGTGCGTCCTGAATGGCTTTGCCGCTGTTACCGGCCAGAATGCCGATAGCCTTGCTGGTCCCACCCAGCTTTGCGATCACCTTGCTGACGTTGATGCCCTTGCCACCGGGATCGGTACGCATCTTGGTGATCCGGTTTACGGTGTCCAGCGCAAGGTTCGGAATCTCAACGGTCTTGTCCAGCGCCGGATTCAATGTTACGGTGTAGATCATGGGAACAACAGCCTCCTTCACGATTGTTGTTATGAAACTCGAAACTGTTGAAACGAAAGCTCTGGCATTATAATACCAACAGTTCTCGCCCATGTCAAGCTGTTGTTTCAACAAATCGCACTGCGTGTTTTTGGTGCTTTTCGCCAACTTTCTGGGATACATGATTTTTGGCTCAAAAGTTCTCTAATAGGTATCTTGTTACAACAACAAAAAAACTCCCGGCTCTGCCCAAAAAGGCAAAAGCCGGGAGTGCGTTTTCAGTTCATTTTGTGTGCGGCGGTTTGCAGTCCGCAAAAAAGCCACGGTCAAAGCCCTGTTCCAACAGGTCTGCCGCTTCCTGCTGCTGTCCGGTGCGCAGTGCCTCCATCAGCCGGGGCGTTTCGATCAGCTGCCCGCTGACATTCTGCATGACCTCCACCGGGACGCCGTTCCCGTCATCCGGGGCCAGCAGCACCAGTGCCCCCAGCACGATGCGCCCCGGCTCATAGACCGGCGGCTGTGCCTGCAGATAGCCCAAACGGCAGTCCTTTACCGCACTTGTCCTGCAATGGAGCAGCAGGGCATACAGGGGTTTGATGTAGGTATCGCCCAGCGTTTCACGGCGGCGAAGCTGCTGCTCCACCAGCCGGGCGTCCGCTTCCTGCGGGCAGAACAGCTGCGCCGCTGCATGGATGAGGGCAGCGCGGCTGCCGGGAGCCTTGACGGGCTGGATGGTCAGATGTTCCAGCAGCCCGGTCATGGACCGGGTCAAGCGTGCATAATACTGCAGCTTGGAGCCTGCACAGGCTGTATCCTGCACGGGCTGCACCGCCGGTTCCGGTTCTGCGCGGTTCTGGCTGTACCGCGTAATAGCGTCCTTCAGCACGGCACGGTCTGGCTCCAGCAGGGAAGGGCTGATGCACACCGCCGGGTAATCCAGTTCCAGCGGCACGGTGGAGATAATGAAGTCGATTTTTCTCCGACGCAGGTCGGCAGTGTTCAGCTCCCGCACCGAGCAGCACCCCTCTACCTGCAAAGAGGGAAACTCGTTTCCCAGCCGGGAAGCCAGAAAGCGGCTGGAACCCATGCCCAGCGGACAGGCCACTACCACCCGCAGCCGCAGCCGGAACATGGCATTCTGTTCCAGCACTGCGCCAAAGTGCATGGCAAGGTAGGCCGCTTCGTCGTCCGAGATGGCGGGCAGAACGAATTGCTGCTGCACCGCATCACAGGCGGCGCGGGTGGCTTTCCACAGGCCGGGGTAGTCGGTGCGGATGGTGTCCAGCTGGGGGTTTTCGGTACGAATGTTCTGCTCCACCCGCAGCAGCATGGGGTGCAGGTGGCAGTACAGGTCATCCCGCAGGGAGGTGTAACCGGAAAGGTCTGTGTGCAGCGCCTTTTCCATTTCCCGGATAAGGGCGGCTTCCAGATTCCGCAACTCCATCTCCTGTGCGCTGCCCCAAGGGTCCTCTGCGCCCAGATAGGCGGAGAGATACAGTTCCAGATACTGCGCTTCCTCAGACGGCAGGGTTAGCCCGAAGGCGCGGTTCAGCGCCGCCACCAGCCGGGCAGCATGATTGCCCGCCGGGCGCAGCCCTCTGGGGGCGCTGCCCTTGTCGCCGCCCTGCCGCAGCTGCTGAATGGTCAGGGTGCAATGGATCGCCAGCGCCAGAAAGCCTGCATCCGGCAGATGGAGCTGCTCTTCCTGTTCAAACTGCTGCAAAGCCGCCCAGACCTTTTCGGCCGTTTTTGTATCCAGCAGGGTCGAGAAGATCTCGTTTTCCGGCATCCGTCCGCAGAGCACCTCTGCCAGTTCCTTTTCCGGCATACTGCTGCGCAGCAGGGCAGACACCACCCTCCGGTAGGAAGAAGCATCCCCCTGCAGCCAGACCCCCACGCCGGGGCGGCGGAACATCTCCACCCGGTAGGGGTGTAGCTTGGTCTCAAGTTCATCCAAGTCTGCAGACAGCGTGCTTTCCGAAACGCCAAGCGCCCGTGCCAGTACCGCTGTTTTGCAGGGCTCCTGCTCGCTGAGCAGCCTTGTCAAAAGCTGCTGCCGCCGCTCTGCGCGGGAAAGTTCTTTCCTGTCGCCGCTGTTCAGCTGGGTGCGCAGTGCGTCTCGCCGCTCCGGCGCTTCATCCAGCAGCAGACCCTTGCCGGGATTCCGCACAAAATGCGCCCCGGCAGCCTGCATCCACTGCTCCACAGCGGGCAGCTCCCGCAGCACGGTGCGGCGGCTGACCCCGATGCTTTCAGCCAGCGCCGCCGCCGTCACCCAGCCCTGCGGAAGGCTGAGCAGCTGCTCGATCAGCTTCCGTGCATTTGCCGACAGTTCCTTACGATACACCGCACCCATGTTGCTTCTCTCCTTTTCCCAAAAATTACCCATTGCTTCTATTGTAACATAGTGCCACCCCGTCTGCCAGCCCCCAACGCAGAAAAGAAGTTGTGTGTTTTTTGTCACCATTGCCCGGTGACAAAAGCTTCCTTGTTCCCGTCTTGTATCCCGGCGCATCAGCAAATATGCACAAATCACCCGCGCATCCATTGGAAATGTTGCCGTATCAGCCCACTGGTGTCACCATCCTCCGGTGACAACCCCACCGCTTGTCACCATTGAAATCCGGCGCAGTATCGGCTAGAATAGTGCCAGAACGAAACGAAAGCTCCTCCGAACAACCGTCCGCAGGCCGCAGCTCCCATGCCACAGGAGCTGCACCGCCTGCCTTTCAAGTGAAAAAGGAGAGCTACAAATGAAAAACGCTGTTTCCCGCTTTGGCAAGTTCCTCAGCGGCATGGTCATGCCGAATATCGGCGCATTCATCGCGTGGGGCTTCCTCACTGCTCTGTTCATTGAAGCGGGCTGGTTCCCCAACGAAAAGCTGGCCAGCATGGTATCCCCGATGCTGACCTACCTGCTGCCCATCCTCATTGCAGGGCAGGGCGGCAAGATGATTGCAGGCGACCGCGGCCGCGTCATTGCCGCCATCGCCGTGGTGGGCTGCATCTGCGGCTCGGACTACACCATGCTGATGGGCGCCATGGTCATGGGCCCTCTGGCCGGCTGGGTCATCAAGCAATTCGATAAGAAGGTGGAAGGCCATATCCCCGCCGGTTTCGAGATGCTGATCAACAACTTCTCCGTCGGCATTCTGGGTATGCTGCTGGCCATCCTCGGCTACTACGTCATCGGCCCGTTCATGACCGCCATCCTCACCGTGCTGACCGCCGGTGTGGACTTCCTTGTAGCGCACAGCCTGCTGCCGCTGGTGTCCATCTTCATTGAGCCTGCCAAGGTATTGTTCCTGAACAACGCCATCAACCACGGCATCTTCAGCCCCATCGGTGCAAGTCAGGCTGCTGAGACCGGTCGTTCCATCATGTATATGCTGGAAGCCAACCCCGGTCCCGGTCTTGGTGTCCTGCTGGCCTACTGCTTCTTCTGCAAGGACGACACCACCCGCCAGTCCGCTCCCGGTGCTGTGATCATCCACCTGCTGGGCGGCATCCACGAGATCTACTTCCCCTACATCCTGATGAACCCCGTGATCATCATCGCCCCCATCGTGGGCAACTTCTGTGCCATCCTGTTCTACTCTATGACCGGTGCAGGTCTGTCCGGTCCTGCTTCTCCCGGTTCCATCATCGCCTACATGGCAATGGCTCCCCGGGATTCCATTCTCACCGTTCTGCTGGGCGTTGTCATCGCCGGTGCAGTCTCCTTTATCCTGTCCTCGGTCATTCTGAAAGCGACCTCCGGTCACACCAAGAGCCTGACCGATGCCCAGAACGAAATGAAGGAGATGAAGGCACAGGCCAAGGGCGAGATCCCCGAGCCTACTGCCGTGAATGTCGGCCAGATCCGCAAGATCGTCTTTGCCTGCGATGCCGGTATGGGTTCCAGCGCCATGGGTGCTACCAAGTTCCACAACCGCATTAAGGCGGAGCGCCCCGACTTGACCGTGACCAACTCCAGCGTGGATACCATCCCCGCCGACGCGGACGTGGTGGTCTGCCAGCGCGTTCTGGCTGACCGCGCCGCCAAGTGCGCCCCGCAGGCACAGCTTGTTACATTGGATAACTTCCTTGCAGATCCGCATCTGGACGCATTGTACAACGCACTGACCTCCACTACCCCGGCACTGGATGCCAAGGCCGAAGCTGCCGCCAATGAGGAGATCGTATCCGACCTGCGCAATGCAGCCGTAGCCCCTCTGGCGGCTGCCGTGACCGAGGCTTCCAAAGCCAACGATTCCGTGATGAAGATCCAGGCGGAGGACATCCAGCTGGGTCTGCCCTCCGTCACCAAGGAGGAGGCCATCCGTGCCGCCGGTGCGCTGCTGGCAAAGCGCGGCTATGTGGATGACAGTTACGCCGATGCCATGGTGGAGCGCGAAAAGCTGGTGAGCACCTATATGGGCATGGGCGTAGCCATTCCCCACGGCACCAGCCAGAAGAAGGGCACCGTTAAAAAGTCCGGCGTTGTCCTGCTGCAATATCCGCAGGGCGTGGACTTCGGTGATGAAAAAGCCTACCTCGTGTTCGGCATTGCCGGTGTCGGCAACGACCATCTCGACCTGCTGGGCAATGTCTGCGAGATCCTTGAAGACGAGGATGCGCTGGAACAGCTCAAGACCACTTCCGATATGAACTATGTGCTGGAGCACTTACAATAACGATTCCAAAAAGGAGAGATTTTTATGAAGAGCATCGATATCACCATTCAGGACAAAGAAGGTCTGCACGCCCGTCCCGCCGGTATCCTGAGCAAAGCTGCCAAAGGCTTTGAGAGCAAAGTCACTATGACTAAGAACGGCAAAGTCGCCGACATGAAGAAGATCTTTGCCGTAATGGGTCTGGCCGTGAAGTGCGGCGAGACCGTGACCATCGCCGCCGATGGCCCGGACGAGGATGCCGCCATCGAAGAATTGACCAAGCTGTGCAAGGACGCATGACTTCTCCCTCCGTCTATGACCATTCTGCATAAATACTGCTGACGCAAAACCGCTCCGGGCAGAACGCTCGGAGCGGTTTTACTGTCAGTATGCGTTTTTCATCACCGTGTTTTCCAGAAAGCTGAAAAACACATCGTATTCATTTGGGGTCAGCATTTTGGGAGAACTCATGATCACAAGATCATGTCCGTGGTTTCCCACATGATAGGGTGGATGAGTGTGAGAATAGGGGTTTTCCAAAACCCTCTTGACGAATTTCACATACAGTGGTATTTTTCTTGTAAATCCCACCGTCTTTGTGGATTGGTTTGAAGCCATCCACAAAATGTGGTCGTGTTCATTTTGAACACAGGCACAGAAAGTGGTTGGTTATCACCGTGAGACCCACCACTTCCGTGAGGAAAAGTCCACGAAAGAACTTACCGTCCCGCAACACACCCGATTCATTTTGCCGCCGATTCACCCGACAAAATCATCGCTACGCTGCGTGGGCGATATTTTTCTTTTATGGTCACTTGTCGGGGCGGAGGCCCCTCCATCTTGCTAACGCAAGACCGCTCTGCCGCTTAAAAGCCCCACTGGGGCTTTTATTGCTGCGCAACCGCGGCATTCTCATTTCCGAAGAAAACAAAAAATCCGAACCCTTCTCCTATCGAGAAAAAGTTCGGATTTTCATTATTTGGTGCGATGGAAGGGACTCGAACCCCCGGCCTACTGATTCGTAGCGCACGCCGGGCGATTCCCTCAATTTTTGGAAGTTACGTTTTAACGTCATTTCTTTGCGATACATCGCAGGTTTTGAGCTTGGAGTTTCTGCACCCTTTGTCCGATTTTGCAACGATTTGCACCCTTTGCACGTTTTGAAACCGTGCAAAAACCGTGCAGAAACCGTGCACTTACTCCCGGACAAACTAAAAACCACTTCATCCGGCAACGACTTGACGGCATTGGCTCGAGTGACCGCACACCAAAAATCAAGTCTTGGAGGATACCACTATGACGAAATTGCTTTCCTGCCGCTACAACATGAACACCAACTGGGTAGAAGCCCGGTTTGAGGATGGCACCACTCTTGCCATCGACTGCATCGCCGTCGAGGATGAGTACGGCAACAACGCACTCCTCATTTTTCGCTGCCTGCTGTAGAAGTTGGAAAGCAGTACGCCATTCTCTGCACACCAACTTTTTATGCTCTGCCCACTTTGTTTCGCTGTAGTGATCGTCTGATACCATTGCTGTTCCCGTACTGCCAATACTTGCTTCTCCATGGAGTCCTCCTTGCTGCGTCTCTGTATTTTTCAGACTGCTCTCAAAAATACATTTTTTCAATGGTACTATTTTCGCACTTTGGAGAGAGCGGAGAAGGACATGGTTTCATTCGGCGGGTACGAGAATCCTCAGAAGGTAACGACAAAGTCTTTTGCAGGGGCTTTGATGCGAGTTGTCTTTTGTACAAGCTGTCCGTTTGCATCGGTGTAAACTACAGTCAGCTCATAATCGCCGCGCTTTGCCTTGAGGGAGAAATGGCCGCTCTCGTCTGCTGTGGTCTGCGTCACAACATTGCCGTTTTTCAGCAGCGAGACTTTTGCACCGGGTACGGCGGCATGGTTTGCCAGCTCCACACGGCCCTGTACATCAACAGGCATGGTCAGGATAACGCCGGCTGTGATAGCAACCGCTACACCGACACCGAGTATGACGGCAGCACCGCCGCCACCTCCACCACCGCCGGAGGAACCACCGGAACCGGAATCACCGCCGCCGGGGGTGACAGGCGTATCATCAAAGGTATAACTACCAGCCGCGACCACATAAGTCATATCAGCGTCTGTGATGCCGCTCTTAGTCCGGAAAGACTGCTGATATGCACCAGAATCATTGGCTTTGAACTGGTTGATGTAGATGAGTTCTGCCGGGTCCAGTGGGTTGACGGACGACTCGCTGACAATGACAGCATAGTTTACACCCGGGGTCAGACCGGTAAAGGATGCCACATAATTGTTGCCGCTGATGGTAGTATCCGTAGAAGGAATGATGCTGTTTTCTTCGGAAGAAAGGTTAGATGTAGCAGTGGGGAGAATGTCGCCGTCAGAGCAGTGGATGGTGCATTGATAGATGATATGATTCAAAAATTCTATATCAATTTCATTCCATTGCGAAATGGTTCCATCATAGATTATTTCGCGCAGAGAATCACACCCGTCAAAGACATAGGCTCCCATTGAATTCACTGAATTTGGAATTTGAATTTCGGACAACTCTTTTGCATTCTCAAAAGCGCCTTTTCCAATATCAATGATACCGTCAGGCAACACAATATTATTCAGTGGCGTATAGTAAAATGCACTATCTCCAATGCTAACAATATCGCCCTCAAAGGATACAGTAGTATAGTCTTTTGACCACCATGGGCTTGGAGTGGAAGAAGAGATATAATTGGCCATTTTTCCGTTGCCCCAGATAACTAATTTTTTTGATTCGGTCAAAAGCCAACGCAAATTGTCACCATCAGCACCACAATTTCCCTGACCAAGAATTGTATCATCGGTACAATAAACAACTATTAGAGACCACCTTCCGTTGTAAGAGCCATCAAAACAGTCTTGTTGGAAATTGATTTTTTTCCAGTCTGAAATTTTTCCGTTATAAGAAACAGTCTGCAGATAATAACAGTATTCAATTGCAGAATTTTTGAAAGAAACAATGTTGCCTTCAAAAACAATCTCTTTTACAGCAGCACCGGAAAAAGCAAAACTCCCAATGTGAGTAATACTGTCTTTTATAATAATTTTATTGATATGAGAACGCAAACTATACCAAGGCGCTTCCTCGGCAGATTTGTAATCATTCACGACATTCTGACTGAAAATCGTCAGGACTCCATCAATTAAAGTATAGTCCGGAGATGCGGATTCAGAAATCGTACCGTCAGAACAGACGATGGGAATATGGTCTAGAATATCATTTCCAATACCAATCGAAAGTGCTTTCCATTGTGACATCGTACCGACAAAGGTGACTTTTGTCAGGGAAGAACAACCAGAGAATGCGTAATCACCGATTCGTGTGATCTCATCACCAATATAGATTTCAGTCACCTTACTGCAATCCGCAAAAGCATAATTGCTGATGGTTTTAACACTGTACTGGGTGAGGATGCTGGTGATTTTATCCCGGGAACCATACCAGGGAGTGCCGGAAGCATCGCTATAGTCTATCATCACCTTTTCATTGTTGATGGTGAGTTTGCCGTTTTCAATGGTATAGTTCGGATCAGAGGGTGTGGGGACACCCGGATCCGGGTCTGGAACGTATGTTTTTATCAATGTCTCAATCAAAGGATCTTCATCGACAGTGAAATCAGCACTTTCATAGGTGGCATCTCCCACGACAACGCGCAAACGGTAACTGCCCGGAGTAAGATAGAGAATCGTCTCGGAATAACCGTCGCATTTTTCTTTGACTTCACCAATCTGAACCCATTTTCTGTCTTGATAGGATTCGATTTTGCTTCCAGTGATGTCATCATTGGTTATAACGCGAGCAGATACGCGATATGCGTTGTGTGGGCAGTCGTCCCAGCCAAATTCGTGATAGTCGGGTGCCCAATATGCTTTTTTCTCTGGAGTTTCCAATTTGACACCTGTGAGAGTGAATGTCAAATCAGGAAGTTTCAAAAGGCTCAATTCTGCATTTAGATTTATCGAGCCTTTGATGCTCAGAGAAAAACACTTTTTACACAGATGATGAGAGTCCTCTTTATCAAGAAGTTCTGTACCGGTGATGTTCATTTTAACAGTGCCCGTCGCACCGGCTTCTGTGGTAAGACTGATATTCAATACGCTCTCAAGTATTTTTACAGTCGGCTTGAAGTCCAAACCAATATAAATGGAACCTTCAATGCTGGCATTGAGTTTGCATGTTGGCTTGGAACTGGTATTCTGTAAACCATCTTCCTTAGTGTAGGAAATACCAAAAGGACATGTAATGGCGAAACTGACAGTTCCAGAAATAGAGGACTTATAAACAACTCTTGGAACAAAGCCAACATAAACGCCCGCAACGGGTGAGAAGCCAAAACTTGCGAGTTCTACGAAGGTTTCTGCAGAACCATCGGCAGTCAAAGTTCCGGCAGCGCCTATTTCCAAATTGATTCCTACAGAAGTTTTTCCGCCACCAACATAAAATTTGAATTCTTCTGAAGCGGAAATTTTTACCGTTCCCGAGAGGCTGGCCTTTCCTTCAAGATGATCCGACGAGAATTCAGGAGGGGGTTCTACAGACTTATCAAGGATTTTGAATTCGTGAGCGACTTTGAAATTTCCATTCAACTCATAGCTGTTTTCCTCATCCAAGGAAACATCGAAATCCGAAAAATCTGCGGATGTAGTCCCAAGATATTGAACGCTATTGTCGGCAGAAGCTTCATACGTGAGTTCGTCACTGCCAGCATCTGTTTCGACTTTTAATGCAGTAAAAACGTCTTCCAATGTGAGCGAATCATCACCGTGAATTGTTACGGTGTCACCGTTGACAAAAATATCTTTTACACGGACGATTAACAGTTTTCCATCCTCATATTCATAAGTGAGAATAGAACCAGTGTGAAGATCTTTAATGTCATCGGTAGCGTTATCAATCGTATAGTTCAGATTATCCGTGTCATTTTCAATCAACAGATTTTGATTACTTGGCACATCATCAGAAGAAATAAGAGTAACGCCGGGATTAACAACAGCAAAGTTGGTAGAATTGTTGTCATCCAAATTGATAACACGATCAGATTCAAAATCGTTTACAGTTGCATTTTTGATGTCTACAAGAACTTTTGTATGAGAACTATCCGTATACTCTTTGCAGAGTGGTGCATGCTCTGCTGTATCAAGCAGATAGCACTTGACTGTATAATATTCCGGAATAGTGCCGCTGATGTCCACAGTCACCGTGCTGCTGCCCGTATTCTCGATCATTGCGGGAGCATATATGGTGCCGCTGGCGACCATTTCTTCCGCAGAGTCATCAGTATAGATGGAAACAACGATATCAGCATCGGTCGTTGTAACATACTCTACTGCGGCGGTGTTGTCAGAAACGGATACCCCGATAATGCGGTTGCCGTCACTGGAGACATCGTTCTGCTTGTTGATGCTGTTGAGGAGCAGTTTGCCAAAGCCATCGGTGGCTTCCATCGTGACATCAGAGGTATCTACGGTGGGCTGTGCCTGCTGAGACTGCTCCGGAGCATACTGCCCCTGCAACAGTGGGTCAGAAATAATGGCCTGAACGGTATCCTCGTCCAGAACTGGTGTAGATGTGTCTTCCTGTGCTGTGGCGGAGGCATTCGGGGCAATAGTTGCGCCCGGGCTATCCGCAAAGGCACTGAAAGGCACAATGCTGACCATCATGGAGAGGGTCAACAAAGCCGCAAGAAGCCTTTTCATAATAAAGATTCCTTTCCTTTTATTTCGGATAAGAGATGATATATCCTTATCCTGTGTGGACCGGCTCAGCCGGTGCGAACCAAAGCCTTAATAATTCTCACGGATGTACTCATTCAGCTGCTGGAGCGTGTTATAAGTCGTGATAAAGTTGTTGAGCATAGAGCTGGTGGAAGAAAGGATACGTGCCATATAGTTAAGGACTTTGCTAAACTTGCTCACATTGTCCAGAAACGCAGAAAAGCCGCTTGTGTCGTCTGCGCCGCCGATGACAGAAAGAGCTTCTTCAGGAGTGAGTTCAGTATAGGAAACGGGGATATTTGAGCGGAGAGTTCATAAAAAGCTCCTTTATCTTGCAGAAATGACAATAAACGTAAAAAGCAGTATCCCAGCGACCAGAAGGGTTCCGGCATGATCTTTAAACTTGAAACCGGAACCGGGTGCAGAAGATGTGGCAACAGAGGGTGAACGGTCTTTTAGGTTAGCAACCCAGTGGGCGTAGATTATAGCGTCAGCTCCAAATTCGGTGTTGAGGGTGATTTTATCACCCTCCAGCTCGTCAGTGTGCCATCCCTCGAAGGTGTAATCACTCATGGTCGGGGTGGGCTAGTTGCGACAGCTTGCCAGATGAGGTAGTACTGGCGATGACGGGTACGCCCGTGCCGTCGCTCGTCTCAAAGTAAATAAGGCAAGAGCCGTCGGCAAAGGCCGGCAACGCCAACTGACAGCCGAGCAAGAAAACCAGAAAAAGACTTACGATTTTTAAGGGCTTCATAAAATATCCTTCCTACGAGCCTTTTAATGAAATTATAGTCTGTTTGCGGGTAATTGTCAATGTGTGAGATGTCACGTACCATTCAATTACATAAAGTTAAGATTGGATGGTATTTCGTATGATTTCATTTGAACCACTTTTGGAAACGATGAAAAAAAGGCGTCTCACAGTTTCAGTTTGACAGTCGGGATGCCGGAACGACTGCGCTATTTCACCATGGGGAATGCGCTCGTCGTTCCTCTTGTCACGGCCATGGGCAAGCGGATTAGCGCACTGGCCGAGGACGAGCAGCGCAGTTGACGGGCGTTTCTCTTGGGTTTCCAAAGGGGTGCGGGTCGCCAGTGGCGACCTCAAAATGCAGCGCATTTTGAAGCACCTGACCGAGCCGACAGGCGAGAGGCAGCATCCCTTTGGCACACAACTTTGCTTGCAAAGTCTAGTGTGTTACACCTTGGTTCCGGCTGATGCGGAAAAGGGGCTGCGAAAGGCTCCGGCAAGCACCTGTTCTGTGGCAGAAGGATGCGCGGATGGGCATGGCAGTTGACGATCTCCGCTCACCCAGCGCAGGCTTTCAGAGGAACCAATGGTGTACGTTCTCCTTCCTGCCGCAGCAGCGTTTCTCCTATAAGCCGCAAGGCAAATGATCAGCGTCTGTGCTTGCCCCGGTTGCCTGCAAGTGTCCCCGGTTTTAGCATTGCCGTTTTATAAAGAATCTTCTTTATCAGCTTTCTTTCATCCTCTGTCAGCTTATCGTAGTTGATTCCGATTGCCTTCAATGCCGTTCGAATCTTCTTTTCATCCGCAGACCCTTCATGTTTCTGTGCATCCTCCAGTTCCTTCATCAGGTTATCGATCATTGAACCATCCGAAGTGGTCTTGTCCTTGCGGTGTTCCGTCTTGATGTTCTTCAGGATGGCCACCAACTCATCGTACAAGACCCGGCCAAAGTACTCATCTTCATCGATCTGCCCCAGCTTCAAGGTGCTCATGTATAGATCGTTTTCATCTGCTGCATACTTCTTTTTCAGCATTTGCCGGGTCGCTTCCAGACCAGCATTGAGGTTTTGAATGTTTGCGCTGACATATCCATCCACATAGATTTCCAGATCGGTCATGAACCGCTGGAAATTCTCATGCACGATCAGCTCACACAGCAGCCGATGATTGAATTTTCCATTCCTTAATACGTCCACTGCGCCATCGCTCAGATGCAAGTCCGAAAGGACTGCATCTGGGCGTTTTTTGTTTTCCGTCACCCCCAGCAGGTAGTCCGTGGTCACGCCATAGAACTCAGCCAGCGTTGTCACCGCATAAATGCTGAGGTCGGTCACATCGTCGCTCTCATACTTCGACAGTGCCGATTTGGACAGACCTGTCTGTTCTGCCAGCGTTTCCAGCTTCAGATGCCGCTCCACACGCAGGTCTTTGAGCCGTTCTCCCAGTGTCAGCTTGATGTTCATGGTCGCACCTCCGATGTTTTTTGCACAGTATACCACTTCCGGCGGTTCCTGTCCATAAGCGTGGAATTTTGCAGATTCTGCACCTGTTTTCCGACATTATGGATATACGGCACAGCGGCCATTGCGGTGCTATCCTATAGACAGAAAGAAAACATATTAACTCCCCGGCAGCGAACATATTAAGGGCTTCCCGCGAAAGCCCTCTGAAATATCTTTCATAACAGAACCTTGACAACAGAATGACCGTCCGAACTGCCCAGACCGCCAAGACCTCCCATCGGGGGAGCGAGCGCCCTGCATGGGGCCGACACAGAGTCCAAAAAGATTTCCTGTCGGGAGGCAGCAAGGGAGACCGGCTT
>ERZ773252.1894-NODE-1894-length-19252-cov-6.230140_pt1 | contig 19252 bp, 20 predicted proteins | sample MGYA00580517_ERZ773252 | MGnify/ENA primary metagenome ERZ773252 (study PRJEB29015, sample SAMEA2737766) | human gut metagenome | biome: human gut; feature: human-associated habitat; material: faeces | place: China | collected 2012 ...
GGTAGAACAAATTTTATAAACGGGAAAGTGACTATTGATGAGTGCGATATTACCCTGAAAAATAGAAATCATTCATTATGTCACTACACCACAGACACAGAGCAAAAGTTATGTTCATTAAGAGATTGCACTATCAATTATACGGCAAGTACATATTTGACTTTTGGTAAAATTGAAGGTTGTTTTTTCGTAAATACGGTTACTGGTGTTAATTCGTCCGAGAATTACAAGCTTCAAATACTTTGCCCAACTCAAATGATAGGAAATACTTTTATTGGACGTTCTGAAATGAATTTTAATTCAAATAAAGTACAGTTTATAGGCAATGCAATGCAGTATTCACAATCCTATACATCATTTCCGACAGGGAGTGTTAATACAGGAACGATGATTACGGGATAAGGAGGACATAATGGATATAATTGATAATTTTTCGATAATAAATAATCAAATATGTTTAAATAGCTATAAATTAGTTATACGTCACTACAAAGATATTGACAAAAAAGAGTTTGTAGATAAAGACTATTATGTAAATGATGATAGGTTAATTGAGTTAGAAACTCAAATTATACCAAAACATCAACTTTTGGAACTTATATCAAAGGTAAAGCTTGATAATGAACAGTATTCCTATATGAGTGGTCTTGAAGTAAAAACGCAAGATTTTAACAAAGAAATTAATGAAATTGCTTCATACGGCAGTAAAGAGGCTTATGAAGCGTCCTTGCCACAAGCACAGGATGAATTTAATCTTGATATGGACTACAGAATGTCTAAGATGGAATTAGGATTATAAAGAGGAGGGAAAAATATGACGTATGGTTATTGTAAGAAAATAATCGCAAGCGGTAGGTTTGATAAGAATGCAATGAAAGATAAACTTGATGTGTTTTTGCTAGCGGAGCGTATTACTGATGATGAATACAAAGAATTAATGCAAATGATGGAGGATTAGATTATGGATAAGATTTTTGTTAAGATTAATTTGTTATGGGCGACAGTGTTGACGTTTTTAACGTCTGCGTTTGGAGCATACTGGTACATATTTGCGGCTTTTATGGTGCTGAATGTGGTTGACTTCTTCACCGGAGTTGAAAAGGCGAAATATTCAAACACAGAAAATAGCAATAAAGGTGCAAAAGGGGTTATAAAGAAATTAGGTTATTGGATTGTAATATTTATAGCCTTTTTCATGTCATACACTTTCAAAGATATAGGCAATATTATTGGTATTGATTTAGGAATATCCGCATTTATAGGTTGGTTTGTATTGGCTACATTTATAATCAATGAAATACGTTCAATAATTGAAAATCTGATAGAAATAGGCGTAGATGTTCCGAAGTTTTTAACAAAAGGCTTGGAAGTGGCAAGTAAAAAGCTTGATGATATGACAGATGAGGGGGATAAGAATGAGGACAATAAATGATGGTTTCCCAATCAAACAGTTCAATGGTATTGACATTGATACGTCAATACAGTCATCATCGGCAAACTACTATACATATAGCAGTCGTGTGGTGAAATTCATTGTAATTCATTACACAGGAAATGCAAAGGACACCGCAAAAGCAAATGCGACATATTTTCATAATGGAGCAAGAAAATCGTCTGCTAATTATTTTATGGACGAAGCCGAGTGTTATCAATCAGTTGCGTTAAATAATGCGGCGTGGGCGGTCGGCGGTACATCGGTGTATAAACACGCCGACTGCCGAAATAAAAACAGCATATCCATTGAAATGTGTTGTAGCGGAAATTCCATTGTATCTGAAAAAACAATCAACAATACCGCATATTTGTGCGCTGAATTGTGTAAATACATAGGTATTACGGCAGATACCGTTGATATATTTGTTTTGCGCCACTATGACGTGTGGGATAAACAGTGTCCGGCACAGTGGGCGAACGAAAACAATTCAGGATGGATTGCATTCAAAGAAAAAGTAAAAGCGATTTTACGAAACGAGGAGGGACTGAAAATGTCACAATATGAGGAACTTATCGAAAAAATAAAAGAGTTAGACAATAAAAAGGCAGATAAATCAGAGATGATTTATGATTGTATTGATAACAATATGCCGGAATGGGCACATAAACCTGTTCAGTGGTGCATGGATAACGGTATTGTATCGGGAACAGACGAGGCACATTTGAATTTGAATAATACAAAATTGTGGGTATGTGTTGTTGTATATCGTGCAGTTAAATTTGTTGCCGGATTGATAAAAATTAAAATTTAATACGGTAAAAGCAACGAGCAAAATATATATGCTCGTTGCTTTTATATTATATAATAGTATCTTGACTGGGAAGAGGTTCATGTATTATAATTATGCTACCAATCATTGAACAAGGATTTATCAGCGGAGGTTGGTAGGGCAATCGTCTTTCAACACAAGATAATATATAGTCATTATATTCATCAATATTACATGGATAAACGGTAAATGTAGAGTAAAGTTCATTGTTAGTTGGCAACTTTTTTAGTTGTGCATATCCGATAATTCCGGCTTCGGATGATATATCATCATTTTTTGATTTTATAAAAATTTTATCATAGGTAAAAATACTATAATTGACTTTTCCGTTATTACTAATTCTTAAAGGTAAAATTTTTATTTCATTAGGAAGTTCAGATACATCTTGTTCTGTTTCAATAAAAAAAGATGTATAACTAATATCGGTATAAGTGTTCATTATTCCTTTATAAATTAATCTGTTAAATCGAGTACTGGTATTTTGGCAATGTGGTAATAATAGTTGAACCGTTTTCAGAATATTGAAAACTAAACAATTTATCAATTTATTTGCGGCATTTATTATAGATATAGCGTTTTTTTGTGGGTATGATTGTCCTTTAAGTGAAAATTCCCTAATACTAAAAATATGTTTATCTCCAAAAAGTATGCTGTCGCTAATTGGAATATGAATTGTTTGTATATGCTTCGAATAGTTATCAAAAGCTTTGACATAGTTGATAATAGAACAATTTTTTAATTTTTTTAATTTTAAGGAAAGTATGTCGAAATTAGAATCTGCTGATATTTGTTTTACAACATTAGATATAAAGTGTTTATTGTTTAATGAAAGAGCATTATCACCTAATAATGCTTTGTTAATTATTGAATATAAAAAATCAATACAAATTCGAGCATAATGAAAAAATTCAAATGTTGTTTTTTTTAAAAACAGTATATCATCTACTTGCAAGTTAGTTATATTAAAATTAGTACACGTATAGATTGATGTATCTACTGTTAATTTCTTGAATTCATTTAATGCTTTGATATATTCTTGTTCTTTTTCTTTTAATGCTGTCAATCTATGATTATATACATAGTTTGCTAATTCATAAGATATTGTTTTGTATTCTAATATTTCTTGAAGGCTATTGACATAAGGCAAAGCATCATATACTTTATATTTAGCTAAGTCTATTTCTAATTGTTTGAAACTAAAACTCATTTATAAACAATCCTTTCATAAATACTAAATTACAAATATTATATAGTTATTATTTAACGATTGCAATATACAATATAAACAATATTTACGGGAATATATTGTACAATTTATATATTTACGGGAATATATAAATGTGCTATACTTTTTATAAAGTAAAGGAGTTGATGAAAATGCCTGTCATATCAAGATTTTATGGATTAGTTATTAAAATGTATTTTATGCAGAGCGAACACAATCCGCCTCATATTCACGCATTATATGGTGAGTATATGGGAATAATGGATATTCAAACACGAAAAATGATAGCAGGTGATTTACCTAACAGAGCAGCTAAAATGCTTGCCGAATGGGTTGAAATTCATGAAAAAGAATTAATGCAAATTTGGGAAACACAAAACTTTGTAGAACTGCCGCCACTTGAATAAGTGGCATGGCAGTTTTGAAAAGGAGGTTTTTATATGTTTGAAAAAATAAAAAGTATTGAACCGCTAAACGATTTTGTACTAAGAGCGATTTTTGAAAATGGTATAGTGAAATTATATGATGTTAAACCTATTATGAATAAAATAGTGGCATTTCAAGATTTGAAAAATAACAGAATATTCAAAAATGTTAAAGTAGATGCCGGAGGTTATGGTATATCGTGGAATGATTATCTTGACCTCGAATGTACAGAACTTTGGGAAAAAGGAATAACAGAGGAACAGGAGGCGGCAAGATAATGGCAGTGTCTAAAGCACAACAAGCGGCTGTTCATAAATACGTTAAAAACAATTATGCACGAATTGAAATAACGGTAAAAAAAGAAATGAAACCATTTATTGAGGCTGCTGCCAAAGCAAATAATGAAAGCATTGGAGGATATGTGAAAAGGGCATTACAGACGCAATATAAAACCGATACTGGGAATATGATAGATTTATAGAAATAACCCATCGGAGATATTCCAATGGGTTATTTTTGTAAGTATTATTGTTGTTGTATAGTAAATATTTGATATGCAATATTTTTGTACATATATAGTTGCAAAAATTCGGATATTAATAAATATGGCGTACCAAAACGGCGTGACGATTTTACTGTCAGTAAGCTCGTCACGCTTTCTTATGCGGTTTTTGAGGGTTTCGGATACCCTCTGAATAACCGGCGTTTCATTTACTGTCAGGGGTATTTGTACAGGACTCAAACTGTTGCGGACAATTTAATAGAAATATATAAAAGATGATTTCTGTGATGAGATTATCTGTTTTTTTGTATTTATAGTATGCACGTAAAGATTCTGAATATATTGACATTCAGTCGGTATTCCGATATAATGTTTGTAGATAGCAATAGTATTGAAAGGATGATTAGAAAATGACGCTGCAAAATTTACTTGACCTTGAAAACATCACAAAATATCAGCTCTCAAAAGCAAGTGGTATACCGAAGACTACTGTTATAGATATATGCTCAGGCAAGACAACCATTGAAAAATGTAATGCAAAGACAATACAGCAAATTGCCAGAGCTTTAAACCGTTCTATGGAGGAAATAATGAGGCTTGATAATAGCGAATATCATCCTGATACAGGCATGCCAATTAATGAGGCACATTATGAGTGCGGATTACCAAAAGATTTGAAGAATTCGATTAACAATATGAAGAAATCATGGGAAATTGTAGATAGCGGCAAAAACGATATTCACTGGGATTTATATTGGTGTGAACTTAATGCGGACATAAACTATGCGGAGGTTGAGAACCTTATATCAAGTGAGCAAGCATGGTATTTGCGCAGCAAATATTTAAGAATGAAAAAGGAGGATAATGTATGATTGATTTTACAAATTCAATAAAGAAAAATAAAGCTTATGCAGGGGCAAATGGCAGTAAAATTGCAGTTGTGTATGACGGAGAACAGTATATGCTCAAGTTTCCGCCATTTCCAACTATAAATAAAGGTATAAGTTATACAAACAGTTGTATCAGTGAATATATTGGTTGTAAGATTTTTGAGTCTGTCGGAATACCTGTTCAGGAAACGATACTTGGGACATATACAAGCAATGGAAAAACAAAAATCGTTGTTGCATGCAAGGATTTTACAAAACCCGGTATTACTATTCAGGATTTTGCTTCTTTGAAAAACAGGATTATAGATTCTGAAAGAAATGGCTATGGTACAGACCTTGCTGATATACTTTCAACAATTGAGGCGCAAACTTCAATTGACTCTGAATTGCTAAAAACAAGATTTTGGGATATGTTTATTGTTGATGCGCTTATTGGAAATTGGGACAGACATAATGGAAACTGGGGATTTTTGTACAATGCAAATACTGATGAGGTATCGCTTGCTCCGGTTTTTGACTGCGGCAGCAGTCTTTATCCACAGGCAGATGAGAGCATTATGCAAGCGGTTTTAAATGATAAAAACGAATTAAATCATAGAGTTTTCGATATGCCGCTGTCTGCCATTACTTATAATGGCAAGAAAATAAACTACTTTAAATTCATATCTGCGGCAGAATTTGCTGAATGCAATGAGGCACTGAAAAGAATTACAAGCCGTATAGATATGGAGAAAATTTTTGAGATTATAGACAGCACTCCATCAATAACAGAACTCCAGAAGGATTTTTATAAAGTAATGTTATCTGAGAGAAAAGAACATATACTTGATTTTTCTCTGAATAAAATTATGCAAATGAGTTCAGAACTAAGAGAAGAGCTTGAATTGAATATGTAGAAGCAGAAGCGGTATCATATGGATACCGTTTTTATTTTTGTGATAGTGAATTATATATAAAATAATACTCTGAACTTTTATGCAGTATGTATATGGACTTCAAACGGAATAGGTGGTATGTTTGTGTTGCCAAAAGGCAAAGAAATAAAATGAAGGAGGAAAACGAATCATGAAAAAGAAAGTTTTATGCATGAGCCTTGCTGCAATGCTTCTGTCGCAGACAGGCGTTATGGCAACACAAGAACACAAACATGTCTGGATTGACGATATTAAAAATTCAGATGAAACCACCAACAGGTATTATTGCGAATGCGGTGAGGTCAGGGATGAAATCATAGCAGATATACGGAATTTTGTAGTCAGCTTTGATGCAAACGGCGGATATGTGGAAACAGAAACGGTTGAAACATATAAGAACCGCATTAAAAGGCTTCCCATACCTGAGAATACATCAGATTATCAGTGGGATGGCTGGTATACGGAACCGGACGGCGGTGAGATGGTTACAGAGGATTGTGTATACGACAGCAATACAACGCTGTATGCACATTGGACGGTAACAGGCACATATACGCTGAAATTCGCCTCATATGGCGGTTCGTATATACGTCCCATAACTGCATTATACGGCGAAACGTTTGACCTTACAGAATATGTCCCTGAAAAGACAGGATATATATTCAAAGGATGGCATACCGATTCAAGAACAAAGGATAACAGGGTAGAGAAGTACATATTAAACTAGGACGGAGTAGTATATGCTAAGTGGGAAGCAGACCCATTACAGGAACAGCCGGACGAACTGATGAACACAGATACAATATACTTGACGGATGAACAGCTTGCTAAAAGAACTGAAAGAATTAAAAATATCATTGCTGCGCTTAAAACAATAATGATAAAGCGTGTAAGATAATCAGCAATGCAGAGCATATCGCAGATACGGTATGCTCTGCATTTCTTATGCAGTAATCAAGGGAAATGAAAATGATATATAATAATTCAGTTTAATAGGACGTATGAGGCGATGTATGGGGGCTTTTACAGAGTTAAAATAAATGATGAGGGAAGTAATGGCAGAACAAGTATAAAAGGGATTTGGATCGGTTTTGAGAAGGACAATAAATGTAATAGTAATTAAAGTAAAAACTTGCTTTGAACTTATTTACAAGAGAATAAAAAGAAGATATAATATAGAAACATGGTAATGTGAGGTGATGGATTTGGATAACAGAAAACTTTTGGAGAGGATAAATGAATTAAAAAGTAAATTAAACAAACTGCAAAATTTGGTGCCGGAAAGTATTGAAGGCGAGATACAATATTCAACAAATATAACAACAGGGAAAAGTCTGTATGATATTGCTAATACGGCATTGAAATATGAAAAGCGGGACTGCTGCGGAATGCTTGAGAAATATTTGTACGGGGAAACGGAAGATAAGGTGTGCGCACTTTACGGACTCAGACAAACAGGCAAAACGACATTGATTCGTCACTTGATTCAGAATATGAGCTCAGAGGATATTTCAAAAACCGTATATATAAAAATAAATCCAACTGATACTATGGCAAAGCTTAATTTCGATATGAAAAAGCTGTGTCATCAAGGATATAAGTATATCTTCATTGATGAAATAACACTGATGCAGGATTTTATAGATGCAGCGGCTGTGTTATCGGATGTATATTGTGCAATGGGAATGAAAATAGTTCTTTCAGGAGCTGATTCTCTTGGCTTTTGGTTTGCCGCTAACGAAGAGTTGTATAACAGAGTCAAAATGATACCTACAACATTTATTTCGTTTAGAGAATATGCGAGGTTATTGCACACGGACAGTATTGATGAGTACATCAGATACGGCGGCATTCTGCATGCCGAAGAAATTGATTTTGACAACAAAGAACTGCCTGCAAAAGAAACTGTATTCAATATCAACGAATGGATGAGGAGATACATTGATACGGCTGTAAGCAAAAACATTCAGCATTCCCTTGTATGCTGTAAGGACGGCGGACAGTTCAGACATCTGTATACTCTGTATGAAGCAAAGGAGTTTACAGGGGCAATAAACCGAGTTATAGAAGATATGAACTATAAGTTTGTACTTGAAGTTCTGACAAGGGAATCTATACACAATGACTTAAAGCTTTCAGAGAAAAATATGAGAAGTCAGTCCGATTCTGAAAAACACGCAGAAGTTGTTGATGCTGTAATCAAAAGGTTATCAGATAGATTGGAAATACGCGGAAGAGATGCGCAGAAAATTGGTATCACTCGAACTCATATTGAGGAAATAAAGGAATACTTAAAAGCGCTTGACCTGATTTATTGCGGTCCCGTTGAAACTACTGCAGCCGGTACAGAACCATACGAGAATATTATATTCACACAGCCGTCAATAAGATATTGTCAGGCACAAGTGTTGGTATATTCTTTGATGAATGACAATGCATTTTCAGAAATCAGCGAATATGATAAGTGTGATATTATCGGCAGAATACTTGACGCAGTGCGCGGAAGAATGATGAAGGATATAGTCCTGCTTGAAACTTCTAAAGCTAAAAGAACGAAAAAAGTATTCCGGTTGCAGTTTGACGCGGATGAGTTTGATATGGTTGTGTATGACAGTGAAACAAATACATGTAAAATTTATGATATACAGTATAGCAGAGAAGTTGTTCATCATAAGTACATAAAATTGTTTGATGAGAAAAAGTGTTTGGCTTGTGAGAATAAGTACGGTAAAATTACTGAAAGGGTTGTTATATACCAAGGGGAAAGTTATATAGCGGAAAACGGTGTACAATATATAAATGCAGAGGAATATCTGAAAGCATTGTGAAATTAGGATTATGGTAATTTTAAATTATATAATACAAAAGTATCAGACGGGCGATGCGGAAAACATCGTCCTTTTTCTATGCCGAAAACGGCAGGAATATTTTGAAGCAGGAAAAAGCAGTGGTGTCGGCAAGCCGACATCACTGCCTTAAACACCGACCGGCAGAGCCGTTCGGGATGGTGCTGTTTGAGGGGGTGTGGTGCTGATTTGATGTCGGACGTGGAAAAAATGCGATGAAATGGCGGTTTAGGTGGTGTTTTTGACGGTGTTTGAGCAAGAAAGGAGGATTTATGGCAAAGAAACACATTAGCTTATGGATAGATGAAGATATACTAAAAAAATCCGATGCGAATATAAAAATAGCCAAGCTGAAGAACAGAAGCGAGTTCATAGAAGCGGCGATAGACTTCTATAACGGCTATCTGCATAATCAGGTCAACGAGAGCTTTATCGGCAAGACTTTGATGAATACATTCCAGAGTACAATGAACAGTTTTGAGAAGCGTATGGCCCGGCAGATGTTCAAGCAGGCAGTGGAAACTGCGAAGGTGTTCTGGCTTGTGGTTCGCGGACTTAATATAAATCCGGAGGATGTCAATGACCTGCATTTAGATTGTGTGGAGGAAGTAAAAACAATAAACGGAGCGATACGGTTTCCATATAAGAGCAGGGAGGACGATGAATAATGCCGAAAATAATGGTTAAAATTCTGCATATCAAAGCGGCAAAATCAGCGGAAAGATTCGTAGAATATATTGCAAACCGCAGCGGAGTTGATAAATCTTTAAGCAGTCAGGTAGTCGTCTTAAAGGCTACCGAAAGGCAAAAGGAATATATAAATGAACTGTTGAAACTCTGTCCAGATGCAAAGGACAGCTATGAATACGAGGACTATATTGAAAATCCTACAAGACAGAATGCATCTGCCTTTATAAGTATAGTGGCTGAATATAACCCTCAGTTGTTCGCTGACAGGGAAACATATATAAACTATATCGCAACAAGACCTAACGTAGAAAAGCATGGCGGACACGGACTGTTCGGCGCGGAGGATAAGACTGATATTGCAAAAGTCAAGTCGGAGATTTCAAATCATGACGGAGTGATATGGACTCCGATTATTTCATTAAGACGCGAGGATGCCGCAAGGCTTGGCTATGACAATGCCGAGATGTGGCAGGCTCTTATTCAGTCTAAACAGATGGAGCTGGCAGACATATTCGGAATACCGTATGAGGATTTTACATGGTATGCCGCATTCCATAACGAGGGACACCATCCGCATCTGCATATGGTGGTGTATTCAAAGAACAGTAAGCGCGGCTTCATTCAGGAACAGGATATAGAAAAGGTCAAGTCTGTTCTGGCAAATGAAATATTCAAGAGCGATATGTACGAGCTGTATGATGCTAAGACTCAGGCAAGAGAGAAAATATCGGACGAGAGCAGAAAGAAGCTCGGTGAGCTTGCCGATGCAATAAAGTTAAAGGAATATTCAGAGCCGGAAATAGGTCAGATGCTTGTGTCATTATCAATTAAACTGATGAATGTCAAAGGTAAGAAAGTGTACGGATATTTGCCTAAACAATTGAAAAATGAGGTTGATGATATAGTAAAACTGCTTGCCAAAGACAAGGATATACAAAATCTATATAACGAATGGTGCAATATTCAGAGAAAGATTGTAGGCATATACAGGGACAAGGAAGTGGAATTTCCTGCACTGTGGGAGAATAAGGAGTTCAAAAAAAATACGGAATGCGGTTGTAGGAGAAGCAGTCAAGCTCGGAGACGACCGCTCTTTTTTTGATGCCGGAATTGATAATGATATACAAGAAAGAGCAAATCAATTTGAAACGGAAATGAATACGAATATGTATGAAAACGAGCCGGAATTTGAAACAGAGCCGAAGCCTGCAGAAAATATTTCAGCGGACGGTTTAGAAAAGATTTCAGAAAATCCTCTTGACTTTGATATTCCCGAAACAGTCTGCTGTGATTACAGACAGCCGTATAAACGAGCAAGACGTTTGCTGTATAACGATAAAGATTATGAACGGGCATACAAAGCTCTGGTCACAGAAGTAAAGCATGGGAACGTACCAGCTATGTTTGATTTGGGTAAGATGTATCAGAATAATTTATACGTTGATAAGGATAGCAAAAAGGCGGAGTATTTATTTAAGCATGCGCTTCGGGGATATATTCTCTTAGAAAATGCAGAGCCGTCAGATTTCTTTGAATATCAGATAGGCAGAATATATGCGCTTGAAACTGAATTTCAGGACTATGTTAAAGCGAGGGGATGGTTTGAAACGGCAGCGGATAAGGAAAATAAATATGCAATGTTTGCTCTCGGTAACATCTATTATTACGGAAACGGAATGGATATTGACTATGAAAAAGCGTTTGACTATATGAGCAAAAGCGCGGAAAGAAGATGTGTTCATTCGTATTTCAGACTCGGTTATATGCTTAGAAAAGGCATTGGCTGCGAAGAAAATATAGAAGAATCCGATAAATGGTTCTTAAAAATGATTGCGCATTATGAGAGCTGTATCATAAAGCTTGACGCGCTTAACTATTACATACTCGGTCAGTTATATGAGAAAGGCTGGGGCTGTGAAAAAGATATTGATAAGGCAATGCAGTATTATGCGGAAGCTTGCGAGGCTAATAACGCCAATGCGGAATTTGCTCTCGGCAGGCTGTATATAACGCAGGGTGATGAGGAGCAGGGAGAGGAATATATAAACAGAGCAATCGAACACGGCAATGAATATGCAGAGGAATGGTATGAGAATTGGAAGGAGTACCGGCAAAATATTTATACGCAGGCAGCAGTACACTCAGCGGCAAATTTGTTCTGCCGCCTTGCAAGCCTTATCAACATATCAATAGTTACGCCTAATGCTTTTGCAATACTATAATATTTATCTAATCGACCGGCGGATTTACCTGTTTCAATTTTAGATAAGTAATTTTTGCTTATATTTGCCTTTTCTGCAATTTCTTCTTGGGTTTTATCAAGTTCAAAACGATATTGTTGTATATGTTTACCTATTGTAGCATAATCAAAATCCAAATAAAACACCACCTTAATAAGAATTGCTTGTATAAATTTTAACATATTTTTTTACCATTTAAAACAACTGTTAGATTGACCAAATAATACTTTCGGATTATATATATTATAAATGGTTTAATGTAATTATATGTTTGGATAATTATTGAAGATGAAATAATAAAAAAGGAGTAAAACAAAATGAAAGAATTAAAATTCAAACCAACAAACAAAACAGTAGATTTTTTTAACGAATTTAGCGTGATTGATAACTTGTCTGTTGAGATAATGTTAAATCGGGTATTATGCTGCGTAATTAACAAAGTTCCTTTTGACGCGGCAATCATACTATTATGGTATGTAATAGTATGTATAGACAATTTAGATAACAGACAGCAAAACGAGCTTATTTTTTCTCTTATATCCCTGCTTATATGCTGTACAATAAACGATGAATTTAGTATAGATAATGCTTTTGAAACGCTTGAAATGACATATAATGACATCGTTAAAACAATTAACGTGAGCAGTGCCAAATCGGATAAAGATATGGAAATACCGCCTAAAATATGTTACGGGGAAAAAATCAAAGTAAAATTAGCGCCCCTTGCTATGAAAATAAAAGAATATAGCAAATTGCAAGGTATAGCAGTTGAGGAAGCAATAGAGAAAAAAATTGAGGAAATGAGCCCATATAATCCCAATAAGGCGGAGGAAATTATACTTACTCGTTTTATATATATGGTATCAACACAAATTCCAATACAAGTTAGCAGTACAATTTTTTTATTTATCTCAAATTTAATCTTAAACAATGAAGATATAAACACGCATTTTGAACAGTATATAGAAGAACTTAAAAAGAATTGTATTGAGAGTATGGCGACAAGTTATAAACACCGCAGAATAGAGGAATTAAAAGAAAAAATTTATAAGTAATAATATAAATTAAAATATGTGAGGTGGTTGCTTATGAAAAGAAATTCAGTATTTGCGGTAATATTAGCTTGTGTCTTGTGTCTAATTACAGGCTGCACATCAACATCATATCCGTTTTTACGCGAGGTAATGCCTAAATATGCGGTTATATCCGTCGGGAAAGATAATTTCATACGGACACCCTACGGAAGCCGTTTTGAGCCGTTTAAGGGATGCAGATGTGCAGATGTACAGAACAGACCTGCAAGGCGATATAATTATGATAAGCGACGGCGATAACATTACTGTTACCACCGTAAAGAATGAGGATATACAGACAAACGAAACGGCGGTAGAATATGAAGAGGAAAATTATATCGGCAATAAAAACTCAAAGAAATTTCACCGTCCCGATTGTCATACACTTCCGGCAGAGAAAAACCGTGTTTAATTTAAAAGCCGCGCGGACGCTGTAAATTCAGGATATTCTCCCTGTAAAAATTGTTGCTCTTGAACAAGGAGGATTTTAGTATGATATATTGGATTCTGTTAATTTTTGCACTCTCTATTGTAATAGCGATTGGAATTTATATATGGGTAATATTCAATAACAATAAATAGATAGAAAAAGCTTAAAAATACAGATAGTATCCTTGCATTAGCGTAGTTTCACCCAAACGGTAGTTTGGATTTAAGAGAATAGATGCTATTGAAATTCAAAGTTGTTTATATTTTACTAAAAGCAGTATTATGTAATTACCCCCCCAAACACCATATTTTTATCACTTGTGTATTCTCTGTTAAAAAGTTATAATTAATATATAGATTTAAAGGTACAATTAGGGAATATGTACTAAAATAAATAGGGAGGACTATTAAAGATGAGTATGTCAACAAAAAGATTGATTGTGTTAACTATGTTAATATCAACGTCATTATTGATTTTTTCGCCTTTTCAAGCATTAGGGTATTCCGCCGATTCGAAATTAAACATTTCCCGATGTGAAATAAAGGATCAGACTCTATTTTATGAAGGAAGTTTTTCTGATAAAAGACCGATTACGATTATGGCGAGAAACAAGGAAAATCCTTTAGACATAAGATATATGAGGATTATTACACCTGATGCAGAGGGTAGCTTCAGAAACAATATTAAATTCTATGATGAAGAAATTTCTGCCGATTTATTTGAAATGGAAGTTTTATTTCAGGCTGATGAAGATGTGCCAGTAGTTTCGTTTGAATTGCCGTATTTCAATAAGACAAAGAAAACTGAAAGTATAAATGAAATGATTAAAAGTAGTAAGGGAATTTTGGACTTTATGACATCTGATGAGGATTCAATAAAAATATATAATAATATGGGTGTGCAATTGGACTTATATAATAAACAGGATTTGACAACAAAGAATAAAATTAATATTTCTGCAAATAGTTATAAGTCTTCTGTAACGACAGAAAATGTGGTTGAAATTGCTAATGGTTCAATTTATACAGTTCTCGCAAATAGGGCAAATGCTATAGAATTAAAAGATTTGATATATGAGTTCGATATTAACTCAAAAGCTTTGTTTGTCAAAAAAAATGCGATAGCAAATACTGAACGATTTAGCAAACTAAGTGCTAAGGATCAGGAATGGATAGCTACAAATGTATATTCAAACATGCCTAAGGGAGGCTTTAATGACTATGGTGAATTCTATAAAGCAATCAGAAACAGTATGTTTTTAAGGTTTGCAAACACTACTCATTATATGGAATTAAACGAACTGATTTTATCAAATACAGATATTTTGGAAAATGAAATGAATCAACTTAAAAATGAAACCAATACTAATATTTTAGATGCAGCAATGGCCGACGTTAAAAGGCAGTCAGCCCAAACAAATTTTAGTGACATAAAAACATTTATTCAGGTTGTAAATGATGCTTTAATTAAAGCAAAAAGCGGAACTGGTATAGGAAATGGTTCTGGAGGAGGAAGTGGCTCAAGTGGAGGAAGTGGCTCAAGTGGAGGAAGTGGCTCAGGAACGGGATTTCAGATAACTATTCCTTCTGCAACTAACAACAGTTTAATTCAAGGAAACATTAAAGATAATAAAAGTGATACTTTTAATGATCTTGCAGGATATGATTGGGCTGCCGATGCAATTAAGGAGCTTAATGCAAAAGGAATAGTCAAAGGAATTTCTAATGAAAAATTTGAACCAGGCAGAAATATAACTCGAGAGGAATTTGTCACACTAATTTGCAGAGCCTTCAACCTTGGCACTAACCAAGCAAGTGTGTCATTTAATGATGTACATTCAGGAGATTGGTTTGCACCATATGTTTGCTGTGCAGTAGAAATGGGAATTATTTATGGGTTATCAGATGACGAGTTTGGAGCTGGAATTAATATAACAAGAGAAGATATGGCGGCAATAGTATATAGGACGATAGAAAAAATGGGCATTGAAATATCAGATGTTGGAGAGCTTTTTGCAGATGATAATGACATATCCGAATATGCAAAATATCCAATAAAAGTGCTTTCGGGAAACCACATTATAAGTGGTATTGGTGATAATATGTTTGCGCCTAAGAAAAATGCAAGACGTGCAGAAGCGGCAGTCATAATTCATAGGTGTATGGAAAAATTCGGTATATAATCAGGGAGGGAAAATAAATGAAATATAGATTACTATCATTTTGTATGGCAGTTTTGCTTCTAATCTCCATGATATCTGTCCCACGTATAGAAGCAGCAAATAGTACAGAAACTTTTAAAGACAGCGCAGACACAAAAATAGTTAAACTTTTAGAAGCACTTGGACTAATGGAGATTGATTCAGAAACCGGATTTTTTTGGGATGAAATGCCAGTTAAAAGGAGCGAGCTTGCAAAAATTATTTGTAAGATGTTTAATATTAGCGAAACAAAAGATGCTTCACCTCATTTTACAGATGTAAGTGATTATGACCGTGCATATATTGAGACAGCGATTCGTAACGGTTACATGTCAGGTTATGATAATGAGAAATTTGGACCTGATGATTATGTTACTAATATACAGCTTATTAAAACCTTTGTAACTGCTTTAGGCGGAGATGCTGCCGCACAATCTCAAGGTGGCTATCCGGGTGGATATATAACCATAGGCAATATGCTTGGTTTACTTAAAGGAAAGGCTGTTGCAAATGAAAATATTTCCCGTCGTATAGATGTGGCAAATATAATATATACAGCATTACATGCAGATGTTTTGGAAATAGCGGGATCCGTAGGAAATAATATAAATTATAAAACAGTTGAAGGATATACTTTTTTAACTGAAAAACGTAATATTTATCGAGTAAAAGGTATTATTAGTCAAAATGAAGCTACATCTCTTAATCGTGATAACGGTCTTGGAGAAGGAAATGTAAAGATTGGAACAGAAATACATTGTGATGATAAACATTTGACAGATGATTATTTGGGATGTAATGTGGAATGTTATGTTGAAATTCCAAAAGGAGACTCGGTAGGCAAAATATTATATATTCAAGAAACATCAAAAAATAAGATGATAACCGTTACTGATGAAGATATTATAGATGTTGATGAAATCAAAGTTAGATATTATAATCAAAATAATCGTAAGCGCAATATTAATATGGATGTAACCTATGATATGATTTATAATGGCAAAGCGGTTGACCATATAAGTGGCGAAAAGCTGGAGCGATTGCCGTATTTAGATATGGCTGATATAAAGTTTATTGATAATGATGACGATAATGTATATGAAGTTGTTGTTGTTACAGAGTATATCACTCGGGTTGCATATTCAGTAAATGAAGAAGAGGAGAAAATATCATTCCAATTCTATGAAAAGCAACTGAAATTGAGTGATAGCTTTTATCGTATTTACAATGACAGCGGCGAAGTAAAATTAAGCGATATAAATAAAGATGATGTGCTGTTGATAGCAATCTCTGAAAATGATGATAATGAAAAAGTAATAAAGTGTAGAATAAGTAATCAGAAAATACAAGGAACTATAAAATCAATACATAAAGATTCTAATGATAACAAATTTCGCGTGACTATTGGAGAAAAAGAATATATAACAAGCAGCTATTGCAAGAATCTGGAAAGTAAAAACAAAATTCCTAAGATAGAAGCAGGAATATCGGGAGTGTTTTACCTTGATTCAAGAGGGAATATTGCATATTTAGATAGCCGTAGCGGAGGAGAACAGGTTGCATTTCTTATAGATAGCTCAATATACACAGAGGATGATGGAAGTGATGCTATTTGGATTAAGTTGTTTGATGAACAAAGGAAATTTAAAAAGTTTGAGGTTAAGGATTCAATACGTATAAATTCTAAAAAGATAAAAATACAAAATATTAGCAATGAAATAAAAGAAAAATTAAATATGCAGGGGCTTATTAAGTATTCAGAAGTAGATGGTGAACTTAAAGAAATAATTTTACCGGAGCAGGGATATGATGCTCAAAAATTTTCGTTGGATGATGAACGTACTATGTTGTGTACTCATGATAAAGTTTTAGATGATAGATATTTTGTAGAGCCTGATGCAAAAATATTCTATATACCAAACATATCCAAAGAAGATGATAGTTATAAACAAATAATGAACAATAATGGACTATTATGGGTTTTACAATCGGATTTTGTCTCAAATAAAAATAATTATGAGGTATCGTTATATGATGTTGCAGAAAATGGCGGAGTCAAATATATTTTAATAAGATATGCCTATAGTACTGGTGGTAATCTTATTGGAGCAGGTCACGAAATGATAGCAGTTAACGAAGTAGATATGTTTTATGACGAGGAAGAAGGAGAAGAAAACTATCAGATACAGGGTTGGAATGAAAGAGGTGAGCTTAAATCTATTAAATTATCAGAAGCGTCAACAATAAACGCTAAAATAGCGATAGTGGATGAAGAAAAAGGAATAAAAAATTATGATTTGCAAAGTTTACGGAAGGTGAGACCTGGAGATATTGTTCAGGTGCATTGGGATAGCAAGGGACGATGTGATGATATGTGGATACAGCATTCTTTGGAAGATACAGATTATTATTCACCGGTTCTTATAGATTTTGATACAGCTAACAGTAGTCAGCGATGTATTTATGGACAGTCTGTATTTGTTTCAGAATCAAATGTTATTGTCAGCGGAAAGCCAGATGAATATTCGGGACCCACTTCAAAAGGAAGTAAATATATAGGAAATACATCGGAAGCTATATACAAATGGACAGGAAGACAGTATGAAAAAATTAATTTTAATGATATAGAAAGAGGTAATAGTGTTTTTGCAGCTGTGGGAGCAAACAATAACACAAGAATATTAGTTGTTTATGAGTGAGGTGAATGAATCTTGAAAGGATATTTATTAAGAAAGACAGTAACGATTATGGTGACTGTTGTCACTGCAGTGCAATGTATGGGTGGCATAGTGAGTGTATCAGCAGACGAAACATCAGTATCTGAGAAGAAAACAAGATACGAAATGACGGAATCAATAGGGAAATGTAATGGACAGCAGGGATATGACGGCTGGTATTATTATAGCAAAAATGGTGACAGCGGAGAACTTACAGAGCTTCCGTGGGATGAGAGCGTTGAACAGGCTAGTTTTGGGAAAGGAGGCACTCCTACTATTAGTTTTATTCACATGACTCCTCAATATAATACTTCTGCAGTATTGGCATGGAAGGCACCTTACAGCGGAACGGTAACGCTTAAGATGACAGATGATATGTTTAGAGTTTCTTCCTATGATGGCGGAGATAATGTTGTTGCTTCAATAAAGCTAAATAATGAAAAAATAAAGAAAGATGATGGAACGGATGCGGAATGGGTATTTGATAAAACAAAAAATGAAAACAACAGTAAAACAAATTATACAATAGCGAATGTGCATGTAAACAAAGGCGATATATTGTATCACGAAGTAGATTGCGGGTTAAATCCCGGTGCTGCGACGATATGGTGGAGACCTGTTGTTGAATATACAGATTTTGATGCAGAAAAGCCTGACCCGACAGTGACACCAACGATAGAGCCAACAGCCACTCCAGAGGCTACCGCAACGCCGGAGCCTGATACTGAAAGAAAAACAGTATTTAAAAAAGTGGATGCATTTAATGAATGCGGCGGTAAACAAGGCAAAGACGGCTGGTATTTTATGTACAAGGACAGTAAGGGCGCATACATAG
>ERZ773252.1921-NODE-1921-length-19000-cov-7.014621_pt1 | contig 19000 bp, 21 predicted proteins | sample MGYA00580517_ERZ773252 | MGnify/ENA primary metagenome ERZ773252 (study PRJEB29015, sample SAMEA2737766) | human gut metagenome | biome: human gut; feature: human-associated habitat; material: faeces | place: China | collected 2012 ...
CACACGGGTTCATTACAGAACCACGAACGGTCGGGCGGATACCCAGATGACGGGTGCGGCCGGCCTTACCCAGCTGAACGTTGGAGTGATCGGAGTTACCGACAACACCGATGGTAGCCTTGCAGTCCAGACGGACGTAACGCAGCTCGCCGGAGGGCAGACGAACCATGCCCTTGCCGTTCTCCTTAGCCATCAGCTGAGCGCCGACGCCTGCGGAACGAACCAGCTGCGCGCCCTTGCCCGGGTACAGCTCGATGTTGTGGATCATGGTACCAACCGGGATGTTCTCAACCGGCAGACAGTTGCCCGGCTTGATGTCGGCATCCTTGGAGGAGATGACCTTGTCGCCGATCTTCAGACCCTCGGGAGCGAGGATGTATGCCTTCTCGCCGTCCTCATACTGGATGAGAGCGATGTTGGCAGAGCGGTTCGGGTCGTACTCGATGGTCTTGACTTCTGCGAAAACGTCGAGCTTCTGACGCTTGAAGTCAATGATACGGTACTTCTTCTTGTTGCCGCCGCCGATGTGGCGAACGGTGATGCGGCCGTAGCTGTTGCGGCCGGCGGTCTTCTTGACCTTTTCGAGAAGGCTCTTCTCGGGCTTCACCTTAGACAGACCCTGATAGTTGAGCACAGTCATATTTCTGCGCGAGGGCGTCGTCGGGTTGAAAGTCTTGATAGCCATTTGGAATTTCAACTCCTTGATACGTTATTATCGGGGTGGCTTCCCCATACACATACCTGTCAGAAGCTCTCGCTTCGAGCAGGCTTTATATCGCCCCGCAGGGGCGCTGTAAAAGTACGGCTCTGCCGGACTTTTACACCACTGCTTCGGGACACGTGTCCCGAACCTCGTCCGCCGTGCAGACGAGAGGGGGGTATCGAGAAAAGTTTTCTTGGGAACTTTTCTCGTATATAGGGGGGACGGAGTCCCTCCTATACATTTTACATCATGTTCTCGAAGATCTCGATCTTCTTGGAGTCAGCGGTCAGAGTTACGACTGCCTTCTTGATGTCGGGGCGCTTGCCGACGTGGACGCCCATGCGCTTCCACTTGCCCGGCAGCTTGATGGTGTTGACCTTAGCGACCTTGACGCCGAAGATTTCCTCAACGGCCTTCTTGATCTCGATCTTGCCTGCGTCAACAGCAACCTCGAAGGTGTACTTGTTGTCCTGTGCACCCATCATGGAACGCTCGGTGATAACCGGCTTCTTGATAATGTCGTATGCGAACTTCATTATGCGTATACCTCCTGAAGCTTCTCAACTGCTGCCTTGTCGATGATGAACTTGTCAGCATTGAGGATCTCGTATACATTGAGGGTGGACGCGATCGTGGTGCGAACGCCCGGGATGTTAGCCGCAGACTTAACTACGTTAGCGCGAACCTCCGGGGTAACGACCAGGCTCTTGCCGGTTGCCTCGATTGCATTGAGGAAGCCAACGAAGTTCTTGGTCTTGATCTCGCCCATGTCCAGACCGTCGATGACGATGATCTCGCCTGCTGCTGCCTTAGCGGACAGAGCGGAGAGCATTGCCAGACGCTTGGTCTTCTTGGTCAGGCTGTAATTGTAGGAACGCGGCTTCGGGCCGAGGGCAATACCGCCGTGGGTCCACTGCGGAGAGCGGATCGAACCCTGACGAGCGCGGCCGGTGCCCTTCTGGCGCCACGGCTTGATGCCGCCGCCACGAACCTCTGCGCGGGTCAGCGTGGACTGAGTGCCCTGACGCTGGTTAGCCAGGTAATTCTTTACTGCAGCGTGTACGACAGTCATGTTCGGCTCGATACCGAAAACAGCTGCGTTCAGCTCCATTTCGCCGGTCTTCTTACCGGTCATATCAAAAACTGCTACTGTAGGCATGAGTTGCTCCTCCTTCCCTTACTTTCTTGCGGATGCCTTCTGCGGGTTCTTGCTGACGCCAGCCTCGCCCTTGACAAGCTTGTTGTTCTTAACGGTGTTCTTCAGAACGACGATGCCGCCCTTCGGACCCGGAACTGCGCCGCAGACAGCGATGAGGTTGAGCTCAGCGTCTACCTTGACAACGTCCAGGTTCTGAACGGTAACCTGCTCAGCACCCATGTGACCAGGCATCATTTTGCCCTTCATGATCTTGGAAGGATCAGAGCACGCGCCCATGGAACCAGCGTGACGGTGAACCGGGCCGGTACCGTGGGTCTCCTTCAGACGGGAAGCGTTGAAACGCTTGATAACGCCTGCGTAGCCCTTGCCCTTGGAAGTGCCGGTGACATCTACGAAGTCGCCCTCAACGAACATGTCAGCCTTGACAACGTCGCCGAGCTGGAACATCGTGCAGTCCTCGAAACGGAACTCCTTCAGGTACTTCTTCAGGGAGTCGCCAGCCTTCTTCAGGTGACCCTTCTGGGGCTTGTTCAGGCGAGCTTCCTTTACATCCTCAAAACCGAACTGAACTGCATTGTAGCCGTCCTTCTCCTCGGTCTTGAGCTGAGTTACAACGCAAGGACCTGCTTCGATTACGGTGCAGGGGATAACCTTGCCGTCAGCGTTGAAGATCTGGGTCATGCCGACCTTCTTGCCGATGATTGCTTTGTTCAGCATTTTGTTTTTCCTCCTTAAAGGTTATTGGTTGACGGCATTTAACCGCCAACATGACCTCGCCGCGCGTGTCGCGGCAGGGCTTTCAAATCTCCGGCGGGTTAATCCGGCGATTTGTAAACTTGTTTTGTGCAATCGCCCTTGCGGCGATTGCGTTCGCGTCCGCTCTTTAGATTAGAGCTTAACCTCGAACTCAACGCCAGCCGGCAGATCCAGGGTGGTCAGAGCCTCGATGGTAGCCTGGTTCGGGTTGATGATGTCGATCAGACGCTTGTGAGTGCGGCGCTCGAACTGCTCGCGGGAGTCCTTGTACTTGTGAACTGCGCGCAGGATGGTTACGATCTGCTTCTCGGTCGGCAGCGGGATCGGGCCGGAAACCTTAGCGCCGTTGCGCTTAGCGGTCTCGATGATCTTCTCTGCGGACTGGTCGATCAGCTCGTGATCATACGCCTTCAGGCGAATGCGGATTTTCTGTGCGTTTGCCATTGTGGAATATCCTCCTCGTATGTGTGCCATACATTAAAATAATGTTTTGACTCGCTACGGAGAGAAACTGCAACTCCGCCGCGCGTATCGCGAACGGACATGAAAATAACCGGGCACACTTACAGTGTAACGATCCGGTCACAATTAGGAAACGTAAGTGGTTCGTGCCATCGGCTTTGCGGCGCATCTGCCGCGAGTCCCGAATTTACGCAGGAACATTGCGTTTTGCCGAGGCCCTGCGCCTCAGCTGATAGCAGTTATCTCAACCGCCCGATTGTCGGACCTACTCCGCCGAAGTTACCTGCTTCCTGGAGCAGCAATCTCCGGCATCATCGCGTTGTCTGCGGTGTCTCTCGCAGAACCTTAACTATATTACTATATCCTCAGCATTCTGTCAAGGGGATTTCACGAAATTTACGAGAAATTTTTGTGCAGGCTGACAGCCCATCTCCTGCCGCCCCCCGGCGTGCGGCTGCGCCTTATATATAATAGGTATGGGGGCGCGCAGCGCTTTTCTTTTTCTGCGTTTTATCTTCCGCACTTTTTACGAGATTTTCGACGTTTTTCACGCATTTTCCCAGAAAAAACCGCCCATTTTCGCTCTGTTACCATTCTGCAAGTTGCATTCCCTGTGATGTTATGGTAGAATAAACCGTAAATCAAATCTGGAGGGACACTATGCAGATCGGAACGGTAAAAATTGACGGACGGCTCGTACTTGCGCCGATGGCAGGCGTGACCGACCTCGCCTTTCGCCGCATCTGCCGCGAGCACGGCGCGGCTCTAACCGTAACCGAGATGGTCTCGACCAAGGCGCTGTGCTATCAGGACAGGAAAACGCCGCGTCTGCTCGAGCTTGCGCCGGACGAGCATCCGGCCGCCGCGCAGATCTTCGGCCACGAACCGGAGACCATGGCGGAGGGCGCGCGCATCGCGCTCGAAAAATCCGGCTGCGACATCATCGACATCAACATGGGCTGCCCTGCTCCGAAGATCGCCGGCAACGGCGACGGCTCGGCGCTCATGCGCAGCCTGCCGCTCGCCTCGCGCGTCATCGAAGCGGTCGTCAAGGCCGTGAACGTCCCCGTTACCGTCAAATTCCGCAAGGGATGGGATGAGGGAAGCGTCAACTGCGTCGAATTCGCCCGTATGGCGGAGCAGTCCGGCGCAGCCGCCATCGCGGTCCACGGCCGCACCCGTGCGCAGCAGTACAGTGGCCGGGCTGACTGGGACGCGATCCGTGCGGTCAAGCAGACGGTCTCCATCCCCGTCATCGCCAACGGCGATGTCGCCGTCCCGGAGGACGCGGTGCGCATCCTCGAATACACCGGCGCGGACGGCGCGATGATCGGGCGCGGCGCACTCGGTGATCCGTGGATCTTCGAACGTGCGAACGCGCTTCTCGAAACCGGCATCTGCCCTCCCCTGCCGCCGTTTGCCGTGCGCATGGATACTGCCGTGCGGCAGATCGAGCTTGCCGCCGCGCAGAAGGGCGAGCACATCGCCATGCTCGAGGCGAGACGGCACGTCAACTGCTATCTCAAGCAGCAGAGCGGCCTCAAGACCTTCAAAAGCCGCATCTGCGCCCTCGAACGTCTCGAGCAGCTCTACGAGATCGTCGAGGAGCTCAAACAGACCGTCTCTGAGGAATGACACCCGAAAGGAGGGAGCACGGGTTGGACGACAAGCATATTCTGGCAAGGGCGCGCCGCGGCGAGCTGGACGCCTTCGAGGAGCTCGTGCGCCGCTATGAAAAGCGCGTTTATGTCATTGCGCTGCGCTCCTCCGGCAATCCCGAGGACGCCGCCGACATCACGCAGGAGGTTTTTCTGCGTGCGTGGCGTTCGATCGAGAATTTTCGCGGCGACAGCGGCTTTTCGACCTGGCTGTTCCGCATCACCATGAACATCTGCGTCGATCATGCGCGCCACCGGCAGACGCAGCCGCAGACCACGACGCTGACGACCGAGGATGATGAGGAGCGTCCCATCCACGATACCGCTCCCACGCCCGAGGAGCAGCTCGACAATAAGGAGCTGGGGCGCGAGCTTGCCGCCGCGCTCGCCGAGATCAGCGAGGAGCACCGCCGCATCGTGCTGCTGCGCGATGTTTCCGGCATGAGCTATTCCGAGATCGCAGAAATCCTCGAGATCAGCGAGGGTACGGTAAAATCGCGGCTTGCGCGCGCACGCATTGCCCTGCGCAGGATTTTGCTGCAAAGAGGGAACATTCTGCCGCTCGCTCCGTCTAACCATGAGAAAGGAGGCGAGACGCATGAATGATGAAGAATATTTCGAACAGCTCTGCTCGAACAGCGTGGACGGCACGCTGACCGACAGCGAACGCGAAAAGCTCGAGGCGCATCTTGCAGAGTGCCCTTCGTGCGCCGCGCTGCTGCGTGATCTCAGGGAGATGCGCGCACTCTTTGCACAGGAAGCCGAGGCGCCGGACAGCCTCCATGATGGGATCATGGAGCAGCTGCGGCAGGAGACCAAGCTGCACGTCGTTCAGCCGGAAAAGCCGGTGCGCCGCATGCCGGTGTTCACCATGGTCGGCGTTGCTGCGGCAGTCGTACTCGTTGTGCTCGGCGGCGGTCTGATGCCGTCGTTCAGCACGGTCGGAAGCGGCAGCTCCGATGCGTCGGCAGACGCCGGTGACGCGGCGGCCGCGGTGACTGCGGACAGCTATTCCGCCGATGCAGGCGCGGCGTCCAACGGCGCCGCCGCAGATATCGCAGAGGCGGCTGAAAATGCGGGCATGAACAGCGCATCACGCAGCATTCCCGAAACCACCGTGCAGGGCACGAGTGATATTGCCGCAGGCGGCAGCGCGTCAGGCGAGACCGCGCCGCAGACGGCAGCAGAGGATACGCCCTCTGTCTTCTCCCTCCCCGAGGCTGACAGCAGCATCGCCGCGCAGAGCGGCGGCATATCCGGCCGCGCGATCTCGGACGGTGACTCTGCCGGCATCGTTCCCGCCGAGGACACCGGCGCGCTCACGCTCCCCGAGGCGGTGCGCGGGCTGCGCATCGCACACTGCTATATCGCAGACGGCGGCGAGCTGCCCGAGCTTGACGGCAAACTGCTGTATTCAGACAGCAGCGCGGCATGGTTCCAGCTCGACAACAATATGTCTACGCTTCAGAACACACTGAACGCGCTCGAAAAGTCCGGCTGCACCGTGACCGCTTACGAGGACGTCGGTCTGACGCTCGACAGCAAGGCCGACTCGTGGCTGCTCATCGTTCGAAACTAAGGCAATACCGCACAATCAAAGCTGCGGCGCTGCCAAAAAAACAGGTGTGACGCCGTTTGATACGGTATCACACCTGTTTTTATTTTGACTGTCTCACATCACCAGCGTGAGTATCCTGTCGCTGAACAGATACCCGGCGGAGATGAGCGCGGTATTCCACGCCGCGATACCGATGGCCGACCAGCCGATGAACCACTTGACCGGCATACGGATGAGACCGGCGGGAATGGAAACGATCGTGCGGAGCATCGGGATGATGCGGCAGAGCGCAAGTCCGCGTCCATGCTGCGCGTCGATGAATTCATGGCATTTCTGTACGAACGAGCGGAATTTCCTGCTCTTTCCGAACAGCTTTTCCATGATCGGCTCGCCGCCCCAGTAGCAAAGGCCGTAAATGACCAGACTGCCGAGCAGGCCGGAAGCAACGCTCAGCACGAGCGTCAGCGGCAGCGACAGGCTGCTCTGTGCGATGAGCACGCCGATGCACGGCATGATGACGCCCGCCGGAAAGCCGGGCAGATTCATGTATTCACAGAAAATCACGCCGCAGACCAGGAACAGTCCGTACTGATGAAAAAGTTCAAAAAATGCAGCAGCTGTCATAGTGCCTCGCCTGCCTTTCCTGCTGTCTGTTTTGTGTGGAATATAGTATACCGCTCTGCGCAGCCTCATGCAAGGCCGGCAGAGCGGTGTTTGCAATAAGTTCACAATTCAGACGCGGTATTTGCCGCGTTCGATCGGGCCGAACAGCCGGACAAGCAGGCGGTGCAGCAGTGCGAACAGACCTTCACGGGTATTTGCTTTCATGATAATTCCTCCCTTTTATCACTGCGCGGCGGTCTCTATCCCTTGTACCTACAGTATACCTCGAAAGTCCCTGTTATTTCCCTCACAAAACCGTGAATTTTTTCTTAATTTTTTATGAAGTCGGCTCGTCGTCCTCCGCCGCGCCGAGCACGCGCTCGGTTTCCGCCTCGGAGAGCTCGGTGACGCTCTTGAGACGGCGGCGGATGGCGCGCGTTCTCGTGCCGACCAGCTTATCCAGCTCGCGGCTCGCCTGATCGAGACGGTTCTGCGTCTGCGTCAGGCAGGTCTCGAACTTGTCGAACTCGGTCTTGACCGCGCCCAGAACGTTCCATACCTCGCCCGAGCGCTTCTGGATGGCGATCGTGCGAAACGACATCTGAAGGCTGTTCAGCAGCGCCGCCATCGTGCTCGGGCCGGCGATATTGACATGATAATCGCGCTGGAGGATCTCGACCATGCCGCGCTGCACCGCCTCCGCGTACAGCCCCTCAAACGGCAGGAACATGATGCCGAATTCCGTGGTATACGGCGGTGCAAGATACTTATCGCGGATGTCCTTCGCCTCGCTCCGGAGCGTCAGAATGAGCTGCTTCGCGCAGGCGTCGATCTGCTCGCGCGAGCCGCTCTCATAGGCATCGCGCAGCGCGCCGTAGGTGTCGCCCGGGAACTTGGAGTCGATCGGCAGCCAGACCGCGCCGCCGTCCTCCGCCGGGAGACGCACGGCAAACTCGACCACGTTGCGGCTGCCAGGCACGGTCGCGACGTTTTCTGCGTACTGCTCGGGCGCGAGGATGTCGGACAGGATCGCGCCGAGCTGGATCTCACCCACGATACCGCGGTTTTTAACGTTTGTCAGCACCTTTTTGAGGTCGCCCACGCCCTGTGCGAGCGTCTGCATTTCGCCGAGGCCGCGGTAGACCTGTTCCAGGCGCTCATTTACCAGACGAAAGGACTCGTTCATGCGGTCAGACAGTGTTTTTTGCAGCTTTTCATCCACAATACCGCGCATTTCGTCCAGTTTTTTGTTGTTGTCCTCGCGCAGCTCGCGCAGATTGCCGTCCACGGCGGCGCGGATGCCGTCGAGCTGCTGCGATGTTTCGACCGAAAAGCCGTGCAGGCGTTTTTCAAAGCGGTCGAGCTGGCCGGAGACCGACCGGTCCATCGCCGCAAGGCGGCTGTCCTGTGCCTCGCGGCCCTCGCGGAGGTTCTGCGTGACGAGCGCGCCGAGCGCAGAGATCGCGCCGCTGTCGATCGTTTTCGGCGGCTGCACCGGCTTTCGCGCGAGCAGGATGATGACGAGCACGAGCAGAACGGCCACGAGTGCGAGTGTGATGACGGGAATGAGTTCCATTTGGTTTTCCTTTCGCTGAAACAGGGATTAACGAAGGACGCCGAGATCCTTCGCGATGCGCTGCATATCCTCGTCGGTCTCGGCGATGACGTCCGCGCAGTGCTTGAGGTCGTCCGACAGATTGGGCGGCACCTCAACGTTAGATTTGTACCGCAGCTGATGCTCCAGGCTTGCCCAGAAATCCATCGCGATCGTGCGCAGCTGAAGCTCGATGCGCACCGGGACCGTGCGCTCAGACAGAAAGATCGGCACCTCAAGGATCAGATGCAGGCTGCGGTAGCCGTTCGGCTTGGGGCTGCTGATATAGTCCTTTTTCTCGATGAGCGTCAGATCGCTCTGCCGCATGAGCATATCCGCTACGGTATAAATATCCTGAATGAACGGACAGATCACGCGGATGCCGCCGATGTCGTTCAGGTTATCCATCATGGACTGAAGCGTCACCGGAAAGCCGCGGCGCTTGAGCTTGCCCACGATGCTGCGCGGCGTTTTGATGCGGCTCTTGATCGCGTTGATCGGGCTCGGCTTGCCCGAAATGCGCGACTCGTCCGCCAGAATGTCCAGTTTGGTCTTGATCTCACGAATGCCGGACTCATACAGCATCATAACCTGCTGAAGCTGCATCGCAGACTCGACCAGTGTCTCTTCATCATGTTCGGAAAGTCTGTCGATCGCAAAAAAATCCGCCAGATCCATGTTATCTCCTCCTGTTCTCTTTCTCTGTCTTCAGTATAACATATATCCTGTTATCATTCAATGTCAGCACGGATACAATCCACCAGATATTGTGTCTTTACCGTACACCGCCGCGCAAAACCGCATGGAAACCGCACAGTCGGTAAATTCCTGTCTCCGGACGGTGATACCGTCCATGCGGGGCGAGAAAGGGGTTGACAAAGCGCCGGCAACGGGCTATACTAAGTTTTATCGAAGCTGTAGAAAAAGGAGAAAATCACTATGACCGTATCTCGAATGTTCATGTGCATGATGTGTGATTTTGCTCGTTTTTCTGCCAGAGGGCTCCGCTGAGAGCACGGCGCAGACGGGCCGCTTGTCATGCGGCGCGGTATAAACAGGAAAACGAGCGGGAAGCAGGAAAACGGCTTTCCGCTTTTATTTTTAAGAACACACTTTCCATGTCAGGAGGAATGAACTTGGAACAGGACGCTATCGTTCGCATCCGAAGTCTCAACAAAACATTCACCGGCAGAGCCGGCAAGGTCACGGCGCTCGACGGCATCGACCTCGACATCCGCCGCGGCGAAATTTTCGGCATCATCGGTCTGTCCGGTGCAGGTAAATCCACGCTTGTGCGCTGCATCAACTTTCTCGAAAAGCCGACCGCAGGCACCGTCACCGTGGACGGTCAGGAGCTCGGCAGTCTCTCGAAAAAGCAGCTGCTCGAGGCGCGCCGCTCGATGGGCATGATCTTTCAGCAGTTCAACCTGCTCCAGCAGCGCACCGCGCTCCAGAATATCTGCTTCCCGCTCGAGATCGCGGGAACGAGCAAGGCGGACGCAGAAAAGCGCGCGAAGGAGCTGCTCGAGATCGTCGGCCTCTCCGACCGCGCGGGCAACTATCCGTCTCAGCTCTCCGGCGGTCAGCAGCAGCGCGTCGCCATCGCCCGTGCGCTGGCCACCAACCCGAAGATCCTGCTGTGCGACGAGGCCACGAGCGCGCTCGACCCGACAACCACCCGCTCCATCCTCGCCCTGCTCAAGGAGATCAACAGGACCCTCGGCATCACCATCATCGTCATCACCCACGAGATGGCGGTCATCGAGGAGATCTGCCAGCGCGTCGCCATCATCGACTCCAGCCGCATCGCTGAGGTCGGCGCGGTAGACGACGTTTTCACCCGTCCGCAGTCCGCCATGGCAAAGCAGCTCATCTATCCGGACGGAAAGCGCCGCGCCCTCGCGACCGGAAAGCGCTACTGCCGCATCGTATTCGACGGCAATTCCTCGTTCGAGCCGATCGTCTCCAATATGGTGCTCGAGTGCAAGGCGCCGGTCAACATCATGTTCGCGGACACCAAGAACATCGACGGAAAGGCCTACGGTCAGATGATCCTGCAGCTGCCCGAGGACGAGCGCGCCGCCAAGCGCGCCCTTGCCTATCTGGAAACGCAGAACGTACACACGGAGGAGGTAGACGCAAATGCTGCCGTTTAATGTCTGGGCGCAGAGCCTTTGGGAGACCCTTTACATGGTCATCCTGTCCACCGCCATCTCTTATCTGATCGGCCTGCCGCTCGGTCTGACGCTCGTCGTGACCGACAAGAACGGCATCCGCCCGATGCCCGTGCTGAACACCGTTCTCGGCATCGTCACCAATATCCTGCGCTCGATCCCGTTCCTGATCCTCGCGGTCATGATCACCCCGATCACGCGCGCCATCGTCGGCAAGGCCATCGGCACCACCGCGATGGTCGTTCCGCTGACGTTCGCCGCCGCGCCCTATGTCGCGCGCATGGTCGAATCCTCCATCAAGGAGGTCCCGTTCGGCGTCATCGAGGCGGCGCAGTCCATGGGTGCGAGCCCGTGGCAGATCGTCTGGAAGGTGCTCGTCCCCGAGGCGAAGCCCTCCCTCATGGTCGGCGGCGCGATCTCCATTGTCACCATCCTCGGCTACTCCGCGATGGCCGGCTTCATCGGCGGCGGCGGTCTGGGCACGGTAGCCGTCAACTACGGCTACAACCGCTACAACTTCCCCATCATGCTCATCGCCGTCATCATCATCGTCGTCGTCGTGCAGATCTTCCAGGAGGTCGGCATGCGTCTTGCGCATCATCTGGACAAGCGCAATCGTTAATTCTGTTATCATAAAATTATGATATATATCTGAAAAGGAGCGAATTCCCATGAAAAAATCCATTGCAGCAATTCTTGCAGGCGCACTGTGCCTGTCCGCTCTGACCGCCTGCGGCGGCAGCACGTCCTCCTCTGACAGCAGCGCAGCGGCAAACACCGGCGACTCCGACAAGGTCATCACCGTCGGCGCTACCCCGACCCCGCACGCCGAGATCCTGAACGCGGCCAAGGACGCGCTCGAGGCTGAGGGCTACACCCTCAAGGTCGTTGAGTTCACCGACTACGTTCAGCCGAACACCGCGCTGGTAGACGGCGATCTGGACGCAAACTACTTCCAGCACACCCCGTACCTCAACAACTTCAACAAGGAGAACGGCACCGATCTGGCCGCAGCGTTCGATATGCACTACGAGCCGTTCGGCATCTACGCTGGCAAGACCGCATCCATCGAGGAGCTTGCGGACGGCGCTTCCGTCGCCATCCCGAATGACGGCTCTAACGAGACCCGCGCGCTGCTCCTGCTTCAGGACGCAGGCCTCATCAAGCTGAAGGACGGCATCGACCCGACCTCCGACGCGACCAAGCTCGACATCACCGAGAACCCGAAGAACCTCGACATTCAGGAGATCGCCGCAGAGCAGCTGCCGCGTTCGCTCGCTGACGTCGACCTCGCAGTCATCAACGGCAACTACGCACTTCAGGCTGACCTGAACGCTGCCGAGGACTCCCTCATCACCGAGAATCCGGACTACGCAAAGGTTTATGTAAACGTTGTTGCCTGCCGCAGCGGCGAGGAGAACAGCGACAAGATCCAGGCTCTTAAAAAGGCAATGCAGAGCGACGACGTCAAGAAGTACGTCGACGAGACCTACAAGGGCGCAGTTGTAACTGTATTCTAAAATTTTTCAAAATTATCGTGCGCCAGCGCACATAAAACAGCGTTTGCTGTGCAAACGCAGGAAAACCGGGGACATGCGCCTCGGTTTTCCTGCTTTCGGACGACTCGTGTTTTGCGAAATCAAAACACAGATTGTCGGAAAACGAAGTTTTTCGACAGTCTGACACTTGCACCGGCGGGCGGTATGAGATAAGATAAAGGTATTATCCTTGTAATTTACGGAGGCACAGCATGACCGAACTCGATATGATACGCCGCGCACAAATGTACATGGAAAAACTGTCGCACGGCATCAATCCGCTCGACGGAACGCCGGTCGCAGCCGACGACCTCATCCGGAACGGCCGTATGTCGCGCTGCTTTGCCTTTGTCGCGGAGGTGCTCGACAAGGTCGTGACGAACAGTGCGCCGCACGCCGAAAAACCGCAGCCTGCCGCGCCGAAAAACACGCCTACGGCTCCTGCGCAGAACGGGTCGCGCAGCCTGCCGCCCGAGCTCGCCGCCATGCTCCGCCCTGCCTCCTCTATCAAGCCTGCGCCCCGCACCAAAGCCGCCCCTGCCGGCGGGAGCGAGGCGAAGCACCGGCTGCCGCCGGCCGTACCCTATAACCGCCGCGCGGATTTCGCCTATTCCGACCGGCCGCTTCCCGTAGAGGAGGTCGTGCAGCGCATTCACGCCCTCGAACCCGAGAACACAGAGCCGCTTTCCGTCTCGCCCCTGCTCGACTGGCTGACTGACGCCGGTCTGCTCGCGTGGATGCCGGACAGCCGCGGCGAGTACGCTTACCTGCCGACACAGAGCGGCGGCGAGGTCGGTATTCTGGTCGAACCCGGCGCCGGAGCCGTGCTTTACACGCTCTCCGCGCAGCATTTTATCATGGATGCGCTCGACGACATTCTGGACGAGGCCGCCCGTCAGCTTGCGCTGCGCCATACACCATGGACGCCCGAGGAGGACGCACGTCTTGCGCAGCTGCGCCGCGAGGGACAACACCCCGAGGAGATCGCAGAAACGCTCGAGCGTCCGGCCTCCGCCGTTCGGCAGCGCCTGCTCGAGCGCGGTATTTAAGGCAATACCGTACAATTGAACAAGAGCGATTTGCGAGCAAATTTTGCGTACTGACGAGGCGCGGTTTTGCGGTAATACTTGATGTATTACCGTGAAATCGAAACGAAGTCAGGGCACAAAATTTCCGCAAAGCGCCGCAGCTTTCATTGTGCGGTGTTGCCTTAAGGAAATAATCAGGACCTGTAAACGGAGAAATCCGCATTACAGGTCCTTTTTTCTGCATGTTCTGACTCGCGCGGCGGACATCGTTCTGCACTCTCTATCCTGTACGCCCCATGCGTCCGCCACAGTCAGCCTGTGCTTTCTACCGATAAGACGATTGAGGGACACAGAAGGTGACAGGAAATTCCGGAAAATGCTGCACAAATTTCAGTTTGCTGTTTTGTGTATTTTTTCAAGCAGGCTGTAGGTAATACCCGATGCCGCTCTCCGCCCGGATGACGGCCTGCGAGCCGACCTCACGCAGCTTGCGCCGCAGGCGGTGCGCCCGGCCTCTGCCGGAAAGAAAGGCAGACGAAAAAAGCTGAAAAGCCGGTCATGATCGCGGCGGCGTCCGCATCCGCATCATCACCGCGCAGGCAAAGTAAAAATCACGCAAAAGGCTCCACCCGTTTCTTGGATGGAGCCTTTGGCTTTCTCGCAGGTTTTATCCACAGGCTGTTGATAAAGCCTGTGTTTATTTGTAGTCGAGGAAGAAGCAGAAGCAGCTCGCGCGCGCGCTGTCCTCGTTGCGGTAGATATGCGGCTGGTCGGTCTCGAATTTGAACGCCTCCTGCCGCCCGATGCGCTGCACATGGCCGCGGCACTCCACGGTCAGCTCGCCGTCCGTAACGGTCAGATATTCGCGCGTGTTTTCGCCGTGTGCGCCGCTCATGTACACGCCGCCCGGCTCGACGTCGATGCGGTAGATCTCGACCAGCCGGGTATCCTCATACGGAAAGCAGGTCCAGACACGGTACTGCCCCTCGATCTCCTTGGTCGGGACGAGCGTTTCCGGCTTCACCAGGCAGAAGTCCTCCCTCGGAGTCTCGATCAGGCGCTGAAACTCGATGCGCAGACCGCTCGTGATCTTGCCGAGCACACCGAGGGACGGGTTTGCCGTGCCCTTTTCGATCTGTGCGAGCATGCTCTTGCTCACGCCGGTCTGCTCGGCCGCCTGCTCCAGACTCATCGACTTGGACTGGCGGATGCGTCTTAAATTGATCGAAATATTATGGGACAGATAATCCATGTCATTTTCTCCGTTTCCGTGCGCCGGAGGTGCGGTTTAGAGCGCTCTCCGGTACAGCATTTCAATATCGCTCCGGCGAGAGGCGCGCGGATTGACCGCGATGTTGCCGCTCTTCATGGTGTCCGCCGCCATCGCCTCGATCTTCTCCTCGATCGTCTCGCGGCTGACCGGGCCGTTCCGGCTCGCGTTGTTCACCGCCTCGACGATGCCGTTCGGGATGCCGATCTCCCCGCACAGCTCGCGGATCGCACCCGGCAGCAGCCTCGGCTCAAATTCGCCCGCGTCCGCCTTGAAGGGGCTGATGTAATTGAAGATCTTGAGATAGCGGCCGTGATCGGCGAGCGCGTTATACTCCGCGATGACCGGCAGCAGGACCGCATTCGCCACGCCGTGCGGTACGTCGAAGTATGCACTGATCGGGTGGCTCATCGCGTGGACATTGCCCAGACGGGCGAACGAGAACGCGATCCCGGCGAACAGCGAGCCGACGAGCATATTCTCGGCCGCCTCGATGTCCTCGCGGCACGCGACAAAGCGGCGGATGTTGCCGCCGAGCAGCTCCATCGCCTTTTCCGCCATCGCGTCCGAGAACGGCGACGCCGCGCGGGAAACATAGGCCTCCTCCGCATGGATGAAGGCGTCGATGCCGCAGGCCGCCGCGACGCTCGCCGGTGCGCTCGTCAGCAGCTCTGCGTCCAGAATAGCGCAGGCCGGCAGCAGCTCATAGCTGAACACGGTCAGCTTGTAGTCGCGCCTGTGGTCGGTGATGACCGAGAACGCCGTGACCTCCGAGCCGGTGCCTGCCGTGGTCGGGATGGCGATGAGCGGCACGATCTTGCCCGGGACCTTGTGCGCGCCCTCATATTCCTCGATCCTGCCGCCGTATTTTGCGACGACGCCGACCGCCTTGGCGACATCCATCGGCGAGCCGCCGCCGAAGGCCACGATAAAATCCGCGCCCGACGCCTTGTAGGCCGCCGCCGCCTTTTCGACCGTATCCGTAGACGGATTGCCCTCGGTCTCGGTGAAGGCGTCGACCGCAAAGCCTGCCGCCGCGAGCGAGTCGGAGACCTTGCCCACCAGACCCATCTTTGTCAGATGCGGGCCGGAAATGATAAATGCGTGCGAGCCGCCGAGCTGCTTTGCGGCCTCGGGCAGCTTCGCGAGCGAGCCGCGGCCCACCATGATATTCTGCGGAACGGAAAAGGTAAAGTCGTTCATGATAAACACTCCTCTGCAAAAATACGGGGTAATATGGGGATAATGATGAAAAAACGCAGTGCCGGAGTGCAAAACAACCCGACACTGCGCTGTTTTCTGTGAAAAACGGGGAATTGCCGGTTTCGCGGCACTCGTTATGCCAGCCGTGCCAGTACGCGGTCGATCGCGCCGTCGATGACCTTGTCCAGCTCGCGCTCGTCCGCCTCCGGGAGCAGCGTTGCTGCGTCCTCGTCCGAGATGAGCTGAATCATGCTGCCGAAGGACTCTCTGTACTTGCTCTTGCAGATGGCGAAGAACACGACGCCGAGCGCGCTCCACGCCGCTACCATGCCCCATTCCGGCAGGATGAGCGTGCCTCCCGAGCCGGGGATACAGTACATGACGACCATGAAGCCGCTCATCAGCACCGCAACGCCGCCCATCAGACGGCCGGCCGGAACCTTGTACGGACGCGGCATATCCGGCTGCTTTTTGCGCAGGATGAGGAAGGAGATCGCGACCATGCAGTAGGCGAGGCAGCAGCCGAAGTTGCCTGCGTCGCAGATCCAGACCATCATGACGCGGCCTGCGAACGGCGCGAGCATGGTGAGGATGCCGATGAGGATGAGCGCATTGATCGGAGTCTTGTGTTTGGGATGCAGCTTGGCGAAAACGCGCGGGATCATGTAGGACTCCGCCATCGAGTAGATGGCGCGCGAGCCGCCGATCATGAACGAGTTCCACGAGGTGATGATGCCGCACATACCGCCGACGATGATGACCTTGGCCATGACCGAGGTCTTGAAGGCGAGCGCCATCGCGTCCGCCGTGACCAGACCCGTGCCGGCCTGCGAAGCGGTAATCGCGCCGGCGTTCATGACCAGACCGACCGCAATGATGACGAATGCGTAGAACAGGACCGCGAGAACGACCGAGAGGATGGACTTGACGATACCGCCGCCGCCGACCTCTGCGAACATCTGACCGTCCAGATTGTCCACCGTGCCGTTGATGACCGATGCGACGATGAGCAGGATACCCGCGCCGCCGATAATGACGGTGAGGATGGTCTGGAGCTTGGCGGCCGTCTTTGCGCCCACGATGTTGATGAGCATGATGCAGAACGCAACAATGATCGCCACGATCAGCCACGAAGCGTAAATATCGAAGCCTGCGACCGTATACAGATATCCCTTGAGGAATCCCGGCCACAGATAGGAGATGATGGTCGGGAACGCGCACGCTTCAAAGCACGCAACGCCGACATAGCCGAGAACGATCGCCCATGTGCACACGAACGAGCCGGTCGGACCCATCGCACGATGGCTCCAGACGTGCTCGCCGCCGCACTGCGGCATGGCCGCCGTCAGCTCTGCATAGGTCAGGCCGACGAAAAAGATCATGACGCCGCCGACCACAAAGCCGAGCGCCGCGCCGAGGACGCCGCCCTTCTGGATCCAGCCGCCCGAGGAGACGACCCAGCCCCAGCCGATCATTGCGCCGAACGCGATGACGAGGATGTCCCATGCGCTGAACACCTTGTTAAATTCGGATTGCTTCTTTTCCATGATGCTCTGCCCTCCTCAGCTGTTGAATACCTTGCGCGCGACCTCTTCGATGAGCGCCGCCGTACCGTCCGGCCCGAGCAGGCTGCTGTCGATGAGCATATCGCGGTTGATTGCGCACGGCATTGATGTGGTGACGGTCGCCAATATACTGGGCCACAGTCAGGTCAGCACGACGGATAATATCTATGCGCATATTATCGAAGCCGAGCGCACAAAGGCCAGTGAATGTCTTGCTGATGTGATTTTGCGCAGAAAGCAGGGGTAACAGCCTCGGACGGTAAGGCGAGGTAGTTGCTCAAAAACATGGAAAACTGCCGAAACCTGTCTGAAACAGGACGGTTTCGGCGATTTCCTTGGCTTGATGAAACTCGATTTGAATAATATAATATAACTATAAGAGGCTAAGACAAAGCGAAAAAGCTAATGTTGAATATACTGGAGGATGGATAATGGATAAAAGGAGAGTCGGTCAAATCAAAGAACGGTTTGACCTTGTAATACATAGCGATCAAGAAGCGGGTGTTGAATTTTGGTATGCACGCGATCTGATGTCGCTCCTCGGATATGAACGATGGGAGAACTTTGCGAAAGCAATCGTTCGTGCTATCGAATCCTGTGAAACAAGCGGGATAGCAGTGGCAGACCATTTTCGTGAGGTCACGAAAATGGTTCAGTTGGGAAGCGGTTCGCAGAGAGGAATCAAGGACTATATGCTGACGCGATATGCCTGCTATTTGATTGCACAGAACGGCGATCCGAAAAAAGAAGAAATTGCATTTGCACAAAGCTATTTTGCTGTTCAGACCCGCAAGCAGGAACTGATCGAAGAACGTATTTCTCTGATTGAGCGCACAGAGGCGCGCGGCAGATTGCGAGAATCGGAAAAGCGGCTTTCACAGAACATTTATGAGCGCGGTGTAGATGACGCAGGATTCGGCCGTATTCGCTCTAAAGGCGATCAAGCACTGTTTGGCGGCTATACGACGCAGGAGGTGAAAGAGCGACTTGGCGTAAAGGACAGTCGTCCGCTGGCTGATTTTCTGCCGACGCTCTCCATTGCAGCGAAGAACCTTGCGGCAGAAATGACCAACTACAACGTAGAGGAAAAAGATCTTCGAGGAGAACGCGATATTACCGGTGAGCACGTGCAGAATAATCGCTCCGTGCGGGATATGTTGGGACAGCGTGGTATTCAGCCGGAGAATCTGCCGCCTGCGGAAGATATTAAAAAGCTGGAGCGGCGTGTAAAATCTCAGGAAAAGAAACTGGCGGCACAGTCTGGCAAGCTGCCGGATAGCGAGGAGGGCTGTTGATGGATTATAGTATATTGATTGCTCTTTTGAGAGCAAAGCAATATCTTACTGATTTGGAAAAGGATATTTTAGACACATGGGATGAATGGAAGAAAGAACCGTTTGACTACAATTCTGCACAAAGGCAAGTTATGCAGAACAATGCAAAATACCCAGAGATATTTATTGCAATCAAGGCTCTGCCGATGACAGTGACTCGTCCTTTGATCCGGATGACGGAAGCTGACATCCAATATAATTTGGAAAATCAGTTGATAGCACTTGTATCGAAAAGAAGATAAACAAAAGCCTCAGACGGTAAAATGTCTGAGGCTTTTGCTATGTCCGCATGGACGGTAAATAGACGGTAAAAATTTTTTCTTCGATTTCTATTTGTACAGAAAATAAGAAAAACCGGTCATTTCAAACGAAATAACCGGTTGATCTGGTACGCC